>Ga0214472_10005452_pt1 | contig 13377 bp, 12 predicted proteins | sample RVTome_6_FD_207662 | JGI IMG/M metagenome (GOLD analysis project Ga0214472, IMG submission 207662) | Soil microbial communities from uranium-contaminated site in the Upper Colorado River Basin, Wyoming, United States - RVT140D175 | ecosystem: Environmental > Terrestrial > Soil > Contaminated >... | reverse complement strand
GATCGCATCACCGAAGCGCGCGTGGCGGTCAGCGCGGCCACCGAGCGGCCGGTGCGTGTGGCGCGCGCCGAAGCGGCGCTCGCCGGGGCCGCCGCAACGCCGGAGACGTTTGCGGCGGCGGCAGATGCGGCCGCCGGCGAGATCGAGCCGCTCTCCGACATCCGCGGCAGCGCCGCCTACAAGCGCGAGATGGTGCGGGTGCATACGCGTCGCGCCCTGAGCCACGCCTGGCAGGCTACAGAACGCCCAACTCCCAAGTCCCAACGCCCAAGCCCAGGCGGACCGCGATGAGCGTCGGTCAGTCTATCCGCCGGCTCGAAGGGCACGCCAAGGTGACCGGCACCGCCGAGTACATCCATCACCTGCGCCTCCACGGGATGCTGCACGGCAAGATTCACCGCAGTGCGGTGGCGCACGGACGCATTGTGCGGATTGATTCGAGTGCCGCGCTCGCGCTCGCCGGCGTGCACGCGGTCATCACGATCGACGAGGTGATGACGCTCGCGCCGAATCCGTATTACGGTCCGGCGTTTCACGATCAGCCGATCCTGGCGCACGAGAAAGTCCGGTATGTGGGGGAGCCGGTCGCGGTCGTGCTCGCGTCAGATCCGCATATTGCCGACGAAGCCGCAGACCTGATTCAGGTCGAGTACGACCCGATCGATCCGGTGTTCGACGAGGTGGCGGCCGCGCGTCCCGGCGCACCGATCATCCACGACGTGCTCAAGCCGGCGGGTATGTTCACCGATCTCAAACACCTGGGCGGCCGATCCGGCACGAACGTGGCGCTCGACGCGCGAGTGCGCCGGGGCGACGTGGCGAAGGGCTTCGCCCAGGCCGATCGCGTCTTCGAGGACACGTTCAGGACCGGCAAGGTGATCCACGCGACGTTCGAGCCGATGGTGTCGGTCGCCGAACTGAACGGCGCGGACGGCTTGACCATTCACACGGCCTCGCAGAGCCCCTCGTTTGTCCGCGCTGAGGTCAGCCGTCTGCTTGGCTGGGCCGAAAACCGCGTGCGCGTTCGCACGGCGCACCTCGGCGGCGGATTCGGCGCAAAGCTGTACATCAAGCTCGAAGCGCTGGTGGCTGCGTGCGCGCTGCTCGTCCGCAGGCCGGTGCGCATCGCCCTCTCGATGGACGAGCAGTTCTACACCATCACGAAGCACGGGGCGACGGTGCGCATCAAGACCGGCGTCATGAACGACGGCCGGATGATCGCCCGCGAGGTCGAGACCCACTGGAACGGCGGCGCGTACGCGGACATCGGGCCCCGGGTGACGCAGAAGTCCGGCTTTACCGCCGCCGGCCCGTACGACATCGAGCACGTCTCGCTCGACAACTACGCCGTCTACACCAACGAGCCGCCGGCCGGCGCGCTGCGCGGCTTCGGCATCTCGCAGCTGGTATGGGCCTACGAGCGGCAGGCCGACATCATCGCCAGGACGCTCGGGATCGACCCGATCGAGTTCCGCCGCCGCAATGTCCTGCGCAAAGGACGTCCGCATGCGACAGGGACGATCGTCTCCGACATGGAGACCGACGCGGTGCTGGATCTCCTGGAACAGCGGATGGACTGGCGCCGCCCGTTCGATCGGGGATCCGGCACCATTCGCCGCGGCCGCGGCGTAGCGATTGGCCTGAAGGCGTGCATCTCGCCGACCACGTCGGTGGCCATGGTCCTCCTCCACGGCGACGGGAGCTGCGCGCTGCAGTGCGGCACCGTCGACATGGGGCAGGCGTCGGACACCGCGCTGGCGCAGATCGTGTCGGAAGTGCTGGGGATCCCAACAGCCTCCGTGCGCGGCGTCCGGCCGGACACGGATGTCACGCCTTACGACATGGCGACGCTCGGATCGCGGTCGATGTTCCACATGGGCAACGCCGTGAAGGCCGCGGCCGAGGACGTGCGAGCCCAGGTGCTGCGCATTGCGGCGACGAGCCTGGAGACCGACGTATCGGAGCTCGAGTGCGTGGACGCGGAGGTCGTGTCGAGCCGCGGCGCGCGCATGACGCTGCGCGAGGTGATGCTCGCCCGCTTCGCGATGCAGGCCGGTACGATTGTCGGCGTCGGATCGTACACGCCCTCCTACAGGAAGCCGGATCCCTCCACCGGTCAGTCGCCCGACGTCACGCCCTTCTGGATGCTCGGCGGCGCCGGCGCCGAGATCGCCGTCGACACCGAGACCGGCCGGATCGACGTGACGAAGCTGGTGAACGTGGCCGACGTCGGGCGCGCGATCAACCCGGCGTCGGTCGATCTCCAGCTCACGGGTGCCGCCATCATGCAGCTCGGGTTCACGCTGTTCGAGGAGATGGTCTTCAGCGACGGCCAGGTGGTGAACGCCAGCCTCGCCGACTACAAGATCCCGGGCTTCCTCGATGTGCCCGCCGACCTCTCGGCCGCGTACGTCGAGGTGCCGCACAGTCAGGGCCCGTACGGGGCGAAAGGGGTCGGCGAGACCGGCGTCTTCAGCCCCTCGCCCGCCATTGCCAATGCGCTGTACGACGCGCTCGGGATCGTGGTCACGGATCTGCCGCTGACGCCCGAGCGGGTACTGCGAGCCATTCGCGAGGCGGATGGCCGCCCGCTCGAGGACGAGTGATGACAGACGAATCCCGCCGGACGATCCGCTTTACGCTCAACGGCCGCCCGGTCACCGCCAGCATTGCCGTGTATGAAACGGTGGTGGAAGTCTTACAGCGGGAGTTCGCGCTGTTTGGCGCGCGCGAGAGCTGCGGGCAGGGCCTCTGCGGCTGTTGCACCGTGCTCGTCGACGGCACCGCCGTGTCGGGATGTCTGTACTTGGCCGCGTTCGTCAACGGTGCGGATGTCGTCACCATCGAGGGACTTGCGAAGAACGGCGTGCTGGATCCGGTGCAGGAGGCGTTTGTGTCACAGGGCGGGCTCCAGTGCGGCTTCTGCACGCCGGGGTTCGTCCTGATGACGAAGGAGCTGCTCGAGCAGGAACCGCATCCCACCGAGGATCAGATTCGGCGCTACCTGTCAGGCAATCTCTGCCGCTGCGCGTCGTATCCGGAGATCATCAAGGCCGTAAAAATGGCGGCGGACAGAGACCCTCGAAGTGAGAAGCTCGAAGTCAAAAGTTAGACGTTTCCTCCGGGGGACTGTCTGGGGACGGCCTATAATCGGCCGGTCGGAGCCGAAACCGAACGCACGACCTGGAGCATTTATGACGACAGCCGATCGACGAACGTTTCTGCAGACCGCCGGACTGACGACGGCTGGACTGATGACGGCGATGAACAGCGCGCCGGCTGCCGCCGCGCAATCTCCAGCGACGGCACCCCGCGGCATGGGCGCACGGTTCCGCCAGTTGCTCAGGCGCGGAACCCCATTTGAAAACATCGCCGTTTATGACGTGCCCAGCGCACGCCTCGTCGAGATCGTCGGCTTTCCTTCACTGTTTCTCGGCAGCAGCAAGTCAGGCGAGGCACATGGTCTTCCGGATTGGGGCCTGCTGTCGTTGAGTGAGCAAGTCGAGTACTTCGGACAGATCGCGAAGAATGTCGGCATCCCTGCCTTGGCTGATATAGACGTCAATAGCGAAGCAATCGTCTTTTACCGCGCCGTCAAACAGTTCGCGCAAGCGGACGTGGCGGCGGTGCATTTCGGCGACCAGATCGCGGCCGGCGGCCGCCCGGTCGGCATGCGATCAGTTCCGGTCATGGTTGATCTGATCCACGCGGCCCGCGACGCCAGCCCGGATATCGTGGTGAGCGTTCGCTGTCAGGGCGTCCAGGCCGAGCAACTTGACAGGACACTTGAACGAGCGGCGCGCTACGTCGAAGCGGGCGCGGAAACGATCTGGTTGCTGCCGGAAATGCCGCGCGACAGGCTGGCAAAGGCGGCGGCCGCCGTGAAAGCTCCGCTGACAAGCCAGTTCGGATTCAACGACCCTCCGGAACGGGCCCGCGAATGGAACGTCACGGTCGTCTTCCACGACCAGTTACCGATCATTCACGCGGCATGGTACGAAGCGCTGCTCGAATTCAAGAACACCGGGAGGTGGGTCAAGAGCACTCGCGGCGGAACCGTCAACCAGGTGATGCCGGCTGAGGTCCGGGACCGGATGCGAGGCACGCCCGAGTTTGCCGCGGGCGCCGCGAAATACCGCGCGGGATGAAGTCCAGCATGCGCGCTTTCAGCCGCACATCACCACGTCATAACCCAATGACTCGACGTGCTCTTTCAGCGCCGCGACTGTGACCCTGGTGGTATCGAACCTGATGCCGACAAGATTTGCCTTATACGACGCCGTGACGCCCTCGACGCCATCGATCTGACGAAGAGCGCGCTTCACCGCATGTTCCCAGCCGCTGCACACTGGATTGCGAACGGTAAGCCGCAGCGTCTCCACCACTCGCCAACCTGCCATCGGAATCATCGCCGAAAACCGCGTCGGATTCGATCACCAGCCTCAGAAGCCAACCTCGCTTCGTGAGGGTCTTTCGATATCGATCATGGTGACGTAGTGTCCGCCATGATGTATTACGGTGGCGCCGTCGGTGAATATGGCCGGAACATCAGGAGTTGACCTCGACGCGTACTGCGCTCGCATTGGCTATGCAGGGCCGCGGTCGGTGAGCGTCGACACGCTCGCAGCCATGCATCTTCAACACCCGCAGGCGATTCCCTTCGAGAACCTCAATCCGTTTCTGCGATGGCCGGTTCACCTCGATGCGCCGTCGCTCCAGCAGAAGCTCGTGCGGGACAGGCGCGGCGGGTACTGCTACGAGCACAACCTGCTCCTCAGCCACGCGCTGCAGCAGCTTGGATTCCGGGTCAGATGGCTTGCTGCTCGCGTGCTGTGGAACGTTCCGGAAGGGACCGTCAGGCCCCGCAGTCACATGTTGCTGCTCATCGACCTTGATGGCCACCAGTATGTCGCGGATGTGGGGTTTGGCGGCTTGACGCTCACCGCGCCGCTCCGCCTGCAGGTGGACATCGAGCAGCGCACGCCGCACGAGCCGTTCCGGTTGATCGCGTCAGGCGATGGATTCGTGATGCAGGCGAAGTGTGGCGACATCTGGCGATCGCTGTACGCGTTCGATCTGCAGGAACAACTGCTGGCAGATTACGAAGTGGTGAATTGGTACCTGTGCAACAACCCGTCGTCGCACTTCGTCACGGGACTCGTCGCCGCCCGGCCGGATCGCGAGTGCCGATACGCCCTCCGCGGCAACGAGTTGACCGTCCATCAGGTGAATGGCGGCACCGAGCGCCGTGTGCTGACGAGCGCGGACGACCTGCGAGCGGCACTTGTAGAGACGTTTCGCGTGACCTTACCCGAGGGCCCCGAGCTCCAGGCCGCCCTGGAACGCGTGACGGTCCCTGGTTCTGCGGCTGTCCCGCACGGGCCGGACAGTCGCCCGTGATGCTGGTGATCCTCGCGCCGCGCGTGATGAACGTGTTCAGCGCGTAGCGCATCGCGCCGCGGACGTCGTTGCGCCACTCACCATTGCTGAATGCCGAACGACTCCGCTTATCGACCTGTCAGAATGGCCCGGTCCTTCTCGTTCTCGCAAATAGTTTCGAGAAGGTCGGTGTCCGGGGTGAGCGTCTGCCGATAACGGAAGGAAAACGGCCTTGTGTACGCGCCGGCGTCGTCGAGCGTGACTTCAACTTCGGCGCTCCCGAAATCGACCCGTCGAAACCGTTCGGTGACATGGAGGGCTTCCGTATGCGGATGGCCCGCCGCATCGAGCCAGGTCTGGGCATTGAACCCGCGGGTCTCGACGACCAGGGTGTCGGCCATCCATCGGCCGACCGAGTACCCGAGCCAGGCGGGTTGAGGATCAACGGGATGAGTACGTCCATCGGTGTAGATGAACCGCTGAGGATTGATCCCTTCGTAAAGAATGACCAACACGTCAGATAGCTGAATAAACCTGCGTGGCACCGGAAGCAGATCTCCCATGGGAATCCCCGCTGGCAAGCATCGCGACGTTGGCGTATCCGCACCAGAACTATCGAATCGTTCTTTGAACAGCTGCGCGGCCTCAGGTCGCAGCGGGACATCTTCCGGCCGGACGTCTGCGAAGACGCTTATAAAGTACTTTGGAAAAAAACGGGCGTCGTCGCCGGGCACGGCAAACGTCTTCAGAAATGGAAACAGCCGCTCCATTTCTTCTGGTGGCGTAGGGTTGGTCGTCCATATTCCGGAAAAGTCCGGTCTCCCGTCTCGTGTTCGCGGCGTGGGAGCCGAGAGGTCCGGCCTCCCATCCGACGTCCTCGCAATTCCGGCCGCCGGATAATTCACCCATTGCGCGTGAGCGGCGACAGCCGACGTCAGACCAAGAATCACCACAACGAGGCGAAGGAGCATATGGCCTCCCAACAGGCGCGACCGCTGTTACCGAGGGCCCGACGAACCTGCAAACAGTTTCTGACCGGTACTCGCCAGGATGACGACCGAAGCATTTCCTATGTTGTTTCTCTCTCTCGCCCTGAATCCCTGAACTGTGACGACATCACCGATTCTTATGGAGTTCCGCGTCCAGCCCGCCCTCAGCAGTCCGTTTGGGCTTCCCATCTCCAGTGCCCAATTCGCCGATCCGCCGGCGTCCTTGACGTCCACGTAGAACCACACATGCGGATTCGTCCATTCGACCTTCGTCACAGGACCTGTCACCGTGAACGGTTTGTCGGCGTCGAATTCGGCTGCAAACGAGTGATGCGCTCTCACTGGCACGTGTGCGGCGAGCAACAACGCTACCCCGACGCAAGCGGCAATTCGCGTTCTCATCCCTAGCTCCCTTCGTGGAATACCAGACGGCCGATCCGCCCATGTCGGCGTGCAGGCCGGCCGCACGGCGCAGTGTAACCGTAGCTGACCGACATTCAAATAGCCGTTTAGGGGGCCACATTGCGGTCGTCGGGCCGAATTGTCAGTTCGCGATCGTGGCGTGAGGCGAGCCGGTGATACGATTCCCGGGCTTCGTTGTTCCAGACACCATGACTGGGAAATTCGCGACCGGCGCGACCGGCGTGATGTTGATCGCGTTCCTCGTACTCGCGGTCACGCTGGTCGTGCGGTCCCCAGCCGCTCTGGCGCTGGCCCGCGTTGTCGGGATTTCCGTTCCGGATCCCCCTCGCGGGTCCCATTGCGCCTGCGCCGGGGGCATCTGCCCGCTCGACGCGAACGGCCGCCGCTGCTCGTGCGGGTGCGCGTTGAAGGGTGACGCGCAGCCGCTGGAACAACTGGAGCCCCTGGTCAACGCCGCCTGTTCGGACGGCATGGCCGGGCCCTACCCGTGCCGTGACATCGACCTCATGGCGTTCCTGCCGCACGGCGACATCGGTGGAGGGAGCGGGAACGACATATGGGGATGGACGGACCCGGTGACCGGCCGCGAGTACGCGCTGGTCGGCCGCTCGTCGGGAACTGCCTTCGTGGACATTTCGACTCCAACCCGGCCGGTATATGTCGGCGACCTGCCGACCAGCACCGTCAGTTCCCTGTGGCGCGGTATCAAGGTGTTTGCCGATCACGCCTTCATCGTCAGCGAGGCGGTCAACCACGGCATGCAGATCTTCGATCTCAGGCAGCTGCGCGCCGTGACCTCGCCGCCCGTGACATTCACAGAAACGGCACACTACGCGGGATTCGGTTCGACGCACACGCTGGCGATGAATACCCGCACCGGATTCGCATATGCCGCGGGCACGCGGACGTGCGAAGGCGGCCTGCACGTGGTCGACGTGCGCGCGCCCGCCGCGCCGCGGCCGGCCGGCTGCTTCAGCCTCGATGGCTACACGCATGAAACGCAGTGCGTCGTCTATGACGGCCCCGACACCCTCTATCGCGACCATGAGATCTGTTTCAACTCCAACGAAGACACCCTGACCATCGTCGACGCGACCGACAAGCTCGAACAGGTCCAGGTGTCGCGGACTGGCTACGGGGGGAGCGCGTACACCCACCAGGGGTGGCTCAGCGAGGATCACCGGTTCTTCCTGGTCAACGACGAAGGCGACGAGACGGCCTTCAGGCATCCGACTCGCACGTGGATCTGGGACGTGTCGGACCTTCGCGCCCCGTTCATCGCGAGCCGGTATGACGGTCCCACCCCCTCTATCGATCACAACCTCTACATTCGGGGAAATCTCGTCTACGAGTCGAACTACCGCAGCGGCCTGCGGGTGCTCGACGCGAGCGAGCTCGCCCGGGGCGCACTGCGAGAGGTCGGGTTCTTTGACGTCTATCCGTCGGACGATGCGCCGGCCTACAACGGCGCGTGGTCGGCCTATCCGTTTTTCGCAAGCGGATCCGTGGCCGTCAACGGCATCGAGCAGGGTCTCTTCCTCGTCCGGCCGCGCACGGCGCCCCGGGGTCAGCCGGCCGGGCTCTCGCTCACGATCGCGGGACCCGGCACCATCGCGCCCACGGATCAGGAGTGGTCATTCGTCGTGATGGCCGCCAATCATGGGCCCGGGCATCTGTCGGAGACGCGCGTCATCGAAACGCCCCCGGCAGCGGCATCGCTGGTGTCCGTGCGATCGTCCCAGGGCGAGTGCTCCGTGGGGACGGTCGCCACCTGCGATCTCGGAAACCTGGCGGCGGGATCGGCCGCGTTCGTGATCGTCACGATCCGGGCCGCCGGCGACCGCGAGTGTGTCAGCACCGCCGTCGCCAGCGCGAGAGCGGAGGACGGTTCGAAACGCGAGGCCTCCGCGCTGACGATGACCCGCGGCGTGAGGCATGCGCCCGCCCTCGCACTGCGCCGGCCGGCTGGCGGCACCACGTTCGGCATCGGGCGCAACAACACGGTCCAATGGACCTTGCGCGGCGTCACGGGCGGGGTTCGCATCGATCTGTCGCGCGACGACGGGGAGACCTGGACGAGCCTGAGCGACGAAGTGGAGAACATCGGATTCGACGACTGGACCGGCGCCGGTCAGGTGACGTCACGCGCCAGGGTCCGCGTCAGCAGCCTCGCACGGCCCGAGCTGGCGCAGACCTCACCGCCGTTTGCAATCAAGTAAGAAGTCAGAAGTGAAAAGTGAGAAGTCGAGGGCGCCGCGCAAAGGCGGGCGCCGCCTCACGCCGATGCGGGTGAGCAACGGATTCCGGGAGTTCGTGCTCGGTCAGCTGGCGGACGTCCCCGAGCTGTACGCGAAGCCGATGTTCGGCGGAATCGGCCTCTATTCCGGCGACGTCTTCTTCGGCATCGTGGCGGGCGACGTCTTGTATTTCAAGGTCGACGAGACGAATCGCAAGGACTACGAGCAGGCAGGTTCCCGGCCGTTCAAGCCCTACGCCGACCGGCCGGTGACGATGCAGTATTACAGCGTGCCGGCGGCGGCGGTCGAAGACGCGGCTGCCCTGGCGCGGTGGGCGAGGCGCGCGATTGAGGTAGCGTTGCAGAAAGTAAAAAGTAAAAAGTAAGCGAGTCACCATGCAGCGCCCGCTCGGCGAGATCATTGACGCGTACAACCCGGATACGCGGCTGGCGCAGGCGTCCACGATCCCCGCGTCGTGGTACGTCGACCCTCGCGTCATGGAGCTGGAGCGACGCACGGTCTTCGCGTCCTCGTGGCAGGTTGCGGGGCGCGCCGATCAGGTGCGCGACGCGGGCGATTATCTCTCGTGCGAGCTTCCAGGCGGCGAGCCTGTCGTCGTCGTGCGGGGCGCCGACGGCCTGCTGCGTGGATTCTTCAACGTCTGCCGCCATCACGCGGCCGCCGTCGTGACCGAGCCGCAGGGTTCGGCGCAGGTGCTCCGCTGTCCATACCACGGATGGACCTACGCGCTCGACGGCGCGCTCAAGGGCACGCCCGATTTTGCCGGCGTGTGCGACTTCGATCGAGCCGCGAACGGGCTGGTGCCGATCGACGTCGACGTCTGGGAGCAGTGGGTGTTCGTCAGGGTCAACGAGGCGGGATCTGCTCTGGCGGCATTTCTTGGCGCCGGCCTGACCGGCAGGCTGCAGCCACTGCGCCTCGGGGATCTGCACTGGATGGAGCGGCGCCGCTCCAGGCTGGACTGCAACTGGAAAGTGTTCGTCGACAACTATCTCGACGGCGGCTACCACGTTCCCCATCTGCACAAGGGGCTCGACAGCGTCCTCGACTACAGCGAGTACACCATCGAGAACGGCGAACGGTTCTGCCTGCAGAGCAGCCCGATAGTGGCGGAAGGCGCCGAACCGGGTACGGCTGCCGTTCGCACTGGAGATAGAGCGCGTTACTCCTGGGTGTATCCCAATTTCATGATCAACTGCTATCAGGGGGCGATGGACACCAACCTGGTCGTGCCGTGCGGAGTCGATCGTACCGAGGTGATTTTCGACTTCTACTTTTCCGACGTGTCCGAGCCGGCCCGCCCGCACAACCGCGCCAGCATCGAGATCAGCGAGCGGATTCAGGAAGAGGACGTGTCGATCTGCTCGTCGGTCCAGCGCGGCCTTCGCTCGAGGGCGTACACGTCGGGCCGCCTCTCCGTGCGCCGGGAATCAGGCGAGCACCTGTTTCACCGGCTGCTGCACGCGGATCTCAAAGCAGGCGCACCCTTCTGACGGCCACCTCTCTTCTGCCGCATCCCGTGCTCCGCGCGGCCGGCTGCTGCGCGTACTCGGTGTCGGCTTCGCCGTGGCGGTGGCCGTCGGCAACACGATCGGCGCCGGCATCCTTCGCGCTCCCGGAGAAATCGCGGGGCAGCTGCCGCACGGCGGGCTGTTCGCCGCCGTGTGGGTGATCGGCGGCCTCTACGCGCTGCTGGGCGCCGCTCAGATCTACCTGCTGATGAACCTGTCGCTCCTGTACGTGCTGCCGGTCCAGGCGATTGCCGGACAGCCCTTTGCCGCCGGCGCGCTCGCCGAGGCCGCGTTCGGCCGCTACGGCATCTTTACAATCGTGGTGATTCTGTCGATGCTGAGCGCCATCAATGCGTATCACCTGATGGCGAGCCGCGTGTTGTTTGCCATGAGCCGTGATGGGCTGTTGTCGAGCGAGGCCGCGTCGGTCAATGCCGGCGGGACACCGGCCGTCGCGCTCTTCCTCAGCCAGGGCAGCACCTTCGTGCTCTACCTGCCGCAGGAGGACGAGGCAATGTCGGGCTTCAGCAGCCGGTCCTCCTCGCCGCTGGCGGCCGTGACGGGCGAGTTCCGTGACGGGCAGCCAACGCCGGTGCTCGCCGCGGTCATCGACCGGGAGGTGGCGCCCGGCATCGCCGACGACCGCGACCTGATGACGCCCGAGGACAGGGTCGTGCTGATCGTCGAGGAAGACGAGACGTTCGCGCCGTCCTGCTGGAGGCGGCCCGGCAGAAGGGATTCCGCGGAATCGTCGCCTCACACGGCGGCGCGGCGGTGTCGCTGGCGCACCGGTACCGCCCGGACGCCATCACCCTCGACATTCAGCTGAAAGAGACCGACGGGTGGCAGGTGCTCGACCGCCTCAAGCACGATGCGGCGACGCGCCACATCCCGGTGCACATCCTCTCGGTCGCCGACGAGCGGCACCGCGCGCTCCGGCAGGGCGCATTCGCGCAGCTGACCAAGCCGGTGACGCGCGAAGCGCTCGACGGCACGTTCACCAACATCCGCGCGTTCATCGAACGCCGCGTCAAGAAACTGCTCGTCGTCGAAGACGACGACGTCGAGCGTTCGAGCATCGTGGAGCTGATCGGCAACAACGACGTCGAGGTGACGGCCGTCGCGACCGGTCAGGAGGCGCTCGACGCCATCGAACGGGACACGTTCGACTGTCTGGTGCTCGACCTCGGCCTGCTGGACATGAGCGGCTTCGATCTGCTGGAGGAGCTGCGCGCGGGTGGGCGCCTCGTCCAGCTGCCGGTCATCGTCTACACGGGGAAGGAACTGAGCAAACGGGAGGAAAGCGAGCTGCGCCGCGTCGCGGAGACGATCATCGTCAAGGACGTGAAATCTCCCGATCGCCTGCTCGACGAAACGGCGCTCTTCCTGCATCGCATCCAGGAAAACCTGCCGGAGGCCAAGCGCCGCATGCTGGAGCAGGTGCGGCGCGCCGACCCGGTGCTCACCGGGAAAACCGTGCTCATCGTGGACGACGACCTCCGGAACACCTTTGCGCTGACCAGCGCGCTCGAGCAGTACGAGATGCAGGTCCTGCCGGCGGAGAACGGCAGAGACGGCATTGAAATCCTGAAGAGCCACCCCGGGATCGACGTGGTGCTCATGGACATCATGATGCCGGAGATGGACGGGTACGACGCCACCCGCGCGATTCGCGCGCTGCCGCAGTTTCGCGACCTGCCGATCATCGCGCTCACGGCGAAGGCGATGAAGGGCGACCGTGACCTGTGCCTCGAGGCGGGCGCTTCGGACCACATCACCAAGCCGGTGGACAAAGACCAACTCGTCTCGCTGCTGCGGGTCTGGTTGTACCGCTGAGCCATGGCCCTGGCCGCGAGGACCACCAAGGCGACCTGGAGCCCGACCGAGGACGTCGAGGTCGATCTCCTCCTGGAGGCCGTGCACCGCATCGGCGGCGTTGATTTTCGCAACTACGCCAGGGCGTCGCTGCGCAGGCGGATCCAGAGCCGCGTGCAGGCGGAGAAGGTCGAGACGATCACGCGCCTGCTCGACAGGATCGTGCACGACCCGTCCTGCATGGACCGGTTCGTGCGGGGTCTCGCGGTCAACGTCAGCGCCATGTTCCGGGATCCGGGCTTCTTCCGGTCGCTGCGGACGCATGTGGTCCCGTTACTGCGTACGTGGCCGTACATCCGCGTCTGGCAGGCCGGGTGCTCGACCGGCGAGGAGGGGTATTCACTCGCCATGCGATCAAGTTCACCCCGCGCGAGGGGCGTGTCGCCGTGCGCGTGGACACGCTCGGCACCGACGTGCGGATCGTCGTCGCCGACAACGGCCAGGGTATCGCGCCCGCCTTTCCGCCGCACATCTTCGACCGATTCTCGCAGGCCGACAGCACCGTGACGCGCGCCCACGGAGGCCTGGGGCTCGGCATGTCGATCGTGCGTCACCTCGTCGAGCTCCATGGCGGAACCGTCCATGCGGAAAGCGAGGGCGAGGACCGCGGCGCCACGCTGACGGTGACCTTGCCGATCCGCGTATACAACCCCCCCGAACAACCGCTGCCGCGGCAGGAGGCCGAGCGGGACGTTCCGTGGGGGGAACTGCCACGGCTGGACGGCATCAGGGTGCTCGTGGTCGACGACGAGCTCAACGCGCGGCAGGTGACCGCGGCGATCCTGCAGCAGAAAGGGGCGGCGGTGGCGGAAGCCGCTTCAGCGCAAGAGGCGCTCGAGCTGGTCGCCGGCGGCCGCCTCGATTTGATCGTCAGCGACCTCGCGATGCCAGTGACCGACGGCTACGAAATGATGCGGCAGGTGCGGCAGGGAAAAGGCCGTT
>Ga0214472_10005451_pt1 | contig 13377 bp, 10 predicted proteins | sample RVTome_6_FD_207662 | JGI IMG/M metagenome (GOLD analysis project Ga0214472, IMG submission 207662) | Soil microbial communities from uranium-contaminated site in the Upper Colorado River Basin, Wyoming, United States - RVT140D175 | ecosystem: Environmental > Terrestrial > Soil > Contaminated >... | reverse complement strand
CCGGTAAAAATGAGCATGGTGGCGATATAATCACGTGTTTCTATCTGCTCGCCGACAATGAGAACGCCGATCAGCAGCGCCACGACCGGCGGAATGTAACAGACTGAAGATGCGGCGATAGCGCCAAGTTTATCGACAATATAATAATAAATGATGTAGGCACAGCCGGTGCCCAGCAGGCCCAGGCCGATAACGAGTCCGAGCGAGGCGTGGAGGTCTGTCCAGATATTGCCCATGCCGCGGTGATCTGTGACCAGCGTCAGCAGCACCAGGCCAATGCCCAGCTGATAGGTGGTTAAAGCGGACGGTGGAATGCCAAGGGGAATGATAAATTTTTTGGCGTAGACAAAGGACGCACCGACAGAGAGCGAACCCGCAAGAAGATAGAGGACTCCTTCCAGGTTGGCTCTCGGCAGAGCGTGACCGGAGAGGCCGATCACGAGTACCCCGATAAAGCCTACCAGGACGCCGACCGCCCTGATCGCAGTGATTTTTTCTTCGCGAAGGAATATAACAGCAAGCAGGAACGATAAAATCGGGATGGAGCCCGAGACCGCTCCGGCCACGCCGGAGAGTAACAGCGCGGTTCCTTTAACATAGGCATAATAGTAGAGAGTGGTGGCCAGCAGGGCCATTACCAGAAAATGGCCGGCATGCTTGAAATGGCGCGGCGATAACGCACCGGAAAGCCAGGCGTAGACCAGGACCGGTACGAAACCGAAAAGGACCCGATAGAAAACAATCTGGGTCGGAGAGAGCAGCTTCGCCGCAAGCTGCATATAAATGAAGTTGCTGCCCCAGATGACGCCCAGCAACAGGAAAGCTACCAAGGGTAGATAAGTCACTTTGCCTGCTGTCGAAGTCATAGGGTTGTCCTTGTTTATTCCGTCGATAGAGCCGGTCGATCGCACGACAAGCTCAACCGATCATCTCTTGAATGTGCGATGATGATGAGGTATCATAAAACACTTGAATGATCGTTATATAACATTTGATCAATATATTGTCAATATGGTTGCTATATGGAACAATCGGCAGACGCGATAGCGGAAAATCTGCGCAGGGTGCGGGAAACGAGAGGGTTGAGCCTGGATCAGTTGGCCGACCTCACGGGTGTGAGCAAAAGCATGCTGCGGCAGATCGAAACGGGCAAATCGAGCCCCACCATCACCACAATCTGGAAGATTGCCAACGGCTTGCGGATCTCTTTTACAGCACTGCTTCGAAAACCCGAAATCCAGGTGGAGGTGAAATCGTTTCGGAGCGGTAAACCGCTGCTAGGAGGGTCGGCAGGATGCCGCCTCTTTCCTTTAATCCCTTTCGATCCGCATCTTGCATTCGAAACCTATTATTTCGAAATCGATCCGTGCACCGATTTTTCAGGCGAGCCCCATGAAGGAAATATCCACGAATATGTCTTTGTCATCACGGGGGTGCTGCAGATTTCGATAGATGACGAAAGCTTTACCATCAATTCACAGGAATTTTTACAATTCCATGCCAATCGTCCCCACAGCTACAAATGTGTGGGACCGGAGATGGCAACGGCAATCATGCAGGTCAGCTATCTTCCCTGAGACCTAATTTTCTTCAAGCGAATAAGGATTTAAAAACTGTCGCCGCCAAAGAAGCTTTTTATCGATTTCGCTTAAACGGGCTTCATCGCACACAGAATCCCATTGCTCTTCGATGATCGTTTTTTGTTGTGCAAAAAGAGCGTGCGCATCGTCTTTGGAGAGCAGGAAGTTATGGGAGGTTTCAATACAGGTTTTCAGCTGACTGAGGTTGTTGTTCCCCGATATCAGCATAGCCTGCGAGGCTTCATTTCCTGAACGTCCTTGAGGACATATGTCATAGGCAGGAGTAAGGCTCAGCTTTTTTCCATCCCAAAAAGCTGCATGGTTGCGCGCATGATCGTCCGTATTGCCGCAGAGAATGTTGAAGACCAGCCGAGAGAACAGCTCCTTCAAGGTATCTTTTGGTGCGGTGAAACGATGGCGGATAATTTCCGCAAAAATTTCATAGCTGGCATATCTCGCCATCATTTCATCGAGACCAAAGAGGGTAAGGGCGGAAACCATGACTTTCCTCGACCACCCTTGTGTTCCTCCCACCCGGTCAAATCGTTCTATGAGCAGCACGTCTTTTTTGGCTGCAGTTGTCATCTTGACCGGTGCAACATCGAGTCCTGCAAGCGCAGCCAGTCGCATCGCGACGTATTCGGCTTTGACCACGCTGTAGAGATCGGTGCTCGAAGAAAACTTGGCGATATATTTTTTACCCAGCTCTTCGATCAGAGCCTTCGGACGCGCTCCACCAATCGAGCTGCCATGAAATAAGGCCTGATCCAGCTCCGCTGACAGTGGCAGGCCTTTTTCAACGCGTTCGGCCGATTCCAGTAATTCTTCCAGGGAGGTATTGATTGCTGAACGTGGTATATGCTCAGAAGGCGACCGCTGAAAATCCAGAGCGCCGATGCGATCGGAGCCGGATTCCAGCAGGTAGGTCAATTCATCCAGCTCGGCTGTATCCGTAGCCGCACCTTGTCGTCCGAATAATTTATTGATGATGACCCGCCGTCCCCAGGCATCGGGTGCGGCGTCACGAATACAGCCCGGTATCGTCAGCCCATTCGGCAGGGGCAAGGTACCGGCCATGAGCGGCAGTTCCGGTTCGTAAAGAGAAATAGCCGGCCTGGTATCGGCCCTCCGCGCAAGATAACTTTTACCGTAGTTGAAAATAATAGCGCCTCTGTCGGCCACCAGCTTGCCGGCGATAACAGGCTCGGTATCACCCGGCAGCCATATCCAGACGAAGGCTTCTTTATACCTTTTATCAGAAGTCATCATCTACCGCCTTGGTTGTTTTACGTACCGATTTAGGCAAGAGTGCCAGCTTTTCTTCGGTATGACGAATGTGCCTGGGAAGGGTGATTTCGTCGGCATCAAACAGCCTGACACCGACAATAACGGCAACCTCGAACACCGCCCCGATCTCACATTTCAGATCGCCTTTCTCAATACGCTGCAGTAATCCTCTGGAAATCCCGGCACGATCGGCCACTTCCTGGGTGGTAAGTCTGCGTTCTATGCGTGCACTGCGGATCAACCCGCCAAGGAGGGCAACAGCATCGCGACAGGAGCGGGAGTAGGTACGTGTGATAGATTTTGGCATTACTTGGTGATTGGTTTATATATAGATCATATGAACTCTTTATGTTTATTATATGAACCATAATTAGCTTGATTTCTCTGTCCTGTCAAGGAATCAAAATATCTATAAGGATAAATAAGTAAGGCGTGTCATCGTGATACCGCCTTTCTTTTGCTGATAAATATGCATATGCTTGTAATAGTTACGGCTTCTCTGTTTGTATGTCATAAAAATAAAAGAGAAAACAGGCTAGGTTATGAGCAAAATAGACCAATTGAAAAAAATCAAAGAGGTTCCGGTGGTCATTTCCGACCACAGTGGAATGGTGATATATGTCAACGCATGTTTTTTGGAAATCTACCAATGGACCGAAGATCTGATCGGCTCCAGCCTCAATCGCATTATCCCCACTGCTTTTCATGACTCCCACAACATGGGGTTCTCCAGATTCCTGGTCACCGGCAAATCGCGAATTTCCGATCATGTGGTCGAGGCGGCGGTGGTTATGGGAGATGGTGGGAGGCGTTGGTCCAAACATCTTATTGTCGTTGAGAGAATTAAAGATAATTATTTGATCGGCGCAAAGCTGATACCTATGGATCGGCCGCTTACGCCATCACCTTCCAATGAACCACAGGTGCCCTTCACGCAAGTTATCGATGAACTACGTGAAACCATCGGCAAGATGGAAGTGGCGCTTAGCGAAATCGAGGATTCGATTGTATGGACAGATGGAACGGGTGAAGTCCGCTGGTGCAATAAGGCTTTTGACCAGCTTGTCGGCAGAAATCATCTTTCAATTTTAGGTTCCGACTTATCCGGGCTGCTTCCTCTGGCATCCCCGGGAATCTCTGTCGATTCCCCTGATCATCCGATTCAGCAATTACTGGCAAGTAAGCATAACCGGCGGGAATTCGAAGTGGAGATTCAGGGCAAAACCGAAATCCTGGAAATCAGTTGTTCTGAATTTTCACTCAGAGATTTCCAGAAATCAATAGTCCTTGCGGTGAGAGTCGTTACTGAGCAACGCAGAATGGCCGACGCCCTGGCTGCCTCCCGAAAGAGGATGGAGGAAGAGCTGCAGATAGGCCGCGAAATACAGATGAGCCTTCTGCCTCCCACTATGCCCGATGAACCTGAATTCTCGGTTTTTGCCCTCTGTCACCCGGCCCTGGAGGTTGGCGGCGACTTTTATGACCATTATTTTATCAGGAAAAACCGGCTTTGTTTTTGCGTTGGCGATGTCTCCGGAAAAGGTGTTCCGGCGGCACTTTTCATGGCGGTTGTCAAAACAATGATACGGGACTACGCCTATGATGGAAAAAATCGAACGGCTGAGATTGTTCGGGAAGCCAACAGGGAGATTAACCGTCATAATCCTGCCGGCATGTTTTGTTCACTTTTCATCGGCATCCTGGATATCAAATCAGGCCTTCTGGTCTATACCAATGCCGGTCACAATCCACCGTTTTTTAGGAAAAATGAGAAAACTGAAAATTCCTTTGAGCTCATCAAAGACAAGCACGGCCCTGTCCTGGGCGCTTTCGATGAGATTATGTACAATGAAGGCACCATCCAGATGGAACCGGGTGATGTCATTCTTGTCTACACCGATGGCGTGACGGAAGCTATTGGTCAAAATGGCAACTGGTACACGGTTGAAAGGTTAAGGGGTTTTCTGGAGGGTGAGAAATTGAGCGCCCCATCGGTTATCGTCCCGGCAATAGCGGACGATGTCAGACGATTCAAAGGAAACGCACAACAAGCGGATGACATTACCCTGATATGTCTTCAGTATAAGGGGTAATTATTATCCACGGCTGATCTCTAATCGAATTTCGCCAGGCCTATTCATATGTGTGCCAATGCGTTAGAGTTTGTGCCTGCGACAATTTGTCAGAAAACAATCTGTAAGGTACTAATGACGTCGGAGATGTATCGCAGATAATCTCGGAGATGCTGGAACTATTTTCTATTCATTTTTAAGAAATTAAGCTACTATTTGATTGGATTTACTGTGACTTATTAGATCCAACAAAACAAGTTGACTCAAAGAACGTTTGCGCAGTTCCGCTGCGCTCCGCAAACCAAACGTTCGACAGCCCTTTCACTTCGATAATCGGATGCTCCACATCCATTATCAATGCAAAAAGGGCCGTCAACTCAGACATTGGCCACTGGAAACACAACTGTGAACCAATAGGAAAGTCATAATATGAGAATTTATCTTGATTGTTGCAGTCTGCAACGCCCCTTTGATGATAGATCACAACCAAGGATAGCGGTTGAGGCTGAAGCGGTACTCGTTATTCTCGCATTGTGTGAGTCAGATCGTTTGAAGCTCATCTCATCAGATGCTCTGCTATTCGAGATTGGTCGCATTCCCGATCAGGATCGTAAGGACCATGCTTTGGCAATTCTTAAAATAGCAAAGAAAACTGTTGAGTTGACAACAAAAATAGAATCTTTGGCCGGGAGGTTTGGAGCTTTAGGCTTGAGACCGCTGGACGCTTTGCATTTGGCATTTGCATCCGGTTCAAAAGTTGATTATTTTTGCACATGTGATGATAAATTTTTGAAAAAAGCCAAGAGTTTCGATGGAATCAATACCAAGGTGGTATCCCCCACTGAACTGGTAATGGAGTTAGATATATGAATACAGAAACAAGACCGATATCTGAAATTAACCGCCAGGCTACTCACATTCTATTCAAAGAAATGGGTGTAGTTGACACCATTCGGTTTCTGAATCAGTTCTCGGTAGGCCGAGGCGACTATACAAAAGAGCGTGTGAATTGGCTTGGTGATATAGCCCTGGATGATGCCATCTCTCAAATTAAGGTTGGAAAAAAGAAAGCCCAACCATCGGATTAAGGCTGACCGAAAAAGCCTTGGCGATTTTGCTACCATTCAAAGGTCCTCAAGAAATGTGCCTCTAACGGTGTTCATCAGCCTTATCATGGATGTCCCTTTATTTTCAGCATTCAAGCGCGACTATTTAGCGGAAGGACCAAATAGTTAACGGCTCGATAAATCCGAATAACCACCTAACCCCCTTACAATAATTTTTTACTCTTTATCCAGATGCTTCAATATTTTCTTGCGCAACAAGGTGGCAATTTCTTCGTTCCGGTAGCTGATCACCGTTACCGGGCAGCGATGAAACATTCGTTCGGCCACGGAGCCGGTAAAGAGGGTGCGGATGTCCCTGTTCTTTACTCCCATAACTACCGTATCGACTTTTTCGGTAACGATCATTTCCAGTAATTTTTCGGCAGGATTACCGATCTGAAAAGAAAAAGAAACCATATCGGTGTTCAGCCCTAGCCTCTCCAGGAGGCGGGCCATTTCCTCCCGACGTTCCAGCTGGATAGTCTGCAGATAATGTTCGGTATCAACCTTGTAACCGAACGAGGAGATCTTCTGCACAGCATCGAGGTCGCGTTCGTTGATGACATTGACGATCAGCAGCTTTGCCCCGAATGCTTTGGCTATCCCGGCAGAATATTTGAGGATACCCTCGGAATATTTGGAAAAGGCGATGGGAACGAGTATTTTTTGTATCATGGTATCCTTTTTTCAGGAGTCATCTTTTACCAGGCGGCATTGACGGATTCGCCGGCTTTTGGGAGCCCCGTCCGCCTGATTCGTTTTTTTTGAGAGAACCAGACCAGGACAAGCAGGGCAAGGGCCGGGATAAACATCAACTGTTTAGGCGGCCGATCGGTGAGCACCTGGAGATGGAGTATCTCCTGATCCCAGTCGATATGGGCCTTTTGTGCGGCGCTGCCGAAAACCACATTATCGATGAAGACCCGGTCATTTTCGGTGCGGATGCCGAATCCAATCGCCTGCAGCCGTTCCTGGGCGCTTCCTTTCTTGCCGACCGGTAAGGACACCACCATGGTGAACTCCTTGCCGTTTGTTTTTTCACCCTTCAGGGTCAGACGCAGTTGCGTCCCCGGTGGCTGTTCGCCGACAAATTGCTCCAGTTTCGCCGCTGGCCGGGTCTCAAGTTCCGGATAGATTTTATCCCAGAAATAACCGGGGCGGAACATGATAAAGGCCACCAACAGCAGCAGCCCGGTCTCCCACAGCTTATTGCGGGTCAGCATGTAGTTCTGTGTCGCCGAAGCAAAGGCCAACATGGCGACGACGGCACCGGTCACCACCACCACAAAATGGAGAGCCGACCCGATTCCGATCATCAGCAGTTCGGTGTTGAAGATGAATACAAAAGGCAGGATGGCGGTGCGGATATCGTAGATAAAGCCCTGCAAACCGGTACGAATGGGATCCCCTCCCGAAATACCGGCGGCGGCGAAGGCTGCCAGGCCGACCGGTGGAGTGTCGTCGGCGAGAACGCCGAAATAAAAGACGAAAAGATGAACGGCAACCAGGGGAATAAGCAAGCCGTTTTGGGCGCCCAGACTGACAATTACCGGCGCCATCAAGGTCGATACGACGATATAATTGGCGGTGGTCGGCAATCCCATGCCGAGGATGATACTGAACAGTGCAGTAAATATCAGGGTTAAGGTCATGTTGCCCAGGGAGATCAATTCGACGAATTCGGTCATGACCAGGGCGATGCCGGTAAGAGTGACGGTGCCGACGATGATACCGGCAGCGGCAGTCGCCACCCCGATACCGATCATGTTGCGGCCGCCGGCAACCATTCCGGAAATGAGGTCGTCAATGCCGCGGCGAAAACTGAATTCCTCTGCCTGCACTTTCCGAAAGAATCCTTTGAGAGGTCTTTGGGTGATGACGATCAACAGCATCAAAACGGTTGCCCAGAAAACCGACAGAGAGGGAGAAAACTGCTCTACCGTCAGGCACCACATCAGTACCACCACCGGTAAGAGATAATAGAGGCCTGCCTGGGCTGTCGGACCGAGATCGGGCAGTTCGTTCATTTCTGTCGTGAATTCGAGTTCCGGTACCCGGCAGGCGAGATAGAGCAAAAAAAGATAGGCGGCAACAGCCAGTACCGCAACGATATAGACCGCCGCTTCTCCGGTTGCGGTCTTGATCCAGCCAAGACCATAGTAGGTGGCCGCACCGGTGAGGATTATCCCGAGGATAACGGAGACAAACCCGTACAAAGACTGGGCCAGCGTCCTTTTGTGCCTCTTTTCGAGTCCTTTGAGACCCATTTTGCATGCCTCGAGATGCACGATATAGACCAGGGCGATATAGGCGATTATCGCCGGCAGAAAGGCGTGTTTAATGACCTCGAGATACGAAATCCCGACGTACTCAACCATCAGGAAGGCGGCGGCGCCCATAACCGGCGGGGTGATCTGGCCATTCACCGAAGAAGCGCATTCGATGCCGCCGGCTTTTTCCGCAGAAAAACCGACTTTTTTCATCAGCGGGATAGTGAAGGTTCCGGTGGTGACCACATTGGCGATTGACGAGCCGGATATCATGCCGGTCATGGCCGAAGAAACGACGGCTGCCTTGGCCGGCCCACCCCGCATATGACCAAGACCAGCGAAGGCGACGCGGATGAAATAATTACCGGCACCCGCTTTTTCCAGCAGCGAACCGAAAAGCACGAACATAAAAACCATCCCGGTCGAGACCCCCAGGGCGATACCAAAAACGCCCTCGGTCGACAGCCAGTAATGGGACATGCCCTTGATAAGGCTCGCACCCTTGTGGGCGATAACATCGGGCATATACGGTCCGGCGAAAGTATACAGGATAAAAATTGAGCCGATAATCATCAGGGGAGGACCGAGGGCCCGACGGGTCGCTTCAAGCAAAAGGACAATGCCGACTACGGAAATCACCAGATCAAAGGTGGTCGGCATACCCGGCCGGGAAGAAAGGGCGGTGTAATTGAGGTAGATGTAGGCGGCTGCAAAAGCGGCGGTCAGAGCCAGCAGCCAGTCCTGAAAAGGGATATATTTTCTTGGTGACGACTTAAAGGTCGGAAAAGCGGTGTAGGCCAGAAACATGGCAAAGGCCAGGTGAATGGAGCGGGCCTCCGTATCGTTGATGACAAAAAAATTGAGGGTAAAAGGCAGAGGAGATGAATACCAAAGCTGGAACAGGGCCCAAAGCAGCGGGACAAAAAACAGGACCGCCCTGGAGATTTTTCCATGCGGCGCCCGAGCCCCGGTATCGATTTCGGCCACCAGCTGTTCCACTTGCTCCAGAGCCGGGATATTTTCTTTCTCAGTTGCCATATTCAACTCCTTTTTCCTCATAGCACCCCACAAGAGGAGACTCTTTTCAGTACTCCCTTGTGGGGTGAAAAACAAGAAACGAATTTCTCAGATACCGATATGGTTGATACTGTCAATAATAATAAGGAGTGCAGCCGGCTTACATTAAACCGGCTTCCTTGTAATATTTCACTGCCCCCTCATGAAGCGGCGCGGACAGACCATCTTTGATCATCTGTTTTTTGTCCAGATTGGCAAAGGCGGGATGGAGCTGCTTAAACTCGTCAAAGTTCTCAAAAACCGCCTTGACCAGCTGATACACCGTCTCAGCCGGAACTTTGGCGGAGGAGATAATGGTTGCGCCGACACCAAAGGTCTTGGCGTCAGTGGCGTTGCCCCGATACATTCCGCCTGGGATTATGGCCTCGCGATAGTACGGATTGGCAGCAATCAGTTCGGCGATTGCCGGGCCGGAAACATTTACCAGCACGGAGTCGCAGGCGGTGCAGGCCTCCTGAATGGAACCATTGGGATGACCGACCGTGTAAACGATGGCATCGACCTTATTATCGCACAGGGCGCCGGATTGCTCGGCGGCTTTCAACTCGGAGGCGAGTTTGAAGTCCCCCTTTTTCCAGCCTATCTTGGCCATAACCGCTTCCATGGTGCTGCGTTGTCCGGAGCCTGGATCACCGATATTAACCCGTTTTCCTTTTAAATCCTCGAAGTTTTTAATGCCCGAATCGGCTCTGGCCACAACGGTGAAAGGTTCGGGATGCAGAGAAAATACGGCACGAAGGTCGGCGTTGGCACCATTCGCGGCAAACTTGTTCAGGCCCTTGACTGAATCAAACTGGACATCGGACTGGGCGACACCAAAGTCAAGCTCCCCATTGGTGACGGCGTTGACATTGTACACCGATCCCGCGGTACTCTCGACGGTGGCGCGCAAGCCATGTTCCTTTTTCCCCTTGTTGACCAGGCGGGCAATAGCGCCGCCGGCCGGGTAGTATACCCCGGTTACACCACCAGTGCCGATGGTGACGAAGGTCTGGTCGGCGGCCACGGCAGGACTGGTGACAGCCCCGAAATACATGGCACAGCCAAATGCACCCAATGCAACGGCCGTTAACAGCGATGTTGTTTTTTTCATAGTTTTTCCTCCTTGGAATTGAATGTATTCCCCAGGTACCGGATCACCAGAGTGGGGAATGAGTTTCGTACATCACCTGCCATTCGATCGGGAACAACCCGGAAGATGAAGCCACCCGGCTCTGCACGTCATTAACCTCTGTCATTAACCTGTGTGTAAAACCACCTGAATTCTTCTTCAAAGGTGGAAATTTTCCCAGCTGCCCAGGATACTGCAGGCCGCGAGCCCGGCGCGGGCCGGTAGACTTTTCCGGATCATATACTCTCGGTCGCTGTGATCGCAAGCGCCTATCGGTCCCATGCCATCCACCACCGGAATGCCGGCCCGGGCGATGGTATTGGCATCGGATACCCCGCTCCGCAGCTCCTCGACGCAGGCCATCCCAAGCCGCTCGGCCTCATGGCGGATTGTTTGGAACAGGCAGGAATTGCCGGAATTTTGCTCCATCGGAAATCTCTCGCCGATTTTCAGGAGTTCTGCCGTGGTACCGGCTACCGTACACTGCGACGCTATCCGGTTGATTCGCCAGGCCGTATCTTCTGCGTCTGCGCCAGAGAGAAAGCGCGTATCAATTTCCGCCATGGCCTTATCGGCGACGGTGTTTGGCCCGATACCACCCTGGATGAGGCCGACATTGACTACAATCCCGCGCTCCCGATCGTTTAACTGCTCCAAGGCGATGATCTTATGGGCCAGTTCGAGTATGGCACTGGCCTTATTGGATCCGGCGGCTCCGGCGGAGGCAGCATGACCGGCCTTGCCGGAGACGACAAGCCGGTAGCCCAATTTGCCTTTGCGGCCGGTGACGACCTCTCCCTGCAGACCACCGCATTCGAAACCAAGCGCCAGCAGGCTTTTTTTCGCCTCGGCAGTGACGATGGCGGAGGAGGTGGGAGAGCCGATCTCCTCGTCGGAGTTGCACAAAAAGGTGAGAGGGATTTCTGCGAGGAGGCCGCACTCCGCCAGGGCCTTGATGGCGTACACGGCACAGACCAGACCGCCTTTCATGTCGATTACCCCGGGTCCATAGACCTTGTCTTCTGCTTCCTTGTACCAGTTAAAGGGACTGTCTGCCGGAAAAACGGTATCCATATGGCCGAAAAGCAAGATACCTGTTTGGATACCCGGCTGGCCGTCACGGCAGGCCGGCGAACGAAACAGCAGGTGATCGCCGACCTCGGACTGGTGATCGATCGTAAGACTCATCCCGGAAGAGCGCAGGCTTTCGGCGAGCAGGGCACCCACCGCATCCACCCCCTTTTTGCAACGGGACGAGCTCGGCTGGAGGACCAGAGCCTCCAGCAGCGTGAACATGTCGCGCTCATTTTTTTGTAAAAATCCGGCAACCTTTTCTCGCATCGTCTGCCTATCTGTTGAAGGCGAACAGTTCGTTGTCGTACACTTCCGGGTCGGCGTCGGGATAGCTGACCTCTTCGTCACTCCACGGTTTTCTCAGGATGAGGTCATTGCCGTTCCTGCCCGCCACATTGGACCGGTGCAAGGGGATCTTGCCGCCGGCGGTAGCAATGTAACGGGGGATGGCGTCACCGGAGATATTGCCGTACATCGATTCGATAATATCCCGGCCCACCTCAAGCGGCACGCGAAAATGGGCGAATTGCGGGTTACGGTAACTGCAGTTAAAGAGATAATAGGGCCGGACGTAGGCTTCGTGCACCGTTTCGCAGAGTTTCCACATCTTCATCCGGGTGTCATTGATGCCCTTGAGCAGCACTGCCTGGTTGAGTACGGCAAAGGTTCGTTTCGACAGATTGCGGAAGACTTCACGGGAAACCGGAGTAACTTCCTGGGCGGTGTTGATCTGGGTGACCACGCGAATTGGCTTGCGGTCATTGCTTGCCTCCAGAATGTCGAGCAGTTCGTCGTCGACCCGCATGGGCGCCGTGACCGGGATTCGGGTGCCGAGACGCTTCATTTTGATGTGGTCAATGGAGTCCAGCTCCTCCAGCAGCCACTTCAACATTGAATTGGGCAGGACAAAGGCATCTCCCCCGGTTATCAGTACGTCGCGGATCCGTTTGTTAGCCCGGATATAGTCCAGTGCTTCAGCATAGGCATCCATGGCATACATCTGATCCTTCCGGCCGATATGGGCAAGGCGCAGGCAATGGGTGCAGTACATGGCGCACATATTAGTGGCTTTGATGGTCAGAACCCGCGGATAAAACTGATCGACCAGCCGGGCCGGTGAATGGTCGGCGGCCACCGGCGGAATTTCGATTCCGGCATTTTCGACCATCTCGCCGGTCGGCACCGACTGCAGCATGATGGGATCATTGATCGCTCCCGGCATGATCAGGCTGGTGTAATAGGGAGTCAGACGCATCCGGTAGGACGCGGTCACCTTCGCTATGGATTCCAGCTGAGCTTGCGGAAGGTCAACTAGTTTGGCCAGGGTGGCGACGGAATTCACCGCATGGCGGATCTGGCCGGGAAAGGAATTCCAGGATGCTTCATTCATTCCCAGTTCCGCCATGATCCTCGCTTTGTTCTCGAGAATCTGTTCCCATTTATCAATACCGCTCGGGACGAGGATATCTTTTTGGGCCAGATACTCGTCCACCCTGCTGCCGGCAGCGGCGGCAATGGGGAGAGCTCTGGTCAGGCGGCCGCCGACGGAGACCATATGCTCGTCGATCTGCTGGTGTTTGACGGCAAGGCGCTCCAGTTCCCCCGCGCTGATGCCGAAATCGGCGGGAGTTCCTTGCGCTTCTTTTCGGACTGTGAGGAGGAGGTCGAAGAGCTTCAGAATCGGGGCGGTGAGGTTTTCCCCAATCGCCTGGTTATGAAGCTTACGTATCTCGGTTATCCTTGCTGGTCCCGGATCTCCCGGAATTGCAAGAGGTTGCGCCAAAATGTCTAAGAGTTCCC
>Ga0214472_10005450_pt1 | contig 13381 bp, 11 predicted proteins | sample RVTome_6_FD_207662 | JGI IMG/M metagenome (GOLD analysis project Ga0214472, IMG submission 207662) | Soil microbial communities from uranium-contaminated site in the Upper Colorado River Basin, Wyoming, United States - RVT140D175 | ecosystem: Environmental > Terrestrial > Soil > Contaminated >... | reverse complement strand
ATTAGAAATGATGGCGATAGATCCTGTTGCCAGAATTATAGCACCGCGGTTCTGGGCAGGTTTCTTCTCCGTTCCGTTACTCACATCAATGTTTAATGTAGTCGGAATCTATGGTGCTTACATCATTGCCGTTAATATTCTTGGTATAGATTCAGGTATTTTTTGGCCGCAAATGCAAGCTGCTGTTGATTTAAGAGAAGACGTGGTAAATGGCATCATAAAAAGTATTGTTTTTGCCATGACTGTTATTTTAATTGCTGTATTTGAAGGCTACACATCAAAACCAACCGCTGAAGGTGTTTCCAGAGCGACAACTCGCACCGTCGTAAACTCTTCTTTAGCTGTGCTGGGATTGGATTTTATTTTAACCGCATTTATGTTTTAGGTGAACTTATGGAAAGACGACTAATTGATTTTTGGGTAGGCATATTCGTCGCACTTGGTATTGCTGCAACGGCCTTTATTTCTTTAAATGTAGCTAATCTTACGACATCGACTAGCGGCCCGACTTATGAACTCATTGCTGAATTTGAAAATATTGGTAATTTGAAAGTAAAGGCTCCGGTAAAAAATTCAGGCGTCATCATCGGCCGTGTTAAAGAAATTTATCTTGATACAAATAAACAAATGGCGGCGGCAAAACTGGAGATAGAACATTCTTATCAATTCAGCATCGATGCCTCTGCCAGTATTTTTACTTCGGGACTACTCGGAGAACAGTACGTTAGTATTGAAGAGGGATATGAAGAAGAAAAATTAAAACCCGGCGATACGCTTTTTATTACCTCGTCAGCAATGGTACTTGAAAAACTAATCAGTGAATACATATTTAGCAAAGCCAGCGAAGGTGTCGAATAATAAAATGGCAAGTTCAACCAGATTAGAATGCACAAATAATATTTTAGTTATTAAAGGAAAGGTAAGTCTATATACAACTAATTCACTACTTACAGAATTTCAGGAACAATTTAAAAGCGATATAAAAGAAATTGATTGCAGTCAGATTGAAAAAGCTGATTCCGCCACAATCAGTTTTCTGATTGCCTGTTTGCGTTATGCAAAAAAACAAAACAGGGAATTAAATATCAGCGGCATGGGAGAACGACTTTTAAAGCTCGCTTCGCTTTATGGTGTTGAGCAATTATTTAAAAATCATGCTAACTCAAGTTCATAAATTATAATTTTATACCATAATGATTTAATATTCCGACCATCATAAAATAACATGCAACAGTCACAACAATTGAGCCACTGATACTTAAGTAAAAGTTAAATCCCTGCTTTAGAAGTATTGGCAAGATGATAAATAAAACTAACGAAGGTATCACCAGCCAGAAAACACTTGTTGAAAGTTCACTGATCCTGGAAACATCTTTCGTGTCAATATAAAGCCATATCATCGCTAATACTGAAGTCAAGGGAATCGACGCCAGTATAGCGCCAGTAAAAGTACTTCGTTTTGAAATCTCGGATATCAAAACAATCAACAATGTAGTGATTATAATTTTTATTACATAGTACGCCATTCTCTTTTCCTGTTGAGTTGATTATTGTTAATAATCCTTGAATAGAATAATCCAGATCAAGTTATCTTGCTTGCTTTAATTTTATTCTCTTCTGTATTTATGACCTCGAAAATATTAAAAATGCCATCAAAAAACAGAGAATAATCATGCTATGCTATGCTATGCATTGATTAGAGCATTGACTATCATCATTTTAAGGGCGAATACCATCAATAAAATACATTCAGGTTTTAACAAAAAATTAAACGCCGTATTCAAGTTTGCTTGATAATTTAAAAACAACCTGTTCTTAATTTTAATTTAAAGTTTATATATCAAAATATCATTTTAACAAAAAAGAATATCAATATGCCCAGGGATAATTCATCCAATTTGTCATTCGTTACCCAGACCTTGTTAATTTTTAATGGCGCTATGTTTTTATTAGAAATTTATACTGGCGGCCAGTTCATTGACAAACTTGCACTTTGGCCTTTCAGTGTTCCTGGCTACAGTGTTCCTCAATTTCAATTATGGCAATTGATTAGCTATTCGTTCCTGCATGGTGGTCCCATGCATCTATTATTAAACATGTATGCCTTGTGGCTGTTTGGTTCACGCATGGAAATCGAATGGGGTTCAAAGTCTTATGCTTTTTACTATTTTGTTTGCGTCATCGGCGCCGGTCTGGCGCAGCTAATTGTTGCTACACTAGCTGCCAGAAGCGGTACGATTTATCCAACCGTTGGTGCATCTGGTGGTGTGTTTGGATTATTGCTTGCCTTTGGTTTGTACTTTCCAAATGAAAGACTCATATTGATAATCCCTCCTGTTATAATAAAGGCAAAATGGTTTGTACTAATCTACGGTTTAATAGAATTATGGGCAGGAATCACCGGCTCTGTAGCAGGTGTTGCGCACTTTGCTCATCTTGGTGGAATGTTATTTGGTTTTTTATTAATTCTTTATTGGCGTTACAAAGCTTCGTCAAATTGAAAACTGATAATACTCAAATTAAAATACTATCGTCATATTTTTTGATGACTAATGTATTATTATGTATTTTTAAATTTGCCCTGGTAGCTCAGTGGATAGAGCAACCGCCTCCTAAGCGGTAGGTCGCAGGTTCGACTCCTGCCCAGGGCACCATTATTCTGGTATATGTTTGAATAAAAGACCTGCGATTGCAGGTAACAGGAAAATAGCACCTAACATATTCAGTAGAAACATAAAGGTTAGCAGTATTCCCATATCCGCTTGAAATTTTAATGGTGAAAATATCCAGGTAATAACACCTGCCGCCAATGTGATCCCGGTAAAAATAATACTGAATCCGGTAGTAGAAAGTGAATGGAAATAAGCATTTCTAATTGACATACCCTGCTTCATACATTCGTCAAAACGACTGTAAAAATAAATACCATAATCAACACCAATGCCAACACCCAGAGCAACGACCGGCAAGGTATTAACCTTCAAACCTATCTTGAGGTATGCCATAAGCGCGTAAGCTAAAACAGAAACCAACATTAACGGAAGAACAATACATAACATCGCCCTGAAGGATTTAAACGTAACAAGGCACAATACAATTATTGCGGAAAAGACATAAAGCAGTATGGGAAATTGTGCAGCTTTTATTTCTTCGTTTGTTGCTGCCATGACGCCGACATTGCCGGCAGCTAATTTGAAATGCGTTGTTTCATCTGGATTGTCTTCTTTAAATTTTTTGACGCTGTCAATAATGTTATCGATTGTTTCTGCTTTATGATCTTCTGTAAAAATTAAAACCGGCATCACACTGCAATCACTGTTTAATAAACCTGATGATGTAGGTACATACGCTACAGATTGCGTCAGCACAGAGGGATTTCGCGGAAGCACTCGCCATTTCATATTCCCTTCATTCCAGCCTGAGTTAATGCGTTTCGTAATTGTCGGCAAAGCGACTACTGATTGCACTCCATCAGTATTACGCATGTGCCATTCAAAACGGTCCATCAGATCCATTACTTCATAATTAATGCAACCTTCAGTAACGGTTTCAGCAATGACTGAAATAACATCAACCCCTATCGAAAATCGTTTAGTAATCGTTTCCGTGTCTTTGTTATAACGGGAATCGCCATGTAATTCCGGAACACCTTGATGCAAATCACCGATTTCTATTTCTGACCCTTTCCATAAACCAAATGCAAAAAGGACAGAGGCAAATACAACGATAGTAATTGAAGTGCTTCTATCAGTAAGTTTAGAAAGACTGTTCCAGACAGGTGCCAAAAATTCTGCACGCTTAATTAAGTTAGTTTGATAAGTTGTTTTTGAATTTTGATAAGAAGCCAATACCGGCAATAAAAAAAGATTGGTAAAAATAATCATGGCAACACCAAGACTTGCCGTAATCGCCATCTCCTGAATAATCTCGATTTTGATCAGGAGAATTGTTATAAAACCAATACAATCACTGCTTAACGCAACCATTCCCGGAACAAATAACCTTCTAAAACTTTTTCTTGCGGCTTCAGTACCATTTGAACCCAAATATATTTCTACGCGAATAGCACTGATCATTTGTACGCCATGACTAACGCCAATGGCGAAAATTAAAAAAGGTACAAGAATAGACATAGGATCAATTCCAAAACCCAGCAAAGGTAATGAACCCAATTGCCAGATTACAGCAATAACCGAACAGCACAGCGGTACAAGTGCTATAGAAATTGATTGTGAATAATAATAAACAAGCAGGCTTGTTATCAAAAAACTGATAACAAAAAACAGGATAGTACGTTCAGCACCTTCGGCAATATCGCCAATTACTTTTGCAAAACCAATGATATGATAATCGACATTCACATCGACCTGAAAATTATTTTGCCGTATTTTTTCTTCAAGTTGTCGGGCAACTTTGACGTAATCCAGTTTTTTTCCTGTATTCGGATCAATCTCAAGTAATTGTGCGCTTATTAACGCTCCGGAAAAATCATTAGCCACCAGTCTTCCCAGTATGCCTGCTTTGACAATATTTTCTTTCACTCGAATTAGATCCGATTCTGTCCCCTGAAAATTATCGGGAATAACATTGCCGCCGGCAATACCGTCTTCGACTACTTCGGTAAAACGCACATTCGGAGTAAACAAGGAGCTTACTCGTGCTCGATCCACGCCGGGGATAAAAAAAACTTCATCCGTGGCTAATTTTAATGTCTTAAAAAATTCTGGCGTAAATATATCACCTTCTTTTACCGTTAATGCCACCAGTATTCTGTTTGATCCGCCAAAATCATCACGGTATTTAACAAAGGTTTTCATATACTCATGTTGCAACGGCAACATTTTACTAAAACCTGCATCAACTTCTAGATTACTGACTGACCATGACATAAACGCTGTAACAATCAAAAATAAAACAATTACAAATTTACGTCTGCTAAATAAGAAATTTTCTATACTTGATATGAAATTAAAATTAAGCATTTGAATCAGTGTTGAATAACCATACTATCTTGAGACAGTAGTTCGACACCGGCATCGCCGGTTAAAAGTATTGAACCATCCTCCGTTTCCAATACCGCTGACAGGCCATGTCGATGATGTAAATCAATCGTTGAAAAAGATCTGGCGTTATCTTTGCTAAGCAGTAAAGTTCCGGATAAACCAACAACAACAATATTTCCATTGGTAAGCACTGCGGCTTCCGTTAGCATTTCTTTACTTTTTGTTTCTATTTGTTCCCATGACTTTCCTGCATCTGATGAATAATAAAGGTGGCCGCGCAAACCATAAGCAAGCACTTTATTAAACGATAAAGGCAGTACTCCAAAAAAAGAACCTCGATAAGTCGATGGTAAATCAGTCCAGCTTTTTCCATTATCATCAGAGCGAAAAATATGCCCCGCTTCCGCAGCAATATAAAAACGTTTGTCTCCTGCGTAAGCTATGGCATTAAGATGTAGATCAAACACATCAGTAGCTTCAGACGAAAATTCATCTTCATCATTAGCAGATAGATTTAATTCTTTTTTTTGCCAACTTAAGCCGCCATCGCTCGTGACATAGACTAAAGAATAAGCACCAATAGCGATTCCATTTGATTCATCTTTAAAAAACAAATCAAGCAACGGTGCCTCGTCATTGATATTGGAAAAAATCTTTTGCCATGTTTTTGCTCCATCACTTGTTTTTAGAATAACGGCATCATGTCCAACAGCCCATCCTGTTTTTTCATCTAACATAAATACATTCGTCAAGGTTAACCTTGTTTCAACAAGTGCTTGTATCCAGTCTTTGTCATTAACCGAATAAAGAATATGCCCTCTTTCACCAACGACAACAGCTAATGAATTGTATCGATCTGATTGCAGCAGTAAGGATTTACTCGCTAAGGGCGATATCGTCGCCTGTTCCGTTAAAGGCAGTTCAGCAGAGTTTATATCCTGAAATAGAAACAGAATTAAAATTGAAAATACGATTTTAGAAAAGTTATACATTAATATAACTAATTTCTACTTAACGCTTGCCCTCTCTTCTAAGCGCCGATGGAGAAAAGTCACTATCAGAAATGGTTGCATTAAAATTATAAGGTGTACTTTCATTATCCAGCCCAACAACCAGATAACGACCAGCTTGTAGGTCAGTGTGAGTTTCCAGCGTAGTCCATAGAGTTGGTACATCATAATAATTAATAGCCAGACCTTCCGATACTCGCCATAGCTGATCACGGTTATCATATTGGTCAACAATTAATATTTGCCATGAATCTTCGTCTACATAAAAAGTTCTGCGTTTATAAATATGTCTGGCACCTTCTTTTAACGTTGCTTCAACCACCCATACTCGATGTAACTCATAACGAGGATAATCCTGATTAATATGTAAGGGCGTTAATATATCTTTATACTTCAGTGATGGACTTGATATTTTATAATTATTATAAGGTACATAAATTTCTTTTTTACCCACTAATTCCCAGTCGTAACGTTCGGGACTACCATTGTACATATCTAATTGGTCATTGGTTCTCATACCATCAGATGCAGTTCCTGGATTATCAAATGCTACGTTAGGTGCTCGCCTTACTCTACGTTGACCGGGGTTATATAACCACGCTTTACGTTTTTCCTTATTTTGATTAAGGGTTTCATGCACCAGAAGAATGCCCCCGGCAAGCCTCGCTGGTGCAACAACTTCCTGTTTGAAATAAAGCAGAATGTTGTCCAGTTTATCTTCAGTCATACCTTCCTTACTGTAGGCAAGATTAAATTGATCAACAAATTTCACCAATGTGTAATCACCACCCCGAGTTGGCGTAGCCTGAGAAATATGTCTTTCTGCGAAATTACCACGCCAGCGTAAAATATGATTCCAGATTACTTCAAGACCATTAGCTGGTACAGGAAAAGGAATGCCTTCTACAGCACCTGATACACCATTTCCATCAGCTGTTAACTTTGCTGTTCCTGCAATTCGTTTTGTTGCATCATAAATACGTTGTGGCGCAGCCGCGCTACGTCGAGATTGATAGACATTTAATTTAAATGTATCAGGATAGGTTTTTAATAATGCTTTATGTCCTGCGCTAAGTTTATCGATATACTCAGACACATTATTATTCGTAATCGTAAATTGAATCGCATCATCCGGGAAAGGATCAACATAATGTTCTCCCGGTTTGAAGTTAGCGGGCGGTTTCGTTAATCCACCATCCCAGGGTGTGATGGTTCCATCGACGTTTCCTGCTTTGATGCCACCAAGTGGAGTCAATTCATTACCAAGCTTAGCAATGTCTTCAGCATTACTCTCCGCATAAACATTAAATGTAGTGCTCACAAATATGAGTATCAGTAATCTTTTGAAAATAGTATTCATTGAATTGATAACCTAGAAAGAATATTTAACTGAAAATGCCGTGAAGTCACGATCATGTAACAAGTGATGTCGATTACTGCCAAGATAACTGGTGTAAGCTAGATCAGCTTCCCATTGATTCTGATAAATAGCACGAACACCAACAGATAAAATTTTTCTATCTTCGACAAAATTTTCTCCTGGTCCGGGAGTAATACCAGAAACGTCATGCTGCCAGGCAAAGCGTGGTTGTAAATTCACTGAACCAAACAAGGCATTGTTATATTCAAGTCGTCCGACAACTCGATAACCCCATGAAGTAGAATCAGCGAAATTGCCTGCATCTTCTAGAACATGACCACCCGCAGTTAAATTAGCGATATTATTTGGATTACCCGTAGTATATGTTCCGGGAGCATCTAACAATAAGGTGCTTTTACCGGGCATATTGTGAATGTGTGTAATAGCCCATTCCCCTAGAAGAACAGCCTGATCTGCTTTGAGCACTTGACCAAAAATTTTAGTAGCTGTCATTTGAAACTGACTGACATTCCTTTCTATGTGACCTTGTATAAAATCTCCAGCGCCAAACGCCGTGTTTGATATTTGATTAGGTATGCCTGCTCTAAGTGCTGCGACTAATAGTTCAATATCGTCAATTTGGAGAGGCACATCTTCTCTAAAAGAATATTCACCCTGCAATGCGATTCCCGTACTACCTAATTGAGTATTAAAGCTCATTCCATACAATTTAATATCTTCAGGATAACTCAACTGATATTGCGCACCTGTTAATGTTCCCGGAGTTAGTGTCGCAAGTGCATTAATAATAGGTAAACGACTATGATACTTAATATGATAAAAACCAAATTCAGTATCATTTAATTCGGGCACATAAAAACGCAACGCTGCACCATATTCACCGCCGTTTCCCGGTTCAAGATTTCCTGCTCGGGTTGCTATACGGGCATCAACAGCTTGTGGCGTACATGCAGCGGGGCAACCTGTATAATCAATAATAGTACCTGCACCAACACCAACAAGAAAAGTACCGCCATCACCGGCAAAATCATTCGTACTAAAATAGGAACCGGTAGGGTCAATTACAGTCTGTTCCCAGTCATATTGATAATAGGCTTCAACAGACAAATTATCTGTGAGTCCTAAAGAACCATGAACCATTCCGACAGGCACCAATGCTTCGCGTAACTCTGCACCGGGAGTACGTAGACTGGAAACATCGACCGGGTTAATTGTGTTGATACCATTCTGAATAAAAGTACTCTCACCCCAGCTTAATACTTGTTCACCTAGCCGAAGCTCACCTGGCATGTTTGCCAGTTCAAATTCCTGCCAGAAATAAGCATCACGTAAGACAACATTCTTCTTAACAAGCCGTTCAGCATCTGCACTTAGTGTAGTACGTACTGTGTCATCTGCTTTTGCATCACTAAAACCAAAACCTCTAATAAAAATACCGGATGATTTATAACTGAGATCAAGTTCTGTGGTAAATTTTGCAGTATTACTAACCAGACCGGAGTTGTAATTTATATTACCATCGTCAGCATTAACTGAACGCGCACTCCCACCATTGGCAATGCCCGTTAAATTACTGGCACGATTCTGAACGCGGTAAAGATGACCATAACTTACGGTAGTATCAATACTGCCGTGTAAATTTCCATTTTTAATTTCAACCGCAATGACATGACTAGTACTGATAGACAATACTATTAACAGACTGGCAATCCATTTTATGCTCGCATGACAAAGCTTAGTCATGTTAGACCCCTCTTTTTTTTTTGGATTATTTTTATTTATAAAACAAGTTTGAATAATTTTTTATTCTAATAAATATATAGCACACTCAGTTCATGCTATTTTTTTCTATTTAACTCTCTGCTCTTACATCTCCTGAGATATTTTTTCTGTCGTTGCAGACAATCGATAAATTAACGTTCTCAGAAAAACTTTTAGAAACCTGACCTGACAATTTAAAGAAACCTGTGATATCACTGTCGAATTAATCTTCATTAATGATGTATTGTTTCTTGATTTAATCGAAGCGGTACGCTTCGTCTTCGCCAGATAACCCATTTCGCCAAAACAGTCTCCCTTCTGCAAAGCACGAATCACAGAGTTACCTTTCATTACCTGAACATCTCCATTGGTGATGATGTAAAAACAATCATCCATGTCGCCTTCTACAATGATGTCATCCTCAGCATCATAATCCTGCCAGGTACTTGCGCGTAAAATCTCCCAGATTTCTGCATCGGGAAAGCCGGTAAAAAATTCCAGTTTTTTAACTGCGTCAAATTTTTCCTGTGCCGAAATGTCTTCTTTCGGTTGCTCAAGGTTATCAAACGCCTTGGTCAAATCAGCGGCAAGATCCAGCCCCATCTGATAACGTTCAGAGATATCTTTATTCATTGCCTTGGCAACAATCTTACTTAACGCATCGGGTAAGTCACTGCGATGATCACTCATATTCAGTGGATCATCATTTAATATCTTATTAACCAATTGCGAAAAATTATCTGCGGGAAAAGCCTGACGTCCTGTCAATAGTTCGTACATCACTACACCTAAAGAATAAATATCGGTTTGAGTTGTCACATGTTCTTCGCGCAGTTGTTCCGGCGACATATATCTGGGTGATCCCATCATGCCGCCCATTTGTGTAGTAGTTGAATCGGCGTTATAGATATGGGCAATACTAAAATCGCCGATCTTTACATCTTGATCAGGCGTAATAAGAATATTTGAAGGTTTGATATCTCTATGAACAACGCCCTGTCGGTGCGCATAATCCAGTGCTTTTGCGCATTTAAAAATGATTTCAACAACTTTGTTGATTGGCAGTAAACGATCTGAGCTGCAATGTTGCTTTAATGTCTTGCCACCTTCGATATATTCCATGACGATGTAACAGTTATCTTCATCAACACCCGCATCATAAATATTAATGACATTCGGATGAGTCAAAAGACCGGCTGTATGAGCCTCATTAAAAAACATCTTGCGATAACGCTCACCGGACTCCGGATCATTTAATTCGTCAAGAAACGCGACCTTGAGTGCAACAGGTCGATCGATGTAAGGATCATGACCAAGATAGACAACACCCATGCTGCCCCTGTCGATTTCCTCAACAACGGTATATTTACCCAGTTTTTCCGGAATGCTATGACTCATTATTCATGCTTAATTATATAAAAAAGGATCATTTCCTGTGTGCGTTGCAACAAAATCAAGTATACAAAGAAAAGAGATTGTTGCATTTTTTTTACTGATATTAATGTATCTACTTTGATTTTAATAGCAAATATAGTGTCAGGCTGGAGCGACAAGCAAAGCTTGTATTTTCAATAAATTACTTAAGTTGACCCGCAAAATTAGACAACTATACTTAGCTCATAGTTAAGGATCTGGTACACATTGTGTGTGTTATATGGACGGAGCATAAACGGGGATAAAAAATAATGACAACAACAGTAAATCAACTTCTAAATAGCAGGGACAATGCAGACCAGATTTTTTCTGTAAAACCGGATACGCTTGTTATTGATGCCATCAGAATGTTGACGGAACGGAAAGTAGGTGCACTACTGGTTCTTGAAAACAATAAACTGGCCGGCATTTTTTCTGAGAGAGATTACACCAGAAAAGTCGCTCTAAACTCCAGAAGTTCTTCAGAAACAAAAGTCAGTGAAATCATGACAAATGCTGAGAATGTTAAATCAGTCGAACCATCACAAACGGTGGATGAATGTATGGTCATTATGTCAAAGCATCACATTCGACATTTACCCGTTATTAAAAACGGTGAACCTGTAGGTATATTGTCCATTATGGATGTTGTAAGAAACATTATTTCCGAAAAAGAATTCATTATTGAGCAACTGGAACACTATATAACCGATACTGCCTGAACATCATCTTTAATCATAAAGAAATTTGGTGATAGACAAAATGTGCAGAAGAGACAGGCATGGATGCAGGGGATAGGTTTTAGGCGATGGGGGATAGTGAAGGGCTTCGTAGTTCGTAACTCGGGTTCTGATCGCGTTTAACTTCTCACATTTAACTTTTCACGTTTAACTTTTCACATTTAACTTTTTACCCTTCACGTTCTACTGACTCCGAACCACGAGATACGAGCCACGACAATATGTCTATATCAACTGAAAAACAAAAAATCAGTGAACAACTATCAGCGCATTGTAAAGCAATGCAAGGTATTCATATGCGTGATTTGTTCATGCATGACAAAGAAAGAGGAAAGAAATTTTCGCATCAATTTTCTCAGTTATATATAGATTACTCAAAAAATATTATCTCATCTGACATACTAAATTTATTATTTCAGTTTGCTAAAGCCTCTGGAGTAGAAACATCGATTAAAGCAATGTTTGCCGGTGAAAAAATTAACATTACTGAAAATCGTGCTGTCCTTCATACCGCATTAAGAAGCGAACCTGCACAAAAGTTAAATGTTGATGGTGTTGATATCATCGAACAAGTTCATGCTGAACTTGAAAAAGTAAAACAATTTGTTGCAGAAATTCATCAGCGTAAATTTAAAGGCTGGACAAACAAACCTATTGATACTTTTGTTAATATCGGCATAGGCGGTTCTGATCTTGGGCCGAAAATGGTGGTTGATGCCTTGTCAGAATATAGACAAGGTAATTCACGTTCTTTTTTTATTTCCAATATCGATTACCAGTCTATTAACGATTTGCAAAAAAATATAAACCCGGAAACAACGCTATTTATCATTTCTTCAAAATCATTCAGCACTATTGAAACGCTAACAAATGCAGAAACACTAAAGCAATGGATGCAGGAATCCGGTTGTAACGAAATTAGTAAACATTTCATAGCCGTTTCTAATAACCTTCAAGCAACTAAAGAATTTGGCATCGATTCAAAAAATGTTTTTCAGATATGGGACTGGGTTGGTGGTCGTTTCTCACTGTGGTCAGCGATTGGCCTGCCTATTGCTCTAGCTATTGGTTTTGACAACTTCAAGAATCTACTCGCCGGTGCACATGAAATGGATGAGCATTTCGCACAAACATCAATTGAAAAAAATATTCCTGTTATTCTTGCCTTGATTGATTACTGGTATAGCCATTACTTTGATGCCGAAACGCATGCATTCATAGCCTACGACGAATCGCTCAAACTTTTACCCGATTATTTATCGCAATTATTTATGGAGAGTAACGGTAAATCATCAAATTTAGCCGGACATAAAATCGATTATAAAACCATGCCCGTAACCTGGGGGTCAATTGGCACAAACGCCCAGCATGCTTTCTTTCAGTTGTTACATCAGGGAACACACATGGTACCCGTTGATTTTCTTGCGCCGTTGTCAAAAAAAGGGAATCAAACACATCATGCCTTGTTATTGGCTAATTGTTTCGCACAGACGCAGGCGTTAATGCAAGGCGAGAACAATACCGATCCACATAAATATTTTGCCGGAAACAAACCCAGTACGACTATTTTATATTCAGAATTAACACCAGGGACTTTAGGATCATTATTAGCAATGTATGAACATCGTACCTTCGTACAAGGCTTGTTATGGCAGATCAATTCATTTGATCAATGGGGCGTTGAATTAGGAAAAAAACTGGCGGCAACTATTTATGAAAACCTGAGCATGGAAACGACAGATGAGAACATGGACTCATCAACAAAAAACCTGATAGAACTTTATAAAAAATCCCACCAGTAAGTCAAAACTTATTCCAGTCTGGAAGCATACATAGCCGTTGTCTCGGAAAGACGTTTAACCAATGTCTGCATGAATACTCGACTAAAATGTAATTGACACTCGACAGAAACCTGTTCAATTAAGGTTGCATTAACTTTCATTAATTCAACCCGAGCTTTTGCAATAATGGTGGCTGTTCGTTCGGCTTTGCTTAGATAAGCCATTTCACCAAAGCAATCACCTGTTTTTAAATGTCCAACAAGTGCACCATCTTTATAGACATCTACATCAC
>Ga0214472_10005449_pt1 | contig 13383 bp, 13 predicted proteins | sample RVTome_6_FD_207662 | JGI IMG/M metagenome (GOLD analysis project Ga0214472, IMG submission 207662) | Soil microbial communities from uranium-contaminated site in the Upper Colorado River Basin, Wyoming, United States - RVT140D175 | ecosystem: Environmental > Terrestrial > Soil > Contaminated >... | reverse complement strand
CCGCCGGCTCCGGCTGGTGCGACGCCGTCATCGCTCAGGCGCGACAGAACAAATAGCCAAACACGAAGCCGACCGCGAGCGCGGCCGCGAGATAGGGCCATAAAATCCCAACCAGTTCGACCATGGGTCACCTCCGCGCCTCCTTATGGCGCGGGTCGAGGGGCGGCATCAACACCAATCTCGGTTACGCACAGGCCAGGGCACGGCACGTGCGGGCGCCATTCGCCGGCCGGCGGACGGTCTTCATGCCCGACATGCCGCGGGCCGGGGCACGGTCCGCGCCGGCCGCAACCGCCGCGCGCGGCCGGCCGTCCGCCGCACATGGCTTGATGAGCGCCGGGCTTATGCGCTACCTGTGGCCGCGGAGAGGTGGCCGAGCGGTCGAAGGCGCTCCCCTGCTAAGGGAGTAAGGGCTAATCACCCTTCGTGGGTTCGAATCCCATCCTCTCCGCCATCATCGCAGCCCGTTTCGATCGTCCCACGTTGGACCAACGCGCGCCAAACGGCCACATTCGGCGAGCGTTTCCCACCTTTTCAGGCACTTCGAATCCCGCAGAGCGGCACGTGTTGAACAAGAATCGCTGAATCCTGCGGCGTTGGCGTTTCGTTCAGCCGTCTGTCGTACCGTCTGTCGTGAATCCGGCTTGAAGCCCTCTGCGAACCTGCTGATCAGATCGGCGTCGCCGCTTCGAACGCCGTTCCCGCGCATCGCCGGGATGTGCTTCGCCATCTGCCGGGCGGACAGCCCATGGCCGCCTTGAACGCCCGGCTGAATGCAGCCTCGGAGCCGAACCCGACCTGCTCGGAGATCGCCGACACCTTGTCATTTCCGTCGGCGAGGAGCCGAGCTGCCAATTGCATGCGCCAAAGCGTGAGATAGCGCATCGGCGGTTCGCCGACAGTGGTCGAGAACCGCTCGGCCAGCACCGAACGCGATGTTCCTGTCTCCGTTGCTAGGTGCTCCAGCGTCCAGTCGCGGGCAGGATCGGCGTGGAGCTTCCGGAGGGCGCAGCCGACGATCGGGTCCCTCAGGCCGGTCAGCCAGCTTGGCCGGTCAGTGGACAACGTCTCCATGTGTCGGCGGATTACCTCGATGAACATCAGCTCGCTCAGCCCGAGCCGAATGCTTTGCACGCCAGGACGATGGATCTGCGCTTCGTTCATAGTCAGCTCGACCAACTGGTCGAGCAGGTCCCGGCCGGTGCGGTCCTGACGTCCGACACGCAAGCACCGGGGCAGCGCTGCGAGCACCGGATTGTATGGGGTGAAGTCGCAGCCGAGAAAGCCGCAGATAAACTTGGCCCGCGGGGCGCCGCCCCCGCCTTCGGGGATCACGAAGGGCAGCCGCCCGGCCGCGAGATCCCTGAAGAACTGGATCGTCGCGGCGCGATCGAGCTCGGGAACAACGCCGCGATCGCTCGCCATGACATAGGGGTCGCCGTGAGGGAACACGATGATGTCGCCCGCGCCGAATTGTGTCTCGGCCATTCCCGGTACCCCAGCCAGACCAGTGCCCTCGACCGCGACGTGATACGAGACCACGTGGCGGGCGCTCGGCAGGATGATGTCGGCGAAGTGACGGGCGGCCGGCACATCAACGCACCAGGGGGTCGTCGCATCCACGAGGAAAAAGAGCGCGCCTCGCAGCCTCACGGTGCGCAAGACGTCTGATAGCGGATCGCTCTCGGCCGTGTAGCAGAGCGCGCCGCCGGACGCTGGATCAAGAGAAGCGGACTGGGCGTCATGGGCTGCCGACACGGGGCCCCCTTAGAATTGGACCGATGGCCAAAACAGCGCCCCGAGTGGGCCGCAGACCGGAGGATACCACACCATGGAGACCCTGATAGCCGAGCCCACTCCCGCCGAGATCTACGACAGCCGTTTCGTGCCGGCGTTGTTCGCGCAGTGGGGGCCCAAGGTGGTCGATGCCGCGGCCATAACGACAGGCATGACCGTCCTCGATGTAGGATGCGGGACCGGCGCGTTGACGGTCTCTGTCGCCGAACGGGTCGGCGAGGAAGGACGGACAGTCGGGATCGATCCGAACCCCGACATGCTCACGGTCGCCAGGCGCAAACCTGTCGCCGTCGAGTGGCGGCAGGGCGTGGCCGAGAGCCTCCCTTTCAACGAGGCCAACTTCGATGCTGTCGTCAGTCAGTTTGCAATGATGTTCTTCGAGGACCGCCCCAAGGCGCTCGCTGAAATGCATCGGGTTGCGCGGCCTGGCGGCACGGTCGCCGTCGCCGTCTGCGGGGACGTCGCAAGCTCGCCCGGCTACGCCGCCTTCGCCGACCTCCTCGACAGGCTCTTCGGTCGCGGGATCGGGGACGCCTTCAGGGCGCCATTCGTCCTGGGAGACCGGGCAGACTTACTGGACATCGCCGGGTCGGCAGGCATCAGCGACGCGTCGGTGGAGCAGTGCGCAGGCGAGGTGCGCTTTTCCTCGATCGAGGATTTGGTCTCCACCGAGCGCGCCTGCGCCTGGACCCTCGGCGGCCTGCTGGATCGAGATCAGTTCGCGCAGCTTCAACAGGAAGCGCAGACCGCCCTGAGACCATTCTTGGATGATGTCGGCGCGATCTCATTTGCGATGCCGTCGCTCATTCTGAGGTTTCGGAAGCACTGACACATCGCGCCGGAAGCTCATGGCGGTTCAGCTGGTCTGGCTAGAATTTGGGTTCCCTCGCTCCCAAAGCGGCTTTCGGCGAAGGCAGCCTCGAAAGTCAGAGACGGTTAGACCCCAGTCGCGTCCCCTCCGCCATCATTGCAGCCTCGGTAGATCGCCCAACGGTATACAGGGTCCACCAAACGTCATTTGAGCCAACATTTCCCAGCCTTGCCGGCCCTTCGAATGCGGCTCTGTTGGCATCATTGAACAAGAACCGCTGAATCCTGCGCCGTTGGCGTTTCGTTCAACCCTCTGTCCTACCGTCTGTCGTGAAGACTGGACTGTCAGCCCGCGGCAAGCATTGCTTTGCCGTCCTGACAGGGGAGACGGCCATGGCGAGGAAGCGTGCGCTGTCGGTCCGCGAGGTCGACGCGATCAAAAAGACCGGTGTGCACTGGGTGGCGCCATCGCTTTACATGCAGGTGCGCCCGCAAGGCACCCGTTCCTGGCTGTTGCGCTGCTCGATCGACGGCAAGAACCACCGGGTGGGCCTCGGGGCCTGCCGCGACGTGCCGCTCGCGAAGGCGCGCGACGAGGCCGGCCGTTGCCGGCTGGCGGTCCGTGGCGGCGCCGACCCGCGACCGCCTCGTCGCACGCCCCAGCGCGAGACCAAGCCCGCCGTGCCCACCTTCGCCGAGGCCGCGTATACCTAAATCGCCTCACACGAGGCCGGCTGGCGCAATGAGAAACACCGCGCCAGTGGCATCAAACCATCCGCGATTGCGCCAATCCGCAAATCGGCTCGAAGCCGGTCAACGAGATTACGGTCGACGACATCATCGCGATCCTGAAACCCATTTGGACCACCAGGCCCGAGACCGCCTCGCGGCGGCGCGGGCGTCTGGAGCGCGTCCTCGGCTGGGCCATCGCCATGGGCCACCGGAGCGATGCCAGCCCGGCCGGTATGGAGATTGTCCGCCACCTGCTCCCGCCGATCGGCAAAGTCCGGCGCGTCGAGCACCACGTCGCCGTGCCGTGGGCGGAGGTCCCGGCGCTGGTCGCGGAGCTGCAGAAGCGCGAGTCCGTCAGCGCGAAGTCGCTGACGTTCACGATCCTCGCCGCGGCCCGCGCCGGCGAAGTCATCGGCGCCACGTGGGACGACACTGATCTGGCGACGCGAACCTGGGTGATCCCGGAGACGCGCACCGAGGCGGAGCGAGCACCGGGTCCCGCTGAGCGACGCGGCGGTCGCGGTGCTGGAGTCGGTAGACGGAGACCGGAATGGGTACGTCTTTCCTGGCCCGAAGCTCGGTCGGCCGCTGTCCAACATGGCGATGTTGCAGCTGCTCCGGAAGATGCGCGGCGACGGCTCTACGGTGCACGGTTTTCGCTCGTCGTTCCGCGATTGGTGCGGCGAGCGGGGCGTGCCTCGAGAGGTCGCCGAGGCGGCGCTGGCGCATGTCGTGCAGAACAAGGCTGAGGCGGCCTACGCGCGGAGCGACCTGCTCGAGCGACGGCGTTCGCTAATAGAAGAATGGGCACGGCACTGCACGTCGGGAGTTGCCAAATACTCAGGACCCGCAAGTCGTGAAGCCGATCAGCGACGACCCGTTATGAGCCGATTGTAGGCGTCTTCCTCCTGTTCGGGCTGAAGCGTGACGTATCGTTCGCGGTTCTCGAGCTGAAGCAGCGAGATCGTGAAATCATATTGCTCGGCGAATATCGTCATCTCGCGCGCCTCTTCCGGGAACCATACGCCGGCAGGATGCATGACGCCGCCGCGGCTATCCGCGAGCAGATCCTGCCTGGCCGCGACTGAGGCCGACGGAATCTCGATCGGCCCAGCCGACGTACGGAAGAAGGCGCCGGTCTTGAGAGCGGGGTCGCTCGCCCGCGACCAAAGGATGTAGCCGTCACGCGCGACGACCAGGACGGCGCGTCGCTCGGTGTAGCCCAGCCACTGCAGGATCGCGGCGATCAGCGAGACGCGGTAGCGGTCCGCGCATTGGGAGATCATGTCAAGATCGACCTTGGTGCGGGCATCGATCTGGCGCCTGAAGTCGTCGAGCGGCATCAACAGATTTGCCGCGAAGCGATTGGCCTGGTGCTCGATCTGGCCGTATTCCGAGTCCCACCGCACCATGTCTTGTTGCCCGCAGCGGATCCCGTCTGGGTAATCCGCGCGATGCAACAGATAGTGCCCGAACTCGTGCGCGATCGTGAAGTTGATGCGGCCGGGTGATGCAACGGCTTCATTGAACACGATGCCCCAGCCGACATGGTCCGCCGGCGCGCGGTAGAGCGCGCCATCGAAGCCGGGGAGGTCCGCGCCCCTCACCATGGTGATTGGGTCGTCGGGAAAGCGCTGTGCCGTGTATTCGCGCGCGAGCCCGATCACGTCGATCGGGAAATGCTCGGGGCCGAGGACGTGGTTCAGGAGCTTGGTGATCTCGATTGCCCACCGCTCGGGGCCGAAGGAGGAGCTCATTTGTCGTCGCGTCCCCAGACCTCGACCATCTGCCGGATCCTCTCCTTCGTGGCCGGGTCCATGTTGCGGTACTTGCGGAAGAAGGCTTCGTCCACGACGTCGGGCTCAGGCGTCGACTCCTTCGGGTCGACGAGATATTCCGCGGTAACGCCGAGGACCGCCGCGATCTTGGCGATCTTCTCGGCCGAGGGCCGAGGCGGGTTCTTGTTCTCCAGTTCCCAGATGTAGCTCTTGCTGGAGTCGGTCAGGTCGCCGAGCTTGTCGAGAGTGTAGCCCTTCTGCTTCCGCAAACGGCGAATCTTCTCTCCCACGGTAGTCGGCATGGCCCCGGCTCCTGATCTGTCCCGCGCAGTTCAGACTAGGCGTACTTCTCGTGCTTGACAACACCAACCAGCACAGCCATCTTGATGTTCGGACTTGGCATACTTCGGATTCTCCTAAACCATTCTACCTGGCCGATGCAAGTGGGTGGTCGTTCCTGGGAGCACAGGATATAGTGATCTTGGTCGAGAAGTGTGCCTGGAGATGAGCAACCCGGGCTGCTGGCGCTACTCGCCACCCGCCCGAACAGGGGATGCGAGGCATGGCGGCGAAGATCACGTTCTTTCCGGTTGGCAACGGCGATATGACTCTCATCGAACTCGAGAGCGGCCGCACAGTGCTGATTGATCTCAACATCCGCGCGACCGCGGACGATGAGGACGACGACACACCGGACGTCGCCAAGATTCTGCGGGACAGGCTAAACCGCGACAGCGAGGGGCGTCTTTATGTCGATGCGTTCCTGCTCAGCCATCCTGACCAGGACCATTGCACCGGGCTCAAGAAACACTTCCACCTTGGGCCCCCAACGAGCTGGTCAAAGACGGCCGACAAGATCTTCATTCGGGAGATCTGGTCCTCGCCAATGGTGTTCCGCCGCGCCTCGAGCAACTACGTCCTTTGTGACGACGCCTCCGCCTTCAACAGCGAAGCTCGGCGCCGCGTGGAGCGGTTTCGCGATACGGGCGGCAGCGTTTCCGACGGCGACCGCATCCTCATCCTCGGCGAGGACGAGGATGGAAAGACCGACGACCTGACAGCGATCCTCGTCAGGGTCGACGAGGTGTTCACCCGCGTTGATGGCCAATACGATTCTTCTATGTCGGCGCGCCTTTTGGCGCCTCAGCCGAAAAGCGACGACGAGGACGAGGAGGAACTCCGCTCGAAGAACCACTCGAGCACGATCCTCAACATCTCGCTCGCGGGCGAGGGCCGGGCGGATGTCTGCCGCTTCCTCACCGGCGGTGACGCCGAGGTCGCGATCTGGGAGCGGCTTTGGCAGCGGCACGCCACGCGCCCGGATTGGCTTGCCTACGACATCTTGCAGGCGCCCCATCACTGCTCCTGGCATTCGCTGTCCTACGACAGTTGGAGCGACAGGGGCGAGGATGCCGAGGTCTGCGAGGACGCCCGCAGCGCGCTTTCGCAAACCCGCAAAGGTGCGGTGATCGTGGCGAGCAGCAAGGCTATCAAGAACAACGACAGCGATCCACCTTGTATCCGCGCGAAGCGAGAGTATGAGGCGATCGCTGAGGAAGCCAACGGTTCGTTCAAGTGCACCGGCGAGCCCGAGAACAAGCCCGACCTGCTGGAGTTCGAGGTCGGGCAACACGGGCCCCGGCTGAAGACGCAGACCATGAAAGCTTCCGCCATCGTAGGTCCCGGTGTCATCGGCAGTCAGCCGCTCGCCCACGGCTGAGGACGCGCGGTTTGACCGAGGAGACGGCAGCTAGAAGCGAGGTGATCGGACGGGCGCTTCGCCTCATCGGCGAACACCCGGCAGTTGCATCCATTTTTGCCAGTGCCGCTAATCCGGAGACATGCGCGACAACCGTCGACGTGGCGCTGCAGCTTGGGCTTCCGAATGCGTGGATCGCCGATGGCGCCAGCCCAAACGGAATGCGGGCGATCGAGCAAGTCACGCTCATCCTTCCGGCAGCCTTCCCGCTCAAGCCGCCTCTGATCTACCTTCGTGCGGATTTCGACCGCTCGCTCGCCCACATGAACCCGGGCCCTCCGCATGAGCGGCCAGTCCCGTGCATTTACGACGGGAGCCTGGTGGAGCTGCTGCAGCAACAAGGGCTGGCGGGGCTTCTGAATCAGCTCGTCCTGTGGCTGGAGAACGCGGCGCTCTGCTGCCTTATCGACCCACGGCACGGGTGGAAGCCGGTCCGGCGCGACAGCCTCGACGACTTTATCGTCGCCGAAGCGGCGCATCTGCGATCCCTCGTCACCCGCCAGGAGGGTCATGCCGTCTTGCGCTTCGATTATCTGCACTATCCGCTCGGCGAGGGTACCGCCTTCCACGGCGAGGTAGGCCGCGACCTATTGAAGGTGAATGCCAGAACGGTCGGCGATCTGTTCGGCGAGGGCAGTTTGGGTGGGGAGCATCGAGCCGCCGTTGGCCGGGCGCTGGCGATCTTCGTCTGGCCGGGCAAGCTGCCATCCGGGCATCCAGTTGTGGCCGATAGCTACGAGCCGGAAACCGTGTTCGACATGGCCAGCCTGATGGGGCGCGCCGCCAGCTATGGCTGCGCGGTGCCGCTGCGCACGGCGCTTAACTGGCTCGAGCGATGCCTCTCGACCTACACGACAAATGGTCTGTGCCCGATCGCGATCGTCCTCTGTGCGCGACGGCCATTCCACATTATCGGTAGCGACAGCGTGCTGGAGCTTTGCCCGTATCTCGTGGAGATCGGGGCGCCCCAGCTCCTGCCGGATGGCGAGCGGACCCGTGTCCGCCCCGCAGGTCATCGCCACGCCATCGCGGCTCCGCTTCTGCGAAGTATGTCCGGGGGCGAGGCGACCGAACAGACCCCGCACTGGATTCAGCTCGGCGCCGGCAGCCTCGGGTCGAAGATCGCTGTGCACCTTGCCCGGGCGGGCCGCGCGCCGCGCACGGTGATCGACCGCGCGAGCCTGAGTCCGCACAACTCTGCCCGCCATGCGCTGGTGCCGAGCCCGGGTTCAATGCAAATGACGTGGATGGGCGCGAAGGCGACGGCTTTGGTCGACGCGATAAAAGGGCTGGGCCAGGCGGCCGACGCGCACATCGAGGATATTATCGAAGTGACTCGCGATGCCGCCCACGCACGGCGGCTGTTGCCGAAGAAGAGCTGGGTGATCGTGAATTCGACGGCGTCTCTGGCGGCGCGGGAGGCACTGGCGTCCGTGCCTGCGGGCATCGTGATCCCTCGGGTGATCGAGACGTCGCTGTTCGCGGAAGGCCGCGTCGGGCTTATGTCGATCGAGGGGCCGAAGCGCAACCCGAACACCGGCGATCTGATCACCGAGGCGTATGCGCTGATGAGGGACGACGACGCGGTCAGCGGCCTGGTGTTCATCGGCAGCGATGCTCTCCGTCGGCAGGCGATCGGTGAGGGCTGCGGATCGGCGACGATGGTGTTGTCCGATGCCCGCATCTCGATGCTGGCGGCACCGATGGCCGAGGCACTCGCCGCTCTGCAGCGCTCCGGGCTCCCCTCTAGCGCCGGTCGCATTCTCCTCGGGACCATCACCAAGGACGAGATGAGCCAGTCTTGGCGCCCGCACGAGGTGGCGCCCTGGATTCTAGCAGCTGTGGACGGCGCATCGACCTGGAGCGTCCGGATCGCGGGCCGGGCACATCGAAAGATCGTCGATGAGGTCGCCCGCTGGCCGGGCGTTGAGGCTGGCGGCATCCTCGTCGGTCGATTCTCCGAGGCCGCGCAGACGTTCTACGTCGTGGACGTGTTACCCGCGCCCGAGGACAGCCAGCGTTCCGCGGAGGAATTCGTGCTCGGCACCGCCGGCGTGCGCACGGCTCTGAGGATCTATTCGGAGAGCACGGCCCACAGCCTCTACTGCCTGGGCACCTGGCATAGCCATCTAAGCGCGTCTGGGCCATCGGCACGGGATCGGGCGACGGCGGCGGCTGTCGGGCTGGCGCGACTCACGCCGTCGATTCTCCTGATCCACACGCCGGGCGGCTATCGGGCGGCGCTGGCCGCGCCGCCGGCGTGTACGGTCAAGAGGGAAAATGCTGCCTCCGCGGCGCCCTGCGAAGCGCTCACCGGGATTTCACCGCCGGAGCCGTAGGACCGACAGCGATGGACAAGCTTGCCCGGTTTTCCGACTATGACGTGTTCGCCTACATCGCGAGTGGGCTCGCAGCCCTGGTGGTTTGGGACATTGTCTTCTCGACGAATTATGTCCTCGGCGTAGAGTGGACGGCGGCCAGTGCCGTGCTCGTGATCGCTGCGGCTTACATCATCGGCCAGATCCTCGCTGCGCCGTCGGGCTGGCTGATCGAGCGGCAGTTCGTCCACCGAGTTCTCCACCGCCCCTCAGTCATCCTTATGGCAAGCCGTGATCTCGGCTGGCGCAGGTGCTTGAAGAGTTCGCTGCTACAAGACTACTACACCCCGCTGGACGCGGGATTGCGGCGCAAAGTAAGCGAGCGCGCGGCTGCGGAGCGCGGGAGCGAGGTCGCCGGAGAGGCCGTGTTCTGGTGCGCGTTCCCGGTCGCCAAGAAGGACCCTAATGCTTACGCGCGCATGGATGGCTTTCTCAAGCTCTACGGCTTCTGCCGGAACATGGCGTTCGTGGGTCTCGCCGGTGCGTGCTTCATCGCGGCCGATTCCGCGCTTGGGTGGGCTGGTCTAGGCTGGTCTGACGACGTCGCGCAGCAGTTTCGCTGGGCGCTCGTGGCGCTGCTCATCGGTCTGGGCATGCTGCACCGCTATCTCAAGTTCTTCCGCCTCTACAACGTGGAGGTCTTCGTGGCATTCAGCGAAGGCCCTCCAACCGGTGGAAATCCCGTATGATTAGGATCGATGTCTTCGATGTCGGCCACGGCGGCTGCAGCGTCGTAACCTGCCCAAACGGCGCGCGCATGATGGTCGATTGTGGATTCCGGCTGGATCCCGGCTGGTTCCCGTCGGTTGCGTTCCAGGGGCAATCGATAGAGTTGCTGGTCTTCGGCAACCTCGACGAGGACCATGTTGAAGATCTGCCATACGTTTGGCGAGGCGTGCGGCTCGGATCGATCTTCAGCAACCCGACCGTGAGCGCGGCGGCTCTCGCTGCTATCAAGCGTGAGCACGGAATGGCCGATGGGGTGCGTCATGTCCATACAATCCTGCAGCAGCATGGCGCGGGCTTGATCGGCCGCCGATCTGATCTTGGCTCAGTCCGAGCCTGGGCCTACTGGAACCGCTATGGCTTAGACTTCACCGACACCAACAACCTGAGCCTCGCCGTCTTCGTGCGCTACGGCGCCTTCACCATCCTCTTCGCAGGCGACTTGGAGGCGGCGGGGTGGCGAGCTCTGCTGCGCGTGCCAGGATTTGTCGCCGACCTTGCCTCGACCAACGTGTTCGTGGCGTCGCACCACGGGCGGGAAAACGGGTGCTGCGAGGAAGTTTTCGAAGCATGCCGCCCCGGCGTGTTTGTGATCTCGGACGAGGAACATCGCTACGACAGCCAAGACACGACCGATTGGTATAGGCGGCGCGCACAGGGCGTACCCGATTTGCGGTTAGCACCCGATCCAATCCTCGGCCATCCGCGCCGTTACGTCTTGACCACCCGACGTGACGGTCGGTTGTCCATACACGTTTCGCCGGACGGACGCTTTCTGATCACGCCCGAGAAGCCGCCTCTGGCGCTGCCTCAGTTCTTCGGTCTGCGCCGGATTTCCGCAGCTTGACCGGTTCCCGACGCTGGGCGCGCAGGTTTCCGGACAGACCCCCGGTGCTGAAGTCCATCGCGGAACCGGAGCGCCGGAGGTGATTATGTCCGAGACGCGTCTGAATTTGGCATTGTCGTCCCACTTCGGTCGAACGCGGCCTCACCACAACCCGATCATCATCTGCCTAGCCGCCACCAACGCAGCAGCGAGGGCCCGAAGCCTCGCCATCGCCTGTCACAATACTCCGAGCCCGCGAAGGGTGATCGCCAGGACCATGACAAAGCTCGCGACGAGCCCCAGCACACCGGGCACGTTCCCGATCATCCAGTCGGTGTTCACCGGGCGTCTGTGCCGGCCGCTGTGAACCCGACCGTCGCGTGTGGATGCCGGCCGGCGGCGCCGTTCCACCGCGGTGCCAACACGACCGCTCATGCTGGCACCTCATTCAGCGCCCCGGTCTTCACGTCGTAAATATAGCCGTGGACCGGGATCGTGTCGGGCACGAGCGGATGATTGCGGATGCGCGCGACGTCGCCGCGCACGCTCTCGGCCTGGTCGGAGATGGTCAGCCAGTCGATGAAGTCGCCTTCATGACTGCCCGGCCCTGAGCCCGTGTCGTGCCACCCGTCCGCATCGACGGTCGCGGTCTCGAGGCTTTGCGCCAACAACCCGCGCATGACCTCGTCGGTAAATGTCTCCATGCCGCAGTCGGTGTGATGGATCACGAACCACTCGTTGGTGCCAAGCAGCTTGTGCGAGATCACAAGCGAACGGATCGCATCGTCGCTGGCACGCCCGCCAGCGTTGCGGATGACGTGGGCATCGCCCTCGGCGAGACCTCCGAACTTCGCCGGATCGAGCCGCGCGTCCATGCAGGTGAGGATCGCGAAGCGGCGCGCTGGCGGCATTAGCAGAGAGCCCTTGTCGCCGAATTCGGCTTGGTAGGCCTCGTTTGCACTCAGGACTTCCTTGAGAACATCGGCCATCGGTACCTCCTGTCAGTCGCCCAACATCGGATGTTTGGGCAACCTGGTTCTAGGTGGCGCATCCTAGGCCGGAATCAACGGAACGATTTCCCGAATTGCTGCCGGTCTTGAGCATGAATTACCACGTCGCCGCGCATGCACTGGTCCGACCCAAACTCCTCGACCGACGCACGTGGCCGCATCGCTTTATCCACGTTCCCGCCGAACTTGATGGCGTCGAGACGAGCACACATCTGCCTGTCGGCTACGGAACCGTCACGGAATTCAGAGGGCGGCACGACAAGTTGGCCCGGTGCGAAACCATTCGGAAATTAGGTTCGACCGCCGCGCAACGCTGAAATCTGAACATTGAGCAATCGAGTCGAGCAATACGATAAGCAATTCTTTGACTTCACTCCGCTAGCATTTGAACGGTCAGGGCTCAGGTGGTAGCCGACGCTGCTGAGGGGATACCGAAATGTTTGTCGGGCACTGGTGCGTATATTGCTCTCGCATAGGTCGATGCGCCGTCTCCGCCACTCGATGGCCGGCCAGTCCGCCCGGACCGTTGCGTGAGTTGGGGGCACGTGATGTCTGAAGCCAGTGATGATGAGGACATCTTCGCCACCGATGCACAGCGTGAGTTGCGTGCCGCCGCTCGGCGCTATTTGGACCGGGGCTGGAAACTCGTGCGACTCCGTCAGGGGACCAAGAGGGCGTTCGACAAAGGCTGGCCGAACAGAGATGTGACGCCCGAGCAGTTCTCCCACGAAATGAACATCGGCCTGCGCTTCGGTCCCCAATCCGGTGGTCTGGTCGATGTCGATCTGGATTACGCATCCGCCCGGGAATTGGTCGGTCGCCCTGTCTTTCGCCTCAACCATCTGGTCGAATTTGGGCGCCCCAGTTTACCGCCTGGCCGGCGCGGGCATCGCCTGGTCATTGCGCCGGATGGACCGGACAAGACCAGGGTGTTCGGCATTCGCGGAAAGGCCGCGAAAGCTGCGATGGAGGCGCTGGGGCTGGGATTCACGATAGCGGAAATCCGCGCATCGCATGGTTCGCAGTCAGCGGTTCCACCTTCTGTTCATGTCGGCCCCAATGGTGATGATCCCCTGGTCTGGACCGCTCCGGCGGGCGACGCCGCGGAAATCCCAACCCTGGCTTGGGACACCCTCAATGAACGCGTTGGGCGACTTGCGCTCTGCTCCCTTGCCGCTGTGCTATATCCGCGCGGGCCTGCTACCCGCGATGAGTTCTGCGGCCGGCTTCTCGGCACTCTGCTGGAAGGCAAGGCCCTGCCGATGCCGGCTGAAGCAATGGTCTGCGAGGTTGCACGCCTCAACGGGGACGAGACCGACTTCCACGCCCCGGATGCAATGGAAGGCCTTGAGGGATTTCTTGACCTCGTCGGACTGACCGCCATCGCCCCGGTCGTCGCCCCATGGCTCGGCCTCAGGCCATCTCCCGATGCCGTGCCGGATGTCACGCGACATGGAAAACTGCCCCCTTGGCGACACGAGGAATTGCCCCCTCTTCGGTTAGCCGAGGAGAGCAGGAATGACGGAGGAACGAATCGCCGAAATCCCTTCGTGGAACGATCCACGGG
>Ga0214472_10005448_pt1 | contig 13385 bp, 11 predicted proteins | sample RVTome_6_FD_207662 | JGI IMG/M metagenome (GOLD analysis project Ga0214472, IMG submission 207662) | Soil microbial communities from uranium-contaminated site in the Upper Colorado River Basin, Wyoming, United States - RVT140D175 | ecosystem: Environmental > Terrestrial > Soil > Contaminated >... | reverse complement strand
CTTCGCGGAAGCCGCGGCTCTTCTCCACCAGATAGGCGCCGACGAAGACGATGGTGGTGCCGATGAGGGCGGTCCACGCCGCCATCTCGATGGAGTTGCGGTAGGACGCCCAGCCGCCGCCGTCGCGCAGGTCGAACTGGTAGTGATAGGTCGAGAACGTCAGGTTGTACGGCCACAGCCGCACCGCCGAGGCATAGGCGGCCATCGCCAGTACGGCGAGGATCATCGCGCCGATGACCGAGCAGTAGATCAGGAACGCGAGGTCGCGCCCGCGCGCCGGCTTCGGTACGTAGGGCACGGCGCGCGACGTCAACTGCGCCACCTGCCGGCGCTGCACAATGCGGTCGGCGAAAAAGGCGATCACCGCCGGCACCAGCAGCACCATGCTGACGACGGCGCCCATCTCGAAATCCTGGCGGCCGACCACCTGCTTGTAGACGTCGGTGGCGAGCACGTTGTACTGGCCGCCGATCACCTTCGGCACGCCGAAATCGGTGATGACCAGGGTGAAGGCGACGAAGAAGGCCGACACCAAGCCGTAGCGGATGCCGGGGAGCGTGACGGTGAAGAAGGTGCGCGTGCGGCTGGCGCCGAGCGCCGTCGCCGCCTCGTAGAGCCGGGCGTCGCTCATCGACATGGCGATCAAGAGGATCGTCATCACGTGCGGAAAGACGTAGAACACCTCGCCCATGACGATGCCGATGGGACCGTAAATGGTTTCACCCATCAGCAATCCCTTGATGACGCCCTGGTTGCCGAAGAAATAGACCAGCGAGATCGCCGGCAGCAGCGACGGCATCAGGATCGGGATCAGCGCAATGCCCTTGAACAGGCTCTTCATCGGCATGCACGTGCGCGTCAGCCCGTAGGCGTATAGAAACACCAGCACCACGGTGATGGCGGTGGCGACCACCGTCACGGTGACGCTGTTCTCGATCGATTGGAACAGCGCCGGGTTGGAGAAATAGCTCTGGTAGTTGGCGAAGCCGATGAACTTGCCGTCGGCATCGTGGAAGCTCTTCGACAGCAGCGCATACAGCGGCAGCACGATGCTGACCGCCAGTAGCGCCGCGACCACCACCATTACGCCGCGCAACACCCAGTCGTCGCGGCTGACCTTGGCCCTGACCGGGGCGGCGATGAAGGCGGCTAGCGCGGCGTTGCCCATGATCCCCTAGATGACATCCCCGGTAGTGATGAAGGTATCTTTGTAGATGCGCAGGTGCTCCGGCGGCAGTGCCACCGTGACCTCGCCGCCTTCGGCGATATGGAGATCGCGCATCAGGTTGATCGAGAAATCCGCCCGGAACCGCGTCTGATCGGGGCCCTGCGGACGCAGCGTGGCACGATAGAACGAGCCGAGGAATTCGAGCTCGTCGACGATCGCCTGGATGGCGTTCGGCGTTTTGGCCGTGATATTGCGGGTGACCACGTCCTCGGGCCGGATGCACACCGTCACCACGTCGCCCTGGGAAACCGCGGGCACGCCGTTGGCGGTCGTCAGCTCGACGCCGCCCATCCGCACACGGCCGTGGCCTGCGGCGGTGCCGGGCAGGAAATTCATGGTGCCGACGAAGTCGGCGACGAAGGGGCTGGCGGGCCGGCGGTAGATTTCCTCCGGTGTGCCGATCTGCTCGATGACGCCCTGGTTCATGACCACGATACGGTCGGCCATGGTCAGCGCCTCTTCCTGGTCGTGGGTGACCATGATGGTGGTGACGCCAAGCCGGTGCTGCAGATCCTTGACCTCCTGGCGCAGCCGCACCCGCACCTTGGCGTCGAGCGCGCTCAACGGCTCGTCCAGCAGCAGCAGGCCGGGGCTGGTGGCAAGCGCCCTGGCGAGCGCGACACGCTGTTGCTGGCCGCCGGAAAGCTGCGCCGGGTACTTGTCGCCCTGCTCGGGCATGCCAACCAACTGCAGCAGCTCGTTGACCCGCGCCGCGACCCGGGCTTTCGGCGTCTTGCGATTCTCGAGCCCGTAGGCGACGTTCTTGTTGACCGTCAGGTTGGGAAACAGCGCATAGGATTGGAAGACGATGCCGAAGTCGCGCCCGGACGGCGGCAGCGCCGAGATGTCGCGTCCCGCCTGGGCGACGGTGCCCGCGGTCTGGATGTCGAGGCCGGCGATGGCGCGCAAGAGCGTCGTTTTGCCGCAACCGGACGGCCCGAGGAAGCAAACGAATTCGCCCTCGAAGACATCAAGCGAGACGTCACGGAGGGCGACGAAATCGCCGAATTTCTTGGTCAGGCCGCGAATCTCGAGGTAGGACCGGCGCGCGGCCGTTGTCTTGGTGTTGCTCAGCGCCATGATTCCCGGCCCCCTCGACACAGCCCCCCCGCAAACCCCGGCCGCCCGGTGTGTGCGGGCGGCCGAGGATTTCACGTCGGTGGCGCGGGCCTGTCAAGCAAGGCCCGTGCCGCTTACTTCTTCTTCGGGTCGGACTTGGCGTCGTACCGCTTTGCCCATTCGTTGAGGATGCGGATACGGTTGTCCGCCGCCCAGCCGAAGTCGTTCTTGACGAACTGCTTGTCGATGCCTCGCAGCGCCTGGGTCGGGTTGGGGACGCCGGGCATGGCGACCGCCTCGTAACCCGGCGCGTAGAGCACCATCGCCGCCTTGCTGACCGACCAATCGGCGACCTTTTTCGCAAGAGCGAGCTTCTTGGTGTTGCGGACGATGCCGAAGGCTTCGACTTCCCAGCCCAGGCCCTCGGACGGCAGCACCAGCTGCAGCGGCGCGCCTTCCTCCATCGACTTGACGACCCGGTAGGCGAACGACACGCCGATCGGCGTTTCGCCGCCAACTTGCACGGCGCCGAGCCGGAGTGGGTGTAGCGCGAGATGTTCTGGTGCAGGGCGTCCATGTACTTCCAGCCCTTGTCCTCGCCCCACATCTGCAACCAGCTGGAGACGTCGAGGAAGCCGGTGCCCGACGAGTTCGGGTTCGGCATGATCACGCTGCCCTTGTAGACCGGCTTGGTGAGGTCCTGCCAGGAAGCCGGGATGGGCAGGTTCTTCTTCTTACCCTCGACCCTGTTGTAGCAGACGGCGGCGCCGTAGGTGCGCTGGCCGACCCACAGCGGCGGGTTGTTCTTGGTGTCGTAGTAGCGCTTGTCGAGCTTATCCAGACCCTTCGGCGCGTAGCCCTGGAAATAACCCTGGTTGGCGAGCAGCACCAGGCTGGTGGCGGCTTGGCCCCACACGATGTCGGCGCGCGGGTTGTCCTTCTCGGCCAGCAGCTTCGAGGTGATGATGCCGGTCGAATCGCGCACCCACTTGATTTCGACCTCGGGCACCGCCTTCTCGATCGCGGACTTGAACTTGGCGAGCTCGTCGGCTTCGACGGCGGTGTAGACCAAAAGGTCGGTCTTGGCCATGGCGCCGGCGCCGAAGCCGAGCACCATCAGGCCGCCGGCAACGACCGCGGTCAGCCGTTTAAAGAAATTCGTCAGCATGAATGAAATCTCCATCTCCCTGGTTGGCGGGCACCGGCCCGCATTTTGTCCCGTCGGCCACCGGCCGTTCACGCGGTCGGCCGTTGGGATCGCCTCGTTGGCCTTCGGTGTCGGCCGACGGGGCGGCCCGGCGCTGAAGGCATTGTTCCATACCGGCGACGATTATTCCACAGCTATCCCGGCGCCCGCCGCGTCTCCAAACCATCGCCGAAATGCCGCCGAAACGTCATGTTTCCTCGTCCGCGATCGCCGCCTCGACGATATCTAGCGCCCGGTCCATCTGGTCGTCGGTGACGATCAGCGGCGGCGTCAGGGTCAGCACGTTACCCATGGTGGTCTTGAAACTGAGGCCTTGCTCGAGCGCCCGGTACATGATGCGGTCGGCGACCTGGACGGCGGGCGCTTTGGTTTCCCGGTCCTCGACCAACTCGACGCCGATCACCAGGCCGAGCCCGCAGACGTTGCCAATCAGCGGATGGCGGGCCTTCATTTCCTGGAGTCGTTCCAAGGCGCGGCCGCCGACGCGGGCGGCGTTGTCGGTGAGCCCTTCGTCCTCGATGATCTCGATGGTGGTGAGCGCGGCCTGCGCCGAAACCGGGTTCTTCTCGTGGGTATAGTGTCCGAGCGCGCGTTCAGCGGTGACGTCGAGTTCCGGCCGGGCGATCATCGCCGAGATCGGCATCACGCCGCCGCCGAGCGCCTTTCCGAGCACCAGGATGTCCGGCACCACGTCGAAATGCTCGCACACGAACATGCGGCCGGTCTTGCCGAGCCCGGTCGGAATCTCGTCGAAGATCAGGAGCGCGCCAACCTCGTCGCAGGCTTGACGCACGGTCTGCCAGAACCCGGGCGGCGGCACGTAGGGAACGGCGCGCACCGGCTCGGCGATCACCGCGGCGACGTCCTTCTCCTTTTGCAGCACGTAGCGCACCATCTCGGCGCAGGCGAGATGGCAGGCATCGAGATCGGGACGGCCGTCGATGTCCTGGTATCCGTAGGGGCAGCGATAGCAGGCGAACGGCGCCACGTGCTCGGTGCCCGGCAACAGCGGCCCCATGTCGCCGCGGAACAGTGATTCGCCGCCGACGCTCATGCCGCCGAAGCCGGCGCCGTGGAATGAATCCCAAAACGAAACGGTCTTGAAGCGGCCGGTCGCGGCGCGCGCCAGCTTCAGCGCCATGTCGACGGCGTCCGAGCCGCCGGTGGCGAACAACACCTTGCTCAGCCGACCGGGCGTGATCTCGGCTAGCTTGCGGGCGAGTGCGACCGCCGGCTCGCTGGTGAACCGGCGCGGCGTATATGGCAGTTCGTCGATCTGCTTTTTGACCGCAGCGACCAGACGCGGATGGCCGTAGCCGATGTGATGGACGTTGTTGCCGTGGAAATCCATGTAGCGGCGGCCGGCGGTATCCTCGATCCAGATGCCCTCGGCTTTGACGATGGCGGCCAGGCACGGCGTCGACAGCGATTGGTGGAAGAAGAACTCAGCGTCGCCATCGACCAGCTCATGACCGGGATCGCGGGCGACCCGCTCCGTCCATTGCCGCCGGTGTGGGCTCAGGTTGCTGTCGCCCTCGTCGGGATGGCTGCCGGGATGCCATGGCGGCGCGGCGGCAGGACGGGATGGAAACGGCGGGCGGGCGGGCATGGTCGGCGTCGCGGCATACCTAAGCGGACAGTACGGGTACACAAAGAATCGCACAAAAAACAACATTTTTCCACAGAAATGCACATCGCCATGCCGCAATCATCGGTTTGCCGCGATTTCTTGACGCCCGCTTAGGCGTTCGGCAGTGTACCGAGGCGCCCGGGACGGCCTGGGGGTGATCGGGGCCGCCGGACGGGGAGGGGATGGCCATGCTCGCCGAACAGAGACGCGACCAGATCCTGACCATCCTCGGCGAAAAAGGATCGGTTTCGGTCAACGAGCTCTATCGCCGCCTCAAGGTATCGCGCGAGACCATCCGCCGCGACATCACGCGGCTGGCGGCCGACAACCGGCTGCGTAAGACCCACGGCGGCGCGCTGTCCATCGACCAGGTGGAGCCGGCGTTCGCCGAGCGGATGAGCGTCAACATCGACGGCAAGCGCGCCATCGGCCGGGCGGCCGCCGACCTGGTGCCGGACGGCGCGTCGCTGATCATCGATTCCGGCACCACGACGCTGTGCGTCGCCGAAGCCTTGGCGCCGCGCCGCGGGCTCACCGTCTACACCAACGACATCCACGTCGCCGGCCGGCTGGCCGGGCGCAACAACAACCGGGTGCTGCTGTTGGGCGGCGAGGTACAGGGCGGCGAGGGCGCGACATTGGGCCGTGATGCCACCCAGATGCTCGCCAACTACTACGCCGATTTCGCGTTCATCGGCGCCAGCGCGCTGAGTACGGACCCGTGGCTGATGGACTATTCGCGCGAGGGGGCGGAACTCCGCGCCGAGATGCTGGCACAGGCGCGCACCGCGGTGCTGCTCGCCGACCACACCAAGTTCAACCGCACCGCGCCGGTGCGCGTCGCCAACCTCGACCAGGTCAATTACGTGATCACCGACCTGAAACCGGAGGGCGCGATGGCCAAAGGCTTGGCCAAGCTCTCGGCCGAGCTCCTGGTGGCGGGAAACAAAAAACGCTGAAGCGGGCTTAGGGCTTCTTGTCCGTCGGCGGCTTGGGTTCCAGCAGGCCCGCCTGCGCAAGTACCGGATACGCGACGGCGACGATGTGCGAGTGGATGCGCTTGAGGTCGCGCAGCACGTCCATGTGCAGTGCGCTGGTCTCGATGCTCTCGCGCCGGCCCTCGCGCAGCCGGGCGAGGTGGCGGGCGGCGTCGGCGCGCTCCAGTTCGACGACCTCGCGCTTTTCCTGCAGCAGTCGGAGCGCCATCCTCTCGTCGCCGGACATGAACACGACAAGCGCCAGCTTCATGTTGGCGGCGACCTTGGCGTGCAGCGCCTCGAGCTCGGCAAGGCCGTCCTCCGAGAACCGCACGCCCTGCTCGGACTTCTTGCCGGCCAGCTCCATCAGGTTCTCGATGATGTCGCCGATGTGCTCGAGGTCGGTGGTGAAGGTCAGGATCTGAGTCGCCCGGCGACCTTCCTCGCTGTCGAGCTCGTGGCGGCTGATCTCGGTAACGTAAAGCTTGATCGCCTCATAGAGCCTGTCGACGGTGTCGTCGCGGACCATGATCTCGCGCGCCAGCCCGCCGTCGTCCTCTTTCAGCGCCTTGATGGTGTCTTTGAGCATCGATTCGACGACATCGCCGACCCGCAACGCCTCGCGCGCCGCGGCCGCCAGCGCCACCGGCGGCGACGACAGACTGGCGCGCTCCAGGTGCTTTGGCCGGCCGGGATCGTCGGCCGCCGGCTTCACCGGCAGCAGGCGCTCGGCAACCTTGGCCGCGAGGTCGGTGAGACCGATGAAGACGACCGCGATCGCCAGATTGAAGGCGGTATGAAAGTTGACGACTTGGCGCGCCGCGTCGGCGCCGAGCCACGCAATCGCCGGCTGCACCACGTCGATCGCCGGCAGCACCGCGGCGACGCCGATCAGCTTGAAGGCGGCGTTGCCGAACGTCACCCGGCGGGCGACCGCGCCTCCCGCGAGAGTCGCCAGGATCGGCGCCAGGGTGCCGCCCAAATTCGCCCCCAGCACCAGCGCGAATGCCAGGTCCATCGGCACCGTGCCGGCGTGGGCGAAGGCCATGATCAGCAGCACCAAGGCGAGGCTGGAGTGCGCGAGCCAGGTCAATAGTGCCGCCACCAGCACCGCGATCGTGCGCTCGCCGACCATTGAGCCGAGGATTTCGCGCAGCACCTCGGATTCGCGCAATGGCTCGGAGGTGGCGACGATCAGCTTCAGCGCCAGCAGCATCAGCCCCAAACCAAGGGCGGCGCGGCCGAGCTGCCGCGGCCGCGTGCGCTCGGCCATCGAATGGACGACGAAGCCGACGGCGATCAGCCCCGGCGACAGGAAAAAGACGTCGAAAGACAGCACTTGGGCGACGAGCGTGGTGCCGACGTCGGCGCCCAGCATCACCGCTAGCGCCGGCGCCGTTGCCATCAGCCCGTGGGCGCAGAACGATGCCACCATCAGTGCCGTCGCGGTCGAGCTTTGCAGCACCGCGGTGACGCCGATTCCGACGCGCAGCGCCCGCAGCCGGTTGGAGACGCTGCGGGCGACGATCTGGCGCAGATCGCTGTCGTAGGCGCGCTCGATGCCAGTGCGCACCATGCGCATGCCCCACAGCAACAGTGCGACGGCGCCGACGATGTTGATCAGGAACCCGGTGGCCGAAATGGCGAAACTCCCTTGCCGAAAACGCCAGTATAACCGCCGCGTGCCGGAGAAAAAGCGCGTTTGCGGTCAAAAACGGTAAGAATCGGCAAAGGCGCCGACTGGCGCCGTCAGAACGCCTTGATCAGCTCGCCGTGGCGGCTGCAGGCGGCTTCCGCCAGCTCGACGAAGAAGCCGCTGATGCTGTCGGCGGTCTTCAGCGTCATCGGATCCTCGCCGGGGAAGGCGGCGGCGCGCATCGCCGTCCGCGTGCCGCCGGGATTGAGCAGGTTGACCCGCACGTTGGTCTTCGCCACCTCGGCGGCGTAGATCAGCGCCAGCATCTCGAGCGCGCACTTGGAGATCGCGTAGGCGCCCCAGTAGGCGCGGGCCTCGCGGGCCACGGCCGATGTCACGAACACCACGCGGCCCGCGGGCGAGGCGCGCAGCAGCGGATCCATGCTGCGGATCAGCCGCCAGTTGGCGGTGACGTTGACCGCCATCACCTGGTCCCAGACCGCAGGCTCGGTGTGGGCGAGCGGGCTGAGGGTGCCGAGCAGTCCGGCGTTGCCGATCAGCACGTCGAGCCGCTTGAAGCGCTCGAAGATGGCGGCGCCGAGCCGGTCGATGGCGTCGTAGTCGGTGAGGTCCATCGGCACCAGGGTCGCCCGCTGGCCGCTCGCGGCACGGACCTGATCGTCGATTTCCTCGAGCGCGCCCGGCGTGCGGGCGGTCAGCACCAGATGCGCGCCTTCCTCGGCGAAGCGTGTGGCGACGGCGGCGCCTATGCCCCGCGACGCGCCGGTGACGAGGGCGACGCGTCCGTCGAGGCGTTTGGACGGCTGCGGCTTGGCGCCCGGCCGGGGCATTCCTTATTCCCGCTCGTCCAGCAATGACAACTGGCGCTGCACCGGGTCCTTGTCGTGGTCGACCAGCGGGATCGGATACTCACCGGTGAAGCAGGCGTCGCAGTACTGCGGCAGATCACCGCGGCGCCGCGCTTCGCCGAGCGCTCGATAGAGGCCGTCGATGGAGAGGAACGCCAGCGTATCGACGTTGATGTGGCGGGCCATGGCGGCGACGTCGTATTGCGCCGCCAACAGCTCGTCGCGCTGCGGGGTGTCGATGCCGTAGAAGCAGGAATGCGTGGTCGGCGGGCTGGAGATGCGCATGTGCACCTCCTTGGCGCCGGCGTTGCGGACCATGTCGACGATCTTCATGCTGGTGGTGCCGCGGACGATCGAGTCGTCGACCAGCACCACCCGCTTGCCCTTCAGCCCGAAGGCGTTGGCGTTGTGCTTGAGGCGCACGCCGAGATGGCGAATCTGATCGGTCGGCTCGATGAAAGTGCGGCCGACGTAATGGTTGCGGACGATGCCGAACTCGAACGGCACGCCCGCCTGCTGGGAATAGCCGATGGCCGCCGGCACGCCGGAATCGGGCACCGGCACCACGACGTCGGCGGGAATGTGGCTTTCGCGGGCGAGCTCGGCACCGATACTCTTGCGTGCCTCGTAGACGTTGCGGCCTTCCATGACGCTGTCGGGACGCGCGAAATAGATGTATTCGAAGATACAGAACCTGTTCGGCGCCTTGTTGAACGGCTTCAAGCTGTGCAGGCCCTTGTCGTCGATGACGACGATTTCGCCCGGCTCGACGTCGCGCACGAACTTGCCGCCGATGATGTCGAGGGCGCAGGTCTCGGACGCGAGCATCCAGGCGTCGCCCAGCCGTCCCAGCACCAGCGGCCGGACGCCGCACGGATCGCGCACGCCGATCAGTTTCTTCTGGGTGATGGCGACCAGCGAATACGCCCCGACGATCTGGCTTAGCGCGTCGGTCAACCGGTCGACGACGCGGCCGTATTCGCTGATGGCGATCAGGTGGATGATGGTCTCGGTGTCGCTGGTGGACTGAAAGATGCAGCCGCGCTGCACCAGTTCCTTCCGGATTTGGTAGGCGTTGGTGAGGTTGCCGTTGTGCGCGATCGACAAGCCGCCGAATTTGAAATCGGCGAATAGCGGCTGCACGTTGCGCAATATGGTGTCGCCGGTGGTCGAATAGCGGACGTGGCCGATGGCGACGTGGCCCGACAGCCTCGCCATCGTCTCCGGCGAGTTGAAGTTGTCGCCGACCAGGCCCAGCGCGCGGTGGCTGTGGAACTGCTCGCCGTCGTAGGCGACGATGCCGGCCGCCTCCTGGCCGCGGTGCTGCAGCGCGTGCAGCCCAAGCACGGCGTGGGTGGCGGCATCGGGCATGCCGTAGATGCCGAACAACCCGCATTCCTCCTTCGGATGGTCGTCGTCCTCGGGGCGGAGGATGGCGGGCGGGAGCGGGCGTTGGGTCATCGGGCGATGGGTCTCCGTCACCGGTCCTTGATGCTGTCGTGGAGCCGCTGCATGTCTCGGCGTTCCTTCTCGCCGTATCCTACCACGTCGCTGTCCTTTTGGCCCTTCGGTTGTGGCATCGGCAGGTCCTGAACCACCCGGCGCTTGCCCGCGGACGTTCCCGGGGGCGGTTCCGCGGCCTTCTTGCCGGCCCCGGTTTTCCCGGCCTTGGCGGCCTTTTCGTCGGCGCCGGCGCCGCCGAAGCCTTCGGGGATCAGCGTCGCCAGCAGCGCCGCGCCCGGCTTCACCAGGGCCATGGCGCGGGCCTCCTTGATGAATTTCGGCTGCTCCTTCATCGGATAGATGTAGTCGAACGCCAGGTAGGCGACCAGCACGATCAGGGCGCCGCGCAGCAGCCCGAACAGAAAGCCGAGCGAGCGGTCGACGGCATTCAGCGCGCTTTCGCGGATGCGCTTCGAGATCATCCGCGTGACCAGCGACAACATCATCAGTGACACCACGAACAACACGATGCCGGCGGCGAAGTCGGCGACGATGGCGTATTCGGTGAACTGCCGCGCGAACGGCCGCACCAGGGGGAAGCCGTAGATGGTGGCGAAGATGGCGCCGATCCAGTCGACGATCGACAGCACCTCCCGGGTCAGGCCGCGGAAATACGCGAACACCGCCGAGGCGAGCAGCACCGCGAAGATGCCGATGTCGAGCCAGTTGACCACCGGCGGCAGCTCGACGGCCGCTACGGCGGGACTACCCATGGCGCCGGCGCTCCGCCGCCGGGCCGTCGCCCGCCGTCGGCCGGGGGCTTTTCGCACCCGGCTTGGCGAACAGCAGGAGCAGGTCTTCAAGGCGGGAGATTTCGGTGATCTTCATGATCCCGTCCCGGGCCTCCTTTTCAACCTTGCCCTTCTTGGCGCCGGCGCGCGTCTGCGCCGGGATGATGGCGCGCTCGAACCCGAGCTTGCTGGCTTCCTTGAGGCGGGCATCGGCGCGCGACACCGCCCGCACTTCGCCGGAAAGTCCGATCTCGCCGAACACCACCGCGCCCGGCGGCACCGGCACGCGGCTGGTCGCCGACACCAACGCCGCGGCGACCGCAAGATCCGCCGCCGGCTCGCCGATCTTGAGCCCGCCGGCGACGTTCAGATACACGTCGTTCGGTCCCAGTGCAAGGCCGCACCGGGCCTCGAGCACCGCCATCACCATCGCCAGCCGACCGGCGTCCCAGCCGACCACCGCCCGACGCGGAGTGCCGAGCGCCGATGGCACGGTAAGGCATTGAATTTCAACGAGGACTGGGCGGCTGCCCTCGATCCCGGCGAACACCGCGGCGCCGGTCACCGGCTGGGTGCGGTCGGCGAGGAACAGCGCCGACGGGTTCACCACCTCGGCCAGGCCGAGATCGGTCATCTCGAAGACGCCGATTTCGTCGCTCGGCCCGAAACGATTCTTGACCGCGCGCAGGATGCGGAACTGGTGGCCGCGCTCGCCCTCGAAATAGAGCACCGTGTCGACCATGTGCTCGAGCACCCGCGGGCCGGCGATCAAGCCTTCCTTGGTGACGTGGCCGACGAAGATCAGCGCGAAACCGCGCCGCTTGGCGACCCGGATCAACTCCTGCGCCGAGGAGCGCACCTGCGCCACCGTGCCTGGCGCCGATTCGAGGTTGTCGAGATACATGGTCTGGATCGAATCGATGATGGCGAGGTCCGGCCCGTCGGCGTCGTCGAGGGTGGCGGCGATGTCGCGCACCGAGGTCGCCGACGCCAGCTTGACCGGCGAATCCGCGATGCCGAGGCGCTCGGCGCGCAGCCGCAGCTGGTCCACCGCCTCCTCGCCGGAGATGTAGGCGCAGGGCATGGTTTTGGCGAGCGATGCCGCCACCTGCAGCATCAGCGTCGATTTGCCGATGCCGGGGTCGCCGCCGACCAGCAGCGACGAGCCCGGCACCATGCCGCCGCCGGTGACGCGGTCGAACTCGCCGATGCCGGTGACGCGGCGGGGCTCCCGCTCGCGCGAGCCCTTCAGGCCCTCGAAGTGGATCTTGCGGCCCTTCTTCGATCCCAGCCCCTTGGGCGCGCTTTCGGGAGCGGCTTCCTCGATCAGCGTGTTCCACGCGCCGCAGCTTTCGCAGCGGCCGGCCCACTTCGGCGCGCTGGCGCCGCACGACTGGCAGACGTAATTGACGGCTTTACGGGGCAAGCGATTGGTTCCTTACCGGATACCCGAATCGCGCCATTCTACCCGGTTTTCACTTCCTGATCGCCATCTTGATCGGGCCTTCGGCGCGGCCGTGGATGAACTGATCCACGTAGGGGTTGCCCGAATTGTCGATGTCCTTGGTCGGGCCGGCCCAAATGATCTTCCCCTCGTAGAGCATGGCAATGCGGTTGGCGATCTTGCGGGCGCTCACCAGGTCGTGGGTGATGGAAAGCGCCGTCGCGCCGACCTCGCGGGTGATCTTCGCGATTAAATCGCTGATCACGCCGGCCATGATCGGGTCGAGTCCGGTGGTCGGCTCGTCGAAGAAGATGATCTCTGGGTCGGCAGCGATGGCGCGGGCGAGCGCGACGCGCTTCAGCATGCCGCCGGAGAGCTCCGCTGGCCACAGATCGGCCACCTCCGGGCCGAGGCCAACCTGGCCGAGCTTGGCGACGGCGATCTCTCGCGCTTCGGCACGGTCGACGCGCTTCTGGGCCAACAGCCCGAACGACACGTTCTCCCACACCGGCAAGCTGTCGAACAGCGCGGCGCCCTGGAACAGCATGCCGAACTTGCGGTTGACTTGCTCGTGGGTGTCGGCGTCGGCGCCGACGACCTCGACGCCGTCGACCCGGATCGAGCCACCGTCGGCCTTCAGGAGCCCGAGCACGCACTTGATGGAGACCGACTTGCCGGAGCCGGAGCCGCCGATGACGACCACGGACTCGCCATCCGCCACGTCGAGGTCGAAGCCGTCGAGCACCACCTTCTGCCCGAACGACTTCTTGACGCCGCGCATCCTGATCCTGGGTGGTTTCTCGGTCATCGTCGGTGGCGGTCCCTGGCGTCAGTCGGTGAAGAAGATTTCGGTCAGGATGTAGTCGAAGCTGAGGATCAGGATCGAGGCGGAGACGACGGCGTTGGTAGTGGCGGTGCCGACGCCCTGGGCGCCGCCCTTGGAGGTATAACCGTAATAGCAGCCCATCAACGTGACGATAAAGCCGAACACGGCGGCCTTGACCAGGCCGGAAATCACGTCGTGGGCCTCGAGGAAGTCCCAGGTGTTCTGCAGATAGATCGACGGATTGAACCCGAGCTTGTAGACGCTGACGATGTAGC
>Ga0214472_10005444_pt1 | contig 13388 bp, 8 predicted proteins | sample RVTome_6_FD_207662 | JGI IMG/M metagenome (GOLD analysis project Ga0214472, IMG submission 207662) | Soil microbial communities from uranium-contaminated site in the Upper Colorado River Basin, Wyoming, United States - RVT140D175 | ecosystem: Environmental > Terrestrial > Soil > Contaminated >... | reverse complement strand
GCCGTCTGAGCTTGCCGTTCTTCTTCGCTGCCCACGACCAGATCGCGCTGCCGGAGCACGGCGTCGCGGAACTTGCGGCCGTCTTTGATGCCGGCCAGGCGCACCAGCGACCCGGGCGAGGACTGGCCGGCGGTTTCGACCGACAGGGCCTCGATGTCGAAGTAGCGCATGATCGGACCCTGGACGATGCCCAGATCGGTGATCCGATCCAACGGCACGGTTTTTTCGACCTTCACCAGCAGGCCTTTCGAGACCTTCAGGTTGCGATTGGTCAGCGTGCAGCGGTACGTCTTCAGATAACGCCGGGTCAGCGCGCCGCCGACGGCGAACCAGATCGGCACCAGCACGATGCCCGCGCAGGTCAACACCAGCACCAGCGCGCCGCTGAGCAGCCAATACGTGGTCACCCGCTCGTTGAACTCAGCATCCCACAGGGTGCGTTCTTCGGCCATATTGCTTTGGTCCGTCGCGGTTGTCGCGTGTTGACGGCAGCTTCGCGCGTGAATTGACAGGCATCCGCGCAGGCAGCCCTGAGATGTATGCGAGTCTCAGCTTATCCCTCACGGCCGAACTTTTCCAGCCTTTCCCGCACGCCGGGGATGATCCGCGCGGCATTCTCGTAATACACCTTTTTCAGCACATCGTCCGGCAGGCCGATGCCGTAAATATTCCACAGGCCCTGCGGCGGGTAGACGTCGCCAGCGTAAGGAAAATACTCGTCGTACGTTTCCAAGTAACGCCAGTGCGGCAGCAACCGGTCGCGAGTGCGCGGTCCGTCCGTGCCGAACAGAATGCGATCGGCGTAATTGATGAAAAACGCGCGTGACGTGTAGGGCTGACGTCCCAGTTCGGCCAGGCGGGCGGCCATCTCGACGTATAGGTTCGGAAATTCGTCCAGCCACCGGCCCACGGTCGCCAGGTCTTCGGGGTTGTTGGCCATGTGCGCGCCGATAAACACCGTCCGCGGGTGCCGCGCGATCACGCGGTTGCGGGCTGCCAGCAACTCGTCGCGCGAGGGGAACTTGTCGCCGAAAAAACTCCAGTCGGGATGCCGGCTGAGTTCTTCAAAGCGCTCGTTGCGCTCGTCGACCGGCGTGAAGAACGCCGCCGGGTCGGCCGTGTGGATGATCACGACCAGCCCCAACTCGCCGCACGCCGTCCAGACGGGATCCCAGCGCGGATCGTCGATCGCCAACAGCGATCCGTCCGGGTTGCGATACCCCAGCCCGAACTGTTTGAACAGTTTCAAACCACTCACGCCGCGCTGTTTCGCGGCGCGGAGCTTTTCGGCCATTAAGCGGCCAAACTCTGGCCGCTGGCAGTCCCAGGTGGCCGGATCGTCGGCGCTGCCCGCGCCGCGCCAGTCGACATTGGCGAACACGACGAACCGGTCGCGGTATTCGCTCCACAGGTAATCCAAATGCTCCTCCAGCGCGTCGCCGGTCTGTCCGTCAAGACTGACGGACACGGCGATGTTTTGCTCGTCCATCAGCCGGACGTAGTCATCCAACGCTTCAGTGGAATGGTGCAGCTTGTGACGCGGATGGACGTGTACGTCGACGACGGGGCACTTCGCCCGGACTGGCGGATTGCTGGGCGTCTTCAACATCGACTGCGGCCGAAACCGAGACAGTTCCAGCGGACGGCCGTCGAGCGGGACGTCGTCTGCGGCGGCCTCTTCACGTTGAACGTCGACCGCATTCTCGATAACCATTTTCTCGCCACCGCCGGGCGCGGTGTGATTCAGGTGCAAGGTCGTCGCCGGCGCCGGGGGCGGTGGACAGGCGACGCTACGTTCCGGACAGTGGCTCAAGACCAAAACCGCCAGTCCGGACAAAAGTGAAACGGATTTGCCATGCATGGATCGATTTGACACGTAATCAGGTTTGCAATGGATTCGCGGACGGCGTACAGACCATTCTGTAGTGATGCGCCGTTGTTCGCAACGGCCGTCGGCATTGCAAAAAGGGAACGACGAAGCCTGATGGACGGCGATTCGAGGGCCACGTGGGGACGCGTCGGCGTTATTAACGTTCACCGTCGTGCCGTTCCAGGGCAACTTTGGCACGTCCAGACGCGGTAGCACGCTGCGGGCAATGCCGGTAAGTTGATGACTCGCTCTCCCGGAGGGAGAGGGCACGACGCCCCTTGAGTTCGGACGATTCAACATGGCGGGAACGACGCATGCTCCTCGACGCCGCGCAACCGACCTCAATGCGCACGTGGTATTCGCCGGCGGCGGCACGGCTGGACATTTATTTCCGGGGCTGGCGGTCGCCAAGCATCTCGCACGCGGACAGTGTCCGCCGCGGATCACCTTCGCCGGCAGCGGAAAAGCGTTTGAACGGCGCTACGTCGAAGCAGGCGGATTCGCCTACGTCCCGCTGCCCTGTCGCGCCACACCACGCACGCCGTGGGCGGCCATGCGTTTCTGCCTGGATCACGTGCGTGGTCAATTCGCCGCTCGCCGATTCATCCGCCGCCACGGCGTCGCGCTGGTCGTCGGGCTCGGCGGTTACGCCAGCGTGCCGATGGCCCGCGCGGCCGTCGCCCGCGGAGTGCCCTTGGTGTTGTTGGAGCAGAATGCCGTTCCGGGGAAGACCACGCGTTGGCTCGCGCCGCGCGCGCGACTGGTGTGCGCTGCATTCGAAGAGGCTCGCCAGCAAATGCCGTCGGCGGCCGAATTGAAGATCACCGGCAACCCGGTGGCCGAGGAGTTTGCCGCCGTGGCCGAATTGCGCCGCCGGCGGACGTCCCAAGAGCGGCCGTTGCTTACAGTTCTTGGTGGCAGCCAAGGGTCCCATTCACTGAATCAGTATGTGCCCAAGGCATTGGCCCGGTTGGGAAACCTGGTCCGCGGCCAGTGGCGGATCGTGCATCAAGCGGGCGAAGATCAAGTTGCGGCGACGCAGCAGTCGTATGCCCGGCTCGATCTGCCGGCTCAAGTGGTACCTTTTGTACATGACATGCCCGGACTTTTGGCCACGACCGATCTGGTCATCAGCCGCGCCGGCGGCACCACGTTGGCCGAATTGGCCGTGGCCGGATTGCCGGCCGTGCTTGTACCGTATCCCCACGCTGCCGACGATCACCAGATGGCAAACGCCCGCGTGTATTCAGAGGCGGGCGGCTGCCGCGTGGTGGATTGCGTGCCCGGAGAAAATGGTCTGGACACAAAGCTTGCCGACGCGCTCGAAGATTTGATGACCGATGCCGCGGTGCGAGCCAGCATGGGCGCGGCAATGGAACGGATGTCGCGGCCGAAGGCGGCCGGCGACGTGGTCTCATTGCTCGAAGGGCTGCTTCGCCCGGCATCCGCGGCAAGCCATGAATGATGTGCCATCATCAACGATCACGTCGAGGGCACGACGTTTTCTACTGTTCTTGCACGTGGCCCGCAAATTCACGGCGACGTCACAGCCGTGCCCGCGTATTTTCTGGTCCGCGCGGCGTGATACTGCAAGGAACCTCCCGCCTTTGCTGTGACGGGATGACCGGACACTTCACAGCGGAGACCATTTCATGACCAGCTTGCTCAAACCAGGCGTGTTTGCGCTGTGTCGCGCGACGAGCTTAATGGCCGCCGACCCACGGGACGGAAAGAACTACTTGCTGGCGGCAGCCGATACTAACGGCTGCGGATGCGGTTCGGGAATTGGTTCGCCCCGGGCACTCACCCGGTCGAACGTCAGCAGCAGATTGGGGAGCATGATCAGGTCGCCGACCAGGGCGGCGAGCATGGCGAGGCTGGAGAGGAGGCCGAAGTGCAAGAGGGGCTGAAAATCAGTCAGCAGGAAGATCGAAAAGCCGGCGACGTGAACCAGCGAGGTGAGGATGATCGGGCGGCCGATGTGCTGGACGGTGGCGGTCACCGCCTCTGGGACCGGCATTCCCGCGCCGCGGCTGAGTTGCCGGTAGTGCAGCATGAAGTGGATCGTGTCGTTCAGCGATATGCCCAAGGCGATCGTAGCCACCATCGCCGAACCGGAACTGATGGGGATCTTGAACAATCCCATCAGGCCGAACACTATCAGCACCGGAAAGCAGTTGGGCGCCAGCGCGATGGCCGCCAGCCGCGGCGAGCGAAACAGAATGACGCACAGCGTGGTCATGATCACCAGCGAGGCGGCCAGGCCCTTGGCGATGCCGCCCACCATGCCCTCGGCCAATTGCACGGTCTCGGCGATTGAACCGGTGACGTAGCAGTCGAAGTGATCTTCCGGCAGGTTCGCACGCACGTACTCGACCAGCGGACCGAAGCCGTCGGCCTGTTGGTGGGCCAGAAACGTGAGCCGCATCGCCCCCTGGTTCTGCTTGTCGCGGTTCCAAGCCTGAAAGGTGTCGACGAACGTGCCGGCGCTGGTTGCCAGGCGTGCCAGCTCGGTCAGCGCGGCCAACGTGCCACGTTCTTTCCGCAACATTTCCAGGCGCTCGGCGAACTGCCGCTGCCGCTCGCGGAACGCCTGCGTCGAGACCACTCGCAATACGCCCAGGTCGTCGCGCGCGACCACCTTGTCGCTGAAGTCGGCCGCGATCCGTTCGTTTTTGATTTGCTCCGCAGGCGTGGGCGGCGTCGATTGCGCTGCGGGGTCCGGCCGGCGCGGAACCAGCACGACGTCCAGTTGGTAAATGCCGAAGCGGCGGTCAGAAAAATGTTGCAGCGCCCGGGCGATGGGCTGATCTTTTGTAAAGAACGAAAACGGGTTGGCGTCGACGTACAAACCGACCGGCGCCGAAGGCGGACGGGGCCATGCGCACCAGGCGGCCGCGAACATGACGACGGCCAACAGAGCCAGCGCCAGGCGGCGCCGCGCCGTCGCCCAAACCGCCAGCCGACGCATGTGATCGTGCGTGAGCAACCGGCCGGAATACGCGCGGCGGATCGGCAACCGTTGGGACAGCACGAACACGCCCAAGAAGGCCAGCAAGGCGCCGGCAAACAACTGTCCGCCCAGGTCGCGGACCGGTCCCAGTTCATTGAAGCAGAGCATCAAAAATCCGACGCCGGTCGTGGCCGCCGCGCCGAAACAGGGCACGCCGACCCAATGGATGAGTTTGCGGCGGCTGGCCTCCGGGCCGTGGTCGGCGGCAAACGAGGCCAGGTGTACTGTCGAGGCAATGGCGATGATCGACATCAGCGCCGGCGCCGTCGTGGTCACCACGCCGACCGTGCCGTGCATCGCGCCCAGCCAACCCAGCACCAGCAACATGGCCACCGCGCCGCCGCCGACGGCGATCGCCAACGCACGCCAACTCCGATACCCCAACAGCAGGCAGACCATGCCCAGCAGCATGGCCGCCGGCAGAAAGGTGAACGCCACGCGGCGGGCCCGGCGTTCCAGCTCGACCATCAACACGATGCCGCCGGCCACGTGAAATTCGACGTCCTCGCCCCAGTCCGCACGGTTTCGCTCCGTATCAACGATCTCTTCCAGCCGCCGCACCGTTTCCCGCCGCACCTCGTTCAACTCGGCCGGAGTGTCGGCCGCCGAGATGAATTCCGACTCGCAGACGGTCATCAGTGTCCGGCCGGTTTCGCCCGGCGCCGGATGGTCCCAGAGCGCGCCGGAGTACAGCGAGTACTGCTCGCGGTTGGCCGGGTCAATCAATTGCGTGAGCGGCACGCGCTCGATCTGCTCGGCGACCAACGAGCAGTCATAGACCTGCTTCATCCGCGGGACCTGGGCGATTTGTTCCCGCAGCCGCCGCAGCCGCGCCACGTCTTCATCGGCCACCGGGCGTTGGAAATGCACGCCGACGCCGATCGAGTCGCCAACGTCGAAATGGCTGTCGAAAACGTCCCACGCCCGGCGGGTCGACTTCGGCATCCATTTCTCCGGAGAATCGAGAATCTCCAACTGGGTGACGAAATAGCCGCCGGCCACCAGCGCCATCAGCAACAGAACCTGCACCACCCTCCGGCGCCGATCCAGTTGATTCAACAGGTTTTCGAGCATGACGGAATATACCCTACCGACCGGGCCACGGTTTGGCTATCTCACCAGATGTTCGCCGGGTGGAGGGGAAATCTTGGAAAGCGGCGACGTCTTGCCCGATCCCGCGTGCTCAAATCGTTCACCCCGGTGGCGCGCGGATATGCAGAGGGCAGTAGGCAGTAGGCAGCGGGCAGTTTCTGGGTCCAGCGCGTCAATACTAACTCTGCCCTCTGCCCACTGCCTGCTCGATCACGCCCGGGGATGGAACTTGCGATGGACGGCCTTCAGCCGCGAGTGGTCGACATGCGTGTAGAGTTGCGTGGTAGCGATGCTGGCATGACCCAGCATCTCTTGCACCTGGCGCAGATCGGCCCCTCCGATCAGCAGGTGCGTGGCAAAGCTGTGTCGCAACGTATGCGGGCTGACGTCATCCGGCGCGCCGACGCGGGCCGCGTAGCGCTTGACCAGTTCCCAAATCCGTTCACGCCGCAGCCGCAGCCCGCGTCCCGAGAGCAGTAGCCAATCGATGGCCACGGGCGAGCGGGCGGCCATTTTCGGCCGCTCCATTTCGAGATACTCGCCGACGGCCGCCGCGGCGCGGCGGCCCAAAGGGACGAGCCGCTGCCGATCCCCCTTGCCGTGACACATGCAAAAGCCGTCATCCAGATGGATGTCGCGCTGGCGAAGAAACGAGATTTCCGACGCCCGGCAGCCGGTGGCGTACAACAGTTCCAACAGCGCCCGGTCGCGTCGCCAATGCGGTTGTGGGGGCGCCGGCGCGTTCAACAGCGCGTTGACCTTTCCCGGCGAAAGCACGGCGGGAATCCGCTGCCACAAGCGGCTGCTGCCCAACAATTCGGCGAGGTTCTTTTGTAGCACGCCCTCCAACTGCAAATAGCGGAAGAACATTTTCAGCGACACGACGTGCCGGGCGATGCTGGCCGCCGCCAACTGCTGGCCGTGCAGCCAGGCGACGTAGTCCGACAGATCGCGGATCGACAGCCGCAGCGCGTCGCGCGCGCCCAGCCAGCCGAAAAATCGCGTCAAGTCGCGCCGGTAGGCCGCCACGGTGTTGCCGGCCAGATGGCACTCGCTTTCCAGATAAGCCACAAACGCACCCAGCCATCGCGCCTGCGGCGCGGCCCCGCGGGCGCGACCTGACTTGCGACGGATGTGCTTGCCGTGGGCCATTTCGTGATCTCTAAGATCAGGTGACGCACCGCATACCGGAAAGGTTGGGGCCTCCCTTCAATGGATTGCCAGGCTAAAGCCTGCACTCCAACACCGCATACCGGAAAGGTTGGGGCCTCCCTTTAATGGATTGCCAGGCTAAAGCCTGCACTCCAACACCGCATACCGGAAAGGTTGGGGCCTCCCTTCAATGGATTGCCAGGCTAAAGCCTGCACTCCAACGCCGCATACCGGAAAGGTTGGGGCCTCCCTTCAATGGATTGCCAGGCTAAAGCCTGCACTCCAACACCGCATACCCGAAAGGTTGGGGCCTCCCTTTAATGTCGGCATGCCAGAGACCGAATCTTGAATCGATAGCGGGCATCTTGTGGCGTTCGATAGAGTTCGATCATCGCCTATGGCAACGCCGATGAGGCCGAAATCAGGCGTGGTACCGCTGAATTCCGTGGTGTCCTGGGCGTGTGCGTGCGTGGCAAACGCGGCGAATCCGCCGAGCGTCAGTAGGATGAGTGTTGTCAAGCATTTGATGTTCTTTTTTCCGATCGAGTATCGTCGTCGTCCACTCCTCGATCGAAGGCGTCAGTTCAGAGAATTGCCGGCAGCCAGCCAGTTGAGATAGTCCTCGAGGTTGGTGTAACCGTCTCCGTCTGGGTCCAGCGCGCCGTCAGCGGCGTCAGCGGGATTGAAACCCTTTCGCGTCTCCCACTGATTGGGCATCCCATCGCCGTCGCTGTCCCAGCCGGCGGGGCGGCGGATCTCGGGATAGTCTTCCCAGCCACCGACGTCCTCCTGCGAATCAGGCAGTCCGGGCAGTCCCGACTTGCTTCCCTTGTAGGTCGTCGTGCCCGTGCGCGTCTCCTCGATCACGCGCTTGTCGTGGTCGTCGAGCATCGGGACGTTGCAGCCGACGTCCGCCAACACGTTCGCAAGCGCCTCCTGGGCGGTGTGAGTCTTGACATGGTGTTCGAAGAAAGGCTCCGAAACCGTCACGGGCGCCTCCTGTTGACCTCGGACATTCATTCCCTTGAACTTCCCGATCGGCCCTTCCGGCCCGGCGACCCCTTCCATGATGTTCCCTTCAACGTAGTACTGCTGCGGGCCGAAGGCGGGGTTCTCGAATTGAGGGTTGAGGTAGGTCTTCGTTTTCGAAGCCGGTCCGGGCTTGTAGTAGTTGTTGACGAAGTTGACCTCGCGCGCGCCGCCGTCGGTGGTGCGATGGGCCCAGTTGTAGACCACCATATTGCGGATATCGAGCCGCCCGGCGTGACGGTTGGCTTGATCGGTCGCGCCCGCCAGCGACCAGTTGCGACCGGCGTTGTGCGCCAGCAGGCTGTGATGGAAGCTGCCGACATTGCCGCCGATCGATCCGGCGAAGCCATGTGCCGATCCTTTTCCGTAGTGCGAATGGCCGGCGATGTTGAGCGCCTCGGAGATCAGGTTGCGCTGGAAGGTGATGTTCTTGGCGCCTCGAGAGCTGAACGCCTCGTCGATGGTCCAGGAGATCGAGCAGTGATCGATGATGCAATGATCGCTGCTGGCCAGGCCTATCCCGTCCATCGTCCGGCCCGACAGGTTGCCCAGCCGGAGGCGGATGAAACGCAGGATCGTGTCGCGGCCTCCCAGGCCGCCGAAAGTGTAGTTGCGGATGCAGATGCCTTTGCCGGGCGCTGTTTGCCCGGCGACGGTCAGAAATTCGTTCTCGCCGCGGAAGACGAGTTTGGACGTCAGACTGATGAGCCCGGAGACATCGAAGACAACGGTACGCGAACCGGTGGCTTCGACCGCCTCGCGCAGCGAGCCGGGCCCCGAATCATAGAGGTTGGTGACGTGCATCACGCGCCCGCCACGCCCGCCGACGGCGAAACGGCCGTATCCCTCGGCGGTGGGAAAGGCGCGATGGCGGACGCGGAAGTGCCAGACATCGCCAGGCGTGACCTTGCCTTCGGCATCGACCGAATCCACTCGCCAGGCATAGTGAAGCAGCGAGTTGTTGGCCACAATGGGCACGGAGCTAGAGCCGCTTTTGACCGAGCCCAGAAAGCCCTCGGAGTCTGGCGTTGCGGCGGCAGTCTTGCGTCCGGCGGCTTCGGCGTCACGGTCGGAGACCAGATAGACATGCTGGCTGACAGCCGAGCCGGAGGGTGTCCAAGCCAGCTTCACCGTGCCGTCGTCGCCGTCGGCGTGCCGCTCGTAATCCGCGGGTACGGGCTTGAGCGCTTGCTTGCGCGGGTCGGCGACGTCGATCGCGAACCCGTTGAGCAGCACGTGGTCGCCACGGGCGGCGGCGATCCGAATCACGACCGCCTGGCCGGCCTGCGCCTCGAACTCGACGAAGGAGGTTCCCACCTCGTCGTTGTGGCGGGGATCCCTGGACGGTTGGATGCCTTCGGCCTTGCGGCCGCCAGCGGAAACGATGTAGCTGCCGGTGCCGCCGCCAAGGGCGTGGTGATAGCCCACGAAAGTGTGCGGGCCAGGCGCGAGGCCGTCGAGCTGGACTTCCATCACGGCCGGCTTTCCGCCAGTGGCGACCGCGCCGTCGGCGCCGAGCGTGACGCCGTGGACGACGATTGCCTTATTGCCTACGAGGCTGACGGATCCACCGCCGGAGCGCAGCGTGACGGTCAGTTCGCCAAAGGACTGGCTCATGTCGCCCTCGGCAGGCTGCCAGTTTTCCCAGCCGACAGTGCGCATGTCGGCGCGGCCTGCGGAGTTGATATCGACGCGCAAGGGCACTGCACCCGTCGGGACGGCAGCCAACAGAGGAGCCGCTGTCAACAACAGGGCAAAGGATTTGTGAATCTGCATGATGTGCCTCGCAAAACCTCGAAACACGCGTCAGGCCTGGCTGTTGGGCTTTGATATCATGGAGGGATAGTTTAATCAGTGAAACGGCCATTGGGCATAGGCCTTGGCGACGCTTTCGCCCCAGTTGCCGTACCATGAGTAGCCCCCCCGGCGTTCGCCGCCGATTTCCTCGATATCGTATTTGGGCACTCCGTCTCGATCGCAGAAGAACGGACGATTCGTTTCAATTTCATAGAACCTTGCCCAGAGCGGTCGAGCGGAGGGGTCTTTGGTGAGGTTGCGCTCGCTGCTGCTTTTCTTGTAGCGAAATCCTTCGATCTTTGCCGATGCGAACCACGCCACGCCGCCGTTGACAGCGCGAATGACCTCGGGGGTCGGGTTGTCGAGACTCATCAGGAAGGTCAGGACACCGGCGCTTTCGGCGCCGCTGAGGGATGCAAGCTCATAGCTGCGGGCGTCCGCGGGAGCGAGAGTGACTTCATCGTGCTGCGCGCACCAGACCGTGGGAGTGCCGTCGACGATGACTTGGCATTTCACGATACAGTCGATGCCGCGGTCGATCGCTTGCTTCCCCGCGGCGCGGCGATCCTTGTCGAGCACTGCAAGGCCGTCGGAGGTGGCGGCATCGCGAAGAAACTCCATGAGGCGGATCATGCTGCCGTCGTTGAAAGTGATGCGAGAATAGTAACCGTCGCGCAGCGGGTAATACTGCGGCCAGCCGCCGTTGGGATACTGGGCTTCAAGGATGTGATCAAAGCCGGTGAGAAACGCCTTCTTATAGCGACCATCGCCCGCGACCCGGAAGGCGCGGGCCAGAACGCGCAACTCGCCGGTCGTGGCGCCGTTGTCGAAGGTCCCCTGGAGCTTTGAACGGTTGCCGGAGAATTCCTCGCGGGTGGTGTTTTTGTTTTTCGGCCAGTCTCCATGCTCGGATTGCCAGGAGAGGATGCACTCCATGACTTTCCGTCCTTCGTCGCTGCGGAACCAGTTGTCGGGCTTCTTGGTTAAGTTCTCCGCAGTCGGGTGGCCTGGCTCGTGCAGGATTAGATTTGCCTGCACCTGCCCGTAGACCTCGACGGTCTCCCTGATGCGCCAGGCTGCGGTTTTCGTTTTTTGGTGAATCGAGGTGGCGGCGACCAGCCCCTCGACGTCGAAGTGATTCGCGTAAGTGAGGAAGCGCACCAGGGACTGCGCGTCGTCGGGTTCGTTTTCGATGTCGGTGAGGACGAGCACTCGATGTTTAGGTTCGACGGCCAACGAGAAGGAACCAACTCCCAGAACGAGGACGGCAAGCAGACTGAGAGTCGAATGGTTTTTCATTGGTTTCAATATGGCAAGAGTTGAGAGTCTTTGGTTATTTAGAATTGCAGCGGTCCATGCGCTCGGCGAAGTCGCGGAGGAAATCCTCGCGCCACTGGTTCACGCTTCTCGCGCCGGGATGAACGCCCTCCGCCGCCGCAAGGTCCGGATCGTCAATCCACCAGTTGGGATGCACTGCGGAACGCTTGCTCGTCCGTTCGGCCGGCGGCGGCACGGCCGTGAATCTACCCGATCGTCCGTCGAGCCCGGCGAAATCGCTCTTGATCACATACGACCAAACCTTCGCGTCGCGCGGCGAAAAACGGAAGCGCAGGACTTGCCCCTCGTTCACTCCCTCAGAGGGCGGCTTGCCATGAGCGAAAATCATGGTGGCGGTGTTCAGTGCTGAAAAACCTTCAGGCACGGGCAGGACGAATTCGGTCACACCGAAAACTTCCGATTGGTCCGCCTCGGTGGTCAGCCGGTCGAAGATGGTTTTGCGTCCATCCCAGATACGGACATATTTGCCGCCCCAACCGGGTTGCGACGGGTCTTCGGACGTGCCGCGCAACAAGCGAACGACCGATGGCGTGTCGCCCATTTTCATCGATTTCTTGGCTTTCACGAAGAAATCTCCAAGTGCACCGTGACCGGCGACATGCGCGGTCACAAACGCTGTGTTGCCCCACTCGCCCTGCTGGTTGCCGCCGACGAACCAGCCGCGATAGGTGGCGTTCGCTTCGATGATCCAGAGTTTCGGATGGTTTTGCTCGACGTAGTTGTAGGCATTCACGCTCCACTTTTTGTTGGGGCCGCCGATCCAATAGACCCGCAGCTTCGGCAGAATTCCCGGCGCGTCGTGCAGCGCTTGAGCGAGGTCCTCGATGCCGCCCCAGACCAGCACATGAAGCGGCCGCGGATCGTCCCGCCGTGCGCAATGGATGATCCATTCGGAACCCTCCGTCGGCTCGCCTACTCCGGACGCCCCCGGCGTATCCAGCGCACCTTGCTTGCAGAGGGCGCGCAACGCAGCGGGCGGGGCATACTTGTCGGAATGCGTTTTGAGGTTTGGATAGTCATGTTCGTAGCTTGCGATAACTTGGAGGATATGCTCCTTTCGGCCCAAACCGTACGGCGAGGAAATCAAACCCTCGATGTCGAAACTGTCCGCATAGACGAGCAGGTGGACCAGGGACTGAAAATCATCTGGATCGGTTCCTCCAATGTCGGTGGACACCACCACGCGATGCCGGCGCCCCGCGAGCGCCCCGTCATCCGCCACCGCGATCGCTCCGACCGAGATCCAGAAATAGCTCAATGCTCCGAAGGTGAAAACTCGGCGCAACGGTCTTGCAGTGGTTGATGGTTTCACCGCTTGGCTGGATTTTTCATTTTGGTTAACGCTCTCGATATCCGGGTGGCGCGCAAATCCTTCGCGTCTATGGGGGATCCCGATGAATCGTCTCATGATGTCAGTCATACGATTGCACGCCTGTCGGAAGGATCAGATCGTCGGCTCAGAAAACTCACCGCAGCACCCTTCAAGGGATTCATCCAGACTCGTATAGCCGCCTCCTTCCCGGTCGGCGCGTCATGTCCGGCTCCGATGATTGCGGTGATGTCGCAACATGCGTCAGCCATTAGAATAGAGGGCGCACTTTAGTTGGATTCTGCGGGTTGCGAGGCTGAAACATCGGTCAATTGTTGTATCTGGTCACTACGCACGCGGTCAACCAACCTAGACTTGCATGAGACAAATGTCTGTACCGATGGCGTTCCCCGCTTCGGTGGTTCGGGAATTCGGCGACTGACTCAGGGCTTCCGATTGGCTGTTTGGGAAACACGACTATGGACATATCGGAAGAAGCCTGGCGCATCATCTTGCTTTCGCTGCTGGGGTTGTCCGGCTTGATAGAAGTCGCCTCACTTCTCGCCCGTGCCGATCTAGCGCTATATGCCGCCAAGCAGTCGGGCCGAAATCGGACCTTTCAACACAATGGCGAAACGTGCCAATTGGTGGAGAAAGCGAAAACGGCGCCGCAAGCGGACACAATCACACCGGCCGTCGCTCGCTAAAGGTGGTGCGCGATGCGCGGTCGATTGTTTTCCCCTCGATCCATTAAGAATAAACTGGCCGTGTTGACCGTTAGTTCGGTC
>Ga0214472_10005443_pt1 | contig 13388 bp, 13 predicted proteins | sample RVTome_6_FD_207662 | JGI IMG/M metagenome (GOLD analysis project Ga0214472, IMG submission 207662) | Soil microbial communities from uranium-contaminated site in the Upper Colorado River Basin, Wyoming, United States - RVT140D175 | ecosystem: Environmental > Terrestrial > Soil > Contaminated >... | reverse complement strand
GGCTAGCGCGTGACCGTCTGGCGAGCGATGTCGATGACGCCGGGCAGACCCCGGACGGACTTCACCACCTTGTCCAGGTGCTTGAGGTCGTTGATGCGGACCGTCAGCTCGATCGAGGCGGTCTTGTCGTCGAACGTGTGCACCGACATGTCCCGCACGTCGGTCTTCATCGTGGCGAGCGCCGTCGTGACCGCGGCAAGCGCTCCCATCCTGTCCTCGAGGTCGACGGTCAGCCGCACCTCGTAGCCTCCCTCCGCCCCCTGCTCCCACTCGACGGCAATCCGCCGCTCGGGGTCGTAGACGAGGTTGCGAACGTTCGAGCAGTTCAAGGAGTGGACCGACACGCCCTTGCCCCGGGTGATGTAGCCGACGATGGGCTCACCCATGATGGGGTTGCAGCACTTCGCCCGGTAGACGAGGAGGTCGTCGGTGCCCTTCACCTTGATCCTCTCGTCGTTGCGGCGAAGGAAGCGCCGCACCGCTTCCACCACCGGCCGTGGCTTCTCTTCCTCCTGGGGTTTGTCGAGCTTCTCGGCGGGGAGCAGGCGGGCGAGGAGCTGACGGGGCGAGACCTTGCCGTAGCCGACGGCGGCGAAGAGATCGTCGAGACGGGGGCCGGCCCCGAGGTCCTGGGCGATCGCCTCGAGTTCCGCCGGCGCCGCGACGATCTTCTTGAGAGACAGGTCGAAGCGACGCAGCTCGCGCTCGAGGTGCTTCCTTCCGATCTCGAGCGCCTGCTGCTTCTCGGCCGTGTTCAGGTAGTGACGGATCTTGGCCTTGGCCTTGTTGGTGACGGTGAAGCCCAGCCAGTCGCGGCTGGGCTTGTGGCCGCCCGCGGTGAGGATCTCGATGATGTCGCCGTTCTTGAGCTTGTAGCGCAGGGGCACGATCTTGCCGTTGACCCGCGCCCCCACGCACTGGTGTCCGACCTCGGTGTGGATCGAGTAGGCGAAGTCGATCGGCGAGGCGCCGCGCGGGAGCATCTTCACCTCGCCCTGCGGGGTGAAGCAGTAGACCTCCTCCGGATAGAGGTCGAGCTTGAGCGAGTTCAGGAACTCGTGGGGGTCCTTCACCTCCTGCTGCCACTCGAGGAGCTGGCGCAGCCAGGAGAAAGCGTCGTCGTCCTTCCCGACGCCGGTGCGCCCCTCCTTGTACTTCCAGTGCGCGGCGATGCCCTCCTCCGCCACCTGGTGCATCTCGCGGGTGCGGATCTGGACCTCGAAGGGGTGTCCCTCGTCGCTGATCACCGAGGTGTGCAGCGACCGGTACCCGTTGGGTCGCGGCATCGCGATGAAGTCCTTGATGCGGCCGGGCACGGGGCGCCAGCAGTTGTGGAGAACACCGAGGGCGGCGTAGCAGTCGGGGATGGTCTCCACGAGCACGCGCAGGGCGACGAAGTCGTAGACCTGCTCGAGGTCGATACGCTGACGCTTGAGCTTCTGGTGGATCGAGTAGAGGCGCTTGATCCGTCCTTCGATTCGGGCCTCGATTCCCACCGCCTCGAGCTTCTCCAAGACCGACGCTCGGACCTTCTCGATGAACTCCCGGGCCTGCTGGCGACGTTCTTCGACCCGCGCGGACAAGGTCTGATACGCGTCGGGGTCCATGTACTGGAAGGCGAGGTCCTCCAGCTCGTTCTTGACCTTGGCCATCCCGAGGCGGCCGGCGATCGGCGCGTAGATGTCCATGGTCTCGCGGGCAATGCGCACGCGGCGCTCGTCGGCGAGGTGTTGGAGGGTTCTCATGTTGTGCAGACGATCGGCGAGCTTGACGAGGATGACCCGGATGTCGTCGACCATCGCCAGGAGCATCTTGCGATAGGTCTCAGCCTGGCGCTCCTCGGTGGTGGCGTAGGGAATCTGGGAGATCTTCGTGACCCCCTCGACGATGTGGAGCACGTCGGGGCCAAAGTATTCCTTGACGCGCTCGGGAGTGGTGAGAGTGTCCTCGAGGACGTCGTGAAGCAGGCCCACCGCCACGCAGGTGGGGTCCATCCTCATGTCGGCGAGGATGTTGGCGACCTCCAGCGGGTGAATGAGGTAGGGCTCACCCGAGGCCCGCACCTGTCCCTTGTGCTCGACGGCCGAGAAGATGTACGCCTTGCGGAGGATCTCGAGGTCCCCGGCGGGGTGATGGGTCTCGACGGTCTCCTGGATGTCCTCGAAGCGAATCATGGCTTTGGTTCAGTCTAGCAGGCGGCCGGGGGCCAGCCGGGGCCGTCCTGGCGATCGCGGGCGACCCCCGGGGCAGCCGGTTCAAGCGTTTCCTTGACTCGGCTTCGCACCGATGACTATAATCCAGCTCCTCAGAGCCTCTTTGTATTCAAGGACTTTCCCGGGAGACGGCCGATGAAAACCCGAAATCAAGCGTCCGCGCTCGCGCCCCTTCTGGTCCTCGTGATGGTCGGCACCGGCTGCGACCTGATCCAGGCCAAGGCGGCCTTCAAGGATGGAAACAAGCTCTACAAGGCGGAGGACTACCGCGGCGCCCTCGAGAAGTACGAGAGGGCGGTCAACCTCAAGCCCGATTTCGCGGAGGCGCAGTTCTACCTGGCCAGCTCGCACCAGGCCCTCTTCCGCCCCACGCGCAACGACGAAGAGAACTCGAAGCACCTCCAGAAGGCCATCGAGCACTTCGAGAAGTCGCTCGAGGTCAACAGGGGAGACACGCCGAACCTGCAGGCCGTGCGCATCAACGCCCTGGGAGCCCTGACCGGGATCTACTCCGACCCGCCGATGGAGAACTACGAGAAGGCGCTGGCCTACGCCGAGCAGCTGGTGAAGGACAACCCTGAAGACACAAAGAACATGTACGCGATGGCGAACCTCTACGAGAAGTTCGGTCGCGTTCAGGAAGCCGAGGGGATGTACCTCCGGATCGTCCGGGACAATCCCGACGACCCCAAGGCCTGCGGGGCGCTCGCCGCGTTCTTCAACAAGCCGCTGTGGGACCCGAAGGGCGACGTCTGGACCGAGGAAACCGACGCTCCCCGTCGCTCCCGGTTCGACGACGCCATCCAGACGCTCGAGCACTGCGCCGAGATCGAGCCGGACGACCCCAGTGGCTACTACAAGGTGGCCACGTTCTTCTGGGACAAGGCCTACCGCGATCCCCTCCTGGACGACAAGGCCAAGAACACGTACGCCGACAAGGGCATCGAGGCCGTGGACAAGGCGCTCGATATGAAGCCGGACTACTGGGAGGCCATCATCAGCAAGGGCCTGCTCTATCGGGTCAAGGCCCAGGTGGCGACGAGCCGGGATGCCCGCAAGCAGTACCTGGAGCAGGCCCAGCTGCTGCAAAAGCAGGCCCTGGACCTTCGCAGCGAGGCTCAAGCCGCGGCGGAAGCGGCGGCCGAGATTCCCGACGAGGCCATGAGCGACTCGTAAGAGGCGCGCCGTCGCGTCGACGGCTCGGGGCGCTTCCTCACGCGGGGGGCGCCCCATTCTTCTTTCTCGTCCCCAGGCCCGCGGGCTCCGGCCGGCGGCAGGCGCTCGGAGGTGAGACGGTGTCTTCGGCCAATCGCTTGCGCCGTTCGCGCCGGTCGCGGGTCCTGGGGGGCGTGTGTGGCGGGCTCGCCGAATGGCTCGGCTGGAGTCCCACGCTGGTGCGGATCCTTTACGTGACCGTGTCCATCTGCTCGGCCGCGTTTCCCGGGGCCCTCGTCTACGTGATCCTCTGGCTAGTCATGCCCGAGGACAACCGGGCCTAGCCGGACCACGAGTCACGGCCTAGCGAGGGGCGACGGGTCCCTCCCTGTCCCTGTCCGCCTCACGGTCACTCAAACCCGGAGCCACGGGTCCCTGGCCGTCTCCGCGCCGGGAGAGGGGCAGGGACCCAGGGCCACAGCGGTCCCTCCCCCTACGTGGGGAGGGGATAGGGGTGGGGGGTCAATGAACGATTGGCCCGCGGTCCCTGTCGATCCCTCCCGTGGGAGGGACAGGAACCGATGCTCACGGGCGGTCCCCTCCCCCGACGTGGGGAGGGGATGGGGGTGGGGGGTCGATGAACGAACGGACCACGCCTACGGCTGGCCGCTGACGGCCCCGCCGGACTGCTCGATCATCTGCTCCGAGATGATCCCGATGCGCTCGACACCCGATCCCCGCGCGATGTCCATCGCCTGCACGACCTTTCCGTACGGGACGGTGCCGGTGGCCTTCACGAACATCGTCTTGTCCGAGCGCGCCTGATAGACGTCGCGCAGTCGGGCTCCCAGCTCTTCGAGAGCCACGGGGTTCTTGTTGAGGGTCATGGCGCCCTCTTCGAGGCTGAGCACCACCTGGTTCTGCTGTGACTTGGTCTCGGGCTGGTTGGGCGGAGGGGGCTGGGGCAGCGAGATGTCGAGACCCTTCTGGGCCAGGGGAGTGACAACCATGAAGATGATCAGCAGCACCAGGAGGACGTCGATGAACGGCGTGACGTTGATCTCGGCCATCGCCCCCTTGGCCCCGGGCATGGCGGCGTGGTGAGCGTGCTCGCGACGCCGGCGGCGGGCGGCTTTCTCCTTCTCATCCATGAGTTTACCCCTGCACCTGCCGCTCGGCGATCAGGGCCACCTCTTCGACGCCCGCCTCGCGCGCGAGGTCCATCACCTTCATGACCTCGGAGTACGGAAGCTGCTCGTCGGCCTTGAGATAGATCATGCGCGTCCCTTCGGCGAGATCTCTCATCATGTCTCGCAGCTGGGGAAGCAGCTGTGCCTGGTTGTCGAGCCGCTGCGTCCCGAGGTAGGTCGTCATGTCCTTCCTGACCGCCACCACCGGGATCTTCGGCTCGTCCTTGCGATCCTTGGTGTTCCCCGCGCTCGGGAGCTTGACATCGACACCCTTCTGCAGGAGGGGTGTGATCACCATGAAGATGATGAGAAGGACGATCATCACGTCAGCCATTGGCGTGACGTTGATGTCCGCCATCGGCCCGCCCTTCTTGTCGCCAACGGAGATTGACATGGCGACGACTCCTTGCTTGCGGCGGCGCGGCCGGCGCCGTGGGGGCGCCGGGCCGCCGGCCGGAATTTGACGGCTTAGATGCCCTTCTTGATGAAGTAGTCGAGGAGCTCCGAGCTCGAGTTGTCCATCTCGACGTTGAAGGCCTCGACCTTGCCGTTGAAGTAGTTGAAGGCCCACACCGCGGGCACCGCCACGAACAGGCCGAAGGCGGTCGTGATGAGCGCCTCGGCGATACCGGCGGAGATCGCGGCGATTCCGCCCGATCCGGTCAGCGCCATGCCCGAGAACGCGTTGATGATCCCGAACGTGGTCCCGAAGAGGCCGACGAACGGGGCGGTGGCGCCGATCGTGGCGAGGCCGCTGAGGCCGCGCTTGAGGTCGGAGAGGTTCACCGCGGTGGCGCGCTGGATGGCGCGCTTGGCCGCCTCCACCGCTCCCTCGCGGTCGCGCTCGGCTTCGCCAACCTCAACCTGGTACTGCCACTCTTGCAGCCCCGGCTTGAGCACCTTGGCCAGGTGCGACAGCTTGAACTGCTTGCCGTCGGAGATGTCGATCGCTTCCTTGATCTTGCCCTGCTTCAGGTACCGGGCCACCTCGGGCGCGTACTTGCGGGACTGCTTCGTTGCCTGGTTGTAGGTCCAGTACCGCTCGATCATCACTGCGATCGAGTACATGGACATGAGAAAGAGCACGATGACGACGGCCCACGCGACGCCGCCCATGTGCTCGGCCATGGTCCTCAAATCGAACTGCATTTTGCGTCCTCCTGGACTCTGGGTCGTGCGCGTCCTACGAGAGCTTGAAGTTGACCGTGACCGTCATGATGACGGGAACCGGCACCCCGTTCAGAAGGGTCGGGGTGTAGACCCACTGCTTCACCGCGTCGATCGCGGCAGAATCGAGGAGGGGAATCCCGCGGAGCACCTTCACGTCGGTGACTTTCCCCTGGGGGGAGATGGTGCACTCCAGGATCACGACGCCCTGCACACGCGCCTGCTTGGCGATGTCCGGGTACATGGGCTTGATGTCCTTGAGCTTCTTGGGCTCCTTGATCTGACCGCCGACGCGGATCGCCTGCTGGGGCGGAGGCGGCGCGTCGGGAAGACCTCCCACGACCCCACCCACGACACCGCCGGGAACGCCCCCTTCCACGCCGGAGACGCCACCCTCGACGCCGAGGTCGAGGCCCTCCTCGGGTCGGATCTCCTCGGGCACCTCCACCGGGGCCACGAAGGTGTTCTCCACCTCAACCGGTCGGGGCTCGACCCTCTGCGTCTGGGGACGGGCCGGAGCCGGAGGGGGTGGCGGCGGGGGCGGGGGCGGGGCCGACATCGGCTCGACGAAGAAGGCCTTGACCGCCGACGCCGGCTCGGGGAGGACACCCGCTTGGAGAAGCGGGACGACGATGATGGCCACGGCGATGAGGGCGTGCAGGAGCACCGACAGGGGCCACGTCTTGCCCTGCTGGGTCCGGTGAGCCACGACGTCCGACTCGATCAGGTCTTCGAAGAGCCGCTTTTCCATCCCCCTGCTCCTCTGACACTTCTACCTTGATTGAAAGGGAACGACCCCGGCAAGAGATCCGGATTCTATCCCCCGTGTTTTCGGGGTGTCAAGGCTTCGACACCACCCGCCGCAACCTGGTTCCCAGGCTCCCCCGGTCTCGTTCGCCTCAGTAGATGCGAAAGCTGACCGGGGCGTGAATGATGGTGGCCACCGGCCGCCCGCGCTTGACCGCGGGCTGGAACGCCCACTGGTAGACGCACTGCAGGGCCGCGGCGTCGAGGAGGGGAACCGACTGGAGCACGCGGGCCCGGGCCACCCGCCCGGTGGAGTCGATCAGGACCTCCAGGAACACCGTGCCCTCGACCTTCTTGACGAAGGCCTCCTGCGGGTACTGAGGACGCACCTGCTTGATGAGGCGAGGCGCCGAGTCGTAATCGAGCACCGGCCCGGTCCCGGTCCCCCCGAGCACACCACCGAGCACGCCGCCGGGGATACCGCCCACGACGCCGCCCTCGACCCCGATCTCCATCCCCTCGGGAACACCGAAGTCGCTGCCGAGCTCGCTGCCGAACTGCTCGTCGGGGGGCACCACGTCTTCGGGCCGCAGCTGGGCGACCTCGGTGGGAGTTGGCGTCTCGATGGGAGCGGTGAACTTCTCCTCGTCGGCGGGCCTCTCCGCCACCGGTTTGGGACGCTCGACCTCCTGTCGCGCCTGCGAACCCTTGGGCAGGGGTGGGGGTGGGGGTGGAGGCGGGTCGTAGAGAAGGACCGAGATGTAGTCCCGGTCGGGAAGGTCGGGAGGGATGAAGATCGGGACGAAGACGAGGGCGAGGAGAGCGACCGTGTGGACGCCGACGGACACCCGGTAGCGTCGCACCCAGTCGAGCAGGCGCTGGGAAGGGGTTCGCTCGGGCCGGGCGGACAGGACGAGCCCCGACGCGAACAGGTTGTCCTCGTTCAGGGCCCCCAACGTGTGGACGGGAGGCGGCTCGCCCATCGCACCGGCCATCACGCCCATCTTAGCACCCGACACTTCCCCTCCAGACGCTTGAACGAGACGGAGGAAGCTCGTGTTCCCGCCCCGGAGTGAAAGGACGTCAATCCCCCGGGCGGGGCGAAGGTCGGGACCGCCTCAGAGCGCGGCCCGGGCCGCCGAGGCGGTCTTCTGGCCGGCCCGCCCGTACCACCAATCCACGATCGGCACCGCGATGGACATCGTGGAATACGTCCCCACGATGATCCCCACGACGAGGGTGAAGCTGAAGCCGCGCAGGACCTCGCCTCCGAAGAGATAAAGACCGAGGACGGCGAGGAAGGTGGTCCCGCTCGAGATGAGCGTGCGGGTCAGCGTCTGGTTGATCGAGTCGTTGAGCAGCGTCGTCATGGAGTCCTTCTTGCGCTGCCGCAGGTTCTCCCGGGCGCGGTCGAAGATGACGATGGTGTCGTTGACGCTGTAGCCCACGAGGGTCAGCAGGGCCGCGATCACGTTCAGGGTGATCTCGAAGTTGAAGAGGGAGAGAAAGCCCAGGCACACCACCACGTCGTGCAGCGCGGCCACCGCCGCCCCCGCCCCCCACACGCCGCCCTTGAAGCGGGCGCCGATGTAGATGAGCTGGAACAGCAGACCCAGCGTCACGAGCAGGATCGCCTTGCGCCGCAGCTCGCCACCGACGATCGGCCCCACGATCTCCGACGACGACTCGATGACGGGATTCTCGTCGTACGACTCGGCGAGCGCGGACAGCGCCGCCTGGGCGGAAGCGTCGAGGTCGGTCTCGCCTTCGCGCAGGGCGAGCCGGACGAGGACCTTGTTGTCCTTCGCCTCGCCGAAGGTCTGGATGACCGCACCCGCGGATGCCGACTCGACGGCGTCGCGGATCCGGTCGACGGCGGGTGTCTTCTGGAACTGGACGATCAGCTGCGTCCCGCCCGAGAACTCGACGCCGTAGCGGAGGTGGCCGGTCGCCACCCACCAGGCAGAGGCGACGACCATGAGCGTGCTCATCACGATGAACCACCGGGCGCGGCCCAGGAAATCGAAGCTCGGATTCTTGAGGAACTCCATGGCCGCTCTCCTAGATGCTCAGGCGCTCGACGTGCTGCTTCCCGAGCACCCACTCGAAGAGGAACTTGCTCACGAAGTAGGAAGCGAAGACGTTGGCCACGAGGCCGATGACGAGGGTGACCGCGAAGCCCTTGATGGCCCCGGTCCCGAACTGGAAGAGGAAGGCCGCGGCGATGAGCGCGGTGGCGTGGGTGTCGAGGATGGTGATCCAGACCCGCTCGAAGCCGTTCTGCACCGCCACCCGAACCGTCTTGCCGTTGCGCAGCTCCTCACGGATCCGCTCGAACACCAGGACGTTGGTGTCGACGCCGACGCCCACGATGAGGATGATGCCGGCGATTCCGGGGAGGGTGAGGGTCGCGCCGCTGTAGGCGAGCGCCGCGAGCACGATGAGGAGGTTGGCGGCCAGGGCCACCACCGCGTTCACGCCCGAGAGCCGGTAGTAGGCGAGCATGAAGAGGACGATGAAGGCCATGGCCGCGATCGCGGCCCGGACGCCGTCACGGATCGAGTCGCGCCCGAGCGACGCCCCCACCGTGAGCTCCTGCAGATAGCGAAGGGTGGCCGGCAGCGCTCCCGCCTTGAGGATCTTGGCGAGCTCGTCCGCCTCCTCGGTGGTGAAGCGACCGGTGATCCGGTTGTCGGCCCCGAGCTTGCTCTGGATCGTGGGGGCCGACACCACGTCGCCGTCGAGGACGATGGCGAGCCGACGGCCGATGTTGCGGCCGGTCTCACGCGAGAACTTGTCGGTGGCCGTCGGGTTCAAGGTGAAGCTGATCTGCGGCCGCGTCGGAACCTCGGGGTCGGGGCTGACCCGTGCGTTCTTGAGGTCGCGCCCGGTGATGAGCGCCTCGCGGCGCAGGAGGAAGTGCTCGCGTTCCCCCGCGGTGTCCCCGGGTCCCGACAGGAGCTCCATGTTGTCGGGGACCCTTCCCCCGAAGGTCTCGAGGAGCGCCTCCTCGCTCGTCGCGGCGTTCTCGACGAGCTTGAGCGACAGCTGGGCGGTCGTCTTGATGATCCGCTTGGCCTGCTCGACGTCGGTGACGCCGGGGAGCTGCACCAGGATCTGGTCGCCAGCGGTGCCTTGGACCGCGATGACGGGCTCGGCCACCCCGAGCTGGTTGACCCGGCGCTCGAGCGTCCGTTTGGCCTCCTGGACCGTCTGCTCCTTGAGCTGACGGACGTACTGGTCGGTCATCTGTACCGTGAACCCGTCCTCGCCCTTCTCCCGCACCTCCCAGCCGCTGCGGAAGAAGTCGCGCAGGACGTCGCGCATGTCCTTGACCCGGGCCGGCTCCACGCCGGAAACGGTGAACGAGGTGGCGTCCTTGCGCTGGACCGAGCCGTACTGGATCCCCTTGCGGGTGCCCTGGTCGCGAGCGGTCGCGACGGCGTCGTCCACGGTGGCGTTGAGGGCGTCGTCGACCACGACCTGGAGGACGAGGTGGATTCCGCCGCGAAGGTCGAGACCGAGGTGGATCTTGCCGGGCTCGCCGTCTGTCTCGTAGGGCGGCCACACGAGGACGCCGCACGCGATCAGGAACGCGCCGTAGCCGATGGCGCGGACGCGGAGCTCCTGGCGCACGAAGGCATAGACGAGCCCGGCCAGGGCGGCGGTGAGAATGAGCCAGAGGGTGATGGGGCTTTGCAGGGCGGGCGTCATCTACTTCTCCGTGGCGACGGGTGAGCCCTGGAGGCCGGCGACCGCCGTCTTCAGGACCTTGATACGGGTCTTGTCGTCGACCCGGATCTGGAACGAGTCATTCTCGACACCGACGATGGTGCCGAAGATGCCCGAGTTGAGCACGACCTTGTCCCCGCTCTTGAGCTCCTTGATCAGCTCATCGAGCTTGCGCTGCTTGCGGCGCATGGGCAGGATCAGAACGAAGTAGAAGATCGCGAAGATCAGCCCCATCATGATGAGGCTGGCGAACGGGTTGGGCTCTCCCTCGCGGGGCGCGCCGGCGAGGGCCAGGAGGATGGGGGGATCGGCCATTGACGTCCTGCTCGGTTATGGGTGCTCTCTGCTGACCCGGGGTCTTCCGGCTTCGAGGCAGGGGATCTCGGGCGGCCTCAGGGGGCGTCGCGACCCTCTTGGTCCTCGTCCACGGCCGCGAGGCGGCGGAGGGTGTCCCTCCGGTACTCCTCGAAGCGGCACAAACGGATACTTTGTCGTATCCCTTCCATGATGTCAAGGTAGAAGAACAGGTTGTGGAGGGTCAGCAGTGTCGCGGCGGTCATCTCGCCGCTCATGTGAAGGTGGCGCAGGTAGGCCCGGCTCGCCGTGCGGCAGGTGGGGCAGCCGCAGGCCGGATCCGGGGGGCGAGGGTCGTCCCGGTACTTCGCGTTGCGGATCGAGAGACGCCCGCTCCGCGTGAACAGTTGCCCGTTCCTGGCGTTGCGGGTGGGCAGCACGCAGTCGAACATGTCGACGCCGCGCGCGACCGCGTCGAGGATGTCCTCGGGGGTGCCCACCCCCATGAGGTAGCGGGGCCGATCGTCGGGCAGGACCTCTCCCGTGTGGTCGAGGACACGGTTGCGGGCCTCGCGCGGCTCGCCGACCGAGAGCCCCCCCACCGCGTAGCCGGGCAGGTCGAGGGCCATCAGCTCGCGGGCGCTTCGCTCGCGCAGGTCGAGATGCCCTCCTCCCTGGACGATTCCGAACAGCCACTGGTCGTCCTTGCGGTGGGCGTCGCGACAGCGGCGCGCCCAGCTCGACGTGCGGCGAGTGGCGGCCTCCACCACCTCGCGGGGGGCGTCGCCGGCCGGGCACTCGTCGAAGGCCATGGCGACGTCGGCCCCGAGGTTCTCCTGGATCTGCACTGCCCGCTCGGGAGTGAGAAGGTGGGTGCTGCCGTCGAGGTGGCTCCGGAAGCTGACCCCCTCCTCGTCGATCCGGCGCAGTGCGGCGAGGCTGAAGACCTGGTAGCCCCCGCTGTCGGTGAGGAATGGACCGTCCCAGCCCGTGAAGCCGTGGAGGCCGCCGAGGGCGGCGACGAGCGCGTCGCCGGGGCGGAGCATCAGGTGGTACGTGTTCGCGAGGAGGATCCGGGCCCCCAGCGCCCGCAGGTCCGAGTGCCGCACGGCCTTGACGACGCCGGCGGTGCCGACCGGCATGAAGACGGGGGTCTCGACCCCGCCGTGCGGTGTGACGAGCACGCCGGCCCGGGCGCGGCCGTCGCGGGCGGAGACGGTGAAGGAGAACGCGCTCACGTGCGGGCGGAGTATAGCGGGGTCTGGACTTCCGGCGATCAACTGTACGAGACTCGCGGCTGGCATGAGGGTGGGGCTGCGCGTCGCGGTCGTCTTCGGGGGGCGCTCCGGCGAGCACGAGGTGAGCGTGCGCTCGGCCGCCTCCGTCGCCGCGGGCCTGCGACGGGACCACGCGGTCTGCAACGTGCTCGTCGACAAGGCGGGTCAGTGGCGGCTGCAGGACGGGGACGAGCCGCAGCCCTCCGGGGGGGAACCCGTGTTTCTCTCCCCGAGCCCGGAAGACCGGGGTCGCCTGCGCCGGCTCGCGGACGCCCGGGTCCTCGGGGAGCCCGACGTGTACTTTCCCGTGATCCACGGCCCCTTCGGCGAGGACGGCACGGTGCAGGGTCTGTTCGAGCTGGCGGCCGTGCCCTACGTCGGAGCCGGGGTCGCCGCCTCCGCCGTCGCGATGGACAAGGCGATGATGAAGGCCCTCTTCGCCGAGGCGGGGCTGCCCCAGGTCGCCTGGCGCGTGCTGCGTCCGGGGGACAAGAAGGCGGCGGGGCGGTTCGTGGGCGAACTGGGTCTGCCGCTGTTCGTCAAGCCCGCCAACCTCGGCTCGAGCGTGGCGGTGAGCAAGGTGCGCTCGGCGGGCGAGCTCGACCCCGCGCTCGATCTGGCCTTCGCCTACGACGACAAGGTGATCGTCGAGCGTGGCACGGACGCCCGCGAGATCGAGGTCTCGGTCCTGGGCAACGACGTGGCCGAGGCCTCCGTGCCGGGCGAGATCGTGCCCGACCGCGAGTTCTACGACTACGACTCGAAGTACGCGGCGGACAGCCGGACCGAGCTTCGCATCCCCGCCCCCCTGACCCCCGAGCAGACCGCGGAGGCGCGCCGACTCGGGGTCGCCGCCTTCCGCGCGGTCGACGCCTGTGGTTACGCGCGGGTGGACCTGTTTCTCGAACGGGCGAGCGGAAGGCTGCTCGTCAACGAGATCAACACGATCCCCGGCTTCACGTCGATCAGCATGTACCCGAAGCTGTGGGAGGCGACGGGGCTGCCCTATCCGGACCTCCTCGCCCGGCTCGTCGCCCTTGCCCTCGAGCGCCACGCCGCCCGCGCGCGGCGGCGAACCGACTCTCGTCGGTGAGAGAGCCTCTCCGCCGCCGCGACGTGTTCCCCCTCGCGCTCACGCTGCTCCTCGGCCTCGCCCCGCTCCCCGCCGGCGGAGGCCCTCGGCCGGACGCTTCGCCGAGCCCCGGGTCGAGCCCGGTCGATCCCGAGTACAAGGCGGCACTCGACCTCGTCTACGACGGCGCCTTCCACGACGCCGAGCGCCTCCTGGCCGATCTCGCCCGGCGGCAGCCCGACGACCCGGTCGCGCCCTATCTCCAGGCCCTCGCCCTCGAGTGGCGCCTCGAGCAGAGCCCGGCCGTCCACACCGACGACGAAGAGGTCCTGCGCCTGGCCGATCTCGCGCTGGCCCGCGCCGCGGCGTGCCTGGGTCGCCACCCCGGCGACGCGCGGGCCCGGCTCGCGCGCGGCGCCGCGCACGGCATCAAGAGCCGGCTCCATCTCTTCCGCTGGCAGAGAGGTCCCGCCACCCGCGAGGCGGTGCGCATGCGCGAGTCCCTGCTCGACGCGCGGGCGGCGGGGGCGAGAGCGCCGGA
>Ga0214472_10005441_pt1 | contig 13391 bp, 8 predicted proteins | sample RVTome_6_FD_207662 | JGI IMG/M metagenome (GOLD analysis project Ga0214472, IMG submission 207662) | Soil microbial communities from uranium-contaminated site in the Upper Colorado River Basin, Wyoming, United States - RVT140D175 | ecosystem: Environmental > Terrestrial > Soil > Contaminated >... | reverse complement strand
CTCAACCTCCTGACCTTCTTGGAGGACATCTCCGCAGGTTTTGACTCGCTGATCGGAAAGCTCGGAAATGTGAACCAGACCCTCGACGCCGGGAGCGACCTCCACGAAGGCTCCGAAGTCCGTCAAACGGGTCACTCGCCCTTTCGCCAATGATTGTACCGTGAAGCCCTCAACAACGCCCTCCCAAGGATCGGATTGCGCTCGTTTCATGCTGAGGGCCAGCCGGCGTTTCTTGGCCTCGACACGAATAACCACCGCGTCAACCATATCGCCCACCGACACCCGATCGGAGATTCTACCGACGCGGTCCCATCCCATTTCGCTGAGCGGGATCAATCCTTCGACCCCCGGTTCCAATTCGGCAAAGGCCCCGAAGTCTGCCACGCGCATGATGCGTACCTTCAGCGCCGTTCCCTCGGGGTATTGCTCCCCGACGGTCGACCAGGGGTCCGGTTGAGCCTGCTTATAGCCCAACGAAATGCGATTGCGCTCCTTGTCAATCTTGAGGACTAGGACATCAAGCTCCTGTCCCGTGGAAAGCACATCGGTGACTTTTTCGACCGTGCTCCAGCTCAGATCGCTGATGTGCAGCAGACCCTCGATCCCGCCGATGTCCACGAACGCACCGAAGTCGGTAATGTTCCTGACCACACCGTGGCGCGTTTGTCCCGGTGCGAGTTCCTTCAACAGCGTTTCACGCGCCTCGGCCTGCTGCTTCTCCTGTAGTTTTCTGCGGCTGACCAGCACGCTCTTACGGCGCCGATCGACTTCCATGACTTCGCATTGGATCGTCTCGTTCAACAAGACGGAGATGTCTTTGAGCGGCGCCAGGCTACACTGCGAAGCGGGCATGAACGCAGTGATGCCCTGGAGGTTGACTTCCAAACCAGCCCGAATCAGACCGGTAACCTGACCCTGAACGATCATACCCGCCGACATGTTCATCCAAGTGGCGCGCTGCACCGCGCCCTTGCGGTTGAGGATTAGGATGTCGTTTTCCGCGTCGTAACGCTCCACGACGATGTCCACTCGGCGTCCCGTTTCGAGTTGTTCTTTTTTTCCGAACTGACTGCGCAACAGCACGCCTTGTGCTTTGGCGTTGAACTCGATGAAGACTTCGTCGTCGGAAACCCCCACAATCATCCCCGTGAGCTCGGTACCCGGCTCGATGGATTCCGCCGGTGTGATGTCGACTTCGCTCGTGGGGTTCTGGGCGTGCGTGAGCGAAGCCATAGCCTGGGCCACTTCGCGATCCAGGTCGTCCGGAACTTCGGCCATCGCCTGCTCCAAGAGACTGGATGACTCGGGCGTCGGTGTGGCGCCGTCGATCGGTTCGTCTACTGGGCTGGGGGCTGGTGTTTCTGGTTTTTCCGACATGGGTCGATTCTTTAGGCCTTCGTGATAGACCGGGTTACGGAGCTACCGCTCCTCGGATGCGCGATCATTAGATGTGGCCAACATTCCAAAGTGCAACGCTACTCATCAAATACTAATCTGAAGCTTCGTCGGGTTCTATCGGCGTACCGTGCGATAGTCAAGGGATCGAGTCTCGAATGAAGTGTATATGACCCGACTATTCTGCTGAACAGGGCTTACCGGACGCGCGGGCGTTGCGTCGCGCGCGTGGAGTTCGAGTCCGCGAGTTTCCCAAGAAAGGGAAACGCATTAACGGTTTGTTTCCCGGCCAAGTTGGCTACGATCGACGCACATTCACGATGCGCGGTTGGTGCCAATCGATCGCCGTCACGTTCCGCGATGCGACCGCCGACCCTTGGGGTGTTTTTTCCCGGTTGTCCAACAGCACCTACAGATAAGTTCTGATTCTTTACTTGTTTACGGCACGGTGCTCCATGTACTTGGTAAAATGGAAAAACTTTGAGCTTTATGCTGGCAATCCTATGTTACCCAATATGACACCATTTGTAACATGTACTGTTTTTTATTTTTCATGCTTGACACGTGTTAGGCGGATGGGCTAAATTGGAGCCGTTATCGGGTTTGGACTTGGAGGAGTTGAAGGCGTGCAAGCTGTCGAAAACGGTAAGGCAAGAAGTTATTCGTTTGTTACCGTTCTGTGCGCAGTCCATCCCTCTCGGCGTCTTGTTTCCCTTTGTTATGGCTAGATGGTGCGCGTCGCTGCGTTATATGGGCTACCGGCGTAGTGCCAAGTAGGGGGCAACGGAGTTTGATATGGGACGGTTGGAAGCGGTAGGGAAAGTTGCTGATTAGATTGCCAGGCACTTCCCAGAAACGCTCACCGTACAAGCAAAGTAACTAAATCCCGGCGGACGTAGTGCTGCTATGGATCATTAGGTAAACAAACGAGGAAATTGATTGGGTGGGAATTAACTGATCGTCGAGCCGCTTAGTGGGAACGGGCGGAGATTCGGCGGTCGCGGCGCACAAATGATTTGTGAAAGCCGAAGGGAAAGGGAATAAGCTATGAATATCGCAAAGCCGGAGGGCAAAACGCGATCGTGTTGTGGACTTGCAATCCTAATAGTTGCTGCATCCACGACTCTGTACTCCACACCTAGCTTCGCCCAGTGCGATCCGCTTCCGACTGCTCCGGGCGCTAGTTGCATGGACGACGTCACAACTTGCAATCTCCAAAACGGTTGTACAGCTAACGACGTGCTGCTTGCGATCTATAACGTCTTCGGCACTTGCGTTGGCGGTTCTGAGGATGGATTGGATTGTTTTGTGAACAACTCGCCGGCCTGTGATGCTGGTGGTGGCGTTTGCACGTCCAATCTCATTTCCTGCACTGAGGGAGAAAAGGTTATTCTTAATCTCCAAGCCGAAATGATCGCAAATGCTGCCCAACGCTGGGATATTGGCATTTACATTGCCCTTGACGGCGGCAACGCTCTGAACGGCGATTGTCTGCGCCAATTCCTGGATGATATGCCGCTGGAGCCAGGTACAACAGGAAGCTGCACGCCCGTTTGCTCTACGAGTGGCGGCGCCTGTTTCAAGAACGACGATTGCCCGCTTGGTGAGACCTGCGATTTTGGCTACGAGCCGAATAATGGTGACGGCCCCTATTTTGACGGCGAGTGCAGCGAGGATCCTAACGATCTTTGCGGTGACCTGGAGCAGGGCGTTCCTACTTTCCTTAACCTCCCGCCCATTTCGATTATTTGCCAAGATGCGGACGGAAACGGTTTTCTTGATCTGGGAACTTGCACCAGTTGGGATAACGCCCGCTCGGCTGGTACGGTCCAAAAACCGAGCTGCATGAACCAGGATGATACCCTCCCCAATACGAGTTCTAAGTGCCGTTGTGAACCGGTCCCGGTTGGTACGATCGAGGTTTGCGTTCCCAACTGCGCCCCCGCCAACGCTTGTGGCGATAACGGCTGCGGAGGCTCTTGCGGAACCTGCGATAATAAGTGCGAAATCTGTGGGTCTGCTGGTGTTTGTGAGGCCATTCCGGGCTGCTGCGAAGAGGATCTGGATTGCGACGACGGTATTAAGTGTACGCAGGACATCTGCGATCTGGCCAGCAACACGTGCTCCAACCCCGGCATTCCGGGCTGCTGTGCGAGCGACGGCGATTGCGACGACGGCATCAAGTGTACGCAGGACATCTGCGACCTGGCCAGCAACACGTGCTCTAACCCCGGCATTCCCGGCTGTTGCGCGAGTGACGGCGATTGCGACGACGGCATCAAGTGCACGGACGACATATGCGATCTGGCCAGCAACACGTGCTCCAACCCGGGTATACCGGGCTGCTGCGCGAGCGACGGCGATTGCGACGACGGGATCAAGTGTACGCAGGACATCTGCGACCTGGCCAGCAACACGTGCTCTAACCCGGGTATTCCGGGCTGCTGTGCGAGTGACGGCGATTGCGACGATGGCATCAAGTGCACGGACGACATCTGCGACCTGGCCAGCAACACGTGCTCTAACCCGGGTATTCCCGGCTGCTGCGCGAGCGATGGTGACTGCGACGACGGCATCAAGTGTACCGCAGACGCGTGTGATCTGGTGAACAACATTTGCTTCAACGATCCGATTGCCGGCTGCTGTGCGACTGATGCCGATTGCCCGCCTGATCCCAAGTGTCACGATAGCTTCTGTAACGTGGTGACGAACCTGTGCGAGGTGAGCGGTAAGTTCCCCGATTGCTGCACGTCGGACGCGCAATGCGACGGATTTGCGACGAAGTGTCGTCCGGGTCTGTGCGATTTCGCAACGAACACCTGCTTCACCGGACCGAAGATTCCCCCGGACTGCTGCGAGTCAGACGCCCAATGCGACGCCTTCGCCACGAAGTGTCGTCCAGGGTTGTGCGATTTCGCTACGAATTTGTGCTTCACCGGCGAAAAGGCTCCGGGCTGTTGCGAGACAGACGGCCAGTGTGACGATGGCGTGAAGTGTACGCTCGACGTTTGTAACCTGACGACAAATCTGTGCTCGAACGACCCGATTGCGGATTGTTGTGCCAGCGATGGCGATTGCGACGACGGCATCAAGTGTACGGCCGACGTCTGCAACCTGACGACGAATCTGTGCTCGAACGATCCGATCGCGGATTGCTGTGCCAGCGACAACGACTGCGACGACGGGATCAAGTGTACGGCGGACGTCTGCAACTTGACGACGAACCTGTGCTCGAACGTTCCGATCGCGGATTGCTGTGCGAGCGATGGCGATTGCGACGACGGCATTAAGTGTACGACGGACGTCTGCAACCTGACGACGAATCTGTGCTCGAACGCCCCGATTGCGGATTGTTGTGCCAGCGATGGCGATTGCGACGACGGCATCAAGTGTACGGCCGACGTCTGCAACTTGACGACGAATCTGTGCTCGAACGATCCGATTGCGGATTGCTGTGCGAGCGATGGCGACTGCGACGACGGCATCAAGTGTACGGCGGATGTTTGCAATCTAAGCTCCAACACCTGTTCAAGTACTCCGATAACAGGATGTTGTGCGGGTGATGATGATTGCGACGACGGTGTGAAGTGCACGACGAACGTCTGCAATCTTTCGACGAACACCTGCGTGTTTAATGCGATCTTGGGTTGCTGTGCGAGTGACGGCGATTGCGACGATGGCAATAAGTGCACGACCGATGTCTGCAACTTGACCTCGAATTCGTGCAGCAACAGCACGATTCAGGGTTGCTGTCGCCAGGACAGTGAGTGTGCCGACACGCTGGATTGCACGGTCGATACTTGTGTCAATAACGTGTGTGAGCATGACGGCAGCACTTGTGGCATACCGACAACGTCGGAATGGGGCTTGGTCATTATGGCGCTTTTGCTGCTGATCGGTTCGAGGTTGTACTTTGGCCGAAAGGGGGCGCTGGTTTAGTCCGGTTTTCCCGACGGAGCAATTGATTAAACTCTTGGGTCCGCAGCGCTTTGAGCGTGTTGCGGGCCTTTTTTTCACCTCACAGATGAGGGCAACGACCGAAAACCATTCGGGCGTTTCCATTTTTCCTTGCACGAGCAGCCGTCATATCTTACCTAGATCATGGGGGAAGCCTGCTGGCTTGCGGTCCGTGTGCGGCCTGGAGCGTCGCCACGAAACGGACCAAGAATAACACCAAACACGTCCGGGAGCGGGGGAGGAAGATCGGCAATGTTATCACGACTCATGGTGGGTGGCGTGTGCGCGGCGGTTGCCGTCTGCACAGGATGCGGTTCCGGAGTGGGGGATGCCGCCCAGGACGGCGCGACGTCGAGCAGATCACAGGATCGGTTTGCCAAGTGCTCCTCTGAAAACTCGGTGGATCGTTCAGATGCCGGTGAGGCGACACAAGAATCCAATGCGAAGTCGAACGATTGGCTTTTGAGTTCTGCCTCGGCCTCTTATATTCAGGACATCGATCAGTTCCTCAATACCTGTCCACAGAATGATCCGGCGTTCGCCACGATCATTTCCGATTTCCAGATCAGAAAGAACGGCGGCGTGGTCACGAGTTTCCCGTGCAGCGAGCCGATCTCCGCCATGCCGGTGTCGCAGTACACGGATGAGCTCATTGTGCTGCAAGGTCTACGGGTTCTTTATTACATGGACCTCGGACGCTCGGGACACATTCCCTGGACTTCGGGAACGCTGTATGAGTGGATCAGATCGAAGATCGCAGGGATTAACCTGTCGTCCGCCGGACCGTCGTGCTGTTTGTCGATTGACGGAGGCCGCTTTATCAACATTCCGCTCTCGAACGACGCCAACCGCGACTTCGATCGCCGGTGGGAGGGGGTCTCGGGCAACCTGTCGCTTTATGCGCACGAAGCTCGGCACGTAGACGGCTTTGGCCATACATCCTGTTGCAGCGTTTCGTCCGGGTGTGACCCAGCGTATGACGAGGCCAACCAGTCCGCATACGGCATTCAATGGTGGCTCAACTGGGCCTGGTTGACCGGACATATCGACGTCGGATATGCGTGCTTGGGTTCGCGCCGTGTGCGGGATATCTCCAACTGGCATTTAGGTTCATGCAATAACACCTATGCGCCCCGATTCTGCGATGTATTGCCCCCGGTGCTGGATATGCCACTTTATCCCGGGACGACGAGCACCGACGGTCCGGCGTGCGGAACGGGCTGCGTTACAACCGCCGAATGTGACGATGGCTTGGCGTGTAATGGTCCGGAGACCTGCGTCGATGGTGCGTGTCGTCCTGGCCTGCCGGTCAACTGCGACGACGGCGTATCTTGTACCGTGGACGCCTGCACTGAGCCCTCGGGCGCCTGTATGAACGTGGCGTCCGATGGGCTCTGCGACGACAGCGACGCTTGCACGGTTGATTTCTGTGATTCGTCCCTGGGGTGTGTTTCCACGACTTCGCAGCCGTGCTGCGGGAACCAGGTCTGCGAGACCGGCGAGGATTGCGATCTGTGTCCGACCGATTGCCTGCGTGGCGCGTCTTCGTTCTGTGGCAATGGCGTTTGCGATCCGGGCGAGGATTGCACCGCCGGTTCCTGCCCTGAGGACTGCCGCGGCAAGCAGAGCGGCAAGCGCGGCAGCAGATTCTGTTGCAGTGGTACGACCGGTGGGGCGGGCGGCGAGAATCCGGTCGACTGTAGCGATGCGGTGTGCTCCTCGAACGGTTGGTCTTGCAATTCTGCGGGTAGTTCGAGTTCGTGCTGCGGTGACGGATGGTGCGAGGCCGGCGAGGACGGGAGTAACTGTCCGATCGACTGCGCGTGCGCCTCGGCGGCGGCATGTGACGACGGCAACGCCTGCACGATGGACGATTGCGTCGGCGGTTTCTGTTTCAGCGCTCCGCTGGACTGTGATGATGGTGATCCATGCACCGTTGATTCTTGCGATGCGGCCGGCGCGTGCGCTCACGAATTTGATGCCCATTGTGGCGCGTGCGGCGGAAGCGGTACGGCCTGTGCGACCAACGCCGATTGTTGTTCGAACAAATGCAAGGGCGGTTTGTGTCGGGGTAATTGATGAAGGAGAATGGTGCTCCCATGACGCGCCGTTACCCGACGCAGGCGGTTGCTTCCAGGTGGCTCTATGGGCCGGTAAAGGTGAGGAGGAGGCGGCGGAGGTCTGTCAAGTCTACATCGTTGTCTTCGTCAAAGTTGAACGATGCGCATCCAGTTTGAATGCCGCCGCCGTCATCGCTGAAACAGATTTGGAAATCCGCGAAGTCTTCCAGTGTCGTGCAGTTGCCATCGACATAGTAGGCATAGGAGGCACCGGCCGAGCTACCGGGAGAAGTGCCGGCGGCGGTGTCGAGTGAGCCGGTGATGAGGAATCCGCCGTTGAGACCTACGCGGCCGTAGAAATCACCCGGTTTTGTGTCGGAGGCCCTGACTTTGGTCGTTTCGAACCAGGAATCGTCCGTGGGATCAAACGGTGTCGCTCCGTCATCGAGTCGAAATACGTAAGCTGAGCCCGAATCGCAGCACTCCGGCAATGACGCTCTACATGTGAATGTGTTTGGATCACAGGGACCACAGCTTCCAGGGCATGCTGTGTTTTCTCCGCAGTCCGGGATAAACACTTCGTCGTCGCTACAGGCGTCGTCATCTTCGTAGGATCCAACCGCGATCAGCGTGTCGCTTATGGCTACGGATTTTCCGAATTCATCGCCGGCTGCGGCGTCGGAAGCGGTAAGCTTATCTTCTTCAACCCAAAAATCATCGTCCCGGAACGTGGATGTTCCGTTGTGATCCCTTCGGAATACGTAGGCGGAGCCTGATAAAGAACCGTGATCATCGTCGAGCCAGGAACCGATTACCGTTCGATCACGATCGACGGCCACGGCGAACCCAAAATTGTCGAATGTCGCTCCGTCCGAAGGGACAAGCTTATCCTCTTCGACCCAGAAGTCGTCTCGCGGATCGGTCGGCGTGTTGTTGTCATCCTTTCGAAACACATAAGCCGAGCCGGACTCGGTTCCAACGCTGCTATCATGCCAGGCGCCAATGACAACCGTATCACCCTGAATGGCTACCGAAAAACCGAAATTCGCCCCTTCCGATCCGTCCGAGGCCGTGAGTTTGCTTTCTTGAACCCAGACATCGTCCGAGTTATTGCCAGGGGTACCGTTGTCGTCCCGACGAAATACGTAGGCCGAACCCGAATCCTCACCGTCGTCATCATTCAGCCGGGCGCCCACGACCGCTCGATCGCCGCTAATGCCCACCGCTAGTCCGAGCTCGTCTCCCTGCGCGGCATCTTGGGCCGTCAACTTCGCTTCCTGCACCCAGAAATCGTCATCAGGGTTGGAAGGCGTTTCGTTGTTGTTGAGGCGAAATACATAGGCAGCCCCCGACGCCCGCCCGACGGTACCGGGGTTAAACCGCGCTCCGGCGATGGCGTAGTTGCCGCTGACGGAAACTGACCAACCAAAGTGTTCACCGGAGCGTCCGTCGTCGGCAAGTAGTTTCGCGTCAGGGATCCATACATCGTCGGAGGGGTCCGCTGGAGTGCCCTGGTCTGCGCGACGGAAGACATAGGCGGCGCCCGGCGATCCGACTTCGGAGCTGGCACTCCATGCGCCGATGATTGCAAATTGCTTACTGACGGAAACCGAACCTCCGAATTGAGCAGATGGTCCAGCGTCCGAGGCCACGAGTTTCTGGAGTTCGGTTAAAACACATCTTTGTGCGTGTACCGATGCCGGATGACAGAGTATAGACAGAGCCAGAGTCAAAGATGTCCAAATCAATGGTGCGCGCATTGGAACCCCCCAAGATCGAGCCGGAGTGCGTCCGGACCCGTTCGCATCCTAGCATTCTAGCGGATCACCGCCTATGTTTTCAAGTGCTGATTATCGTCTGGAAAGGGAGATCCATAGTTTTTCGGACGGAGGTACTGCTCGGCGTTGTGGAGCGTGATCTGGAATCCGCCTGTCCTTTGTGGTACATTATCGAAGGGCACTTTCAGGTTGAGTAGAAATGAAGACCCGTCCAAACGAAAACCCAAGCCGATTCGGCAAGTGGATTGCGCGTAACCGCTCCGATTTGCGATTCTTGTTGCTGTTCGGCACCTTTATGGGGGCCTATTACCTCATCACGTTGACGCCACCGGTGCGCGACGGGTTTTTCCCCGCCTATTTGCGTTGGAACGCCAGCATTTCCGGAAGGGCATTGAGAAGCTTCGGAGAAGAATTGACCGTAGAGGATCAGAGCATGATTTCCGACAAAGGCCCCAGCGTTCAAATCGAGCGGGGGTGCGACGCGGTTGAGCCATCGGCGCTTTTTGTTTCAGCCGTCTTGGCGTCGCCCGTTCCGCTTGTGGCGCGGTTGTCGGCCGCCATGGTAGGCACGTTGCTGCTGTTGTTGATCAATCTTGTGCGGGTGGCGAGTCTATTCCTGGTCCGAGTGCATTACCCCCGTGCGTTCGACGTGATGCACTTGGATGTCTGGCAAGCGCTGTTCATTTTTCTGGCCATTACGCTTTGGGCGATTTGGGCGGCGCGCATGTCTCGTAAGCGAAAAGAACATGAGCATGCAGCCACCTAGAGCATTGGGACGTTGCTTCGTGCTCGGATTCTCCATCTTCCTCTTGTTGACTTTGCTGTATGGATTTATTGATCGGGGGTATGCCAGCCTGTTCCGCAGTTCCAATAACATACTGTTTACGAGTTTTTGGTTCTGGCCCGACGGGAGGGTTTACTTCTTGGATCTCCACTCCGACGATCAAGCATCACAGATTGCAGAGATCGTGGAAAGAGACGCATTCAGACACCAACTGAGCTTTGACGTCCCACAATTCCTTGAAGGCTATGATCCACTGGGTTTCGACGGGATTAAAGACACGCTCATGGTTCTGACCAACCGGCGGATGCCCGGTTCAATCGGTCGGCTGCGTGCGAGTAGTCGATTGGGCTATTGGCCGGCGGCCATGTTGATCGCCCTTGTCATCGCCACACCGCTTCCGTGGTCTCGCCGAGGTTGGGGCTTATTGTGGGGCCTTCTTCTGATCCATGCTTTCATTGTCTTGCGGGTGACACTGTTTCTTGCGGGTAGTGGGTACGCGGACTCGGGGAAACCCTGGGCGCTTTTTCACCCGGGTGCGTTGGGGTTGCGTGTCTTGCGGGGTGCCGAGCATCTTTTGGTGGACAACCCGACGGTTTCCTTCGTTGTGCCGGTCGTCATTTGGTTTCTGGTTGCCCTCCGGTATGTGGAGCGCTCCGATAGAGCAGACCTCAAAGAGCAAGGGGACAGCCACCAGTCGCGTCCGCCCCATTAGAAGCCTAATGAACGTGCGGTTCTTGCTCGTAGCCCGCTCGACCCGATTCCGACATCATCAGCGGGAAGACGATGTCGCTTAGACAACACGGGACCATCACGGCCAGCACCACAAAAATGAACATTTTTCCCAGATCGTGAATCCATTCGATCATACCCAGCGGGCCGACCATGTAGAAAATGCTCGCCATCGTGGAAGCCAGCACGTGCAACGCGTGGGAGATGAGCGTGCTCTTGATTACGCCGCCGGCCGCAGCCACGCCGACCGCGACGCCAACCACGGCAAACGGCAGCACCAAGGTGGGGTGCTCAATCACGCAAATATGCCAGGGCGTTTGTTTTCCAAGGATCATCAGCGAAACGTGTGGCATCGCAATGTCACTGATTCCGCACACGCCAATGGCGCCGATCAAACCGATTACGACGGCTTTGGCCTTCTTGCGTTCATAGCGACAGAACATGGCCGTGGTGGCCGTGGCGGAAAAGAGCATGTGCGCGGGGTGGAACAGGTGAAAGAACAGCCGAGCGGGGTCGTCGTGATCAAGCCCCGTGCCATGCGCCGCGTGGGCGTCGGTTCCGCCGCCGAATCCGAGGATGCAGATGGTGCCGGCCGCGATCAGCCCGATGGCGACCGCCGAGACGGAAAACGGCACGTGTTCTCGAAGTTCGATCAGCAGCGGCGCCGACCCAAGCCTGGTGTGATCCGAGTGATTTTGCTCATGGTCGGCGTTACCTTCTGTGTCGTGATTGTGTTGATCTGCCGACATATTATTCCGACCAAGTGTCTCGTCAGCGACAAACTGACTGGTTCAGAAGCTGCATGGATCACTGCCAGCGACAAAAACACCGGCGGGCAAGCCGCCAGTGGCACGTGGTCCGTGGACGTATCCAAGCGGGATTATGTTGATTTCGTCGAAAACCGCAAATTTCCGGTGACAACTACCGGGTGCGTGACAGTTCAGGCGACTTGATCGCGGCAGAAAGTTGCAGTTTGAAGGGCTGAAAGACAGTAGCCGTGGGCGGCGTCCGCCTCAGGCGGACTTGCCCCCGTCTACTATCTAGCAGGCTTTCAGCCTGCGACATCCCTCCGCCGATTCTGTCACGCCTCCCAAGTGCCTTGGGCGACCACGATACATGTTCCGCACGGGATAGTCAGCTATAATAGAACAGGTTTCCGATGTCGGGGGCTTGAAAGGATCAAAGTCTTGTCCGCCTCTATTCGCCTAAAAGAATTGCTCTACGACAACACGATTCCGTCCGCGCCTCAGCTCGCAGTAGGTGAGCGTGACGGGCGGGTCCGATGCCTGGCTTGCGGCCATCGCTGCTCGATTCTCCCCGGTCGTAGCGGTGTCTGCCGTGTGCGGTTCAACGCAGAGGGTGAACTTCGCGTTCCGGGCGGATACGTGGCCGGCGTTCAGGTTGATCCGATCGAGAAGAAGCCTTTCTACCACGCCTACCCGGCGCGGGACGCCGTTTCCTTCGGTATGTTGGGTTGCGATTTCCACTGCGGCTACTGTCAAAACTGGGTGACGAGTCAGGCGCTGCGTAACGAAGCCGCCGTCGCCCGGCCGAACTTCGTGTCGCCGGAACGATTGGTGCAGGTGGCCGTCGAGCAGAAGGTTCCGGTCATGGTCAGCACCTACAACGAGCCGTTGATCACCGCCGATTGGGCGGTCGAGATATTCAAGCTGGCCAAGGCGGAGGGGATTACCTGCGGTTTTGTCAGTAACGGCAACGCCACCCCGGAAGTGCTGGAGTTCATCCGTCCTTATGTTGACTTATACAAGGTCGATCTCAAGGCGTTTAACGATCGCAGTTATCGCGAGCTGGGCGGCATTCTGGAAAACGTACTGGACACCATCAAGCGACTCAAGCGGATGGATTTCTGGGTCGAGATCGTCACACTGGTCGTTCCGGGGTTCAACGACGGCGCGGGTGAGCTGACTTCAATCGCGGAGTTTATTGCCGACGTATCAACTGACATACCGTGGCACATTACAGCCTTTCGCCCGGACTATAAGATGACCGATCCGCCGCGTACCCCAACGGATACACTGATCCGAGCGTACGACATCGGCAAGGCCGCCGGATTGAGTTTTGTCTATCCCGGTAATTGTCATGGCCAAGTTGGCAATCGTGAGAATACCTATTGCCCCTCGTGCGCGCGGTGGCTGATTCGCCGCCGAGGCTTCGTGGTGGAAGAGAATCGCATGAAAGGCTCGGCCTGTCCGTTCTGTCAAACACCGATCCCCGGCGTCTGGGAGGATTCGCCTCCCTCGCACACCCACGGCTCCGGCATTCCGCTACCCGTCGTCGTCTCTGAGGGATCGTGTGGGTGATGATCGTGAACGCGTTCCACTCCAGTGCGCTATGGTGCCGTCCGATCGATCCTCCATCATCTTGACCGTTTCGAGTCGCCGTCGTAGGGTACGGTTCGTCGTCGGCGATGGCGGTTTCGTCCTGTGAATAGGCTGTGAAATGGTTGGTGGAACCGAGCCGCAGGCTTCAGCCTGCGCGAATCTGCGGAATCAGTTGGTGTTTGGAATGTCTAGTGCCGTGCGTCGTAGGTTCTGCGACTGTAGTCTTGCGTCGGATGCGGGGTCTTAGGTTCTCGGACGTTCGCGCGGGCTAAAGCCCGCGGCTCAGGTAGTCGCGATCGTGCGGAATCAGTGGTGTTTGGAATGTCTAGTGCCGTGCGTCGTAGGT
>Ga0214472_10005440_pt1 | contig 13391 bp, 12 predicted proteins | sample RVTome_6_FD_207662 | JGI IMG/M metagenome (GOLD analysis project Ga0214472, IMG submission 207662) | Soil microbial communities from uranium-contaminated site in the Upper Colorado River Basin, Wyoming, United States - RVT140D175 | ecosystem: Environmental > Terrestrial > Soil > Contaminated >... | reverse complement strand
CCGCCAATCCCTTCCCGGCGTGCGGCGCCCGGGAGGGGGGGTACGTGCAGGAGCGGGACGACTACGGGCCCTGCCGGGTCCCGGAGGGGCACCTCTTCATGATGGGGGACAACCGGGACCAGAGCGAGGACAGCCGGACCTGGGGTCCCCTCCCCACGGAGCTGATCCGGGGCAAGGCCTTTCTCATTTACTGGTCCTGGAACCGGGAGCGGTTCCTCCCCCGCTGGAGCCGGATCGGGACGCTAGTGCGATGAGACCCCTGGCCCTCTACCTGCACATCCCCTACTGCCTCTCCCGCTGCCACTACTGCGACTTCAACACCTATGTCCTGGACGGACCGCAGTCCCGGGAGTACGTGCAGGCCCTCGCCGCCGAGATCCGCCACCAGGGTGCAGCGCTGGACGGGCAGGGGTGGCGGGTCGAGACCATCTTCTTCGGCGGGGGAACCCCGTCCCTCCTGCCGCCCGAGGACCTCTGCGCCCTCCTCGAGACCTGCCGCGGCGCCTTCTGCGTCGCCCCGGAGGCGGAGATTACGCTGGAGGCCAACCCCGAGACCGTGACGGTCGAGGCCTTCGCCGCCCTCCGCTGGGGGGGGTTCAACCGGGTGAGTCTGGGCGTCCAGGCCCTGCACGCCGGGCTCCTCCAGGCCCTGGGCCGCCCCCATACCCCGGCCCGGGCCACCGAGGCCTTCGCCGCCGTCCGGGCCGCCGGCTTTACCAATGTGAACCTGGACGTGATGTTCGGCCTGCCGGGCCAGTCGCTCCGGGACTGGCGCCGGACCCTGGAGGGGGTGGTATCCCTTGCCCCGGAGCACCTCTCCACTTACGGGCTCACCATCGAGGAGGGGACCCTCTTCGGCCGCCTACACCACCAGGGCGCTCTCCGGCTCCCGCCGGAGGGGGCGCACCTGACCATGTACCGGGAGGCCCTCCGGCATCTCCCGGAAGCCGGCTACCGCCGGTATGAGATTTCCAACTTTGCTCGACCGGGCTTCGAGTGTCGCCATAACCTCACTTACTGGCGCCAGGGGGAGTACCTGGGACTCGGGGCCGGGGCCCACGGCTACCTCGCGGGGGTCCGCTATATGAATCAGCGCCTCCCCGCTGCCTACATCAGTGCCGTGAGCCGCCAGGGCACCGCCGCCTCCGCCCGGGAACGCCCGTCGCCGCTGGAGCAGGCGGAGGAGGCGCTCATGCTGGGCCTCCGCCTGGCGGACGGCTTGCACGTCGCCGCCTTTGCGGCGCGGTTCGGCCTCCCCGATCCCCCGATTGACCCGGCGGTTCTGGCGCGCCTCACGGGCAGGGGGCTCATCAAGGCGGGGGACGGCTTGCTCCGGCTGACGGAGGCGGGCCTGGCCGTCTCGGATACCATTATCACGGACTTAGCTGCTTCCCTTGCCACCCCATCGCGGGTTTGCGCTTGACAATAAGGGCTAAATTCTCTAAAGTTTCTGCTGAATTAGCACTCTCTTGTGGAGAGTGCTAGGCAGGTGAGGCCCCAAACGATGGTGCAGGAACAGACTCCTCTCGCGGAGCGGCAGAAAGCGGTCCTGAGGGCCGTCATCCACGACTACATCCACTCGGCGGAGCCGGTCGGCTCCCGCAGCGTCGCCCGCCGGTACGCTTTCCATCTCGGCCCGGCCAGCATCCGGAACATCATGGCGGATCTGGAGGAGCTCGGGTACCTCGCCCAGCCCCACACCTCGGCCGGGCGCGTCCCGACCGACAGGGGCTACCGGTTCTACGTGGACACCCTGATGGACCCCACCCGGCTCACCCCCGAGGAGGAGGGGCTCATCGAGCGGTCCTTCACCCCGGCCCGGGGCCAGGTGGAAGGGCTCATGCGGGAGACCAGCCAGGTCCTGGGGACCCTCTCCCGCTGCGCGGGGGTCGTCCTCGCCCCCCGCTTCGATCAGCTCCAGGTCAAGCGGCTGGAGTTCGTGAACCTGGCGGCCGACCGGATCCTGCTCATCCTGGTCGCCACCTCGGGCGTCGTCCACACCAAGGTGGTCACGCACGACGAGGAGCTCTCCCAGGAGGAGTTACACCGGATCGCCCGCTACCTGAACGAGCTGCTCCAGGGCCTGACGCTCCGGGAGGTCCGGCAGGTCCTGGTGGCGAAGATGGCCGAGGAGAAGGCCCAGTACGACCAGCTCCTCCGCCGGGCGCTCCTCCTGTGGCGCAAGACCGTGGAGGGGGAGCCGCTCGCGGAGGTCTACATCGGCGGGGCCACCCAGATGATGGAGCAGCCGGAGTTCGCCGATACTGAGAAAATGCGGGCCACCTTCGCCGCCTTCGAGGAGAAGTCCCGCCTGGTGAAGATCCTGGACCGCTGTCTGGAGGATGCGGGCCTTACCGTGACTATCGGGCGGGAGCTGGGGGAGGTGGCGCTGCAGGAGTTCAGCGTGGTGGCCTCCCCCTACTTCCGGGGGAGCGCGCCGCTCGGCGCCCTGGCGGTGGTTGGCCCCACCCGGATGCCCTACGACAAGGTGGTCTCCCTGGTGGACTACACTGCCCGCCTGGTGAGCCGCCTGCTGACGGACGAAGCCTCCTAGGGCGGGGGCCCCGCGCCACGCCGCCGGGGCCCCTCCCATTTCTGCTAGCGGGAGGGAGAATGGGAATGCCGCAGCCAGAGTCGCTTGAGGATGGAGCCAGCAGGCCGGAAGCCTCCCAAGCCGCCGGCCCCGAGGGGGGGCCGGACCCCCGGGAGCAGGAGATCGCCCGCCTCACCGACCGGCTCCTGCGCGTGGTGGCGGAGCTCGACAACTACAAGAAGCGGGTGGCCCGCGACCGGGCCGAGGTGGTCCGGACCGCCAACGAGGAGCTGCTCCTGGAGATCCTGCCCGTCCTGGACAACCTGGAGCGGGCCCTTGCCGCCGCGCGGAAGACCGACAGCACCGAGGCGCTGGCGGAGGGGGTGGACATGGTGATCCGCCTCTTCCAGGCCGTACTGGAGCGGGCCGGCGTCAAGCCCATTGGCAGCGTCGGCCAGCCCTTCGATCCGAACGTCCACCAGGCCGTGGCGGCCGTGGAGTCCCCCGAGGGAGCGGACCAGACGGTGGTGGAGGAGGTCCAGCGGGGCTACTGGCTCCACACGAAGGTCCTGCGCCCCGCCATGGTGAAGGTGTCCAGGGCCGCGGCCAGAGCCGGCTCCGGCCCCGAGGACCGGAACCCGTGAGCAAGCGGGACTACTACGAGATCCTGGGGGTTGACCGGGACGCCACCCCGGAGCAGGTGAAGAAGGTCTACCGGAAGCTCGCCCACCAGTACCACCCCGACAAGAACCCAGGTGACAAGGAGGCCGAGGAGCGCTTCAAGGAGCTCTCGGAGGCCTACGACATCCTGAGCCAGCCCGACAAGCGGGTGGCGTACGACCGCCTCGGCCACGCCGGGGTCGGCCGGGCCGCAGAGGGGTCCGCGGACTTCGGCGATGTCGGGTTCGGCGGTCTCTTCGACGACATCTTCGAGGGGTTCTTCGGAGCAGCCGGGCGCCGCCGGGGCGCCGGGCAGCGCGGGGCCGACCTCCGGTACAACCTCACCATCAGCCTGGAGGAGGCGGCGCGGGGCGTCGAGAAGGAAGTGCGCATCCCCCGCTTGGATGCCTGCGCCGCCTGCGGCGGGACCGGGGCGAAGCTCGGGACCCGGCCGAAGACTTGCGGGGCCTGCCGGGGGACGGGCCAGATCCGGTTCTCCCGGGGCTTCCTGAGCGTCAGCCAACCGTGCCAGCAGTGCCGCGGCGAGGGGACCGTCCTGGAGGACCCGTGCCGCAGCTGCCGCGGGCAGGGGCGGGTGAAGGTGGAGCGGAGCCTCTCCATGAAGATCCCGGCCGGTGTCGAGACCGGCACCCGCCTGCGGGTCAGCGGGGAGGGGGAGGCCGGGATCCGGGGCGGGGGCCGCGGCGACCTGTACGTGGTCATCCAGGTGGCGGAGCATCCCCTCTTCATCCGGGACGGGGATCACCTCCTGTGCGAGGTCCCCATCTCCTTCACCCAGGCCGCCCTCGGCGCCGAGCTGAAGATCCCCACCCTCAACGGGTCCACCAAGCTCAAGGTCCCCCCCGGGACCCAGTCCGGGGCCGAGTTCCGCCTCCGGGGCCAGGGGATGCCGAACCTGCGCGGCTATGGGGTGGGGGACCTCCGGGTCGGGATCCTGGTCGAGGTCCCCACCCGCCTCACCGCCCGCCAACGGCAGCTCCTGGAGGAGTTCGCCGCGCTGGAGAACGGCGACGGCACCCCCCTGAGCAAGCGGTTCCTGGAAAAGGTCCGCGCCCTCCTGGGGAAATGACCTCCCCCCTGTGACCCCCACCCCTTCTTCCTGGCTCGAAGTCACCCTCACCCTGCCGGAGCCCTGGGCCGAGGCCGCCGGGAGCGCCCTCCTGGAGTGGGGGGCCCCCGGGCTCATCGAGGAGAAGGCCGGGAAGGGAATCCGCCTCACGGCCCACCTGCAGGATCCGCCCCGGACGTTCGGGAGGCGACTCCGCGCGTATCTCGCGGCCCTGGGCGAAGCGAGCGGCGTCCCGGGGCCCTTCGGGGTGCGCCTGGCCCGGCGGACCGACCCGGGGTGGGCCACGCGGTGGCGGACCTTCCACCGGCCCCTCCGGTTCGGCCGGTTGGTGGTGGCCCCTTCCTGGCGCAAGGTCACGCTGGCGCCGGGAGAAGTGCTGATCCGGTTGGATCCCGGGATGGCCTTCGGGACCGGGCAGCACCCAACCACGGCCTCCTGTCTCCGTGCGCTGACCGCCTGGGTCAGGCCCGACCTCCCTGTTCTCGACCTGGGGACCGGTTCGGGGCTCCTCGCGCTCGCCGCGGGGAGGCTGGGGGCCCGGCCGGTCCTCGCCCTGGACACCGACCCCTGGGCCTGCGCCGCCGCAGCCGAGAACAGCCGGCGAAACGGTCTCGCGGGCGCCGTCCGGGTCTGCTGCGGCTCCCTCGACGCGCTGGGGCCGCGCGCCAGCTTTGCCGTGATCCTGGCCAACCTGACGGCTGCGGCGCACCTGGCCCTCCTGCCGGCCCTGGCCGCCCACCTCGCCCCCGGCGGCCGGGCGGCCCTCGCCGGCATCCTCGGGGAGCAGGAGCCTGACGTCCGGCGCGCCGTGCGGGCGGCGGGCCTCGCGGTCACCGGGCGGCATCAGGCCGGCGAGTGGGTCACGCTGCACGTGGCGCGGTCCTCCTGAGGGGGCGGGATGCCCCATCGCTTGCCGTGGCGGCCGGGCAGATCCTGGGAGGGCGGGCCACGCTCACGGGGCCATCCGCTCGCCAGATCGCCCGCGTCCTCTGCCTCCGCCCGGGGCATGAGGTTATCCTCTTCGATTTCCTCGCCGGCGATCTGGGCTGAGGCAGCCCCGGTACCTTGATTTTTGGGGGGCCTTGTGTGAGCATGGGCCCGCTGCGGGGCCGCCCATCGGTCTCGCGGAACCATATGGACCCGGCGCGCCTGCTCATTGTGGACGACGAGGAGAACCTCCGGACCTCCCTCTGCCAGGCCTTCCGGATGGAGGGGTACGAGGTGACGGGGGCGGCCGACGCACAGGAGGCCCTCGCCCTCATCCAGGGGGCGAACTTCGACGTCCTCCTCAGCGATCTCATGATGCCCGGGCTCGACGGCCTCGCCCTCCTGGAGAAGGCCCGCGTCCTGATGCCGGAGGCCGTCATCATCCTCATGACGGGCCAGGCCACGGTCGAGTCGGCCATCCGCGCGCTGAAGGGAGGGGCCTACGACTACATCCTGAAGCCCTTCAAGCTGGAGGAGATCTTCCACGTGGTGGGCCGGGGCCTGGAGCAGCAGCGCCTCCGCCGCGAGAACCTGGCCCTGGCCGAGATCAACCGCCGCCTCACCGAGATTGACCAGATCAAGTCGGACCTCCTCTCGGCGATCACCCACGAGTTCCGGACGCCCCTCACCATCATCTACGGCTGGATGGACCTCCTCCTCTCGGGGCAGTTCGGGGCCGTCTCCGCGGGCCTCCGGGAGGGCGTGGAGGCCATTGGGCACTCGGCCCGCCGCCTGGGCCGCCTCATCGCCAACCTCCTGGCCTACGTCGAGTTCGAGCGGGACGAGGCCGCCCTCCGGGAACAGGTCGTGGATCTGGGGGAGATCCTGCGCGCCGTGGCGGCCCAGCTCTCGAGCGAGTACGCCGAGAAGCGGGTCCGGGTCGAGTTCCTCCGGGAGGTGCCGGCGACGTCGCTCCGGGGGGATCCCGAGAAGCTCACGCTCCTGTTCAGCAACCTGGTGGAGAACGCCATCAAGTTCAACCTGGCCGGGGGACGGGTCCTGCTGGAGGCCACGGCGGCGGACGGGGTGGCCACCGTGGCCATCACGAACACCCACGGCCGGATCCCCGAGGAGCGCCTGGCCCGCCTCTTCGAGCCCTTCACCCAGGGGGACATGACCCTCACCCGCGCGGCGGGGGGGCTGGGGTTGGGCCTGTCGGTGGCTCGGGCCATCGTGGGAGCCCTCGCCGGCAGCATCGCCTTTCGCCAGGCCGAGCCCCAGGGAACCACCGTGAGCGTCACTCTCCCCCTCGGCGCTCCCGCGGAGGCGGGGGAGCCGGTGTGAGCGGTCGGCCCCGCCTTTTCCTGGTGGACGGCTCCTCCTACGTCTTCCGCGCCTTCTACGCCCTCCCCCCCCTCACCGGCCCCGGCGGCCGTCCCACCCACGCCATCTACGGGTTCACCGCCATGCTCCTAAGGCTGCTGCGGGAGCAGGCGCCGGAGTACGCGGGGGTCGTCTTCGACACCGAGGGGCCGACAGAGCGGCACCTGGCCTTCGAGGCCTACAAGGCCCAGCGCCCCCCCATGCCCGAGGCGCTCGCCGTCCAGCTCCCGGACATCCGCCAGGTGGTCACGGGGTTCCGGCTGCCCCTGGTGTCGCAACCGGGGCAGGAGGCGGATGATCTGCTGGGGACCCTTGCGCTCCGGGCGGCGGACGCCGGCTTCGACGTCGTCCTGGTCACAGGGGACAAGGACATGTGCCAGGTGGTTGGCCCCCACATCCGCCTCTACGACAGCATGCGGGACCGCTGGACGGGGGAGGCGGAGGTCCGGGAGCGGTTCGGGGTTCCCCCCGCCGCCGTCCCGGAGGTGATGGGCCTGATGGGGGACAGCGTGGACAACATCCCGGGAGTCCCGGGGGTGGGGGAAAAGACGGCGAAGCAGCTCATCGCCGAGTTCGGCTCCATCGAGAACCTCCTCGCCCACCTGGAGGGGGTGAAGCGGCCGCGCCTGCGGGAGGCGCTGGCGGCGCACGCGGAGCAGGCCCGCCTGAGCCGGACCCTCGCCACGATCCGGAGGGATCTGCCGCTCCCCTTCCATCCCGAGGCCTTCCGCCGCCTGCCGCCCGATCTGGCGGCCCTGGGGGAACTCTTCCGGGCCTTAGGGTTCACCCGGCTGCTCGAGGCCATCTCCCAGGGGGAACTCCCGGGCCTGCCGGCGGGGGCGGCGCCGTGAGGCTCGGGGAGGTCGGCCTCTACGAGAACGCCCTCCTCTTCGGCCACGACGCGACGCCCCACCTGGTGGCCTTCGAGCGGAGCGGGGAGAGTGAGATCTGCTGCTACGTCCGAGAGGGGGGGCGCCTGACCACCCGCCGCGTCTCCTTCCGCCCGTTCCTCCTCCTCGCCAGCACCGACCTGCTGAAGGGCCATGGCGGCGCCGTGGAGGTGGAGGCGCTCGCGGGGGAGGCCCCCTTCCGCTACCTGGCCCGCGTCCCCGGGTGGGGGGACCTCCAGAAGCTCCGGGCCCACGTCCAGAAGGTCTCGGGGAAGACGCCCGCCGCCCCGGACGCCCCGTACCGCTTCTTCGGCGACCCCGTCCACCAGCACCTGCTCCTCTCGGGCCAGACCCACTTCCTCGGCCTGGCCTTCGAGGGGCTGAAGCGGCTCCAGCTCGACATCGAGACCTACTGCGCCCCCGGCTTCGAGTTCCCCAACGCCGAGCGGGAGACGGATCGGATCACCGCCATCGCGCTCCGCGACAGCACCGGCTGGGAACGGGTCCTGTCGGGGCGGGAGCTGGACGAAGCGACCATGCTCCAGGAGCTCACCCGGGAGATCCAGGCGTGCGACCCGGATATCCTGGAGGGCCACAACCTGTTCCGCTTCGACCTCCCCTACCTGGAGGCCCGGGCGAAGCGGCACGGCCTCCCGCTCCGGTGGGGCCGGGACGGGAGCGCGCTCGCCGGCCACCCCTCGCGGCTCCAGGTGGCGGAACGGACCATCACCTACACCAAGTACGAGATCATCGGCCGGCACATCGTGGACACCTGGATGCTGGCCAACTTCTACGACGTGGCGACCCGGGAGCTGGAGGGGTACGGGCTGAAGGATGTGGCCCGGCACTTCGGCCTCTCCCCCCCCGACCGGGTCACCATCCCGGCCCACCGGGCCTCCTGGTACTTCGACCACGACCCGGAGACGCTCTGCCGGTATGCGCTGGACGATGTCCGGGAGACGGCCGCGTTAGCCGCGCTCCTCAGCCGGTCCTACTTCGTCCAGGCTCAGATCTTCCCCTACTCCTACCAGAACGTCATACTGCGGGGGACGGCCACCAAGATCGACGCCCTCCTGATCCGGGAGTACCTGCGGCAGCGCCGGGCCATTCCGGCCCCCGGCCCCGCCCAGCCCTTCGCGGGAGGGTACACGGCCGTCAAGTACGTCGGGGTGGCGCGCTCCGTCCTGCACTGCGACGTGGCCTCCCTCTACCCCTCCCTGATGCTGAAGGATGGCCTCTTCCCCCGGAGCGACACGCTGGGGGTTTTCCCGGCGCTCCTCACGGACCTGCGGGCCTTCCGGCTCCAGGCCAAGGCGGCCGCCCGGGCCGCGCCCACGGAACGGGAGCGGCAGGGGACGGAGGCCCTCCAGGCCACCTTCAAGATCCTGATCAACTCCTTCTACGGGTACCTGGGCTTCCCGGTGGGCCACTTCAACGACTTCGAGCAGGCCCGGCGCGTGGCGGCGGCGGGGCGGGACCTCATCCGGCAAGTGGTGGCGTGGCTCGAGGGTCGGGGCTGCCAGGTGATCGAGGTGGACACGGACGGCCTCTACTTCATGCCCCCCCCCACCGTCCGGGGGGCCGAGGCCGAGGCGGCGCTGGTGGAGGAGCTCACCCGAATCCTCCCGGCGGGCATCACGCTGGAGTTCGACGGCCGCTACCCGGCCATGTTTTCCTACAAGATGAAAAATTACGCCCTGCTGGATGAGGCGGGGCGCCTCATCATCCGGGGCTCCGGCCTCCGTTCCCGGGGGCTGGAATTGTTCCAACGGCGCTGGATGGAGGAGATGTTTCGCCTGGCCCTGACGGGCGAGCGGGAAAAGGTCCCGGCCCTCCTGGAGCGCTACCGGGCCGCCTTCCGGAACCACGAGTTCGACATCGAGATGTTCATGAAGACCGAGACCCTGCAGGAGTCCCTGGAGGGCTACCGGGAGAAGGTCCGGCAGAAAAAGCGCAACCCGGCTGCCGCCTACGCGCTGGCCCTGCGGGCCGAGCGCCCCTACCAGCCGGGGGATCAAATCTCGTATTACGTGACCGGGCGGGGCCGGAAGGTGAAGGTGCACGAGCACGGGAAACTGGCGGCGGAGTGGGACCCGGCCCATCCGGACGAGAACGTGGAGTACTACATCGGGAAACTGGAGGAACTCTACGCAAAGTTCCTCCCGTTTCTCGAGGGGGAGGGGGGCGGGCCGGTGGCGGGGCAGGAGGCGGAGGGGGGGGAGGAGGCCTGAGACATGCTGGTGGTGGGCCTCACCGGGGGCATCGCCACCGGGAAGAGTACCGTGGCCCGGATGCTGGCGGAGCGGGGGGCGGCGGTCCTGGATGCGGATGCTCTGGTCCACGAATTGCAGGCTCCGGGGACCGAGGTCTACCGCGCCATCCTGGCCACCTTCGGCCCGGAGATCCTGGCTCCCGACGAAACGCTGGACCGGGAGAAACTCGGCGCCCGGGTGTTCACCGATCCGGAGGCCCGGCGGGTCCTCGAGGCGATCGTCCACCCGGCGCTCCTGGCCGAGATCGCGCGCCGCGTGGAAGCCCTGAGGCGGGGGGGACGGACCCGGCTCTGCGTCCTCGAGGCGGCCCTCCTGGTGGAGGGGGGACCCCGCGGGATCGTGGACCGGCTCGTGGTGATCACGGCCCCGGAGGCAGAGCAGGTGGTCCGCCTGAGGGCGAAGGTCGGTCTCAGTGAGGAGGAGGCCTGGCGGCGGGTCCGGGCCCAGCTCCCCTCCGCGGTCAAGGCCCGCCGCGCCGACCACGTCCTCGTGAACGACGGCGACCGAGCGAGCCTGGCCCGCCAGGTGGCCGGCCTGGCCGAGGTCCTCCTCCGGGAGGCCGCGACGGGGCAAAAAACCCCTTGACACGGTGGGAGGCTGTTCCTATACTGCGAGAGTAATTGAACTGCTCAAGCCTGTCGCCGCCGCGGACATCCCGGAAGGTAGCCACCTCAGTACCCCCTGCGATCTTCGCCACGACCGTCGGACTGCAGGCCCCGGTGACGGCCTGGCTGTAAACGCGTGCGATGTCAAGGAACCCCGCGCCTGCAAACTGTGGACGACGATCCCCTCCCCACGTGGTCTGAACCGTATTGCTGCCCCGCCCCGGGCGCCGGTCGCGGCCCCGGGGGACGTGGGCGCATCCCGCCCCTGACGGGGCCCCGCAGCACAGAGGAAAACTGCGCATGACCCCAGAACCCGAAGAAGCCGTCAAGGACGCCCCGCGCGCCGACGCGCCGCGGGCCGAGCTGATGAACATCGCCGACCTGAAGGACAAGACCATCTCGGAGCTGGGCGCCCTCGCCCGCCAGTTCGGGGTGCCGGGGGCCAGCGGCCTCCGGAAGCAGGAGCTCATCTTCAAGATCCTGGAGGCCCAGACCGAGAAGAACGGCGTCATCTTCGCCGAGGGGGTCCTGGAGATCCTCCCGGACGGCTTCGGGTTCCTCCGCTCCCCGGACTACAACTACCTCCCGGGCCCGGATGACATCTACGTTTCCCCCTCCCAGATCCGCCGGTTCGACCTCCGGACGGGAGACACGGTCTCCGGGCAGGTCCGGCCGCCGAAGGAGGGGGAGCGCTACTTCGCCCTCTTGAAGGTCGAGGCGGTGAACTTCGAGTCCCCGGAGCTGATCAAGGAGAAGATCCTCTTCGACAACCTGACCCCCCTCTTCCCCAACAAGCGCTTCAAGCTGGAAACCACGCCCGAGGAGATCAACATGCGGGTGATGGACCTGGTCACTCCCCTCGGGAAGGGGCAGCGGGGCCTCATCGTGGCGCAGCCCCGGACCGGGAAGACCATCCTCCTCCAGAAGATCGCCGGCTCCATCGCCAAGAACCACCCGGAGTGCATTTTGATTGTCCTGCTCATCGATGAGCGGCCCGAGGAGGTCACGGAGATGCAGCGGACCGTCAAGGGGGAGGTGGTCTCCTCCACCTTCGACGAGCCGGCCACCCGCCACGTCCAGGTGGCGGAGATGGTCCTGGAGAAGGCCAGGCGCCTCGTCGAGCACAAGCGGGACGTGGTCATCCTGCTCGACTCCATCACCCGGCTGGCCCGGGCCTACAACACCATCGTCCCCCCCTCGGGGAAGGTCCTGTCGGGTGGCGTGGACAGCAACGCCCTGCAGCGGCCGAAGCGTTTCTTCGGCGCCGCCCGGAACATCGAGGAGGGGGGGTCCCTCACCATCATGGCCACCGCCCTCATTGACACCGGCAGCCGGATGGACGACGTCATCTTCGAGGAGTTCAAGGGGACGGGGAACATGGAGCTCCACCTGGACCGGCGCCTGGTGGACAAGCGGGTCTTCCCGGCCATCGACATCTTCCGGTCCGGCACCCGGAAGGAGGAGCTCCTCCTGACCCAGGAGGAGCTGAACCGGATGTGGGTTCTGCGGAAGGTGCTCTCCACCATGGGGGTGGTGGAGGCGATGGAGCTCTTGCTGGAGAAGCTCCGGGAGGCGAAGACCAACCAGAACTTCCTGCACGCCATGAACGCCTGACGCCCGGCCCGCCGGACGCCGAAGGCAGCCTGCCCGTGGCTGCCTTTTTTGTTGTGGGGGGCCGGAGGCTTCCCTATACTATGCATTCGCGGCTGCCAGGGCGTCTGTCGGCACGCGGAAAGGAGCGCTCGATGAAGGCGGAAATCCACCCCCAGTACGGCCCCTGCACCATCAACTGCGCCTGCGGGGAGGTGTTTCACAGCCGCTCCACCGTGCCCCAGATCCGGGTGGAGATCTGCTCCAAGTGCCACCCCTTCTTCACCGGGCGGCAGAAGCTGATTGACACCGAGGGCCGGGTGGAGCGGTTCCAGCGGAAGTACGGGGGGAAGAAGGCGGCCCCCACCGCGGAGTGATCCCCCCGGGGGCCGGCCCCCGGATGGTGAGGCATGGCCAGTTGGCTCGGCAAGCTCCAGGAGATCGAGGCCCGCTACGAGGCCCTCACGGCCCGCATGGGGGACCCGGCGGTCTTGCAGGACCCGTCCGCCTACCAGAAGGCGGCCAAGGCCCACGCGGACCTCAGCCCCCTCGTGGAGCGGTACCGGGCCTACCGGAAGTTGGAGCGGGAGGCGGCCGAGACCCGGGGGATCCTGAAGGAGACCATCGACCCGGACATGCAGGCGCTGGCCGAGGGCGAGTTGAAGGAGCTGGAGCGGCGGGCGGCCACCCTGAAAGAAGAACTGGAACGCCTGCTCCTCCCGAGGGATCCCAACGACGAGAAGAACATCATCCTGGAACTCCGGGCCGGGGCCGGGGGGGAGGAGGCTTCCCTCTTCGCTGCCGACCTCTTCCGCATGTACGTCCGCTACGCCGAGCGCCAGCGCTGGAAGGTGGAGGTCCTCTCCTCCCACGAGAGTGGGACCCGCGGGTTCCGGGAGGCGATCCTGGGGATCGAGGGGAAGGGGGCCTACAGCCGCCTGAAGTTCGAGGGGGGCGTCCACCGGGTCCAGCGGGTGCCGGAGACGGAGGCGGCGGGGCGGATCCACACCTCCACCGTGACGGTGGCGGTCCTTCCGGAGGCGGAGGAGGTGGAGGTCCAGATTGACCCGAAGGACCTCCGGATTGACGTGTACCGGTCCACGGGACCGGGCGGACAGAGCGTGAACACCACCGACTCCGCCGTCCGGATCACCCACCTCCCCACGGGATTGGTCGTGACCTGCCAGGACGAGAAGTCGCAGCACAAGAACAAGGCCAAGGCCCTGAAGGTCCTCCGGGCCCGCCTCCTGGAGCAGGCGCAGGCGGAGCAGCGGGCCCGGATTGACCAGGAGCGCGGCAACCAGGTGGGGACCGGGGAGCGGTCGGAGAAGATCCGGACCTACAACTTCCCCCAGAACCGGGTCACGGACCATCGGATCGGCCTGACCCTGCACAGTCTCCCGGCCATCCTGGACGGGGAGATCGGGCCCCTCATCGAGG
>Ga0214472_10005438_pt1 | contig 13396 bp, 12 predicted proteins | sample RVTome_6_FD_207662 | JGI IMG/M metagenome (GOLD analysis project Ga0214472, IMG submission 207662) | Soil microbial communities from uranium-contaminated site in the Upper Colorado River Basin, Wyoming, United States - RVT140D175 | ecosystem: Environmental > Terrestrial > Soil > Contaminated >... | reverse complement strand
CCGATTTGCGTTGAAGGGCGTCGCGCAGGGCGCCAACCGACGGGAGCAGCTCGTGGACGATCGCCTGGGCCACCGCGATGTGCATGGCGGTGGGGAAGGTGTCGTTCGACGATTGGGACATGTTGACGTCGTCGTTGGGGTGGATCGAGCGCTTGCTCCCCAGTTCTCCACCCGCCAGCTCGATGGCGCGATTCCCGATCACCTCGTTCGCGTTCATGTTCGAATGCGTGCCGGAGCCGGTCTGCCACACGAACAGCGGGAAGTGCTCGTCCAGCCTGCCCTCGACGACCTCGTCGGCCGCCCGCACGATGAGGTCGGCCTTGTCTTTCGGCAGGAGCCCGAGCTCCGCGTTCACCAGGGCCGCGCCCTTCTTCAACAGGCCCAAGGCCCGCACGATCTCGACCGGCATCCGGTCCTCCCCGATCGAGAAGTGGCGGAGCGACCGCTCGGTCTGCGCTCCCCAGTACTTGTCTGCCGGGACTTCGATGTCCCCCATGCTGTCCGACTCCACGCGGACGCTTCGGTCAGGCATCCCGCCCACTGTGTCCGTCCGCGATGACGCGTTCGAAGACCCCTTCGTATCCGGCCACCATCGCTTCCTTCGAGAACAGCCGCTGGACGCGCCCCCTGCCCGCCTGGGGATCGATCTCGTCCAGATGCTTGAGCTTCTCGGCCGCCTCCTGCGCGTAGTTCTCGACGCTCACGATCCATCCGGTGACGCCGTCCTCGATCACCTCGGGAACCGAGCCTCGTGGCGTGGCGATGACCGGCGTGCCGCACGCCATGGCCTCGGTCATGACCAGACCGAAGGGCTCCGGCCAGTCGATGGGGAAAAGCACCGCCTTGGCCCGCCGCAACAGGTCGACCTTCTCCTCCTGCGAGATCTCACCCATCAGCGTCCAGTCCTTCGGCAGGATCGGCTTGATGTTCTCCTCCCACTCTTCCTGTTCGGTGGGATGGGCGATCTTCACGGCGGAGACGAGGTGCTCGCCAGCGAGCTTCGCGGCCTCGATGGCCCGGCGCCATCCCTTCTCCGGCGCGGCACGCCCCAGGAACAGGATGAAGTCCTCCTTCTCCGTGTTGAACGAGTAGAAGGCCATATCGATGCCGTTGTAGACGACCCCGCCATACCGGAGCGACTCGTGGAACCGCTTCTGTGCCTCGCTGATCGCGACGAACCACGCGCGGTCGCCGACCAGGTCGTACAGCCGGATCATCTCCGGCGTGAAGGAGCCGTGCAGCGTATGGACGGTCGGCACGCCGGTCTCGATGGATGCGGCGAGCGCGGAGAACGGGGAGTGCGCGTGAAGGACCTCGAACCGATCACGGACACCGCGCAACGAGAAGAGTGTGTGGGTGGTGTCGAGCATGACGTCGTTGATGGCTTTTGAGCCAGGGGCGACCTCGAAGACGTACTCGAGCCTGGCCTTGGTGATGGAGTCACCCGTGGCGAAGAGCGTGACGTCGTGCCCAGCCTCGGCCAGGCCGTCGGCCTCCAGCGCAACGACCCACTCGATCCCGCCGTAGCCCTTCGGGGGAACCGCGATCCACGGTGGACAGATGAGGGCGATCCTCACGCGGTGGCCTCCTCCACAGCGGGCCGGATCCAGGGAACGAACCGGCGGTGCTCGAACTCCTCGGCGTAGCTCGTCTCCCAGCGGTGGATGATGACCTCGTGCTCGGGATGGTGCTCGAACGCCCGGACCTGCTCGACCTCGTCCCATTCGGAGACCACGACGTATCTCCGGAGGTCCCAGGGGTCCCGGCCGACCTCGCTCCACCGGTGACCGGGCTGCGTCTGAGCCAGCTCTCGAACGGCGGCCAGATCCCCCTCGAACCGGTCGCGGTCGGCCTCATCGGCCAGGACGAATCGAAGGTAGGCGAGCACGGTCATCCAGTGGCGCTCCTCGTCAACTCCCAGGCAAGCCTACCCGCTCGGGGGGACGGCCAGCCGATAGACTGGCCGGCACGGGACGTGGCGCAGTTTGGTAGCGCGCAGCGTTCGGGACGCTGAGGTCGCGGGTTCAAATCCCGCCGTCCCGACCAGAACCTCGGGCCGGGGATCTTCCGAACCCCTTGCGGTGCAGGGGATCCCCGGCCGGGCTCAAGGTCCCCATCGTTTCGGGCCGATACAACGCAGATGTTTGACGAACCCCGGCCGGGACCTATACGGTCTTGCCCGGCTGCCATGAGCAGCCTCTTTTTGATGCGGGGAGAGCGAGCCGGGAACCGAGGTCGTCTGGCGCGGGGCGTACTGGCCCTGCTGATCATGCTTTGCGCATCCGTCACCTCGGCAAGCCTCTCCTCGGCCGCTCCGTCGCAGGAAGACGTGCAGGCGGCCAAGGAAAAGCTCGACGCGTTGAACCAACGCCTGGGGATCCTGGTCGAGCAGTACAACCAAGAGCAGGTGAAGCTCCAAGAGATCGAGTCCCGCCTTGCGGCGACCCGGGCCGAGGCCGCGAAGGCCCAGGAAACGGCGCTGGCGGCGATGGTCGACCTGAACGAGCGAGCCGCCAGGGCCTACCAGGGAGTCGGGTCCGAGCTCGAGATGCTCCTGGGAGCCTCGTCGTTCGCCGAGTTCTCCGACCGACTTGAATTCATGGGGAACATCGCCCAGGCCGACGCGGATCTGGCGAACCGGGCCGCGACTGCGCAACAGCAGGCGAAATGGCTGGCGGCGAAGTTGTCTGACGCGCTCGCGCAGCAGCAGGAGCTCCTCGCCTCGCTCCAGCAGAAGCAATCCGAGATTCGACGGGGGATCGGCCAGGCCAAGTCGCTGTACGAGAGCCTGAACCGGCAATATCACGACGCGCTCGCCGCTCAGCGGGCGGCCAGCGCGAGCGCATACTCGATCTCACCCCCGCCGGGCGGCCCGCCTCCGGCACCCAACGCGAACGCCCAGGCCGCCATCAATGCTGCCTACTCGGTGCTCGGCGTGCCCTACCAGTTCGGAGGGTCGAGCCCCGAGTCGGGCTTCGACTGCTCCGGCTTCACGATGTGGGCGTGGGGTCACGCCGGCGTCTCGCTGCCCCACTCCTCGGAGATGCAGTACGCGGTGCTCCCACATGTAGCCCAGAGCGACCTGCAACCCGGCGACCTCGTGTTCTTCTACTCGCCCATCCACCACGTCGGGATCTACGTCGGCGGGGGCCGCATGGTCGATTCACCCCACACCGGCACCGTGGTCCAGATACGGCCGGTCGAGTGGAGCGTCTACGTGGGGGCGGCCCGCCCATAGCGGTCGACGGCTGCACCCGTCCCGCCGCGCGCACGGGCGACCGACGGTAGCCTCTCTCGCATGGCCGGGAAGTCGGAAGGCTCGGTGGCGTCCGCGGAGGACCTGCAACTGGTCCAGGCACTTCGGGCGGGGGACGAGGTCGCGTTCATGATGCTCGTCGAACGATACGGCCCCGCCATGCTCCGGCTGGCCCGGATGTACGTTCCCACCCGTGCCGTCGCCGAGGACGTGGTGCAGGAGGCCTGGCTCGGGGTCCTCAAGGGCCTGGACGGGTTCCAGGGACGGTCGTCCCTTCGGACCTGGATCTTCCGGATCCTGGTGAACACGGCGAAGACCCGTGGACAACGGGAGAGCCGCTCGATCCCGTTCTCGTCGCTGTGGTCACCGGACCCGGAATCCGAGCCCGCGGTCGAGCCGGAGCGGTTCCGGCCGGCGGGCGACTCCTCACCCTACGGTTGGCTCGATGGGCCGACGAGCTGGGAGGGCGTCCCCGAGGACCGGCTGCTGTCGCAGGAGACGCTGGACCACGTCCGGGCATCCATCGACGACCTACCGCCGAACCAGCGCGAGGTGATCCGCCTCCGCGACGTGCTCGGGTGGAGCTCGGAGGAGGTCTGTGACGCGCTCGACATCAGCGCCACGAACCAGCGCGTGCTCCTCCACCGAGCCCGGTCGAAGGTCAGGGCCGCGCTGGAACGATACTTCCAGGAGGAGATGACGAAGGCGTGACGGCCCCCACCGAGTTGACGTGCCGCGAGATGGTCGAGCTCATGAACGACTATCTGGAGGGCGCGCACGCCGAAGGCGAGCGCGCCCGGTTCGAGGCGCACCTTTCGATCTGCGATGCGTGCACGACCTACCTGGCGCAGGTCCGCGAGACGATCCGCCTGGCCGGACGCGTGACCGAGGAGTCGGTGCCACCGGATGTTCGGGACCAGCTCCTGCAGGCCTTCCGCGACTGGAAGGGTGCCTAGGCTCGACAGACCCGTCCGCGGGATCTGGTCCGCTCCCTACTTGGTCAGGCGGACGTGGCCGTTGGTTCCGATGGCCTCGACGTCCCAGTGGGTCCCGAACGCGTGCATCCCGTGGACGTAGAGACGCCCGATCTCCTCAGGGACGACAGGGTCGATCCGTACCTCACCGTCGCGCACGTCCAACCCGAGCATGTTCCTGACGAACACGAACGGCGCGCCGGTGGCCCAGGCTTGCGGGCTACACGCGGTTGGATACGGCACGGGGAACCGTCCGATGCTCCGGTCGAACCCGGCGAAGGCCTCTGGCAGGCGGAAGTCGCTGAACGACGCCGCCTCCAGCTGGGCCAGGCCGATCAGGTTCGCCTCGTCGCGGAAGCCCGACCGGACCAGGCCCATCGCCACGATCGAGTTGTCGTGTGGCCAGATCGTCCCGACGTGGTAACCGATCGCATTGAAGCCGCCGTCCTGTCTGGAGATCGTCCGGACGCCCCACCCCGAGAACATGTCATCGGACATCAGGTGCTCCACCACGATCCGCGCTCGATCCTCCGGGACGATCCCCGACCACAGCAGATGGCCCATGTTCGACGTCATCGAGTCGATCGGCTTCTTATCGCCGTCCAGGCCGACCACGTAGTAGCCGCCCCGCTCCCCGGACCAGAAGTCCCGGTTGAACCGCTCGAGCAACTCGTCCGCCTGCTTGCGAAGGCTCGCCGCCAGCTCCACGTCGTCCATCAGCCGTTCGGCCATCTCTGCCACTCGGAGCTTGGCGTCGTAGACATAGCCCTGGATCTCGGCCGTGGCGATGGGGAGATACGGGATCATCCCGTTCGCGAACTGGATGCCGTCCCACGAGTCCTTCCAGCACTGGTTGCCCAGACCCTGCGAGGACCTGGTGCCGTACTCGACGTACCCGTCCCCGTCGCGGTCGCCGTACCGGTCGATCCACTCCAGGGCGGCCAGCACGTTCTTCCACCGGGCCCGGACGAACTCGTGGTCGTCGCCGTGTCGCCAGTACTCCGACATCAGGACGAGGTACAGCGGGGTGGCGTCGGCCGTGCCGTAGTAGGGGCTGTGGGGCTTCTCCCCGAGGACCGTGAGTTCGCCGTTGCGGACTTCGTGCAGGATCTTGCCCGGCTCCTCGTCCTTGAACTCGTTGATCTGCTTGCCCTGGAGGACGCCGAGCAGGTGTAGCGCTCCCCGCGCCAGCTCCGGCCCGACCCAGACCGTCTGAAGAGCGGTCACGAGCGTGTCGCGTCCGAACAGGGTCATGAACCACGGAAGACCTGCCGCCGGCAGCACGTAGGGCTCGCCGTTGAGCTCACCGGCGATCCGCAGGGCCGCCAGGTCTAGGATGGACTTGTCGAAGACGCTCTTCAGAAGCGCGCTGTCGGACTGGAAGCGCGGCACCCCCTCGAGCCAGTTGGTGAGCGCTCCCTCGGCATGCCGCTGCTCCTCGCCGAACTCCTCGTGCATCGGCTCCAACACGCGATCGTTCACGCGCACCGTCACTCGGAGCAGGAAACCGAGGGCGCTCCTGGGCGGGAGTTCCACGTCGTAGACGAGATCGTTCCCTTCGATCCGCGGGCTTTGCTCCTCCATCTCCTCCGGCGTGATCAGCGCAGCCGGATTCAGCCGCTGCTCGATACCGCTCCTCATGAGCCCGCTGCGGCGCACCCGTACGTTCGTCTCGGCCAGGTATCCGCCGTTCTCGTAATGGAAGTGCAAGAGGGATTCGTCGGGGTCGTGCTCGACGTCCGTCTGGGGGCCTCGGTCCCGCACCGCGCTCTTGACCTCGAACAGATCGGCGAAGTCCGCTCCCACGGACAGCCGCAGCTCGAAGCGAACGCGCTCGGACGCGGAGTTGTACACGCCCACCTGCTCTTGGAGCCCGTTGCCGACGAATCGAAACCGCCGGATCGTCAGGGTGTTCGCCCGCAGGCCCGGCATCTCCGAGTTCGTCAGGAAGAAGGCCGCCGAGTAGTAGTCCACGACACGAGACTTGAGGAGGGAAAGGGGGTGGCCGTTCAACCGAAGCTCCCACTGGGAAATGAACCTGGTGTCGTCGTGGAGCAAACCGCCGATGGACCCGGCCGGCACGTCCCCCAGCGAGTCGGAGAACATGAACGTGCGGCCCTCCAGGATGGCGATGGCGTCGGTACCGAGCTCCGGCGGGTAGGACTTCTCGTCGCCGCCCGCCACCTCCGGCCGCGGTTCGGGGTACGGGTCGAGCGGCGTCGGCCGCCTCCCGGCGGCCGACGCAGTCTTCCCCTCCGGGGCCCGCGAACCGTGTACCGCCGGCGCGTCCTCCCGCTCGCCGGCGCCGCCGGCGACCGGGGGGATGCCGAGATCCGCCAGGCGGATCTCGGCCTGCTCCACGAGTTCATCGTTCCCGATGGCCCGCGCCTCCTCCAACGCCTGCACCAGCAGGTCCCGGGCCTGGGCCTTCCTCGCATCGGCCTTTGCCGGCGTGGCGTACTTCAGCCGCTCGTCCGCCTTCACGATCAGCTCGAAGATCTCCTTCGCGTCCATCACGCCCCCCATCAGATCCGGCCGATCTCCACGACCGACTTCACGTCACCGTCACGCCGCTCCAGCGCTTCCATCCATGCGGCAAGCGGCACCCACCTGGTCACCAGCCGGTCCAGCCACCGGCGGTCGGCCCGCGTGAGCGCGTCCGCGGCCTGCTCGTAGTGCCGCCGGTTGGCGTTCACCGAGCCGAACACCACGTTGTTGTTCAGCACCATCTGCTTGTTCAGTGTGTCCACGTCGAGGGGCAGCGTGCGCCCGGACGGCGAGATGCCCGTCAGGCACATCACGCCATCGGGCCCAAGATGGTCGATGGCGTGGAAGACGAGTGGCCCCACGCCCGTGCAATCGATCACCACGTCGAACGGGCCGGAGACGTCGTCCAATGAGCCGGCGTGGTAGGTCGCGCCGAGGTCTCGGGCGAGCACCGGTTTCAGTCCCGCATCGACCACATCGAGGACGTGGACGTCGAGCCCGCGTTGGCGGGCGAGCATGGCGCCCAGGAGCCCCAGCGGTCCGGCCCCAGTCACCAGGGCCCGCCTCGGCTCCCACACCGCGCGATGGCCGATCCGCTCGACGTGCTCCCAGGCCTTGGCCACCACCGACGTCGGCTCGGTGAGCACCGCCAGGCGTCCGAGAGCTGGATCGGCCTTCACGGCGAACTCCGGCTCGATCCTGAACCGCTCCGACAGGAATCCGTGGCGCCCCTTGATGCCCCGCTCCGTGTACATGCCGTTTCGGCACATGTCCCACTCCCCGGCCGCGCAGCTGTCGCATGGTTCCGGGTCCGGCCGGCGAACGAAGCCCACCACTAGCTCGCCCGGGGCGAACCCGCTCGCGGCCGGCGACTCGAGCACCCTCCCCAGTGACTCGTGTCCCAGGATCAGCCGGTCCCTGCCCGGAGGCGCCTCGCCGTACTGGCCCTCGACGATCTCGTTGTCCGTGCCGTCAACGCCGACCGCGATGGTCTCGCACAGGATCGAGCCCTCGGCCGGATCGGGCTCGGGCACCTTCTCCAGCGCGCCCGAGTTCGGCGTGGGCGGGCCCACCGTGACGGCCAGCATCGTCATCAATTGCGATCCTTGTTCTCGAGGTACTGGCGGATGGCGATGGCGGCGCCCGCGCCCTCGCCCACCGCTGAAGCCAGCTGCTTGGTGGATCCGGATCGCACGTCGCCCGCGGCGAACACCCCCGGCATGTTCGTCTGGAAGCCCATGTCGGTGGCGATCAGCCCCCGGTCATCCAGGTCCACCGAACCCTTGATGAACTCCGTGTTCGGATCCAGGCCGATGAACACGAAGCAGCCCGCCGGGTGAAGCTCCTCGACCGTCCCAGCGGGAACGCTCTCCAGCGTGATCGACCCGAGCTTTCCGCTCCCATCCTCCTTCGCCCTGAACTCCTTCACCGACCGGTTGAGGAGGACCTCCATCTGCTTGTGCATGTTCACCTTGTCCTGCAACAGCTTGTTTCCGCGGAGCCGGTCGCCCCGCTCGACGACCGTGACCTTGTCCACGAACTGGGTGAGGAACAGGCCCTCCTCCAGCCCGCTGTTCCCGCCGCCCAGCACGACCAGCTCCCTGGCGCCCTTGTAGAACGGCCCATCACAGGTGGCGCAGAAGTGGATGCCCGCCCCGATCAGGTCGTCCTCGCCGGGCGCGTTCGTCCGGCGATACGAGGAGCCGCTGGCGATGAGGGCGGCCCGGGCGTGGTAGTGGTCGCCGGTGGCGGTCTCCACGTCCACCTGGTCGCCGTCGCTCGTGATCGAGAGGACCGACACGGCTTGCAGGAGCTCGACCCCGTACCGTCGCGCCTGCTGGACGATCCGCTCGGCAAGCTCGGCCCCCCCGATGCCCTCCGGGAAGCCGGGATAGTTGTCGAGGCGTTCGGTCACGCCGGCCTGTCCGCCCAGACCCTTGCTGTCGATGAGGAGGGTCTGGAGGTTCTCGCGGGCTGCGTAGATCGACGTCGTGAGGCCTGCCGGGCCTCCACCGATGATGATCAGGTCGTAGACGTGCATCATGGCCATCCGCTCGAGCCCGATCTTCTCGGCCAGCTGCTCGTTGGTGGGCTCGGACAGGAAGGTCTCGTCCGGGAAGATGATCGTGGGGATGACGTTGTTCCCGTTGTTCCTGGCCTGGACGACGTTGACGCCGTCGGGATCCTGCTCGATGTCGTGCCATTCGAACGGGACACGCTGGTCGCCCAGGAAGCGCTTGGCCCGTCGGCAGTCCGGGCACCAGCTTGCCCCGTACACCCTGATCTCAGCCACGTGGAGGTCCCCCTTCTCGGCTCGGCCTCGCGCCATCGAGTATTCGTCGGACACACGGAGGGTTGATCCACCGTGTCGTCCGGGATTCCCGGCGTTACACGGCGCACGCTCGACTGTAGCGTTTCGGGCCCTTCGCGGGACACGCAACGGGCGGGGTGAGGCCGCCGTAGCTGCGAGCGCGCCGGGAGAGCGCGACCGGGATGGAAAGGGCGGGGACCGGTGGGCGAGGTGGACCCGGGGACCGAGGCCCTCACGTGCCGTGAGCTCGTGGAGCTCGTGACCGAGTACCTGGAGGGGGCACTCTCGCCCGAGGACCGAGCGCGGTTCGACCAGCACATCACGGAGTGCGCGGACTGCACGGCCCATCTGCAGCAGATGCGGCGGACCCTCCGCCTGGTCGGCCGTCTCACCGAGGGATCGGTGTCGCCCGAGGCCGGGGAAGCGCTGCTGGGGGCGTTCCGCGAGTGGAGGCGGTGAGTTCGGCGCGCTCGTCCCCTCGAGAGCGTTCATCGCCCCTGCCCGCGGTACGCTTGGCCGCGTGGCGAAGCCGTCCGGCACGGCCGCGACGGCCACGGCGGAAGGAGCCGGATCGTGCAGCTCGGGATGGTGGGCCTTGGCCGGATGGGGTCGAACCTCTCGCGACGGCTGATGCGCCGCGGTCACGAGGTCGTGGCCTACGACGTGAACCAGGACGCGGTGCGTCAGCTCGAGGGCGAGGGGGCCATCGGAACCGCGTCGCTCGAGGACTTCGCCAGCAAGCTGTCCAAGCCCCGCGCGGCCTGGATCATGGTGCCCGCTGCCTTCGCCGGGTCCACCGCCGATCGGCTGGCCGAGCTCATGGACCCCGGCGACGTCATCATCGACGGGGGCAACTCCTACTACCGCGACGACATCGAGCGGGCCGAGCGGTACCACGCGAAGGGCATCACGTTAATCGACGTCGGGACCTCCGGCGGCGTGTTCGGATTGGAACGGGGGTTCTGCCTGATGATCGGGGGCGACGAGCCGGTGGTGCGTCGCCTCGATCCCATCTTCGCCGCCCTCGCGCCGGGCGTCGAGGCGGCCCCCCGCACGGCGGGCAGGGAGGGTTCACCGAAGACGAGCACGGCCGAGGCCGGCTACCTGTACTGCGGACCGTCCGGCGCCGGCCACTTCGTCAAGATGGTCCACAACGGGATCGAGTACGGCCTCATGGCCGCCTACGCCGAGGGCCTGAACGTGATCCGCAACGCCAACGCCGGAACCAGGAAGCGGGAGGCCGACGCCGAGACGGCGCCCCTCCGCGACCCCAAGTACTACCGGTACGACATCGACACGGCCGAGGTGGCGGAGGTGTGGCGCCGAGGGAGCGTGGTCGCCTCATGGCTGCTCGACCTGACCGCCGCCGCGCTGTTCGAGGACCCCGACCTGAGCAGGTATTCGGGGCGTGTGTCGGACTCCGGCGAGGGCCGGTGGACCGTGCTCGCCGCCGTGGACGAGGGCGTTCCCCTCCACGTCCTCTCGGCCGCCCTGTTCGACCGATTCGAGTCCCGGGGTGAGGCCGAGTTCGCCGACCGCGTCCTCTCGGCACTCCGCATGCAATTCGGCGGGCACGCGGAGAAGCCGGGCTGAGGCCCGGATCGGTCTCCATGGCCGCGAACGGGAGGATCACCCGGACCCCCGAATGGGAGGCGTTGGAGACCCACCGGGGCAAGATGGAGGGGGTCCACCTCCGCGACCTGTTCGCCGAGGACCCGGATCGCGGCGAGACTCTGACGCTGGAGGCCGGGGACCTGTACCTGGACTATTCGAAGAACCTGGTCACCGGGGAGACCCTCGAGCTCCTGATGTGCCTGGCCGAGCGCTCGGGGCTCCGTCGCCGGATCGACGCGATGTTCGCCGGGGAGCGGATCAATGTGACCGAGGGCCGGCCCGCCCTGCACGTCGCGCTCCGGGCACCGAGGGACGAGGTGATCGAGGTGGATGGCGAGGACGTCGTCCCGTGGGTCCACGCCGTGCTCGGCCGGATGGCCTCGCTCGCCGTACGGGTCCGCTCCGGCAACTGGACGGGCCACACCGGCAAGCCCATCCGAAACGTCGTGAACATCGGCATCGGCGGTTCGGACATGGGCCCGGCCATGGCCTACGAGGCCCTCAGGGACTTCTCGGAGCGGTCGATCACCTTCCGGTTCGTGTCCAACGTGGACGGCACCGACGTCTACGAGGCCACCCGGGACTTCGATCCGCAGGAGACCATGTTCATCGTGTCCTCGAAGACGTTCACCACGCTGGAGACGCTGACGAACGCCCGGACCGCCCGGGATTGGTTGCTCTCAAAGCTCGGCACGCCGAAAGCGATCGCCAAGCACTTCGTGGCCGTCTCCACGAACGCGGAGAAGGTCGCCGAGTTCGGCATCGACACCGAGAACATGTTCGAGTTCTGGGACTGGGTGGGGGGTCGGTACTCGGTCGACTCGGCGATCGGGCTCTCGTTGATGGTCGCCATCGGGCCCGAGAGCTTCCGCGACATGCTCGCCGGGTTCCGGCAGATGGACGAGCACTTCAGGACGGCCCCGTTCGAGCGGAACATGCCCGTGCTGCTCGGACTGCTGTGGACGTGGTACGGGAACTTCTTCGGCGCGGAGACCCACGCCGTCCTGCCCTACAGCCAACACCTGGAGAAGCTCCCCGCGTATCTCCAGCAGCTCGACATGGAGTCCAACGGAAAGTCGGTGGACCTCGAGGGGAACCCGATCGACTACCAGACCGGGCCCGTCGTGTGGGGCACGCCCGGGACGAACGGACAACACGCCTACTTCCAGCTGATCCACCAGGGGACGAAGCTGATCCCGTGCGACTTCCTCGGGTTTGTGCACCCCAGCCATGCGGTCGGCGACCATCACGACCTCCTCATGGCGAGCCTGTTCGCGCAGACCGAGGCCCTGGCCTTCGGCAAGACCCGCGAGGAGGTGGAGGCCGAGGGCGTTCCCTCGGCGCAGGTCCCCCATCGGACGTTCCGGGGCAACCACCCAACGAACACGATCCTGGCCTCGAAGCTCACGCCGAAGGTGCTGGGACAGCTGATCGCGCTGTATGAACACAAGGTGTTCACGCAGGGGACCATCTGGAACGTCAACTCGTTCGACCAGTGGGGGGTGGAGCTGGGCAAGGTCCTGGCCACCCGGATCGTGCCCGAGCTCCAGGGGGAGGCCGAGCCGGAGCTCGACCACGATTCCTCCACCAGCGCCTTGATCCGGCGGTACCGGCGGTTGCGAGTCGAGGGAGGAAGCTGATGGACCGGATCATCGACGTCTCGCTCCCCATCGGGCCCGACCTGCTCGTGTGGCCGGGCGACCCCCCGGTCGAGATCATTCCCCGCATCCAGATCTCGAAGGGCGACCCGGCCAACGTCTCGGAGCTTCGGATCGGGACCCACACCGGCACGCACATGGACCCGCCGGTCCATTTCGTCCCCGGCGCTGCAGGGATGGATCGAGTGCCGGTGGACCTGCTGGTCGGGGACTGCGTGGTCGCGGATGCCCGAGGCCTCCGGGGCCAGCTCGGCCCGGCGGATCTCGATGCACTGAAGATCCCGGCCGGGGCCACGCGGGTCCTGTTGAAGAGCGACAACTCGGAGATCTGGCGACACCTTCCGGCCTCCTTCCCCGACGAGTACGTCTGCCTGTCGCCCGAGGCAGCGAGGTGGGTGGTGGCGGCGGGCATCAAGCTGGTGGGGGTGGACTTCCTGTCGGTCGAGCAGAAGGGCGCCGAGGGACATCCCACCCATGTCGAGCTGCTCTCCAACGGCGTGGTCATCGTTGAAGGGCTGGACCTCGACGAGGTCGAGCCCGGCGAGTACACGCTGGCCGTGCTGCCGCTCAAGATCGTGGACGGCGACGGCGGCCCGGCCCGCGCGGTGCTGATCGAAGGGGCATGACCTCGGCTGCGGGCATGCCGACGGTCGTCCTGTTCGACGTCGACGGCACCCTGATCGACAGCGGCGGGGCGGGCGCGCGGAGCTGGACGCACGCGTTCGACAAGCTGTACGGGATCTCCGCCGATATCGGCTCGCACACCGAGGCCGGGGAGACCGACCCGGTGGCGGCTCGCAAGACCTTCGAGGCCGCGGTGGGACGGGGGCCGACGGAGGCCGAGCTGGCTCGCCTGTTCGCCGTGTACCTCCTGCGGCTCTCGGAGGAGGTGCGGACGTCCGAGGGATATCGCGTGCTGGAGGGCGTCGAGGACCTGTTGCTCATGCTGTCCGACGCCGGGACGATGCTCGGGTTGGTGTCGGGCGCGATGGAGGGCGCCGCTCGCGTGAAGTTGTCTCGAGCCGACCTCAACCGGTTCTTCGTGTTCGGCGGGTACGGATCGGACTCGGACGACCGGGCGATGCTCACCCGGGGC
>Ga0214472_10005437_pt1 | contig 13398 bp, 9 predicted proteins | sample RVTome_6_FD_207662 | JGI IMG/M metagenome (GOLD analysis project Ga0214472, IMG submission 207662) | Soil microbial communities from uranium-contaminated site in the Upper Colorado River Basin, Wyoming, United States - RVT140D175 | ecosystem: Environmental > Terrestrial > Soil > Contaminated >... | reverse complement strand
AAGCAAAAAGAACAGCTGACCGAGATCATCGAAGATTCGCAAGGCGACCTGCCCGCAGTGGATGAGTTGTTCAGCATCGTGAGCTCACACATTCCGCCAGATGCAGGGCCGCCCAATGGACGAGGACCGGGCTCGGATACACAACTGCCGGCGGCGGTACCCGCGGCCTCGCTGGTGAAAAAAGATAAACCGGACAACGGGCATAAGCCGGATAAAGGGGGCAAAGGGAAGCCTGAAAATTCTCCACGAAACAACCAAGACTGAGGCGGCCAGGGAGTCGGGCGAAATGACGGCGATTGGAATTAGAATAAGCCCTTACCCGCCCTGTGAGAAAAGAACCGCGAGCCCGCAACCACCAAAGTCTCACCATTCAAGACCCGGCGATATCCATAAACCCGAGTATCTTATTGCCCGGGTTATTTCTTTTTGGCGTGCTAATCCTCCTTGCACTTACCCGGCCAGTCGACATGTTTGAGAGTTACGTGGACCTTCCGGTACAAGCCAGCGGCCAAGCAAACTATAGCCGCGACCCTTCCGACCTTAGTTTCGTGCCAATTGACCCGGATATTCTTGAAGCGATGGAGTCCCCGGTGCTGCAGCCAGAAGGCGGCACGGCCACGCCAAACCTGACGGCACGCACATCAACCCCTACCCCCCAATCGCCAACAGCCACCCAGATCGCAACACAGCCGACATCCACTGATATTCTTCCAACCTCAATCCTACCCACCTTGCCCCCTCCCACCGAAATCCTTCCGCCACTTCCTACATTATCAGCGGACCCTTTGGATATCCTGCCATGAACACGCTAGCGCGTTTTCGTTCAGCCATCCTGGTCCTATCCATTCCCGCGCTCTGGCTTGGATCTTTCACTTTTTCTGTTCAGTTGGATCACGCCCAACTTTCGGACGAATTCACATTCATACCGGTCTCTATCCATGCTTCTCAATCAGCGGATTACGGCGTAGACACTTCCGGTGATAAGTTCGCGCCGGTCGACGAAGATATATTCAGAGATGTGCTCGAGGATAATGAGGAAACTGGGCAACCGGCTCCGCCAAGCAAAGAGGAACGGGATGACGATGGGAGTAGCGGTGATCAGGAACCTGCTCGAGGACACGGCCGTGGAAACGCCTGGGGCCATAGCAAGGGCAAGGGACCAAAAAAATAGCGCCTCGCTAAGCTGTTTGCTCCACTTTTTTCCCAACCAGCTTAATAAATGCGTCTGCAATCTGCGGGTCGAATTGTTTTCCCGATTCGGAACGAATAACACTTAGCGCTCCACTACCGCTCAGCGCTTTTCGATATGGGCGGTCCGAAGTTAGCGCATCCCATACGTCTACCACGGCGAAGATGCGCGCCAGCAAAGGGATCTGTTTCCCCTTCAGCCCCTGTGGGTAACCGCGTCCATCCCAGCGCTCATGATGGGAATATGGCACTGCCATGGCGGGACCCAGGAACTCGATCTTTTCCATGAAACGACGGGCGTATTCAGGGTGGCGGCGGACTTTGATCCATTCCGCGGATGTCAATTCACCTTTCTTCAGCAGGATTTCATCGGATACGGCGATCTTGCCAATATCATGCAGCAAGGCGCCGCGCCAAAGTTGCTGCAACTGATCTTCTTCCAACCCCATGACACTCCCCAATCTTACAGCCAGATCCGCGACCCGGCGGCTATGTCCCTCGGTTTCGTGATCACGTAAATCCAAGGCACGGGCCCATCCCTCGATAGTCTTGTCATATGTATCCAGCAAGTCTTGCTTCGATTTGCTGAGATTTTCCACCATTTCGTTGAACGATTGGGTGAGAACACTCACTTCATCATGACCCTTCGGCGAGACCTGCACGCCGAGGTCGCCTCCGGAAACGCGCAGAGCGGCGTCTTTGAGATCCTGGATGGGTCGCGTGATGCGGCGGGCTACGACGGTCCCCACAACGATTACCAATAGCAAGACGACGCTCATTAATGCGAAAGTGTTATTGCGCGTGATACTGCTGGTTTGCACTACGAAATTCGTGGGCAAGGCGATGCCCAACAATCCCAGATCTTCACCGCTGCGTATTTCGAAGGGAGTCAGCAATTCACTGTAACTGATCCCCGTATCGGTCAGGGGGCGCTGCACGCTACCTTCGGCCTGGCGCTCGAAAATCACCAGCGCCTGGTCGCTAGCGATAGAGCTGGGCGCCTGTAAGGTGCTGCTCAACGGCAACCCGCCCGCATCGTAAACCGTGAATTGGCCCAACGTTTCTTGGCGCAGGTCGCGCACCAGGCTGGTTAACGAGCGGCCCACCATTGCTGCCCCCACAAGGCTGCCATTGGCATCGTGGACGGGTCCGGCCACAAACAGTATTGGTCCAGCGCTGGTGCTTACCAGTCCGCCAAACTTGTCACCCTGCTGATCCACCTCGCCCGCCAGTACTTTTTTCAGAAATCCGACGGCGGCATAGGTGTTCCCTGGAACCATGGTGCGATAGAACTGTCCCTCATCATCCAACGCGAGGCTTATTATCGCTATGCCGCGGTTATCGACGATAACCAAAGCCTCAATTCCCGCGTTGTAAGCGGCAGGCAGTGTGAGTTCCCGTAATTCGTTCACATCACGCTCCACCACCGCTTCGTCCACTCCCTGGATATGGGAAAGCAAACGCAAGGATTCAATCAGATCTTCTTCATGGCGCACGACGCCCTCTTCGGCCAGAAAGCCGGTTTCAATGAGTTGATTGACAAAGCGTTCTTGCACAGAGTCGACCACCACCCGGGAAATCAAAAAGGTTCCAATCGCCGCGGTGAAGATGGCCAAGATCACGTAGGGGACGGTGATCTGGGTCAGGATGGGAACCTGGGTGGCCCGCAACCGGGCAAAGCGCTCAGCAACGTATTTTCTCAAGCGATTCCTGTGCGGGGCAAGAGCATTGCCAATTGGAGCCAGAATAGGTTTAGGATCCTGCGGGCGCGCTTATATGCCAGGAGGGAACTCCTGCGAACTTGAATAATAAAGGGAGCGGTTACCCACCGATGCAGCCTGAAAAAAAAGCGGGCTATATCCCAGCGCGCGTCTTCGTAAACCGGGTCCGCTTTCCTGCGCAGTTTTTTATACCCAGAAGTAATTCGTCTGCTTAATTGTTGGAAGGAGCGTTCCAAAACAATCTGGATCGGCCTATTCCGTTTTTTCGAGGACACAATTACCGGCTATTTGGCGAAGAGACCTACTCGATTGTAACAGGATTATTCTTCCCGCAAGGCAACCACTACTACGCGATGGGAATATCCAAACTCAGGGTAGCAGGTAATCAGGGTCACCCGTTCATCGGTGGAGGGAAGGGTCCAGCGCTCGCCCGCGGAGTCCGGCAACATGTCCTGGCAGATCTCGCTCAAGAGGACAGTATGAGCCACCCGATAGTTGAATAATTCGTCGCCCGATTTTAACTGCACAACTTGCCCAACCAGGACCTTGTGCAGATCCCTGAACGGTCCTCCATACACATCTTGCCAGCCAAAAAGCACGGTGTTGCCCGGCACCCCCAAGCCGGCGCTGCTGGATTCCCAACCCGCTGCCACCACGTGTGGGCCTTCCCAATGGTTGTAAGAAATCCCATCTATGCGCACTAACTGTTTTTCAATGGGGACCTCGGGGTAACCAATATCTACGATGGGGATCAAGATTCGAGTCGGTTCAAGCCCCGGATTGGTCCTTAGATCCGGCGGGGCGGCATTGGGATCATACGGCGAACCTTCGACGGGCGGCGCCCATTGCAGCCCATTGCTGGTGGGCGCTGCCTGGGCTGTTGCCACCGCGGTCGCCGGCGCGGCCGTAGGGGTGGGCTGCGATCCGGTAACAGGAATCAGAGACGACTGGCCTTCAGGCTCATCGCGCACCGCCACCACCACGACGCGATGCGTGTTTCCGCGTTGAGGCCAGCAGGTGATCAAGGTGATGCGTTCATCATAAGAGGGCAAGATCCAGCGGGCATTGTCCAGGCGCACTTCCAAAGGCTGGAATTTCTCTTCCAGAATCATGGTGGCCGCGATGCGGTAGGTAAAGAGCTCTTCGCTGGATTTCATTTGGATCACCTGGCCTACTTCGAGCCGGTAAAGATCCTCGAACACTTTGCCAGCGATATTGTGATGCCCGTAAAGCACCGTGTTGCCCGGTACGCCGAGCCCGGCGCTATCGGTTTGCCAGCCGGCTACATAGCCGCGCGGCGCCTCCCATTGCTTGTAGGTCCTGCCCTCAAAATCGATGTAGCGATTCTCAGCAGACACCACAGGCACATATAGATCGATGGCCGGGATTAGAAGATGTTCCGGCATCAAACCAGGGTTCGCTTCGAGATCAGGTAATTGGGCGTACGCTACAGCCGGGAAAGTTTCCAGCGTGGGCGCCGCGGAACCCTGTATGCTGGGCTCCGGTTCCAGCTCTGGCGCAGTGTCCTGGGATTCGCCGGAATCCCCGATGGCTATCTGTTCGCCGGGTTCGATCTGGAGCATGGGCAGGAAGCCCTGCTGATTGGCGGATTCGGCGTCGATCTGGTCAAAAGGGGAGTTGAATTTTTGTTCCGTGGCGATGATGTTCCATATCGCCAGTGGGACGACAATCAGGCCAAGCAAGATGAAGACATAGGGCTGCCAGCTTTTCCAGCCAACGCTGGTGGAGGGCTGCTGGTGCAGATCTTTTTTGGCGGTTTGATCCTTGACAGCCATGGCGGCAAAGTTTACCAGAGGGAAGGAACCTATCCCCAAGCAAACCCCATCCCTGCCCCTCCCCTTTCTAAGGGGAGGGGAATCTTGCCCTCCGAGTCCCATTACAATCATGACCGATGTCCACAAGTAGGCTGCGTGAAAGTCTGATAGAAGTATCGCGAGCGATGCGGTCGAATCCAACCGAGGCAGAGAAATTCCTTTGGCCTCTTTCTACACGACAAAAAGTTGGGCGGCATCAAGTTCCGACGGCAACACATCATCGATAGATTTATTGTTGATTTCTATTGCTCCAAAGCAAGGCTGGTCGTTGAGGTTGACGGTGAGATCCATAAGAAGAACCGAGAATACGACCAAGAACGCGATTCGATTCTTAATGAGCATGGATATCGCGCGATCCGATTCACGAATAAACAGGTTCTCAATGAGCCTTTTCTGGTTCTTTCGACCATACGCAAATTTATTGAAGGAGTGAAAGCCTAATCCTTGGCATTCCCTTCCGCTGGAAAGACCCCACCCCCCGCCCCTCCCCTTCTAAGGGGAGGGGAATCTTGCAATAGTGTGATTTCCTATTAGGTTGCATTCCCTTCCCCTTTATAAGGGGAAGGGTGGCGCCGAAGGCGCCGGGATGGGGTTTGTTAAGAGAAGCGGAGGCATCCACTGGATGCCTCCGCTTTGTTTCGCGTGATTCGACTTTCGCTGAGTTTACTTCTTATTCTTGCGCAGGGTCAGGCCGTGGGTCAGGAGGCCCATACCCAAGGCGCCAAAGCCCAGGTTGCTCAGTTGCGCAGCCAGGTAAGCGATGTTCTGCAGGTCGTCGATGCCGGTGACCGGGATCAGCACCCCGTCGCCGTCACCGTCTCCGTCACCATCACCGTCGCCGTCCCCATCGCCGTCGCCGTCACCATCACCGTCTCCATCGCCGTCACCTTGGCAAGCAACGATCTCGCATTCGGCCGTGGTGTAAAGCTGCTCATCTAAGAGCACATACACGGTCCAGACGCCGAATTCGTCGGCGGTGAAGTTAACTTCACAGGTAGCGTTTGGCGCCAGTTCGCCGCAGGACCCGGATTCGTCAGGGTCAGTACCGGCATCAGGGCCATCCACATACCAGGTGACACGACCGCTAGCAATTGTGGTGGTGCCGGTGTTCTGAATGGTAGAGGTCTTTTCCCCAATGCCGCAGGTGGGATCGCACGGATCGTTGAGGCTGATCACGTCGCGGTCCCCATCGCCGTCGCCGTCCCCATCGCCGTCGCCGTCTCCATCGCCGTCGCCGTCTCCATCCCCATCACCCTGACAGGCGACAATTACGCATACGGACCTTGTATATTCCTCGCCATCCAGGTACACGATGACCACATAGGTTCCTTCTCCGGTGGGAGTAAAGTTAACTTCACAAGTATCCGTTGGAGCCAATTCACCACAACTTCCACTGGCTACTTGGTTGCCATCCGGGTCGAGCACCTCCCAGGTGACACGGCCGCTGGCAATGGTCGTATTGCCGGTGTTCTCAATGGTAGAAGACTTTTGTTCAAGGCCACAAGTAGGATCGCATGGGTCTGTTATGCTGATTACATCGAGGTCACCATCGCCGTCGCCGTCCCCATCTCCGTCGCCGTCGCCATCGCCGTCACCGTCTCCATCCCCATCGCCATCACCATCGCCGTCACCACCTTCCGGGATGAAGTAGCCCCAGTGGCTCAAGCCGCAGTATCCATCCTCTTCAGAAGGCTGATCGTTCGGATCACTGCTGATCAGATCATAAGGCGTACACCCCTGTCCTTGGCCCGTCAAAGAGCCACCCTTCCAGCAAAATTGTGTGGCCTCGGCTGGCGGATCAAAGTCATCGTCATTCACCTTGTGCCATCCGGGTGAAAGATCGGTCCCATCGCCTTCTTCTCCAACACACACTTGAGGTGGGTCTGCCTGCGGCGCTGAGGAGGGTCCCGAAAGGGGCGCCGCAGAAGCGATGTTGGCCGCTGCTGCCAGGGCAAAGGACGCCACGAACGAAAATACCGTCACGACGTACAGAGCCTTATAGGTAAACCTCAATAATTTCATTTACTCTCCTTCGGGGCACTGCCCCTATTTTTTGGCGAATATCCCTGGCAAAAGCCGAAGGACCCTCATCCAAGGCGAACTAGCTTGTTACCAAAAACTTACATATATGCAAGCAATAATATAATACCTTGCAGTTTTGTCAAGTCCCTAATTTTAGATTAACAAGCCTGACATTCCAGTAAGTTAGATGCATTTTACACCAGATTCCTTCATTCTTTGTTAGGGCAGAGGCAAATTGCCACGCGTATAGAAAGGGGCGTTCTCTAGAAGACGGCAATTCCCGACCATGGGATAATTGGCAACTACCCCCCATAACTGGGCATCTCAATGGGAACGCTGGCCACCCTCCTGCATAACATCGCCGTTTTCATCAGCCAATTTCAAATCTCCGCGGAAGACATTCAGCTTTGGGTGGCTCTGCTAACAGCAGGGATACTGGCAATTACCCTTGGGGCTGGCCGGCTGGCTAGATGGATAAAGCGCCCCAGCCCCGCGCTGAAGACCCTGGGAACGGCTGCAGCCATTCTCCTGGCGGTATTGGTAGCCTACACCTACTTCTATTACTCCCGGACTCCAGGCAGCTGGATACATCGGTGGGACATCTTCCATTCGTCTATGAACAGCCGGTACTTTAAGGAGTTGGGCTATTTTGAGCTGTATGAATGCACCCTGACGCTGGGATCGTCCTCAATCTCGTCGTTGGATGGCGTGGAACGAATACGCGACCTGAACACGCTCGATTACGTCGATGCGGAAACGGTGATCCAAACCAGCGATTGCGCGGCTCGATTCTCCGAGCAGCGCCGTTCCGAATTCATCCGGGATCTGGAATTCTGGGATGAATTAATGCCCGGCCGGTGGCAAGCCCTGCTGCAGGACAAAGGCTACAACGGCACTCCATTCTATACATTTCTGTATCAGCGCCTGATCGGACGCCAACCCTTCGAGGTCTCGCAGATCACGGCCCTCGCGCTCGTGGATGTATTCATGCTAGCGATCGCGTTTGCGGGCGTCTTGCGTGCCTACGGTCCGCGGGTTGCCCTTTTTTCCTTTTTATTCTTTGGGGTTAACTTTCCAAATCGCTTCGTTCACATGGGTGGCGCAATTTTACGCTTCGACTATATTGTCCTGCTCATTTTAGCAATTTGTGCGCTGAAGCTAAAGAAACCGGGACTATCAGGCGCGCTGATCGCACTCTCCAGCATGAGCCGCGTCTTTCCATTCCTGTTCGCCGTAGGATTTGGAATAAAGGCGGCGGTGGGTTGGTTCAAGACCCGTAAAATCAGTTCGGACACGGTTTGGTTTTTCGCATGGTTCGCCGCAACGCTGCTCATCGCCTTCCTCGTCAGTCTTTCCATCGGCGGCATCGAGGCGTGGACGCAATTCTTGGCGAATTCCATCGAGCACAATCAGAACACCGCCGGGTTCCGCATCGGTTTCAGGCACCTATTCATGGTGGGTGGCAACCTGTTCGGCCCAGAAGGATTTACTTACTTTGAGGAGAAAACCCAGATCTTCAATTCGCACCTGGTCTCCTATTTTCTTGCCATAACCCTTATGGTGATTGCGCTGGCCTGGATAGGCGACAGGATCGACGCAGTGAATTTCACTATCCTTTTTGGGATGCTCAGCTTCTATCTCTTGTTCGCCTCTACGCGCTATTACTATTCGATCCTGGTGTTGCTTTTCTTATTCGTCACGGACAAAAGGTTTTGGACCAACCGGAAAAACACATGGCTATGGCTATTTCTTTTTCTGGTTTCGGCTGCGACTTTCATCGCCTGGCAATTCAATAATTTCGAGCCGTTTATTTACAACACCTTCATATCCGCGCTGCTTGGAATAGGTTCGATCCTTATAATAGCCGTACTCCACCTTTCGCTACCCGATCGGTTTCCGCATGAACAAAAATAGACTCCAAAGCACCGGGCTCATTCTGCTAGGCGGGATTCTGATCGTCCTAGCGATCTACTCTGTTGAAAGCCAGATTGCCGCCAGGAAAGAATCAACCACACCTGTTTCCAGCACCCAGTACCCAGCCGCCACCGCGCAGGTCCGCGAATCTTCCACAGATCGCCGTCGCATCATCGCCCAGCTTGTTCGCCAGCATTTACGCGGCGGTGAAGCACCCAGTGATGAAAAGCTCGCCGCCCTGGCTGACCGTTCGGATGGCGTATATGTGGCGATGCGTTCGGCGGGCATCCAGCAAGCCAGCGCCTGGACGCAGGCAGGCCTGACAGGCGAACTGATCTCCGCCGGGCTGGAACTTGCTCTCGAAGATCTGGATGACACAGACCCCAGCGAAGTCGAGGCGGTGGAACTGTGCATTTCCTACAACCACCGCGAAATGTCTTCATCTGACTTGCCCGGCAACATCGAGCGCGGCATTATCGGCCTTCGCGCGAGTTACAAGGAAGAGATTATTTCCCTTTCGCCAACTGAAATGATCGCCAAGAATCTCAGCTTCGAAAACGCGGTCGGGCGCATGGCAAATTCCTTTGACGTCCCGGAAGAAGAATTGCTAGCGAAGGGAACGTTTGAGGTTTTTGACTGTGAGCAGGTGCTTGTATTTCTCGAGGGCGATCTCGCAGCAATCCCGCTCTTCCGCGGGAACCAGATCGTTCCGATCGAGGCCGTCACGCTGGAAAGCGCGGCTGAGTTCGCGCGGCTCGCCTCGGATTGGTTGGTTCGACAAGTGCAAGACGATGGCCGTATGCTGTACCTGTATTACCCCAGCCGCGGCGAAGAATCGCCCGGCAACAATATGATCCGCCAATGGATGGCGACGCTGGCGCTGGATCGCATCGCAGCCTTCAACGCCAACGATGCGGCGCTCGTCGAATTGACCAAGAAAAACATCCGCTACAACCTGCAGCACTTTTACGTAGAAGAAAATGGTTTGGGGCTGATCGATTATCAGGGAGAGGTGAAGCTTGGCGCTATAGCGCTGGCCGCGCTGGCGCTTCACGAGCACCCAGACTCGGCGGAGTTTGCGGCGCAGATCGACGCGCTCGCCGAGGGAGTGGAATATCTGTGGAGAGAAGATGGCTCCTTCGAAACCTTCTACCGGCCCGAGAGCCGCAGCGGGCAAAACCAGAACTACTATCCGGGTGAGACTTTGTTGTTTTGGTCAGCGCTATACGCCGAAGAGCAAGACCCGGCGCTGCTGGAAAGGTTCATGCAAAGCTTCGCTTACTATCGCGATTGGCATCGCGAAAATATCAATCCTGCGTTCATCCCCTGGCACACGCAAGCGTATTACAACGTCTGGAAAGTAACCAAAAACGAAGAGTTAAAAGACTTCATTTTCGAAATGAACGATTGGTTACTGGATTTCCAGGAAATCGAAGGGTCCCCTTACAAAGATCTGCCAGGCCGGTTCTACGACTCAACACGCACCTATTACGGCCCGCCGCACGCGTCCTCAGACGGCGTTTATCTGGAGGGATTGGTGGACGCATACCTGCTGGCAAAGGAAACCGGCGACCGCCAGCGCCAGGAAAACTACGTTCGCGCCATCCGCTACGGCATCCGCTCGCTGATGCAGCTGCAGTTCGCCGACGAGATCGACATGTACTACGTTTCCAAGATCGACAATGTGCTCGGGGGCCTGCGCACCACGCACTATGACAACTCGATCCGCGTGGATAACGTGCAACACGGTTTGATGGCGGTGCTAAAAATGCTCAGCAATCCGGAGGCGTTCGATATTTTCGATGGATGAAAGGCAAGCGGTTAATCCGTTAATCGGTTAATCGAAAACCTGATCCAGCCCAAAACAGCTTGGGGATTGCTTTCCCTCGTCGCCGCCCATTCGCTTTGCTCAGGGTAAACTCCGCGGCTCGCTCGGGACAGGCTCCTGCTCCGCGCCTCGCAAAGACGGGCGGAGTGCTTCTGCTTGGCTCTTGCACCTGTCAAGCGAAGCCCTACTTGCCTTGACAGAAGGGTGTACAGCAGTAGAATTCGCCGCGTGGCCCGGCGCCGCAAACCGCATCTGGCGCCGCCCATCGAGAGGAGTATTTCAGCATGGCAGATCGTGAAATGGGTACGGTGAAGTGGTTCAATGGCGCCAAGGGGTACGGCTTCCTGGAAAGGGACGCCGGCGGCGACATCTTTGTCCATTTTTCCGCCATCCAAGCCGACGGATTCCGCACGCTCAAGGAAGGCCAGCGCGTGGAGTTCACCGTAGCCCAGAGCGAGAAAGGCCCCCAGGCGCAGGACGTAACCGTCGTTGCAGCAGCCGCCTGAAGACCCACCAAACCTAGCTCATAAACAACAAGACCGCCATTTGGCGGTCTTGTTGTTTTATTCCGGGTAAGACCCTAAAGGTTGCCAAGGCAAATCGAAAATAATGGGAGCCCTAACGAACCTGGGCAGATAAGGAAACCGGCCAGCAATGAAACCCTTCAGGGTCCACTTGACTTTTCGATGGAATGGCCACAGTTGCATTGTGGCCTATCTAAACGCTCCGCACGGACGTAGATTCCGAATGATGGCGCAGAGCGCCAAAAAAGGCCATGCCCACGCTGAGCGTGGGCACTAGGATTAGAAAGAATCTCCGTGTTTCCGTGCCGGAGCCTGCCCTGACCCTGCGCGAAGTGAAGGGGAACGGGTGGTTTTCCTTTTACTGCGCCGGCTCCGCATAAACGGCGAAGTCGTCAAATAAGATAGTGGTACCTGCCACCTCTTGGGCTCCGGCGAATATCCCCGGCTGTCCCCTGGATATATCGTCATCTGTGACCTCAACCATCTTTTGGTCATTTACGAACAATGCCAAACGAGGTCCTGAACAGATTGCAGTTATTTTATTCGTTGCCTCACCCTGATTGATTGCACTACTAAATAGCAATTTGCCTTCAAGATCCGGAGTACTGTCGGGAGGATCGATTAGGATGAGATCTCCACTATTAACGCGCTTGGCAATGCCGTAAAAGCCGTCGCTACTAATGATGAACATATAGAAATCTGCACTACCACTTGGGTTTGTGATCCTGCACATCAATCCAAATGTATTGTTGTTGTCACCTGATGTCTTTGTCGCCAAAACCTCGATTCGAATATCGTCAAATAACCGGCCTGGCATCGCCCAAACCGCGTAGTTAGGTTGCTTTTCCTGAAGCACATATTCGCCTCCGGAATACAGCCCCGGGGACGCGGGGTCGCCGTTGGTGTACCAACCGCTTCCGGGGTCCGAAAAATCATCGAAGAAGAGCACGCCTTCGGGGCTGGCGGCCGCCAACGTCAACGCCTGCAGCTCGGCGATCTTGGCTTCCACTTCGGCGCGATCAGGCGCATTGGGGAGCAGCGTAATGTAGATCTGCAGGTCCAGCGCGGCGGCCGCGGTATTGCCGGCGGCCAGCTGCAACTCGGCGCGGTTGCGATAGGCCGGGCCGTACGTGGGCGAGATCTCAATAGCGCGGGCGAAATCTGCCAGCGCGGCTTCGGAGTCGCCGAGTTGTACGTAGGTTAGGGCGCGGTTATGGTAAACGGCAGCTAAATCTTCGTTGAGAACCAGCGCCTGGTCGTAATTGCTTAATGCCTGGTCGTAATCTCCCAGTTCGCGATATGCGTTGCCGCGCAATAACAGCGCCTGCGTGTCCTCGCTGTTCTGCGCCAAGGCCAAATCGAGCAGTAGGATAGCTCCCTGCCAATCGCCGCGATTCAATGCGTCCTGCGCCAGCGTCAGCAACTGCTCCGGGGGGAGCGTGGCGGTCCCGGTCGGCTCCGGGATGGCGGTTGGCAAAGCGGTCGGGGCCGGAGTTGCGGGCGCCTGGCAGGCGGACACCGCGAAAGCGAAGAGCAGAAAGCTAAGCTTCTTTGTCAAAGACATAGGGCCTACTGTACAGCAGATTGGCATCCGTCGCAACCGGCAGCGGCATTGGCATGGATCAAAAAAAGATTTACCACAAAGACACGAAGGGCACAAAGGATTCATTTACTTTTTTCTTGTATTAACCTGGGAATTCATCATGGCCCAAAAACGAATTTGCATCTTTGTGTCTTTACGACGAACGTATTTGGGTAACAATCCTTCTGTTTCGAGATTGCTTCAGTCGGCCTCATTTGCATTTGGCCTCCCTCGCAATGACTGTAGGGCATTGCCGTCTAACACCTAATGGCAAGCCGTGGCCACAACTCGCCCGGCCCGCAACTATCACCGCGTTCATCACTTTACTTATTGAAACCGTCCGCACCAAATACGCGTATACTATTGAAAGCGAACGCCTGAAGCGAGGTTTACATGGAAGAGCAAAACAAAGAAAGGCACACCGGAGATTGGAACTGGGGCTGGCGCCGCGGCCGATCGCCCTGGATGCCCGGTTTGTTGCTGATCCTCATCGGCGGTTTCTTCTTACTGCGTAACTTCACCGGCTATCAGTTAGAGAACTGGTGGGCGCTGTTCTTGCTGATTCCGGCGGTGGGCAATTTTTCAGGCGCCTACGAGAGCTTTCGCTCCTCGGGCTTCAACCGCCACACCCGGAACCAGCTCTTCTGGGGATTCTTCTTTACCTTGCTGTCGGGGTCACTCTTGCTGGCCGTCGACCTCGGACTGATCTGGCCGGTGTTTCTGATACTGGGTGGATTGGGGATGTTGTTGGGCGCGTTGTAGATATTAATCCTAATAGCCCGAC
>Ga0214472_10005436_pt1 | contig 13398 bp, 7 predicted proteins | sample RVTome_6_FD_207662 | JGI IMG/M metagenome (GOLD analysis project Ga0214472, IMG submission 207662) | Soil microbial communities from uranium-contaminated site in the Upper Colorado River Basin, Wyoming, United States - RVT140D175 | ecosystem: Environmental > Terrestrial > Soil > Contaminated >... | reverse complement strand
CGGGGTAGACCGCGGAGAACCCGCCGACCACCTCCTCCGACACCACGGCGTCTCGAGTGAGGACACCGTGACGCGCGAGAAGCTGCTCCACGAGCGCCTTCAGCCGCTCGGTGGAGGAGGGCGACCGGCGGGAGACGGGCAGCCGGCTCCACCGACCCACCGCCGCCGCCGGCACCTGCCGCCGCGATCGGAACGCGGACACCCGCGGACGCCGCTCCGCTCGCGTCGCGTGCGCGGAGAGAAAGGCCCGCAGCGCGCCGGGGCTGTCGCTCGTCACCTCCCCCGCCCAGGCGAGGTCCCACAGCGCGTCCTGCGCGACCTTCGCGAGTCCCGAGGCGGAGGCCTCGAGCAGCTCGCCGAAGAACGACGCTCCGCTCTGGTCGAGGTGCTCGCGCAGGCGATCGTGGATCTCGCCTCGGGGTCCCTCACCCCGCTCGGGCTGCAGCAGGGAGAGGCTGTCGGCCAGGTAGAGACAGACGCGGCCGTCGCGCTCGCCGAGCGCGCCCCGGCCGACCCACACGATCTCGCCCGCCGCGCACAGCGTGTCGAGGTCCTCCGGCCGATAGCCGGGAATCCGCGCGGGCAGGACGTCCCTCTCCAGGATCGACGCGGGAACGCTCGCGCCCTGGAGCTGCTCGATCACGTCGAGGAGCGCGTCGGGGCCCCGGCGCACGGAGCCTTGGGGCGGCGACCGCGAGTCCACAACTCCCTGCCAGGCGGGCAGCAGGCGGGCGAGGGCCTCGGGAGCGGCGGGCTCGACCTGCTGGCGCAGCGCCGCGAGCGACCGCCGGCGCAGCGCCGCGAGCACGTCGGCCGCACACCACTCCCGCCCCGCGCCCCCGGGGCGGAACTCCCCGGGGAGCACCCGGGCGTCCTCCACGAGCGCGGAGAGAGCGGCGAGGACCGGCGACTCCCCCATCCCGAAACGCCGAGCGACGTCTTTGGTGGTGAACGGTCCGTGGGTGCGGGCGTAGCGCGCGACGATCTCGCGCAGGGCGTGGGGCGCGGGCTCGAGAAAGGCGGCGGGGAGACCGGGAGGGAGGGCGACCCCGAGGGCGTCGCGCAGGCGAGCGGCGTCTTCGGCCGCGGCGTGGCGCTCCTCCCCCGCCACCTGCACGGTGATCAGACGCCGCTCGCGGGAGAGCTCTCCCGCCCAGTCGGCGGCGAGCGTGACCGCATCCTGCCCCGGCCCGGGCTCGACCCGCGCCACGATCTCCTCGGTCTTGAGGTCGCCGAGCCGGAGCAGCAGGTCGTGCAGCCGCTCGGGCGAGGTGGCCCGCCGCGGGGCATCGAGGCACTGCAGGGAGACCTCGATCTCCCCGAGGGCCCGCGCGTCGATGAGCTCCCGCAGCTCCGACTCGCCGAGAAGGTCCCGCAGCTGCGCCTGGTCGACGGCGAGCGCCTGGGCGCGCCGTTCGGCGAGGGGAGCGTCGCCCTCGTAGAGGTAGTTGGCGACGTATCCGAAGAGGAGCGAGGCGGAGAAGGGCGAGGGGGCCTGGGTGTCGACGGTGACGAGCCGGATCTCGCGCCTTTGCACCCGGCGCGCGAGGTCGACGAGGCCGGGCAGGTCGAACACGTCGCGCAGGCACTCCCGGAAGGCCTCGAGCACGATCGGGAAGGAGGGGTAGCGCGAAGCGACCTTGAGGAGGTCGTGCGCGCGCTTCCTCTGCGCCCACAGCGGGGTGCGCTGGCCGGGACGACGGCGGGGCAGGAGCAGCGCGCGAGCCGCCGCCTCGCGGAACCGCCCGGCGAAGAGGCTCGTGCTCCCGAGCTCGCCCACCACGAGGTCCTCGATCTGCTCGGGGTCGGGCAGCAGCGCGGCCGCGTCGGGCGGGCGCTCGCGCTCGGGCACGCGGACGACGATGCCGTCGTCGCTCCAGATGGCCTCGACCTCGAGCTCGCCGGCGAGACGCAGGCCCGCCTCGAGGGCGATCGTCCACGGGGCGTGCACGCGTCCGCCCCACGGGCTGAGCAGGCACAGTCGCCAGTCGCCCATCTCGTCGCGCGAGCGCTCGAGGACGATCGTGCGGTCGTCGGGCAGCGCCCCCGTCGCCTCCCGCTGCTCCTCGAGGTAGGCGATGAGGTTGCGGGCGGCGAGGGGGTCGAGGGCGTGACGCTCGCGCAGGAGGGCCTCGGCCTCGGCTCCCGAGAGGGCGAGAAGCTCGCGGGTGAGCCGGCCGATCGCGCGGCCGAGCTCGACCGGGCGCGAGCCCCGGTCGGCCTTCCAGAACGGCATCTTCCCCGGCTCCCCGGGGGCGGGGACGACGAGGACCCGGTCGCGCGTGATCTCGACGATGCGCCAGCTCGTCGCGCCGAGGACGAACACCTCGCCGGCGCGGCTCTCGAACACCATCTCCTCGTCGAGCTCGCCCACCCGCCGGCCCGGGCCCTCGCCCTCGGTGAGGAAGACGCCGTACAGGCCCCGGTCGGGGATGGTGCCCGCGTTCGAGACCACGAGGCGCTGGGTCCCCTCGCGGGGGCGCACGACGCCGCGTAGGCGATCCCAGACCAGGCGGGGCCGCAGCTCGGCGAACTCGTCGGAGGGGTAGCGGCCACAGAGCATGTCGAGGACGCTCTCGAGCACGGCGCGAGACAATGCCGCGTACGGCGCCGCGCGACGCACGAGAGCGAACAGATCGTCCACCGTTCGTTCGCCGAGGGCGACCATCGCCACCAGCTGCTGGGCGAGCACGTCGAGCGGGTTCTGGGGGACGCGGGTTTCCTCGACCGCGGCGTCCTGCATCGCGCGCGTGATGGCGGCGCTCGCGAGGAGGTCGCCACGGTACTTGGGGAAGATGACGCCGCGCGAGACGGCCTCGACCTGGTGCGAGGCGCGCCCGATCCGCTGCATGCCGCTCGCCACCGACGTCGGAGTCTCGATCTGGACGACGAGATCCACCTCCCCCATGTCGATGCCGAGCTCGAGCGAGGACGTGGCCACCAGGGCGGGGAGTCGACCCGCCTTGAGAGCGTCCTCGATCTCGAGCCTCTGCTCGCGCGCGATCGAGCCGTGGTGGGCGCGCGCCACCGACTCACCGGCGAGCTCGTTCAGGGCGGCGGCCAGCCGCTCGGCCAGGCGGCGGCTGTTCACGAAGACGATGGTCGAGCGGTGGGCCCGCACGAGCTCGAGAAGGCGCGGCTGGATGGCGGGCCAGATGCTGCGCCGCTTCGTGGCGCTGGCCGGACCCTCGGGGATCTCGCCGGCGGCGGCACCTTTCGTCTCGCCCAGGCGCGACATGTCCTCGACCGGGACCTCGACGCGCAGGTCGAACCGCTTCTTCGCGCCGGCGTCGACGATCGTGACCGGCCGCGGCTTCCACTTCTTGTGCCCCTGGCCCCCGCCGAGGAAGCGGGCCACCTCCTCGAGCGGGCGCTGGGTGGCGGAGAGCCCGATCCTCTGCAGCCCTTCGAGGGCGATCTCCTCGAGCCGCTCGAGGGACAAGGCGAGATGGGCGCCCCGCTTCGTGCCCACGACGGCATGGATCTCGTCGACGATGACGGTTTCGACCGACGGGAGGAAGGACCGCGCCCGGGAGGTGAGGACGAGGAAGAGCGATTCGGGGGTCGTGATCAGGACGTCGGGGGGGTGGCGCAGCATCCGCGCGCGCTCGTCCTTGGGGGTGTCGCCGGTCCGGATCGCGATCTGCGGGGCGAAGATCGGCTCGCCCCGCCGCCCCGCCACGCGGGCGATGCCCTGCACCGGCGTCCGCAGGTTGCGCTCCACGTCGACGGCGAGCGCCTTGAGAGGTGAGACGTAGAGGACTCGGCACCGCTTCTGCCGGGGGGGAGGGGGCTCGAACATCAGCCGGTCGATGGCGGCGAGGAATGCGGCGAGCGTCTTGCCCGATCCGGTCGGGGCGAAGACGAGCGCGCTCTCGCCACGCGCGATGGCCGCCCAGCCGAGCCGCTGGGCCTTCGTGGGACCAGGGAAGGTCTCGGCGAACCACTCCCGGACTGCGGGTCGGAAGGGCAGGGTCCTGGCGCCGGTGCTCACCCGCCCATCATAGGGTCGGGTGGGGACGGATCAGGACGCTCCCGTCGCGCCTTTGACCACGCGGGCCGTCTTGACGTGGTCGAGCTTGGGAAAGCTCCCGCGCAGGTAGGCGTTGCCCTCGCTCTGCGCCCGCCCCTGGTCGGGCCCCCGGCCGCGCGGCGCCCCCTCCCCGTAGCCGGAGTAGAGCGAGTCCACCACCGACATGCCCTCGACGACCTTGCCGAAGGGGGCGAACCCCATGGGATCCAGCCGCGAGTTGTCCCGGTAGTTGATGAAGACCTGCGTGGTGCGCGACTCGGGCCCCGAGGTGGCGAAGCTCACCATGCCGCGCACGTTCGACTGCTTGACCAGATCGTCGGGCATTCGGGCCTCACGCCAGACGGTGTTCACCGCGGGGTCGCCGTTGATGCCGAACTGGACCATGAAGTCGTCGATCACCCGGAAGAAGGTGACGCCGTCGTAGTACCCGGCGCGAACGAGGTTGTAGAAGCGGTCGGCTCCACGTGGGGCCCAGTCGCGGTGCACCTCGATGACGAAAGGCCCCTTGCTCGTGTCGAAGCGCACCCGGTAGGTCCCGGGGGCTTTCGCCGTCGCGTGCGACGGCTCGAGGAGCGCGGAGCGGGCATGGGGCTTCGGGGGGGTGGCCTTCGGCGATGGGGTGGCCGAGGGCGCGGGGGTCGGCGTGGCCGTGGGCGCGGGTGAGGCGGCGGCGGCTTTCGGCGATGGGGTCGCCGAGGGCGCGGGAGTCTCCGCGCGGCGGCAGCCTCCCCCCACGACGACGGCGACAACCGGCAGGGCCAGCAGGAGACGAGCTGTCATGGGTCACAACCTCGCATTCAGACGGTCTTCCCGGAGTCTAACCCCAGGCCCCGCCCGGTCGCCATCGCCCCGGCCGCCCCTTGACCCTCGCCCACCAGGTCGCTAACGTGCCCTGCCCCGCACGCGCGCGGTGGAGAAGGTGGATGAGAACCTCGGAAACGGCCCGCGGACAAAGAGCCCTCGCCCGGGTCACCGGGGGGCGCGGTCTCGCGGTCGGCGGGGCTTCGGTCGTGGCCGTTCTCCTCGCCCTCTCCGGCCGCGCCGATCCGCAGCCGGCTCCCCCGAAGACGGCGGCGCCCGAGGCTCCCTCCCCCGAGTCCGTGCTCGGTTTCCGCCCCGGCGACGACGGGAGGCTCGCCGGATGGGACGAGGTGCTCGACTACGTCCGGCGGATCGCCGCGGCCAGCGATCGCGTCACCGTAGACGAGGTGGGCGAGACGACCCAGGGACGACCGTTCGTGCTCGTCACCGTCACGTCGGCGGCGAACCACTCCCGCCTCGAGGAGCTGCGTCGGGCGAATCTGCGCCTCGCCGACCCGCGTGGTCTCGGAGGTGACGAAGCCGAGCGCCTCGTGGCCACGGGCCGCACGATCGTCGCGATGGCGTTTTCGATCCACTCCACCGAGGTCGGCGGCACCCTGGCCTCCCTGTCGCTCCTCCACCACCTGGCCTCGAGCGATTCGGAGGAGGTGCGACGCATCCTCGACGAGACCATCCTCCTGGTCGTCCCGTCGCACAACCCCGACGGCACGCAGCTCGTGACGGAGTGGCACCGAAGGATGGTGGGAACCCCGTTCGAGGGGACGGCCCCGCCCGTTCTCTACCACCCCTACGCCGGGCACGACAACAACCGCGACTGGTACAGGTTCGCGCTGCAGGAGACGCGACTCACCGTGGAGCGCCTGCACCACCCCTGGCACCCGCAGATCATGCACGACGTGCACCAGATGGGCGCGAAGGGGGCGCGCCTGTTCGTACCCCCCTATGCCGATCCCTGGGAGCCGAACGTCGACCCCGCGATCGTCGCCGCGGCGAACGAGCTCGGAACCCACGTGGCGTGGCGCCTGACCGCGGAGGGACGGCGCGGCATCCTGGTGGGGGCGATCTACGACGCCTGGACGCCGGCCCGAGCCTACCCCCACACGCACGGGGGCGTGCGGCTGCTCTCGGAGACGGCATCGGCGAAGCTCGCCTACCCGATCGAGGTGCGCAATGACGAGCTCGAGTCGGGACGCGGTGGATACGACCCACGGGCCGCCTCCTGGAACTACCCCGCGCCGTGGCCGGGTGGAACCTGGCGACTGCGCGACATCGTCGACCAGCAGGTCGCGGTGTCCGTCGCCGTCCTCGACCACGCGGCGCGCAACCGCGAGCGGTGGCTGCGGAGCTTCCTCGCCGTGAGCCGACGCGCGTGCCGGCGCCTGGCGCCCCGCGCCTTCGTCGTGCCCGCCGGCCAGAACGACCCCCTCGCCACCACGCGCCTGCTCGAGATCCTGCGCACGGGCGACGTCGAGGTGCACCGCGCGCGCGCGCCCTTCGGGGCGGACGGCCGAACCTGGGAGGCGGGAAGCCACGTCGTGCTCATGCAGCAGCCGGCGAGCGCCTTCGCCGCTGCGGTGCTCGAGCGCCAGGAGTACCCCGGAGCCGGCCGCGAGGGTGCTCACGGGGCCCGCCGGCCCTACGACGTGACCGCGCACACGCTCCCCCTCCTCCTCGGGGTCGAGGCCTTTGCCCTGCCGGAGCCGTTCTCGTCGGAGCTCGAGACGGTGGACGTTCCGCTCGTGCCTCCCGGCCACGTGGAGAGCGGCGGCCGGTGGCTGGCCCTCGGCCACGACGGAGGAGATCTCGCCGCTCTCGGCGAGCTCCTCGCGGGGGGCGCCGAGGTCCGGTGGGCACTTCAGACCTTCCGCGAGGGGCAGAGCGCCTTCCCCGCGGGCACGCTGCTCGTGAGGGCGAAGGCGAGGGAGAAGGTCGAGGCGCTTTCGATGCGGCTCGGCGTGTCCGCCCGCGCCGTTTCGGGCATCCCGCCCGCGATGCGGCTGCGCCTGCCGCGCGTGGGCCTGTATCGCTCGTGGGTTCCCTCCATTGACGAGGGGTGGACGCGCTACGTCTTCGACAAGGAGATGAGCGTCGCCTACCGCAGCCTCCACGATCGGGAGGTGCGGGGAGGGCGGCTGCGCGACCGGTTCGACGCGATCGTTCTCCCCGACCAGAGCCCCGAGGCTCTTCTCTCGGGTCATGCCGTGGGAACGATGCCGGAGGAGTATACGGGGGGGCTCGGCGAGGAAGGCGTCTCTTCCCTCCGCGCCTTCGTCGAGGACGGGGGAACGCTCGTCGCCCTCGACTCCGCGGCGTCCTTCGCGATCGATCGGCTGCGGCTGCCGGTGCGAAACGTCCTCGCCGGTGTCGACGCCTCGGATTTCCTCGGCCCCGGCTCCATCCTGCAGGTGCGCGTCGACACCTCTCACCCGCTCGCCCACGGCCTGCCCGATTCCCTGCCCATCTGGTTCGAGGGCTCGCCGGCCTTCGAGCTCGAGGCCGGCACCGCGGTCGCGAGCTACACCGACGAGGAGCCGCTGCTGTCGGGGTGGCTCCACGGTGGCGCCCGCCTGCGCGGTCGCGCCGCGCTCGCCCTTGTGCCGCTCGGGAAGGGAAGCGTCGTCCTGTTCGGCTTCCGACCGCAGTACCGGGCGCAGAGCCGCGTCACCTACCCGGCCCTGCTGAACGCCCTGTATCTCTCCGCCGCGGAGCGATGAGTGAGCGCTCCGTGTTTGATCACCCGCGGGGGTTGGCTTAGGATTGGGGGTCGCGCGTTGGGAGGTCGTCCAACGGTAGGACACATGGCTCTGGACCATGGAATCGGGGTTCGAGTCCCTGCCTCCCAGCCAGATTTCCGCGAAGAAACTCCAGCCTGCACCGCGACTTCACGGCATCAGCGGCTGAGGGCCGACCGAAAGTAGAACTCGAGCATCGCGGTCAACGGCGCGGCGTTCCCTCGCAAGCGGCTGCGGAGTGCGGCACCCTCCCAGCAGTCCACCAACAGGCTGGCCATGTGCCGCGGATCGGAGTCGGCGGGGATGTCGCCTCTTCTTCGGGCCTCTTTCAGGCAAACGGCGAGACGCTCGGCGATCGCGGAAAAGCACTCTTCGATCCTTCGCCGGAACACCTCGCTCACGCCCGACAATTCCTGTCCGAGTCCGCCCAACAGGCAGCCCATGTAGCCCTCTTTCTGATAGCTCTGTCGGGTCAGCTCGAAGAAACGGCGCACCCGCTCGAGCGGGGTACGGCTTTCGTCCCCGAGGCACACGTCGAGGCCCGCATGCACTTGTCGCATGTACTGGTCGACGACCTGGAGCGCGAAGTCCTCTTTGTCGCTGAAGTGATGGTAGAAGGAGCCTTTGGGAGTACCCGTGGCCGCGAGCAGCGCCTGGATGCCCAGATCGTTGTAGCCATGCTTCAGGAGCATGGGCAACCCCGCATCGAGCAGGCGCTGCTTCGTTGGATGAGTCATGTGCGTTGACTAGTAGGGTGCGTACGGAATCCCGGGCGCGAACCACCTGGCGTCGACGAGTTCAGAGTCGCACGGCGCGGCATCGTGGGCGCCAGCGCTCGCAGTTCGTCTGCCTTCCCCCTGGCGGCTCGCTCCCGGGACGCAGTCAGCCCTTGACCTTCTCGATCATGTGGTCGATGACCTGGCTGTGCTCGCGCTGGGGACTGAACATGACGATGTCCGCGTCAGCGTCGACCTTGACGTTGTGCCCGGGCGGCCAGTAGAAGAGGTCGTTCGCATTCACCGTCTCCCGCGCGCCCTTCGCATCGGTCGTCGTGAGCTGGCCGCGCAAGACGAAGCCCCAGTGGGGGCACTGGCAGCGGTCGCCCTCCAATCCCACGAAGAGGGGCGTCGTGTCGACGCCCGCCGAGAGAGTGAAGTACTCGCCGCTGATCTTGTCGAATCCGCTCACGTCGCCAAAGCCCGTCCGCTGACGGAGCACGGCACCCGGAATCTCCATCCTGACGTCCACCTTGTCCTTCGCCACCCGCATGGTCGCCTCCCCTTTTCACCTGCCGACTAGACCGATTGGTCTAGTTCGGCACTATACGCCCTCTGAAGACGCTGTCAATGAGGGATTGGCGCTCACCCGACGCACAGTGGAGCGTCGCAGACTCCGGCCCCGGGGAGGAGGCTTCGGACACACCGCTTCGCCCCGCAGAGACCCCCGGAGCCATCGATGGGGGTCATGAGCCCTGGCACACCATGGAATGGGCTTGCCTCGGCTCGGGACACATGATATAGATCTTGAGACACGCACACTTGAGGCTGTCTCTTGAAGCTCGGAGCCAAGGGCTCCGGTGCTGTCCCTCCTCCTGACTGACCGGTGGCGTCCGCCCTGCGCGGAGGCGTCTTCCGCGGTGGTGGGCTTGGCTTCGTGTGGAGCCTTATCGGGTGCGCGCCATAAGGAGGAATACGTCTTGATGGAAATCGGATACATCTTTCCGCTCATGCACCTCGTGCCCACGGTGGCGGTCCTGACCGCGGCCTTCCTCGTGGTGCGCGCGGTGTCGGTCCGTGTCACCTGGCGGCGGAACCACATCCGTCACCTCGACGACACTCTGGCCTGAGGCTCCCCGGGGGGCGGCTGACTATACTGCCCCCGTGCGCTCATCCGGCGAGGCCCCGGGTCGAGGTGAGAGGGCGAGGCTGCGGGCCCTACTCGCCCATCCGCCCGCCGAGGCGGCCCGGGGGCTGATCGGAAAGGTCCTCGTCCGGCGAGGACCCGGCCAAAGGCGCCGCGTCGTGCGCATCGTCGAGACCGAGGCCTATCTCGGTGCCGACGACCCGGCCGCTCACGCGTTCCGGGGGCGGAGCCCGCGGACGGATCCTCTCTGGGGCCCGCCGGGGACCGTCTACGTGTACTTCGTCTACGGGATGCACCACTGCCTGAACCTGGCGGTGGACGCCCCGGGCGTGCCGGGCTGCGTGCTCATTCGCGCCGCCGAACCGCTCGAGGAAGGCACGCTGCCGTTCGATGCGTGCCGCGGGCCCGGACGCCTCTGCCGCGCGCTGCGCATCGACCGCCGCCTCTCGGGCCGGCACCTCTTCGAGGACGACCCTCCCCTGACCCTGCGGGAGGGACCCTCGCCGCCCCTCGTGGCGGTCTCGACCCGCGTGGGGATCCGCGAGGCCGCCGACCGAGAGCTGCGTTTCTTCGATCCCGGAAGCCGCGCCGTCTCCGGCCGGCGCACGGTGGTGTAAGCTCGAAACTGGCTGACCCGGACGGTCCGGTCGACAGCTTTCGGTCACCGCGAAGAGAGGAATCCATGAAGACCGACGCGTTCGGCGCTCGCTCGACCCTCGACACCGGCCAGGGGCGCGTCAGCGTGTACGCGCTCGGCGCCCTCGAGAAGCGGGGCGTCGTCCCGGAGCTCCACGCGATGCCGTTCTCGATCAAGCTGCTCCTCGAGGCGGTGCTGCGCAACGTGGACGGCGAGCTCGTGACCGAGGGAGACGTCGCCGCCCTGGGACGCTGGAGCGCCGCCACGGTTCCCGGCGGAGAGCTGCCCTTCATGCCGGCCCGGGTGATCCTGCAGGACTTCACCGGGGTCCCCGCGGTGGTCGACCTCGCCGCGATGCGCGCGGCGGTGGCGCGGCTGGGGGGCGATCCCCGGACGATCAATCCCCTCGTGCCGGTGGACCTGGTGGTGGACCACTCGGTGCAGGTGGACGTCTACGCGTCAGCCGACGCGCTCGCGCGCAACGCCGAGATCGAGTTCGAGAGAAACCGCGAGCGCTACGAGTTCCTGCGCTGGGGCCAGAAGGCGTTCGATCGTTTCCGGGTCGTCCCCCCCGCCACGGGGATCGTCCACCAGGTGAACCTCGAGTACCTCGCCAAAGGGGTCCTGCTCCGGGAGGACCCGGACGGAGTGGTGGCGCTGCCCGACACGCTCGTCGGGACCGACTCGCACACCACGATGATCAACGGCCTCGGTGTCCTCGGCTGGGGAGTGGGCGGGATCGAGGCCGAGGCGGCCATGCTCGGCCAGCCGCTGTACATGGTCACGCCGCAGGTGGTGGGCTTCCGGCTCGTGGGAGGGCTGCGCGAAGGGACGACGGCGACCGATCTCGTGCTCACCGTGACCCAGATGCTGCGGAAGAAGGGCGTCGTCGAGAAGTTCGTGGAGTTCTGCGGTCCCGGGCTCGGGGAGATGACCCTCGCCGACCGGGCGACGATTGCGAACATGGCTCCCGAGTACGGGGCGACCTGCGGCTTCTTCCCGGTCGACGAGGAGACCCTTGCCTACCTCCGGCGCACCGGGCGCACCTCCGCCGAGGTGGACCTCGTCGAGCGGTACTGCAAGGAGCAGGGGCTCTTCCGCACCGCGCGGGGGAAGGAGCCGCTGTTCTCGGACACCCTCGAGCTGGACCTCGCGACCGTCGAGCCCAGCCTCGCCGGACCCAAGCGGCCCCACGACCGGGTGGCCCTGTCCGGCATGAAGACCGCCTTCCGCGAGGCGCTCCTCGCCCCGGTCAAGCAGCGCGGCTTCGACCTGCCCGCCGACAAGACGGCGGCGAGAGTGCCGCTCGAGGTGCGAGGCGAGAAGACCGCGATCGCCCATGGTTCGGTCGTGATCGCCGCGATCACGAGCTGCACCAACACCTCGAACCCCTCGGTCATGCTCGGAGCGGGGCTCCTCGCCCGCAAGGCCGTGAGGCGCGGCCTCAAGGTGCCGCCGTACGTGAAGACGAGCCTCGCCCCCGGGTCCAAGGTCGTGACCGAGTACCTGCGCCGGTCGGGCCTCCTGCCCGACCTCGAGGCCCTGGGCTTCTACCTCGTCGGCTACGGCTGCACGACCTGCATCGGAAACTCGGGGCCGCTGCTCCCCGAGATCTCGAAAGCGATCGGCGACGGCGGCCTGGTGGCGGCAGCCGTCCTTTCCGGGAACCGCAACTTCGAGGGGCGCGTGAACCCCCACGTCAAGGCCAACTACCTCGCCTCTCCGCCCCTCGTCGTCGCTTACGCCCTCGCAGGGTCGGTCGACCTCGACCTCGCCACGGAGGCGCTGGGGACGGGCGCGGACGGGGCTCCGGTGAAGCTGGCCGACGTGTGGCCGAGCCGGAAGGAGATCGCCGAGCTCGAGGTCGCGATCGGGGCCGAGATGTTCCACAAGACCTACGCCAACGTCTTCGACGGAAACCCCGAGTGGAACGCGATCCCGGTGGCGGGAGGGGACAGCTTCGCCTTCGAGGAGAACTCGACCTACATCCAGGAGCCTCCCTTCTTCATCGGGCTCACCCGGCAGCCGACACCCCTCTCTGACATCCGGGGCGCGCGGATCCTCGCCCTCCTCGGCGACAGCGTCACCACCGACCACATCTCCCCCGCCGGCGACATCGCGCTGGATAGCCCGGCCGGGCGCTACCTCGTGGAGCGGGGCATCGAGAAGAAGGACTTCAACTCCTACGGCTCGAGACGCGGCAACGACCGCGTGATGGTGCGGGGGACCTTCGCCAACATCCGCCTCAAGAACCAGATGGTGCCGGGAGTCGAAGGCGGCGTCACCATCCACGTCCCCTCGGGCGAGCGCATGGCGATCTACGACGCGGCCGAGCGCTACCGCGGGGAGGGCACGCCCCTCGTGGTCGTGGCGGGCAAGGAGTACGGCAGCGGCTCCTCCCGCGACTGGGCGGCCAAGGGCACGCTTCTCCTGGGGGTGCGGGCGGTGATCGCGGAGAGCTACGAGCGCATCCACCGCAGCAACCTGGTGGGCATGGGAGTCCTCCCCCTCCAGTTCGAATCGGGCGAGGGCGCGGAGTCCCGGGGACTGAGGGGAGAAGAGACGCTCACGATCACGGGCCTCTCCGGCGAGATCCGGCCGCGACAGAAGCTGAGGGTCGAGGTGAAGCGGCCGGACGGCAAGACGACGTCCTTCACCGCGACCGCCCGCCTCGACACCCCGGTCGAGGTCGACTACTACCGCAACGGAGGCATCCTCCACACCGTGCTCCGCAAGATGGTGGGCTAGGACCACGAGGGCCTCGGGCGATCGAGCCCCGAGGGCGAGCGAGGGAACAAGAGCATGGCCCACCTGAGCTTCCTGGGCGCCGCGGAGACGGTCACCGGATCGCAGTACCTCATCGAGTCCGGGAAGAAGCGCGTGATGGTCGACTGCGGGATGTTCCAGGGTCAGAAGGCCTTGCGCCTGCGCAACTGGGAGGATCCCTGCGCGGACCCCGCGAGCCTCGACGCCCTCGTCCTCACCCACACCCACCTCGACCACATCGGACGGGTGCCGCGGCTCGTGGCGCGCGGGTTCCGGGGCCCGATCTACTGCACTCCGGCGACGGTGGAGCTGGCCGAGGTCCTCCTCCTCGACGCGGCGCACCTGCAGGAGGAGGACGCGGCCTACCTCAATCGCAAGGGCCTGACGAAGCACAAGCCGGCCCTGCCCCTGTTCGACGAGAAGGACGCCCGGGTCGCTCTCGAGCTGCTGCGCGGGGTTCCGCTCGGCCAGGAGCAGGGGGTGAGCGCCTCGTTCCGCTTCGGCTATCGGGAGGCCGGCCACATCCTGGGGGCCGCCTCGGTCGA
>Ga0214472_10005435_pt1 | contig 13399 bp, 16 predicted proteins | sample RVTome_6_FD_207662 | JGI IMG/M metagenome (GOLD analysis project Ga0214472, IMG submission 207662) | Soil microbial communities from uranium-contaminated site in the Upper Colorado River Basin, Wyoming, United States - RVT140D175 | ecosystem: Environmental > Terrestrial > Soil > Contaminated >... | reverse complement strand
CCAAGCCCATCAGCTCGACTTGCCAGCTTAGCAACTCGCGCATATCGGCATGATCTTCGATGATTAAGACTATTTTCATGGTCGTCAACTTCGCGACCGACGGGTCAGGGCTCGCACCGTCACGGCCCGCTGACTATGCCACAGTGAGGGAATGCCGATCAAGCGCAGTCCTTTTTTGGTCGAGCATGGCTTACTGCACCTTGATTTTCTTCTGATCGCCGACAATGACCGTGATCAGCTTTTCCGGTTGCAAGAACTGCTTGGCAACCCGCAGAACATCCTCGCGGGTAACTTTGCCGATGAGTCCGCTGTAACGGTCGGCGAAATCGAGTCCGAGCCCAAACAGCTCGACCTGACCGAGAAAGCCGGCGACCCGGCGATTGGTGTCGAAGCGCAGCGGGAAGCTGCCGGTCAAGTAGTTCTTGGCATCGCTCAGCTCTTGCTCGCTCACCGATTGCTCGCGTAGTTTGCGAATTTCATCTCGGGCCAGGCCAATCGCTTCCCCCGCCGATTCATTTTTAGTCTGCATGACGAACTGAAACGATCCATGGCTCTGGTCCGCGCCAAAGTAGCTATAGACGGAATAGGCCAAGCCCCGCTCGTTACGGATCGAGTCCATCGCCCGCGACGAGAAACCGCCGCCACCGAGAATGTAATTCATCACCTGGATCGCGTAGTAATCCGGATGGCGTCGCGGCACGCCGGCGTGGCCGAGCATGATGTTGGCCTGGGTCAGCTCTTTGTTCAGCCGAATGGTCTGCGGCACGCCAATCGTAGCTGGCGCCGGCGGTGGCACGCCTGCGGCGCCTTTGCTCCAGCCGCGCAAGGCTTGATTGAGCGCCTGGCTAATCTCGCGCTCCGAGACATCGCCAACCACGGAAATGATCGATCGGTTGGGCCGGTAAAAACGGCTGAAAAAATCTTTCAGGCTTTGCGCCCGCAAGCTCTTCACCGAGGCCGCGGTCCCTTCAACCGGCCGCCCGTAAGGACTCTCGGGAAACAACGCCGCGGCAAAAGCCCGTCCCGCGACCGCGCCGGGATCTTCTTCTTGTGCCTTGATGGCGGCAATCACCGCTTGCTTTTGCCGGTCGATTTCTGCCGGCGGAAAAGTCGAAGACGTTAGAATCTCGGCCATTAACTCCAAGCCTGTAGCCAAGTCTTTCTTCAGAATCGTCATGCTGATGCTGGCAACGTTCTCGCTCGCGCCGCTTGCCAGGCTCGCGCCGATGAAATCCAACGTCTCACTGATTTGGAGCGCGTTGCGCCGGGCGGTCCCGTAGGTCAGTAGCCTCGCAGTCAAATTTGCCAGGCCGGCTCGGTCGACTGATTCATGGCGCGATCCCGCGTCGATCAACAATTCGATCGCCACCATCGGCAGCGCACGCTGCTCCGATGTGAGCAACACTAAGCCATTGTTCAGCACCGAACGCTTCGGCACGGTGCTGGCCTGAGCCGGCAGCGCCCATAGAGTCAGCACAAAGATTGCAATTAGCCTGGCCAAAAAGCTTTTCATTGGGGTTTCGCTTGGGTGGGAATCAGTACGCCGACCGTGCGCCGGTCACGATCGAGAGATGTCTTCGCAACGCGGCGGATGTCTTCCCGGGTTACTTTTCGAATGCCGTCCAAATAGCCATTCATCTGGCGCCAGCCGCCGGCCACTTCATAATATCCGATCTTCATCGCCTGGCCAAAAATCGAATCCTGCGCGAAGACAAAAGCCGCTTCCACCTGGTTCTTGGCTTTCTGTAGTTCTTTGTCGGTGATCAAATCTTTTTTCACTCTCTCCAGCTCGCTATCGATTTCGCGCTCCAACTCTGCTGCGTCCTTGCCCGGCAAGAGCTGCGCCGAGACGGAAAAACCAGTGGGATCGATCGATACGGCACCATAGTCGGCGTCGATCCCATTGGCCAGCCGTTTTTTGTAAACCAACTCGTGGTGCAGCCGCGAACTACGCCCGCCGGCGAGCACGACGGAGAGTAAATCCAACGCGAAGCTATCCGGACTGGCTTGATTGGGCGCGTGATAATACATCGTGACGAACGGCAGCTCGGCTTCTTTCTTGAGCGCCACCCGCCGCTCACCGCGCTGCTCCGGTTCCGTGACTTTAACTTTCGGCGGCTCCGCGCCGCGGGGCATTTTTCCATAGGCCGCCCGGATCTTCGGCAAGATCTCCGTCGTGGAAAAGTCGCCGACCACGACGATGAAGGCGTTGTTCGGCGCGTAATAAAGTTTATAGAAGTCGACCAAATCCTGGCGCGTGAGATTCTGAAGATCTTCCATCCAACCGACCACGGGCCGGCGGTAGGGATGAACGGTGTAGGCAACCGCGTTGACCACTTCACCGAGGGCTGCCGCCGGATTATCGTCGGTGCGCAGGCGCCGTTCTTCTTGAATGACTTTCTTCTCGGGCTCGAAGTAAGTTTCGCCCAACAGCGCGTTGACCATGCGGTCCGCTTCTAATTCCAGTTCAATCGAAATTTTCTCCCGGCTCATGGTGGCGAAATAAACCGTCATATCGTTAGAGGTAAAAGCATTGGAGCGGCCGCCGTTTTTGGCAATGATACGCGAGTATTCTTCCGGGCCCGTAGTCGGGGTGCCCTTAAAAAGGAAATGTTCGAGAAAATGCGCCAAACCGCTCTTACCGTCCTTTTCGTTGCGCGACCCGACCCGATACCATACCTGGAATGTCACCGCAGGGCTCTTGTGGTCTTCTAAGAGAAGCACCTTGAGGCCGTTGTCCAGAATAAATTCCTGAACCCGTTCGGCTTGGGCTGGGCGGGCCATCAATAAGGAAACCGCAAGCCAGGCAAACATTAAAATCCACCGCGGCAAGATCATTTCTCGAAACTAAAGGATGGCGCCTTAAAGTCAAGGCGACGCGTTAGTACCGCGGTAGTCAACATAAGCGGCCAGGGGAAGGTCATGGCAATGGTGAGCCTGGTCTATGCCATGGTCTAATTGGTTCCGCCGAACGCCAAAAGTCAACGTATAGACATCGACAGGCCAGGCGCCAGAGGATTGACTCCCCCGCCCCTGCACCATACTATGCTGCCAATTCAGGAGGACTTCATGGCTGACGTTACCGACATGCGGGGTTACATCGAGCTGCTCAAAGAAATGGGCGAGCTCCGCGAGTTTGACGGCGTGGATTTGAACTTGGAGGTGGGCGCGCTCACCGAGCGGGCGGCGGAGAAAGAAGGGCCGGCGCTGCTGTTTAATAATTTCAAAAACTATCCGGCAGGCTTTCGCGTGATCTCAAATGTCTTTCGCACTTGCAAACGTACCGGTCCCGCAATGGGCATCGTCGCGGAAAACGGCATCGACTATCTTCACGCGTGGCGTAAAAAACTGGCGGCGTACATACCGGTCCCCGTGCAGCAGGTCGAAGGCGGACCGGTGATGGAAAATCAGATGGCCGACGACCAAGTCGACCTTTACAAGTTCCCCACGCCGAAGTGGCATGACCTCGACGGCGGGCCGTTTATCGGCACGGGCTGCGGTGTGATCACCAAGGACTTGGACACCGGCAAGATCAACATCGGCACCTACCGCGTCATGGTACAGGACAAGAACCATGTCTCGGTGAAGATGAACATGGGTAAACATGGCCGGCTCGCTTTCGAACGCGCTCGCGAAAAGGGACAACCCTTGCCCATCGCCATCACGCTCGGCCAAGGACCGGCGGTGTTTCTCGCCGCGCAAATGCCATTGCCCCCGGACGTAAATGAGTATGAGTTCGCTGGCTACCTGCAAGGAGCGCCCGTGGCGGTGGCGCGGGGCGCCGCGACCGGACTGCCGATTCCGGCCAATGCGGAAATCGTTCTCGAAGGTGAACTGCCGCCGATGAAAGATGAAGACATGCCGAAGGAAGGCCCCTTCGGCGAGTGGCCGGGATATTTTACCGACGAAAATGTCGGCGAGACACCGGTCATGACTGTGCAACGAGTTTATTATCGCAATAATCCGATTTTGCTCGGCGCACCGCCGCTCAAACCGCCGGCAAGTTATCTGCCGATGCCGCTCGGTGCGGCGACTTTGTGGGAACAGTTAGAAAAAGCCGGCGTCCCGGAAGTCAAAGGAGTGTGGGGTTTTGTTTACGGCGGACAGCCTGGTCCCTTCACAGTCATTTCGATTAAGCAGCGCTACGCGGGACACTCCAAACAGGCTTTGCTCGTCGCCGCAGGCGCCCGCGCCGGCGCCTACGGCGGTAAATTCGTCGTCGTGGTTGAGGATGACATCGATATCACCAATCCGGGAGAAGTGATCTGGGCGATCGCGACGCGCTGCTACGTGCGCGGCGGCATCGACATCATCAAAGATGTGTGGGCGTCTGTGTGTGAGCCGGCGATGCCGCCGGACGAGCGCTCGCCGCGTGGCTACACCTCCGACCGGGTGCTGATCGACGCCTGCCGCCCTTATAAATGGCTGGACCAGTTTCCGGCGGTGAACGCCTTTGAAAAGGAATTCAAAGACAAAATTGAGAGCAAGTTTAAAATATAGCCCCGCTTTCACTGCCAACTCGGGTAAAGAATTTTTTTTCGAGTGGATCGTCAAACTAGACGATAGGGGCCGCTCGGCGGCCTAATACGCAATAAGGAGTCGTCCTATGGGCGCCATCGAAGCGCTAAGTTTAGCGATGGGCACGGCATGGGCATCCGGCATCAATCTCTACGCCACCGTGGCGGCGTTGGGAATCGCCAATCAAGCTCAGCTGATCCAGCTGCCGCCGGATCTGCAGGTGCTCAGCCATCCCGCCGTCATCGCCATCGCCTGCACCATGTACGTGATCGAATTCTTTGCCGACAAAGTCCCCTACGTGGACAGCGGTTGGGACGTGCTGCACACCTTTATTCGCATACCTGCCGGCGCGATACTCGCCGCCCGATCACTTGGCGACATGAGTCCGCCATTGGAGCTTGCGGCGCTGCTGGCGGGGGGGTCGATCGCGCTGGCCGCGCATGGAGTCAAGGCGACCACGCGTTTAGCGATCAATGCCAGCCCCGAGCCGTTTAGCAATTGGGCCGCCAGCGTCACAGAAGATGTCACGGTCTTGGGCAGCGTGTGGTTGATGTTCAATCATCCGATCCTCATGCTGATCTTCGTCGCAACCTTCGTGGCGCTGTGCGTTTGGCTGGCGCCAAAACTCTTTCGCTTGGCCAAACGTGGTTACGTGGCGCTGCGCAACAAGGTACGGGGTGTGAAGCCCGATCAATCCGCGCCCAACGGCCCGTCGACGCAACCGACGTGATTCAGCGACTTGCTAACAACAACCTTGGAAGGTCAGAGTAGCCATGGAGCAGACCACCCATAACCCACTGCCCGCGACGCCCCTCACCCTCGACGGTTCGTACCTATTGCATCAAGTGTTTCGCATCCGCTGGTCAGCGTGGAAGGCGCTCGGTATGGCCGTGCAAAAAAATGTTCTTACCCGCGCCAGCGCCGTGTTCGCCCCGATGGAGCAGAATACGCAGGAGCCCACCGGTCTTTTCAACCTGCTCGGCCATAAGGGCGATTTGCTGCTGGTGCATTTTCGCCGCAGCCTCGAAGGGCTCAGTCAAGCCGAGTTAAACGTTACGCGGGTCGAGCTCTACGAATATCTCGAACCGATGACTTCTTACGTCTCGGTAGTCGAGTTGGGTCTCTATGAAGCCTCGGTAAAACTTTTCAGCGAATTGACGGCAAAGGGGTTGCGGCCTGGCACAGGCGAGTGGAATGCCGAGGTCGAAGCCGAACTTGCCAAACAGCGCCAAAGCGCCGCGCCGCGCTTATGGCCGGAAATCCCGCAGCGTCGCTATCTGTGCTTCTACCCGATGAACAAGTATCGCGGTGAACAAAAAAACTGGTATGGCGAGGCGATCACCGAGCGCCAACGCATGATGCGCGACCATGGTATGATCGGACGCCACTACGCCGGCAGGGTGACCCAGATCATCTCCGGCTCGATTGGCTTTGACGATTGGGAGTGGGGCGTGGATCTGTTCGCTGACGATCCGTTGGTCTTCAAAAAACTGGTTTACGAGATGCGCTTCGATGAAGCCAGCTCGGTCTATGGCCTGTTCGGCGCGTTCTTCATCGGCATGCGCTTTCCCGTGGCGCAGCTCGGCGCGTTGCTCGACGGCAAGGTGCCGAGCTTTGGCTAACCCGCAAAATTCCGTTCGCTGTAATCAATAATCATCTGTTTACGGAGGCGCCATGCGACTCAAGGACAAAGTCACCATCATCACCGGCGCGGCCCATGGCATCGGCAAGGCTTACGCACGCCGCTTCGCCGAAGAAGGGGCCCATGTCGTTATCGCCGACATAGACGCCCAGGGCGGTGAGGCGACGGCGAAGGCGATTATCGACGCCGGCGGCTCAGCCTGGGCAAGAACCACCGACGTGCGCAGTCTGGCGAATATCGAAGGGCTGATGAGTGAGACCGTGGATCGATTTGGCCGACTCGACGTTTTGCTCAACAACGCGGCGATTTATGTGACGCAAGAACTCTGGAAAGGGCCGGTGGAAGAGTTGGCTTTGGAGGAATGGGACCGCGTCATCGAAGTAAATTTGAAGGGCGTATTCCTGTGCAGCAAGGCGGCGATTCCGATCATGAAACGGCAGCGGGCCGGAAAAATCATCAACATCGCGTCGGGCACCTTTTTCAGCGGCTCCGGCAACATGCCGCACTACACCACCGCGAAAGGCGGCGTAGTAGCCCTCACCCGTGTGATGGCACGGCAATTGGGTGAGTTTGGCATCAACGTAAACTGTATGACCCCGGGCTCGACCATGAGTGAGGAATCGGTCTCCGACGAAGTACGCAAGCGGCGTCAAGGGAGCATGGACAAACGCGCCTTCCGACGCATCGAAACTCCTGCCGATATCGTCGGCACCGCGATTTTTCTCGCGAGCTCGGATAGCGACTTCGTCACCGGCCAGTTACTGGTCGTCGAAGGCGGCGGGATCATGCACTAGCGAAATTAGCTATGACGGGTCGCGCTTTGGCAGCGCTAGGAGCCGGTCTGGCTCAGCCAGCATTAAACGTCACGCCGTAGACGTGACCGCAGGCATCGCAAAAAATAACATTGAAGGGCGCCAAGATAAACTGCTTGCCGCGTGTACCGCCGCTGCCGCCCTTGCGGGAAATAATGTGATCGATACCCACCACGGAACAGGTCGGACACTTTGGGTCCGGGTCGACCATGCCCTTGTATTGCTGGCTCTTGAACTGTTGTGAGAAGTGAAATTCGCCATCGCCCCGGTCGCCGAACGGCGGTTCCTCCGCCTTGGCTTCCTGTTCTATCGGTTCTTCCTCGGCCTCGGCGGGATGGTTTACTGCATCATAGACCTTTCGTTTCGCGCCGTCAGACAAGACCGCGTAGGCATCGAGCACCTTTTTGAATTTTCCGGCGGCCGTTTCATCGCCGGGGTTACGATCCGGATGGTAACGAAAAACCATCTGGCGGTAGGCACGCTTGATCTCATCCGGCGACGCGGCGGGCCTTATGCCAAGCAAGGAATAGTAGTCGAAATCAGTGTTCAACTTCTCGGGCCTTCCCTCAGTCGGTCACCTACGCGAAACGGCAATCACCTAATCGGCTGAAACGACTATCGGCGCCAGCGTGAAAATCGCCCGCCAGTTCCAGTGGACCTACCACGTTGCTTATAATTCGCGACGCACATGTCATAAAGCGCCACACCGGTGTGCTCGGCAACCACGCGCTCGCCGTCGCCGCTCAAGTACTCGACCTTCACGGACGGCTCAGTGGCCGAAGACTCATTGTTAGTCAGGCGAATCAAGCGCGCCTCGTTCTTATCCAATAAATTGCCGATGGTCCGAAGTATCTGGATTAGATTGAGAAACTCTTTCGCCGGAGCGGGCTTGCCCTGGTTCTCCGCACCGGCATCATCGAGATCGGCGAGGTCCAACGCGCGGTACTGAATCGTCACCGGAGTTGCCGCCGGCGGTTCTTGGTAGCCACAGAGTGCAGTATATTCATTCGCCTCGAGACGAATGTCGAAACATTTAATGCCCCGCCGCTCCAGATCTTGGCCAATGCAGCGTAATGCTGCCCCAAAAGTGATTCGGGGCATTAATGATTCTCCATGCAGATACGACTCACTCTCACTTTTTGGCTCCAACCTCGAGATTTTAGCTACCGTAAATGGTAAGTGCAGACGCCGGAAAAATCAACCGAAAAGTTACCGGATGCGTCCTCTTTAAGGAGCGCATCCGGTAAGTCGGCGAGGTAATTTTGATCAGCCCGGGTAATTCGCCGGGAAATACTAGGAAGCTGGGGGAATTGCCGGCAGCGCATCCGTGACACCGATCATACTGTCGCGGGTGACCAGCTCCTCCAGATCGGCGGTGCGCCAATTCTCGGTGCCAGCGGGACGCAGCGGCAGCACGATATAACGAATGTCCGCCGTGCTGTCATGCACCCGCACTTCGACATCGTCTGGCAGATCCAAACCGAACTCGCGCATCACGCCGCGCGGATCGGCCACCGAGCGCTGGCGGTAGTTGAAGCTCTTGTACCAATCGGGCGGCCGGCCCAGGATTGGCCGGGGATAACAGGAACACAGCGTGCACACGACCAGGTGGCGCACTTTTTCGCTGTTCTCCAAAACCACGAACTCATTGATCGCCGTGGCGTCGATGGCCATTTCGGCACACGCCGTTTTAGGGTCAGCGACGAAGCGAGATTTGAATGCCGGATCGGTCCACGCGCGGGCCACGAGCTTGGCGCCGTTAGCCGGCGTGCGTGCTTCCTGATATTCAATCTGGCACTGAATATCTTTCTCGCTGATCACGCCTTTTTCGACCAACAGCGCGCGAATCGCATAGATGCGCTTGGCAAGCTGGCTCAATTCATGCTTCGGATGTTCATGTCCATCGGCATCGGTAACGGCATCTACCATCGTTCGATTCTCCTTAAGCCAGCGGTTCTAACCAGTGCTCGTAGATATCAACGAGCACCTTATCCTTGGGCCCCACCGCATTTCCCCACACCTCGGCCTGGTTGAAAGCAACCAGATAGAGAGTCTTCTTCGGTAAGCCGTCTTTGCCAAACGCGAGCGTTTCAGGGTTCAAGAAATCACCGTAGACTTTTTCGATCCGGCCGGCCTTGCCGCGGATATACCAGGGGGTGCGCAAATGTCCGGCGCGGTCTTCGAATTTGACCGTCACCCGATCGCCGGTTTTGAACCGGCCCGTGGCGGGAGTCACGGCTCGCCCCATTTGGCTTCAAACTCGGCAAGTTTCTTGTCAATTTCTTCTTTGGTGAGAATGTTTTTCTCGATCAGAATAGTCTCGATGCTGGCGATCCAGCGCTCATAGTACGTCATGTCGCGATAGGCCGAGGAGTCCATCTCCTCGCGCGCCCGGCGCATTTCATCGGTGCGTTTGACACCCCGCGCGCCGAGGGCTTGATTGACCGCGTCGGCAAGGATCTCCCAGTCCGCCAGCTGGTGCTCCGTGACATCGATGGCACCCGCGCCGGGAAGCCCGCCGACATCGTGATGACCGCGTGCCATAATCAAACCTCCGCTAACTTAGCTTTTCAGACGGTTGGCAAGCGCATGATGCTCCTCTTTGATACCCGCCGGCAAATGATCGCCGAAGGTATCGAAGAAGTCGCTCTGGCTCTTCAAGTTATTTTTCCACGCTTCGCGGTCCACCGAGACCAATTGATCAATATCGGCCTTGGAGATGTCGAGTCCGTCGCCACTCAAGCTCGCCGCCTTGGGCACATAGCCGATCGGCGTCTCGTCCGCCTGGCCGCCGCCTTTGGCGCGCTCGATCACCCAGCGCAGCACCCGCAGGTTTTCGCCGAAACCAGGCCAGAGGAACCGGCCACGCTCGTTGCGCTGAAACCAGTTGACGCGGAAGATTTTTGGCGGATGAGTGGTGCGCTTGGCCATGGTTAACCAATGACCCCAATAATCGCCCATGTTGTAACCGCAGAAAGGCAGCATGGCCATCGGATCGCGCCGCACCACGCCCACCGCTCCGGTGGCCGCCGCGGTGGTTTCGGACGCCAAGGTCGCACCAAGAAAAGTGCCGTGCTGCCAGTTGAACGACTGGTACACCAGTGGCACCAGCTTTTGCCGACGCGCACCGAAAAGAATCGCGCTGATCGGCACGCCTTCGGGCTTTTCCCATTCTGGCGAATAGGTCGGCGCCTGCTTAATCGACACGGTAAAGCGTGCGTTAGGGTGCGCCGCCGGGTGGCCGCCTTCGGGATCCCAAGGCTTGCCACGCCAATCTTGCGCATTGGCCGGCACCGGATCGTCGTGCCCTTCCCACCAGACGGTGCCGTCGTCGCGCAGCGCCACATTGGTGAAAATGGTGTCCTTCTTAACCGTCTGTACCGCGTTGGGATTGGTGTTCGAGCCGGTGCCCGGCGCTACGCCGAAGAAGCCCGCCTCCGGGTTGATCGCCCACAGCCGTCCGTCGGAACCGACGCGCAGCCAAGAAATATCGTCGCCGACCGTGTGAATCTTCCAACCTTTCATGCTTGGCGGCGGTACCAGCATCGCCATGTTGGTCTTGCCGCAAGCGCTCGGGAAGGCGCCGCAAACATAAGTGATCTCACCGTCCGGGCTTTCCACTCCGACGATCAACATATGTTCGGCCAACCAACCTTCTTTTTGGCCGAGCTTACTGGCGATGCGCAAAGCCAAGCACTTTTTCGCCAAGAGTGCATTGCCGCCGTAGCCGGAACCAACGCTCCAAATCGTATTGTCCTGGGGGTAGTGGCAAATAAAGCGCCGCTCCATGTCGAGATCGGCTTTGGCATGCAGACAACGGGTAAAGTCATCCGAATTGCCCAAGTGATCGAGCGCCACTTTACCCATGCGCGTCATGAGCCGCATGTTGAGCACGACGTAAACGCTATCGGTGACCTGAATGCCGACTTTGCTAAACGGCGAGCCCTGCGGCCCCATGAGAAATGGAATCACGTACAAAGTGCGGCCGTGCATCGCGCCCGAGAAAATTTTCGACAGCTTATCGTAAGACTCGGCCGGCGCCATCCAGTTGTTATTGGGACCAGCTTCTTCCTGCTGCTCGGCACAGACGTAGGTGAGATTTTCCGTGCGCGCGACATCGTTGAGCGCGCTGCGATGAAGATAACAGCCCGGCATTACTTTCTGATTGAGCGGCAAGAGGTCGCCGCACTGGACCGCGACCTGAGTTAACTTTTCCCGCTCATCTTCCGAACCATCGCACCAGTAAACATTATCCGGCCGGCACATGGTCGCCACTTGGTTGACCCATTGTTGGATATGGATGTTGTTCGGCACGGCACCTAAGGCGTTACTCATGGGTGACGACTATATCCTTTCTAAAATGGGTAGTGCAATAAAGCGTTCTCGTAGCCCCACTAGCGCTCCAAGAAACTCCCACGAGGAGATTCCAAAATATTCCAAGAAGCCGGAGTCGTCGGTTTTTTACTAGATAGTCGAAGGTAGCTGATTCTCCGCCGCGATGTCAACTAAGGGGTTATTTTCGTCACCGTCAAGTCAACGCCGCTGCCATAGTCAAGGGTCCTTGCGCTAATTTCTCGAGGGCGGAAAGATCGTGGCGCACTCGCGCAAAATATGCGCTTGATGATCGGCATCCATGTCCTTTTCATTTCCCTCCTCATCGGGAAATTCACTGCATCGATAAGACTCCCGACCCCTTTCCGAAGAGCCCAGATGGAAACGGAAATGATGAATGGAAAAATGATTATCGAGCAAACTGTGATCCCCTCCGGGTAAAACTGAAGTCATTGGGATTTCTCCCAAATTCGAGAGAATCGGCTCGGCGTAACAATTGGAATCCCTTTGTATCGTTTTAGACGCAACCGATGATCGTCCCCGGAAACAAGCCACTCCGCTTGCGCGGCGGCCGCGCAGGCGAGAATCTTCTCATCGTCTGGATCCCGCTTGATTACCGGCTCGATCGCCAAATCTGGAATCACTTCGACCACGCTCAGCAGCGCCTCCATTAGTTCCGCCACGGAAGTTTGCAGAGTCGCGATTCTCAGTCTGAATTTCTGACGTCCGAGCACCTCGCGTAGCTCTTCCATGATCGCCGGCGTTGTCACCAGCGTCAGGTCTCCTGCTTCCGCCAAGACCAGCAAGCGGTGCGGATTTCCAGTCCACAGCAACGCCGAAACGAAAACATTCGTATCCGGCACGACACGCGCTTTAGCCACGACGTCTCCGCGACTCGCGCCTCATGCGGTGCACTTCAGCCGCGATATCCTCAAGCGGCGGACCATTCTCCGGCACTCGTTCCGCGATTCGAGACGGTTTCAGTGGTTGCAGCCGTTTCAAAACAATCGTGTCTCCTTCAGTCCACACCGCCAGCTCGCTCGCAGTTGGGAACAGCCGCAGCATTTCTTTAGGAAGTTTGATATACGCGTCCGTTTCAACCTTGATCGCTTTCATAAATTCCTCCGAGTAAATACGATTGCCATGTCCTTCTCGTTCTATATTCTTATCAGTGTAGATTTTCAGCCGAGCCAAGTGTTTGCTCCAATATCGAGGCCTGCCCGCCGCGCAGCCGCGCGACTTTCTTAAGAGAAGTTTTCCACTCTCTGTCGAGATCGGCCTCGTGCGCATAGTAATAAACGAGAGCCGCGTGAATCCGTGAAAGATCGAGATGCGGCAATGCCACCACAATTTCCTCTGGACTCATTTCCATCACTTCAGAACGAACCGCCACATCGAGCACCTTGATGCCGGTCCCGGCAATCAACGGCGCCCCGCCCCGAACTCCCAGACGCGTTTCAATGTAAGCATCTGGTTTCGCCTTCATTTTAGGTTTTGCCATAACATCTCCTTACCAGCTTTCATTCGCACTCGTCGGGCAAATCCGGCTTCTCCTCCAGCAAGATCGTATTGCTTTTCACGATTCCCCTATAGACTTTCATCGCGTTACCCTCCTTTAAGAAATATATCTCCAAATTATCATAACCGCATAACGCCTACTCTTCCGCTTCGCGCGCATAAACACACGCCCGACAGCTCGCAACTCTCCGGCTCCACGGTGCATTGTCTCGTTTACGAACACGATCACGAACACGCTCCCGGTTCCGACTGACCTTCTCCAAACCCGCCCAGCACAAAGGATGAATACACATTGAGAACCAGAAAGGTTCCTTTGTCTTACTGTTGCCTATTCGATCACACACGATCCAAAACCAAAAAAACTCCCGACCTGTTTGATTTTCTCGATTCTCTCGCATTTGGGAGAAATCGCAATGACCTCGCCTTCCGCCGGGGAACATCTATGTCATAACAATCTGAAAAGAAAGTCGGGAAATATAAGTCTGATAATCATCTAGCCGGCCGCTCCGAGAGGCACTAAGGTTGGCGGTGAGCCAACCCCACAAGCCAAAGGAGGAGACAGAGATGACACTGTACG
>Ga0214472_10005433_pt1 | contig 13406 bp, 12 predicted proteins | sample RVTome_6_FD_207662 | JGI IMG/M metagenome (GOLD analysis project Ga0214472, IMG submission 207662) | Soil microbial communities from uranium-contaminated site in the Upper Colorado River Basin, Wyoming, United States - RVT140D175 | ecosystem: Environmental > Terrestrial > Soil > Contaminated >... | reverse complement strand
ACTTGGGAGGGACCCTTTGGGGTCATCGAAAAACCCTTGCCCCTACCCAGCTTGACGGGACGATCTATGGGAAAGCCGTCTGGCTCCCCGACCCCAGCGCGAGCCGTCGCCGGCATGATTTCCCGAGAAGGGCGAGTGCCTTATGGCGTGCCCGCTCGTCCCAACTTTGGATCACGTGATCCGGCGTCCGGCAAGGGCTGGTACGTTCGGCGGGTGCCCGATGGGACAGCACTTGACCCGAAACGACCTCTCGGAAGTGTAGTGAGCGAGCGTGTAGGCCACGGCGCCCCTTAGGGGTTTGCTCCTGGAGACTTCAGCGCTACTCCGAAAGTTCATGTAAAGTCTGAGGTCATGAATGAGCGCACCCTTCGGCTCGCCATTGGCGTTGCCGTGGTCACGTCGGTAGTGCGTGGTTGGGGCTGTACGCCTCCCGGTCCCCCACCTCAGATCACGCAGGGTGTCGCGACGGGTGACGTCACCGATCGCAGCGCCATCGTTTGGGCGCGTGCCGACGGACCAGCGGAGCTCGTTGTCGCATTCGATGAGGGGGACGAGCTCCGCGCCGAAAACTCGGCGGCGTCCGATTTCACCGCACAGGTCACGCTGGAGGGGCTCAGTCCCGGCAGGGAATATGCCTATCGAGCTCGTTTCGAGCGCTCCGGTCGTCGCTCTCCCGAAGTAGAAGGGAGATTTCGAACCGCTCCCGCGCGTCAGGACGGCGTAGACGCCGTTCGTTTCATCGTCGGAGGAGACCTCGGCGGTCACGGCTACTGCCGTGAGACGGAAGGAGGCTATCGTATCTTCGACACGATGGGTGCGTTGTCACCCGACTTCTTCATCGCGAACGGAGACATGATCTACGCCGACGAGCTCTGCCCTGCCGAGGGACCGGAGGGTCGACGAAACGTTCCGGGAGATTTTCCGCGAGTGAGCGCGGCCGAGATCGATTGGACGGATCGCGCCGGACTTCAAGAGATCTTCTGGAAGCATTGGCGTTATCATCGCGGCGACCCGACCTTCCAGTCCTTTCTCGCTCGCGTTCCCATGTATGCGCAGTGGGACGATCACGAGGTCGTCAACGACTTCGGAGCGAGCTGGCCGTCATGGCCCTTTGCGCCGGAACGCCAGGGTTTTCCCAATCTTGCCGAAGCGGGTCGAGATGCGGTGCTCCACTACAATCCCATCGCCCGAAACTCCGATGAGCCAGGGCGGATATTCCGATCCTTTCGCTGGGGGCGAGACCTGGAGCTCTTTCTCCTCGACGGGCGCTCGTATCGCGATCGAAACGATCTCGCCGATAGCGAGGCGAGTCCCAAGACACTCTTGGGTGAGGAGCAGCTGGAATGGTTGGCAACGGGTTTGCTCGCTTCTGACGCGACCTGGAAAGTCGTGAGCTCCGACGTGCCCCTTTCGGTTCCCACCGGGACCCGCCCCGAGACCTTCGGACGGGATGGCTGGGCCAATGGCACCGCGGACGATTTCTCGGCGACGACGGGTTTCGAGCAGGAGCTGCTCGGATTGTTTCGCCGGCTCGATGCCGCGGATCTCGAGAACCTCGTGTTCGTGGTGACCGACGTCCATTGCGCCCTCAGCATCCGCTACGATCTGGACGCCGACGGCGACGGAGATCGGCTCGTCTTCCACGAGTTCGTGAGCGGGCCGATGGTTGCGGGGAAGCTCCCCGAGCCTCCCGGGCTCGATCCCACGCTCGAGCCGACGCTTCTCTACGCCGAGGCGAACCTCTTCAATTTCGGATACTACCGGCTCGAGCGGCGTCCCGACGGCACCCTGCACTTCCTCGCCGACATCCGCGATGGAGCCGGTGAGGTCCGCTCCGGGTCTTCCGTGGAGCTCCCGACCCGGCCACCCCAGCCCCGATAGGGAGGGCTCTCGGTCCCTTGGGTGGATAGCAGGGCCTTTAACACAATGTTCACATTCTAGTCTCCTGCTCTCAATGTGTCGGGGATACCTTCTGTCGCGCGCCCCGATCCAATTCGTGGAAGGAGAGACGTGAGCCAGAAAGCCACTGCCCGAGCCCTGATCCTGCTCATGACGATGTGCTTTTCGGCAGGAGAGGCGTACGCCTACGAAAAGCTTCCCAGCGCTCTCGACCGAGAAGCGGTGCTCGGTACGTACGACCTCGCTTCCAAGCTCCTTGGCGGCCCGGACGTGGAAGCGGCGCGCAAGGTCGCACCGCGCACGAAGCGAGAGGCACCGTGCCCGACCCCGCTGCCCGGCGCGTCCGGGCGTCCGGGTCAGCCGCTTCCGCCAGCTTTCGAAGCCGCGAAGACCTACTGCGGATTCTCGAGCTTGATCACCGAGAACGCCGTATGCTGCGGATCCATCAGCGCCGCCATGCGCCCGATATCGGGAATGTCCATGGGTGGCGCGAGGAGGGTGGCGCCCATCTTTTTCGCGCGCTCCACGGTACCATCGCACTCCTTGACCGAGAAATAGACCATCCAGTTCGGCGGCATGTCGCCCATTTCCTTGGTGATCGGTAGCATGCCGGCCGCCATGCGCTCGCCGCTCATGAACATGGTGTAGGGCATCGGGCCGAACTCCTGATGATCCGCTGACCACCCAAAGAGCCCAGTGTAGAATTTCTCCGCGGCGGCGGCGTCCGTGGTCAGAAGCTCGTTCCAACAAAACGCACCGACCTCGTTGACCAGCGCCGCTCCCTGGTGCGCCTTCGGTTGCCAGAGGGCGAACATCGCTTTCGTCGGATCCTGGAGGACGGCCATGCGGCCGATGTCCATGACGTCGAACGGATCCTTGATCACCGTGCCGCCCAGGGACTTCGCCTTGATGGATGACTCGTCGGCGCTCGCGACGGAAACGTAGGATAGCCAGTGGGGCGGGACGCCTTGAGATTTCATCTCCGCGGTGATCTCGTAGAGACCGGCGACGTCCTTCCCCTTGTGCTTCAACATGCTGTAGAACATGCCGCCCGGAACCTCTTGTTCCTCGACTTTCCAATCCAGAAGCTCGCCGTAGAAAGCCTTGGCCGACTTCGCGTCACTGGTGGCGAGCTCGACCCAACAGAAGGTGCCAGGGGCGTATTTTTTCATCTCCGACATGAGTTCTCCTTAATTAGGGTCGCGGGGCCCCCCGCCTACGCCCTTCGGGCTTCGGCGAGGTCTCGCCGAAGTCTCTTCGTTCGCAGTGGACGAAGGCGGACACCCCCGCGACCGGCCCTCGCTCCTCGCTCGGGCCGAAAAACACGGCCGGATTCCCTTGCGCCGTGTTTCGTCAGCAATTCCTCCCGCCCGGCGGCCCTCACGGGCCGACTCTCCTCTCGGGGCGGCCCCAGTCTACCACCCGGCGCAAGCGCTCAAGTCGCGCCCGCGAGGCCGCTCGGGTTTGCCGCATCGGGTCGTTTTGGTTATTGTCCGGGCTACGGTGCGTCGGTGGTTCGACGCGCCCTTGCCGTCGACAAAGGAAATGAAGTGACTCGGGTATCGGCGCCGGCCGGCCGGAATCCTTCCGGTGCTGCGGGGCCCCACCCCCGCAGCTCGCCCTCCGGCGACTTCGCGCCTGCGGGCGGGTTGAGGACTCCACGGGTGTCGCCTTCGGTCCAGACCGTGGCGGCCCGTGCTCTCGATGGAGAGACTATTTCGCGCGAAGCCGCCAACCATCTGGTCTCGTGTGACGCCGACGAGCTTCCAGGCCTTTGCGAAGCGGCTTCGCGCCTCCGCGATCGCGGTAAGGGGCGTACCGTAACCTTTTCTCCCAAGGTATTCATTCCTCTGACGCGGCTCTGTCGCGACTTTTGCGGGTACTGCACGTTTCGCCAGTCGCCCGACGAGGCAGAAGCGCTCTTTCTCGCGCTCGACGAAGTCTTGGCGGTCGCAGAAGCTGGAAAGCGAGCGGGTTGCACCGAGGCGCTTTTCACCCTCGGGGAGCGGCCCGAGCATCGCTACGTCGAAGCAAAGAACTGGCTGCGCGCCTCGGGTTATCGCGGCACGCTCCACTATCTGCGCGAGGCCGCGTCACGGGTGCTCCACGAGGTCGGTCTGTTACCGCACCTCAATCCTGGCACGATGAGCCGGCGCGAGCTGGCGTCGCTTCGTCCGGTGAGCGCCTCGATGGGTATCATGCTCGAGAACGTGAGCCCCCGGCTCGCTGATCCGGGAGCGCCGCATCACCAAGCGCCGAGCAAGTGGCCGCGGGCTCGCCTCCAAGCGATCGAGCTCGCCGGTCGTGAGCGCGTCGCGTTTACCACGGGGCTCCTCGTTGGCATCGGGGAGAGCCGGAAGGAACGGATCGATTCGCTCCTCGCGATCCGCGATCTCAACCAGCGCCATGGCCACATACAGGAAGTGATCATCCAGAACTTCCGCGCCAAGGCCGATACACCCATGCGATCCCATCCCGACGCGTCGACCGACGAAATGCTGTGGACGGTGGCCGCCGCTCGCCTCCTTCTCGGCGAGAGAGCCAACATCCAGGTCCCGCCCAATCTCAACGGCGAGAGCTACCCGGTGTTCCTGGATGCCGGCATCAACGATTGGGGCGGAGTCTCGCCGGTCACCATCGACTACGTGAATCCGGAGGCCCCGTGGCCTCACCTGAGGGCTCTCCGTGAGCGAACCGAAGCCCGCGGCTTTCAGCTCAAACCGCGGCTGCCCATCTACCCCGAGCTGGTCACGGACGGTGGTCGATTGATTCCCCTGGCGCTCAGCCGGCCCATTCTCGATCAAGCGGACGGAGAGGGGTTCGTGAAAGGGGGCATCGAACGCTATGCATGAGCGCGCCGAGCATCCTTTCGCCGAAGAGGCGCGGTCCGTGGAGTCCCTCCTCGCCGATGCTTCGATCGGGGTCGCGCGCGTGCTGGGGAGAGCGCTCGATGGAGCCGACCTCACCGTCGACGAAGGCGTCTTGCTGTTCCAAGCCGCGGGGTCGGATCTCCTCGCGACGGTTCACGCGGCGAACGAGCTGCGCCGCCGCACGGTCGGCGATCGCGTAACCTACGTCGTCAACCGCAACATCAATTTCACCAACGTGTGCATCAAACGCTGCGGTTTTTGTGCCTTCAGCCGCGATTATCGAGTGGAAGAAGGATACTTGCTTCCCACCGAAGAGATTGTGAGGCGCGCGCAGGAGGCGTGGGAGCTGGGGGCGACCGAGGTCTGCATCCAGGCCGGTCTTCCTCCGCAAATGGAGGGAGATCTCTACATCCGGCTCACCCGTGCGATCAAGGAAGTGCTGCCGGAGATGCACATTCATGGGTTCTCGCCGGAAGAGGTCTTGTACGGCTCGGTACGCTCCCGGATGTCGATCCGGGAATACTTGGCCGAGCTCAAGGAGGCCGGCGTGGGCAGCCTGCCCGGGACGTCGGCGGAGATCCTGGATCAGGAAATCCGCGACCGTATCTCGCCGGGACGGATTCGCGTCGAGGAGTGGGTCGGGGTGATCACGACCGCCCACGAGCTCGGGATTCCAACGACGTCGACCATCATGTACGGACACGTGGAAGACGACCACCACAAGGCGCGTCACCTGGCTTTGCTTCGCGACATTCAGAAGACGAGCGGCGGCTTCACCGAGTTCGTTCCCTTGAGCTTCGTCCACACCGAGGCGCCGATGGTCTCGCGGCAAACGGTCCCGGGCGTGAGACGGGGCGCGACGCGCGACGAAGTGATTCGGATGCACGCGGTGTCGCGACTCTTCCTCAACCATTGGATTCCGAACCTGCAGGTCTCGTGGGTCAAGGAAGGACTGGACATGAGCCGGGTCCTCCTGTCCGCGGGAGTGAACGACATGGGCGGGACGCTCATGAACGAGAGCATCTCGACGGCCGCCGGAGCTCCCTTCGGGCAGCTCGTCTCCCCGGCGACTTTCCGCAAGTTGATCCGCGAAGCGGGAAGAGCTCCGGCGGAGCGGCATACGACCTACCGCATTCGGCGGGTCTTCGGACGGGAGGATGGGGCGAGCGAACCCCTCGATGCTGTGGGATCGAGCGCGGAGGAACGATTCGGGTCATATCGAGAGCTCATCAAAGCGAGCGACTACCGCTACCGGCACCCGCGCCACCCGGCCCAGGAAGCGAAGGCTGTCGAGATCGAGGACGAACCGGCGTGAGCCCTGGATCGGTCCTTGCTTTCTCCGGAGGCGTGGGAGGCGCCAAGCTCGCACTGGGGCTTGCCACGGTGCTGCCTCCCGATCGACTGACCCTGGTGGTCAACACCGGAGACGACGAAGAGTTTTTCGGGCTCCACGTGGCGCCCGATCTCGACACGGTCATGTACACGCTCGCGGGGGTGGTGAACGCCGCCACCGGTTGGGGCGTCGCGGAAGAGACCTTTCATTCTCTGGACATGCTGGGTCGCTACGGGGCGCCCACCTGGTTTCGGCTCGGAGACAGAGATCTCGCGACCCACGTTCTTCGCCGGCAGCGATTGGATGAGGGCCGCTCGCTCTCGGAGGTGACGGAAGAGCTCTGTCACCGGCTGGGCGTTCGCCATCTCATCGTACCCATGTCGGATCATCCGGTGCGGACGGTGGTGGAGACGGATGAGGGGGAGCTCGCGTTTCAGAGTTATTTCGTCGAGCGTCGCTGCGAGCCACGGGTGCGTGGGCTGCGTTTCGAGCGCGCGGTGGATGCGCTGCCCGCGCCGGGGGTCGCGAGGGCCCTCCGTTCGGCGTCGACCCTGATCTTCTGTCCTTCCAATCCCTGGTTGAGCGTCGATCCGATCCTCGCCGTACCCGGCATTCGGGAAGCCGTACGGGCTTTTCGCGGGCGGCGACTGGCGGTGAGCCCCATCGTCGGCGGGAAGGCGCTCAAGGGGCCGGCCGACAAGATCATGTCCGAGCTCGGGTACGACGTCAGCACCATTGGCATCGCCGACTACTATCGAGGGCTTTGCGACACCTTGGTGATTGACGAGATCGATCGCGGCGACGTGCCAGCGATCGAGGCGCGCGGAATGTCCGCCTACTCGACTGGAACGGTCATGCGTACTCCGGAAGAGAAGATTGCCCTGGCAAGAGATCTTCTTCGTATCGCGGATGCCGGCTAAGGGATCTGACGGAGTCATGGGAGTCACGGTCGTCGTCCCCGTGAAACATCTGAGCGATGCCAAGAGCCGTCTCTCTCCGGTGGTCGATCCGGAGCGCCGGAGGGAGTTGGTCATCGAGATGCTTTCGAACGTTTTGAGCGCCGCGCGGCAGTCGGAGGCTCGGAACGTGCTGGTGGTCAGTCTCGACTCGGTGGTAGGAGAGCTGGTATCGTCGCGCGGCGCCAACTGGATGCGCGATCCGGCGAGCGCGCTCAACGATACGCTCCTCGCGGTGTTCCGCGCGTGTTGGGAGAGGAGCGAGACCCCGCTCTATCTCCCTGCGGACCTTCCGCGCTTGATGGCGAGCGACGTCGATGGGATAGTCGATGCCTGGGCGGGAGAGGATCGCATCGTCGTGTCTCCCTCTCGAGACGAAGAGGGAACGAACGCCCTTCTGGTGCCGGCCGCTTGCCGTATTGAGCCCCTGTTGGGGAGGGGCAGTTTCGCGCGGCATGTCGCTCGCGCCGAGCAGTTGGGGTTCGCGGTCGAGGTGCGTCGCACGCCCGGCCTCTCCTTCGATATCGACACACCGGAGGACTTCCTCGAACATCGAGGCTCCCACCGGACTTCCTCACGGGTTCACGCCCGCTAAGGGGAGGGTTTCAGTGAGAGTCATCAGAATCGCCCGCTCGGGAGTCCTGCTGGCTTTGTGCCTCGTCGCCTTCAGCAAGGGGTCGGAAGCACGGCAGAGTCCCAGCCCCGGGAGCCTGGAAGCGGAGGTCGATACATACGTCGAGCCTTATCTTGAGATGAAAGGCTTCAGCGGCTCCATCCTGATTGCGAGCAAAGGAGAAGTCCTTCTGCGTAAGGGTTACGGGATGGCCAATTACGAGCTCGATGTCCCCAACACGCCGCAGGCGAAGTTCCACATCGCGTCCATCTCCAAGATGTTTACCGCAGCGGCGATCATGCTACTCGAAGAGCGCGGGCTATTGCGCGTGAGCGATCCGTTGACCAGGTATATCCCGGACTATCCCGACGGCGACCGGATCACCGTGCATCACCTGCTCCTCCACACCTCGGGAATCCCCAACGTGAACAACCTTCCGGACCACGACACCCAATCGCGCTTCCCGCAGACGCCCAGCAGCATCATCGAGATGTTCCAAAACGAACCGCTGGTCATGGAGCCCGGTGAGCGCTTCGACTACAGCAACTCCAATTACAACCTGCTCGCTTTCATCATCGAGAAAGTCTCTGGGCAAAGCTATCGCGACTTCTTGCTGGAGAACTTTTTGGCTCCGATCGGCATGAGCGATACGGGGCACGATGGACACGCCGGCGAGATCCTCAAGAACCGGGCGTCGGGATACGTGCCGGTCGGCGCGGACGGCTTGGAGAATGCGCCCTATCTCGACTGGACGATCAAAACGGGCAACGGCTCGCTCTACTCGACCGTCGAGGACCTATACCGGTGGGATCGCGCGCTCTACACCGAGAAGATTCTGAAGAAGAGCACCTTGGACGTGATGTTCACGCCGCACTTGGAAGGCGTCGGATATGGATGGTTCCTCGGAGAGCGATTGAACCGCCGCGTCGCCAGGATGAGTGGACGGAGCCCAGGCTTCCAGGGCGAGATCCACCGCTACCTGGACGACGACGTCTGTGTGGTCGTGCTGAGCAACAACTACTCGGGAGCGGCGAGCTTCATGATCACCGATCTGGCGGCGATGGTGTTTGGCGAGCCCTACGAGATCTTGGCAATCAACCCCGGCCTCGAGATAGACCCCAAAGTGTTGGATGCCTACCTTGGCCACTATCGAGGCGATGCGGATTTCTTCGTGCCGGGAGCCTCCATCACGGTCGAGAGCCGGGACGGCCATTTAACCATGAAGTGGAGCATGGGGGGCGTCTCCTGGCTCGTGCCCATGACGGAGTCGACGTTTTACGACCGGAGTTACGGCGGTCGCGTCACGTTCGTGAAAGATGCTGCCGGACGGGTATCTCACCTCATCTATCGCTCTTCTGGCCAGGACTATCGAGCGACGAAAGCTCCGAGTGAATGATGGAAGAGCCCGCGAGCCGGCCCTCGCTGGGTTTTCTTCTTCCCACGCGCGGACTCCTTCTTGAAGAGGAGCGTCCATCCAACGCCGAGCGCATCCTCTCCCTGGCCCGCACCGCCGAGGATGCCGGCGTCGACTCCCTGTGGGTCGGCGACAGCCTGACCGCCAAACCCCGTCTCGAACCGCTCACGACGCTGGCCGCCGTGGCCGCCGTGACGAGCCGTGCCCGGATCGGAACCGCGGTGCTCTTGGCGGCGCTGCGGCACCCGGTCCATTCGGCGCACGTCCTGGGCACGCTGGACGTCTTGTCGGGTGGTAGGCTCGTGGTGGGTGCCGGCGTCGGTGGCGCGTTCAACGAAGCCCAACAAAAGGAGTGGGCGACGGTGGGTGTCGGTCCCAAGACGCGCGCGGGCCGGCTCGAGGAGTGGGTTCAGATCGTCAAGCGGTTGACGCGAGGCGAGACGGTATCGTTCGCGGGACGGCACTACGATCTGGACGAGGTTTCGGTCCGCCCCACGTCTCCCCGAGCGGAAGGCGTGCCGATTCTTCTTGCGACTCACTGGATGACCGGCAACGATCGGCAGCACCGGCGAGCGGTCCGCTACGCGGACGGTTACATCGGCATCAGCGATTCTCCCGAGGATTTCACGAAGCTCACGTCGCGATTGCGGGACCTCGCGGGCGAAGCGGGCCAGGATTTCGACGCGATGGACTCTGTCTTCTATATGACCGTGAGTCTCGACCCCGACGAGAAGAAGGCGAAACGGGACGCCGACGCGTTCATCCGTCTTTACTACGGCCAGAACTTCTGGAAAGACAAGTGGGGGCCCTTCGGTCACCCCGATCGCGTGGCCGCGAGAATCCGAGAGTACGGCGAGGCGGGAGCGAGGACGGTGATCGTTCGTTTTGCCTCCCTGGAGCAGGAAGCTCAGCTCGGTGTCTTCTTGGAAAGGGTCTTTCCTAACGTTCGCTGAGACTCATACAGCCCCAAGGGAGTATAATTTGCGCCGAAGGGATTCAGCGAGTCAAAACAAGGGAACAGAAGATGTCGGAAGAAGATGAAGAAGAGAGAAACGGCGGACACGGCTTTTTCTGGTTCGTGACCGGAATACTGTTCGGCGTAGCCGCCGCGATCTTCGTGCCGCGCTGGGTGGCACCCTACCTGCCGAGCTTCCTGGGAGGCGGGGCCGGCGTCGAGGGCGAGGTTGTGGAGAAAGTCTCCGAGCCGGATCGGATTCTGGTCAAGGTAGCCACCGCGGACGGACTCGTTCTGGCGACGTTCACTCAGAATCTGAAAGAGCTCGATCTGCTCATCGGGCAAGGAGATTCCATCACTCTCGGTCTGGATGGCTACGAGCCATTGGTGGAAAACCCGGAGGTGGCGCGAGTCATCGGTTCCGCGACGTCCGGGGAGCCGGCTCGATTGCCGCCACCTCGGCTCGAGGAGCCAGAGGGTGAGTTGGAGCCGGTGGGCCAGGAGGAGACCCTCGACTCTTCTGGCGAAGACGTGGAAGACGCGGAAGAGCCAGAAGAAGCAGAAACCGAGCTCGAGGACGAAGAGGACGAAACGAACGAGACCCGCGACCGCGTTCCTTGAGTCAGCGGTCGAGGCGATCCTCAGATTCCAGCGAGCTCGCGGATCTCTTTCTCCGAGGGAATGGGAGCGCGACCCGTCATCCCTCGACACTTGAGTGCGGCGGCGGCGTTGGCGAAACGCGCGGCCGCTTCGGGCGTTTCATTCGCAAGAAGCGCGTGGATGAACGCGCCGTGAAAGACGTCTCCCGCCCCGGTCGAATCGACGGCGTCCACCTTGTGCCCCGGTATCCAAACCGTGGACGAGTCGGCGCCATGGATCACGCAGCCTTCGGCCCCGAGTGTGAGGCCCGCGATGCGATGGCCGCCAGCGGCGAGCTTGGCGTGGAGCTCTTCTAGGAAACTCGCGGCGTCGTGTCGGTCTCCGTACACCGCGCGCGGGTACGTGTGGGAGAAGATCGCCACGTCCGTGAAACGCAAGATGTCGTCGACGCCCGGCCGCGGATGGCCACAGTCCAGAACGACCTGACCGCCGGCATCCCGGGTCCTTCGCGCCGCCTCCGTTTGAACGTCCGGCAAGCGCGCATCCATCAGGAGATAGCGACAGCCCGAGAGCGGGAAGACGTCCTCTCGTACCAGCGGCAGATCGGTCTGCCAACCCTCGAAAATGGTGCGCCGACCGCCTTCCACCAGGATCACGCTGCTCGGAGAAGGGTGTCGGCGACGCACCACGCCCTCGACGTCGACGCCTTCCCGCCGCAAGTCGTCGATGATGAACGCGCCGGTTGGGTCGTCCCCGACGATCCCGCAAAACGCGACCCGCCGTCCCAGCCGAGCCAGGGTGACGAGGGCGGTGGGGACGGGGCCACCGCTCGATTCGAAAAGACCCTTCGCGCGGTATTTCTCGTCCGGGCTCGGGAAGGTATCGAGAAGCACGCTGATGTCGCGCACGGCGACACCGATCCCGATGACGTCGAAGTGGCGTCTGGCCACGTTTATTGGAGGGACCACCTATTGTGACGCCTCTCTACTCCGGCGTCTGGCCACGTCTATTCGTCGGACCACCTATTCTGACGCCTTCCTTTCGCGGTGTAGAATACCAAACGGTGGGGGAATCGAAGCTGCGATCTCAACGCGGGCCCGGTGCGCCGGGGCGGGGAGCGACCAGTAATCCGGGCGGAAGGTTCGAGCCCTACCACCACGTTCCTTTCGATGACGGCTGGCAGGGGCTCGATTGGGAGCCACCGCCACTCGACACCACCGTCACGCCGGAAACAACACGCACGATCATCACCCGCAACGATTCGCCCGACGTGCCCTTCGATCTCTCCATCAATCCCTACAAGGGCTGCGAGCACGGCTGTATCTATTGCTTCGCGAGGCCGACGCACGCCTACCTGGGCCTTTCACCGGGCCTCGATTTCGAAAGCCGCATCTTCTCGAAGCCCGAGGCTGCGGGGCGACTCCGTGAGCAGTTTGCCAAGCCGAGCTACCGGCCGCAGGTAATCGCCATCGGCGCCAACACCGATCCCTATCAGCCGGCGGAGCGGTCTCTCGAGATCACGCGGCGGATCCTGGAGGTCATGCTCGAGCACCGGCATCCCGTGGCCATCGTCACGAAGTCCAACCTCATCGCCCGGGATCTGGATCTATTGCGCGAGCTCTCGGCCCTGCGCCTCGTCCACGTGCTGATCTCCATCACCACATTGGATCGCGATCTGGCCCGCCGCATGGAGCCGCGCGCGCCGACGCCCGAGCGGCGATTGGAGGCGATGGCGGCGTTGGCCGACGAGGGGGTCCCGGTCGGCGTGCTGGCGTCGCCGATGATCCCCGGGCTGAACGATGCGGAGATGGAGAAGATTCTCGAGGCCGCGGCGAAGTCGCGTGCCGGCTCGGCGGGCTACATCCTGCTGAGGCTTCCCCTCGAGGTCAAAGAGCTCTTCCAGGAGTGGTTGGCCACACACTTTCCCACCAAGGCGTCCCACGTACTGAGCCTCCTCCGCGAGACCCGGGGAGGAAGGCTTTACGACGCGCAATTCGGGACGCGCATGCGCGGCAGCGGCCAGTACGCGGAGCTCCTGGCGAAGCGATTCGAGGTCGCCCTGCGCCGCTTTGGCCTGGAACGAAGACCAGCGCCGCTCGATGCGAGTCGATTCCGGTCGCCGGCGAGACGCGATGGACAGCTCACGCTATTCGATTCGCCGCCCGATTAGGACTCGACTCCCCATCGCCGGCGTCTCATGCTCGGGGCGGCGTTCAGGAGCGTGATAGGGTACGATGTCTGACGAGGATCACTTCAGCCGCGTCAAGAAGAAGATCGAAAAATGAACGGTCCTTCGCTATCGATGTGCCAAGCGAAGTGGGTCGGCGTCTTGGCCATCACCTTGCTCGCGGGTGTCCGCGTGCGCGCGCAGGAATGCGCACCTTGTGGGGAGTACGACGTGGTCGTCGAACAGCGGCGGAAGCTGGAGGCGGCGTTCCGTCTCTCGCTTACGGTCCCCGACTGTTTGGGCGTCACCAATCTCAATACGTGCCGTGAGATCGAGAAGAGCCTGGAAGAGGTGACCGAAGCCGTCGATTCCATTGTGAAGGCGCAGACCGCGGAGGGCGCCTCCCGCTGCTTGAGCTGCGATCCGCGGCAGTACTTGTTACCGCTGGCCCACGGTCTCAACAACCTGACGTACTTCCTGCTCGATAACGGCTATGGCGATCCCAATTCGTCTCACGAGAAGCGGTTGACGCTGCTCGAGACTTGGGGGACGTACCGTTGTCCCTGCTCGGAAGCCGCGGTCGAGACGCCGGAGGTCGT
>Ga0214472_10005432_pt1 | contig 13406 bp, 12 predicted proteins | sample RVTome_6_FD_207662 | JGI IMG/M metagenome (GOLD analysis project Ga0214472, IMG submission 207662) | Soil microbial communities from uranium-contaminated site in the Upper Colorado River Basin, Wyoming, United States - RVT140D175 | ecosystem: Environmental > Terrestrial > Soil > Contaminated >... | reverse complement strand
CGGTCAACGACATCCGGATGTACTACGCCGTCTATGGCGCCGGCGAGCCGGTCATCCTGCTGCATGGCGGCCTCGGCCATTCCGACGTATGGGGCCACCAGGTGCCGGCACTGGTCGATGCCGGGTTCAAGGTCGTCGTCGCCGACAGCCGCGGCCACGGCCGCAGCACGCGCTCGGCCCGGCCCTATAGCTATGCGCTGATGGCGAGCGACGTGGTGGCGCTGATGGACGGCCTAAAGCTCGACAAGGCGGCGATCGTGGGCTGGAGCGACGGCGGCATCATCGGCCTCGACATCGCCATGAACTACCCGGACCGGCTGACCAGGCTGTTCGCCTACGGCGCCAACACCAACGTCGCCGGGCTGCGGCCCGACATCGCCGACAGCGTCGTGTTCAACCAGTATATCGAGAACGCCGGCAAGGACTACGAGCGGATGTCGCCGACGCCGAAGGACTACGACGCCTTCGTCGCGCAGATCGGCGAGATGTGGGCGACGCAGCCGGACTACACGGCAGCGCAGCTCGGCAAGATCGGCGTGCCGGTCGCCATCGCCGACGGCGAGCATGACGAGGCGATCCGCCAGGAGCACAACAAGGAAATGGCCGCCGCCATCCCCGGCGCGCAACTCGTCATCCTGCCCGGCGTCAGCCACTTCGGCATGTGGCAGGACCCGGCGCTGTTCAACAAGGCGGTGCTCGATTTCCTGACGGCGGAGTGAGGGCGCGGCCGACCGCCCTTACGCCTAAAACGGCCCGATGAAATCGCGCTTGCCGATCTCGACCCCGCAGTGGCGCAGGATCGCGTAGGCCGCCGTGACGTGGAAGTAGAAGTTCGGCAAGGCGACACGGATCAGGTACGCCTGTCCCGTGAACGTATGCGTCTCGCCGCCGATCGTGAGCGTGATCTCTCGGTTTTCGGCGCCGTCGATCTGAGCGGGCTTCAGCCCCTTGAGAAAATCGACCGTCTTGCCGAGCCGTGCCTCCAGCTCGTCGAAGCCGGCTTCGGTGTCGGGAAATTTGGGCGGGTCGATCCCGGCGAGGCGGGCGCCCGCGCCCTTCGCGAAGTCGCTCGCGAGCTGGACCTGCCGGACCAGGGGGAACATGTCCGGATAGAGCCGCGTATTGAGTAGCACCGACGGATCGATCTTGCGCGCGGCGGCGTGCGCCGCGGCCTTGTCCAGGATCGCGGACAGGCTGGACAACATCTGCAGCAAGGCCGGAACCGACGCCTGATACATCGAGAGAGGCATGACTGGGGACCCCCTATGGCACGGTTGGAAACAGGGCGCGCATTTTCGGCCGCCGGCGAGACTACGCCATGTCGCCGACGCGATAAAGCCGGGCGTCGCGCCGACCGGCCGCGACGGCCGCGGTCGCGCTCTTGAATTGGCCGGGGCGGGCTGCCACCATGCGGCGCGAGGGGGGGACGGGCGGATGCCGAAGCCGAAGTCGCGCTATTCGATCTGGAGCCTGGCGCGCAACGCGCTCAGCTATCACGAGAACTGGCCCGAGGTCTGGCGCAGCCCGGCGCCGAAGCCGGACTACGACGTCGTCATCGTCGGCGGCGGCGGCCACGGGCTGGCGACCGCCTATTACCTGGCCAAGGAGCACGGGCTTGCCAACGTCGCGGTCGTCGAAAAGGGCTGGCTCGGCGGCGGCAACACCGGGCGCAACACCACGGTCGTGCGCTCGAACTACCTGTGGGACGAGAGCGCGCATCTCTACGAGCATTCCCTGAAAATGTGGGAGGGGCTGACGCGCGAGCTGAACTTCAATTTGATGTTCAGCCAACGCGGCTTGCTCAGCCTCGCGCATAATCAGCATGAGCTGCGCGAGCTGCACCGGCGCGTGAACGCGATCCGCCTGAACGATATCGATTCCGAGATCCTCGACGTCGAACAGATCAAGAAGCTCTGTCCGATCCTCGACTGCGATCCCAAGGCGCGCCATCCCGTTTTGGGCGCGTCGCTGCAACGGCGCGGCGGCGTCGCCCGCCACGACGCCGTCGCCTGGGGTTATGCCCGGGCGGCCGACGCGCGCGGCGTCGACATCATCCAGGACTGCGCCGTCACCGGCTTCCGCATCACGAACAACCGCGTGCAGGGCGTGGAAACGACAAAGGGATATATCGGCGCCAAGAAGGTCGCCTGCGTCGCCGCCGGCCATTCCAGCGTGCTCGCCGCGCTCGCCGGTTTCCGCCTGCCGATCGAAAGCCACCCGCTCCAGGCACTCGTCTCCGAGCCGGTCAAGCCGGTGCTGCACACGGTCGTCATGTCGAGCGCCGTGCATGTCTATGTCAGCCAGTCGGACAAGGGCGAGCTGGTCATGGGCGCCGGCATCGACGGCTACAATTCCTATTCCCAGCGCGGCAGCCCGCTGGTCGTCGAGAACCTGCTGAATGCGCTCATCGAGTTGTTCCCGATCTTCAGCCGGATGAAGATGATGCGACAGTGGGGCGGCATCGTCGACATCTGCCCCGACGCCAGCCCGATCATCGGGGGCACGCCGGTCGACGGCCTTTATTTCAACTGCGGCTGGGGCACCGGCGGCTTCAAGTCGACGCCGGGGTCGGGCTGGGTGTTCGCCCACACGATCGCGCGCGACGAGCCGCATCCCCTGAACGCGCCGTTCCAGCTCGACCGTTTCACCTCGGGCCACCTCATCGACGAGCACGGCGCCGCCGGCGTCGCGCATTAGCCGCAAATTGCGATCGGGACTGTCCAAATCATGCTGCTGATCCCCTGCCCCTATTGCGGCCCGCGCGACGAGAGCGAGTTCGCCTGCGGCGGCGAGGCGCATATCGCCCGGCCGGCGGCGCCCGACAGGCTCACGGACGCCGAATGGGCCGACTACCTGTTCATGCGCAAGAACCCGAAGGGCGTGCACTACGAGCGCTGGGTGCATGCCCGCGGCTGCCGGCGCTGGTTCAACGTCGCCCGCGACACCGTCAGCCACCGCATCCACGCGGTCTACCGGATGGGCGAGCCGCCGCCGGCGGTCGCCGACGAGCCGGGAGCCGGACGGTGACGGGCCAGACCCACCGGCTGCCGCGAGGCGGGCGCATCGACCGGGCGCGCCCCTTGCGCTTCCGCTTCGACGGCCGCGCCTACGATGGCTATGCCGGGGACACGCTGGCCTCGGCGCTGCTCGCCAACGGCGTCACGCTGGTCGGGCGCAGTTTCAAGTACCACCGCCCGCGCGGACTCATGGCGGCGGGGGCGGAGGAGCCGAACGCGATCGTCCAGCTCGGCGCCGGGCCCCGCACCGAGCCCAACCTGCGCGCCACGCAGGTCGAGCTGTTCGACGGGCTCGAGGCCGCCAGCGTCAACCGCTGGCCGTCGCTCAAGATCGATTTCGGCACGGTCAACGGCCTGCTGTCGCGGTTCTTGCCGGCCGGCTTCTACTACAAGACCTTCATGTGGCCGCCGCGCCTGTGGATGACCTACGAGGCCGTCATCCGCCGCATGGCGGGGCTCGGCACGGCGCCGGCGGACGCCGATCCCGACCGTTACGACAAGACCTATGCCCATTGCGACGTCCTGGTCGTCGGCGGCGGCCCGGCCGGCCTTGCCGCCGCGTTCGCGGCCGGCCGCGCCGGGGCGCGCGTCGTTCTCGCCGACGAGCAGGCGGAGTTCGGCGGTGCCCTGCTCGGCCGCCGCGAGACGATCGACGGCGGCCCCGCCGCAGCCTGGGTCGAGGCCGCGGTCGCCGAGCTGGCGGCGATGCCCGAAGTGCGCCTGCTGCCGCGCTGCACCGTCTTCGGCTATTACGACCACAATCACCTGGAACTGATCGAACGGGTGGCGGACCATCTGGAAACGCCGCCGCCCGGCATGCCCCGCCAGCGCCTGTGGAAGCTGCGCGCGCGTCAGGTCGTGCTGGCGACGGGCGCCATCGAGCGGCCGCTGGTGTTCGCCGACAACGACCGGCCCGGCATCATGCTGGCCTCGGCGGCGCAGACCTACGTCAACCGCTACGCCGTGCTGCCCGGGCGGCGGGCGGTGCTGTTCGCCAACAACGACGGCGCCTACCAAGCGGCGCTCGACCTCGCCGAATCTGGTGTCGAGGTGGCGGCGGCGATCGACCCGCGGCCCGATCCGCAGGGGGCGCTGCCGCGCCTGGCGCGCGAGCGCGGCGTCCGCATCCTTGGCGGCCATGCCATCGTCGCCACCGCGGGATCGCGGCGCGTGCGCGCGGTCCGCGTGGCGCCGCTCGACGAGTCCGGCGACGGCGTCGTCGGCGCCGGGCAGACGATCGCCTGCGATCTCGTCTGCGTGTCCGGCGGCTGGAACCCGACGGTGCACCTGTTCTCGCAGTCGCGCGGCCGGTTGCGCTACGACGCGGGCCCGGCCGCCTTCGTGCCCGACGCGTCGGCGCAGGCGGAGCGGTCGGCCGGCGCCGCCCGCGGCCGTTACGCGCTGGCCGACTGCCTGGCCGACGGCTTCGCGGCCGGCGCCGCGGCCGCGGCCGCGGCCGGCTTCGCGGCGGCCGATGTCGGGTCGCCGCCGACCGCCGCGCCGATGCCCGACGAGGCGCCGGCGCGGACGCTGTGGCTGGTGCCGTCGGATCGTCCCGTGGGGCGCGGCGGCAAGCACTTCATCGACCACCAGAACGACGTGACGGCGGCCGACGTGTTGCTGGCGGTGCGCGAAGGCTATCGCTCGGTCGAGCACCTCAAGCGCTACACCGCCACGGGCATGGGCACCGACCAGGGAAAGACGAGCAACGTCAACGCCCTGGCGCTGCTCGCCGCGAGCCGGGGCGCGGACATCGCGGGCCTCGGCACGACGACGTTCCGGCCGCCCTATACATCGGTCACGATCGGCGCCTTCGCCGGGCACGAGCGCGGCGATCTCCTGGATCCGATCCGCAAGACGCCGCTGCACGCCTGGCACGACAGCGTCGGCGCCCCGTTCGAGAACGTCGGTGGCGGCTGGCGGCGCGCCTGGTACTACCCGAAGGCCGGCGAGACGCTGCACGAGGCGGTCAACCGCGAGGTCAAGGCGGCGCGCACCGGCGTCGGCATCGTCGACGCCTCGACGCTCGGCAAGATCGACATCCAGGGGCCGGACGCGGTGCGGCTGCTCAACTGGGTCTACACCAACGCCTGGGACCGGCTCGACGTCGGCCGCTGCCGCTACGGCCTGATGCTCGGCGAGGACGGCATGGCGATGGACGACGGCGTCACCACGCGCCTCGGCGAGCATCACTATCTGATGACCACGACGACCGGCAACGCGGCGCGCGTGCTCGGCTGGCTGGAGAGCTGGCTGCAATGCGAATGGCCGCATTTCAAGGTGTTCTGCACCAGCGTCACCGAGCAATGGGCGACGGTCGCGATCAATGGCCCGATGAGCCGCCGGCTGCTCGCCGAGCTGACCGCCGACATCGACCTCGACGCGCAAGCGTTCCCGTTCATGGCGGTGCGCGCCGGTCACGTCGCCGGCATCCCGGCGCGGGTGTTCCGCATCAGCTTCACCGGCGAGCTCAGCTTCGAGATCAACGTGCCGCCGAGCTACGCGCTCGCCCTGTGGCAGGCGCTGCTGGCGGCGGGCGAGAAATACCGGATCACACCCTATGGCACCGAGGCGATGCACGTGCTGCGCGCCGAGAAGGGCTACGTCATCGTCGGCCAGGAGACCGACGGCACGGTCACGCCCTACGACCTCGGCATGGGCTGGATCGTCTCCAAGACCAAGCCCGACTTCATCGGCAAGCGTTCGCTGGCGCGCGCCGACACCGCCCGGCCGGACCGTAAACATCTTGTCGGGCTGCTGACCGACAACCCGAGCGAGACGATCCCCGAGGGCGGGCAGATCGTCGCCGAATTGAAGCGCAAGCCGCCGATGACCATGATCGGCCACGTCACCTCGAGCTACTACAGTGCCAACCTCGGCCGCTCGATCGCGCTGGCGCTGGTCAGGAACGGGCGCAACCGGATGGGCGACACGGTGCATGTGCCGCTCGCCGACCGGGTGATCCGCGCCAAGGTCGCCGAACCCCGCTTCTTCGATCCCGAGGGGACGCGCCTGCATGGTTGAGCCCTATCTGCGGCGCAGCCCGCTCGCCCATCTCGGCCTGGCCGCGCGCGCGGCCGGGGCGCCCGCCGGCGCCGGAATCGTGCTCGGCGAGCGCGCGCACCGGTGCCAGATCGACCTGCGCGGCGATGCGTCGAACCCGGCTTTCGCGCAAGCCGTCGCCGAGGCCGCGGGCCTGACCCTGCCGATCGAACCCAACACCGTGGCCGATGCCGGTGGGTTGGCGGCGCTGTGGCTCGGCCCCGACGAGTGGCTGATCGTCGGTCCGCCCGGCCGCGAGGCGGAGCTTGCGCCCCGGCTGCGCGCCGCGCTCGCGAATCTCCACGCCGCCGTCACCGACGTCTCCGAGGCGCGCACGACGATCGCCGTCGCCGGGCCGCGCGCCCGCGACCTGCTCGCCAAGGGCACGCCCTTGGACCTGCACCCGCGCGTCTTCGGCCCGGGGGCCTGCGCCCAGACCGGCCTGGCCAAGGCCAACGCCATCCTGCGCCGGACCGACGACCGTCCGACCTTCGAAATCTACCTGCCGAACAGCTTCGCCGACCACTTGTGGACCTGGCTCGAGGCGGCGGCGGCGGAGTACGGCGTGGCGGTCGCGGCGGACTGATACCGGTACTTGCACCCCGGAAATCCATCGGCGAAAGGACGACGCGATGAGTGTCGAAGTCAACGGTCTCATCGGCCTGCTCCTCCTGGTCGCGGCGATCTGGTCGATCGTGAACGTGGTCGGCAGCGGCGTCTCGACCGGCGGCAAGGTGCTGTGGGTCCTCCTGATCCTGCTGTTCCCTCTGATCGGCTTCCTGATCTGGCTGTTCGCCGGACCGCGCAGCGCGCCGAGACAGTAGTAGGGACGCGTGTTGCGGCGCGCCGGCCGCGTCAGCTCTTGCCGCTCATGCTGGCGGTTTGCAGGCGGGCGCGGTAATCGGACATGAAGGTGACGAGGCGGCCGGCGGCGGCGAGCCGTTCGGCGATCGGCCGCGTCACGTCGGCGCCTTCGAGGTCGGCGGTCAGGACGTCGAACGGCTCGGCCAAGGGGCCGCCGGCCATGGCCGCCCCGTAGCGCGCGCCGAGCGCACGTAAGGCCTCGCGGTCGTCGACCAGGGACAGGGCCACGGCCCGGTTCAGCACCAGACCGGCGGTTGTGGCGTCGAGCGGTTCGGCCCCGGCGGTCGCGGCGGCGCCATCGTCGAGCAGCTCGGCCAGGGCGGCCGCCGCCGCGCCCCATTCCTGCAGCCGCCACAGCATGTCGGCGCGCATTTCCTTCGCCTCGCGCGCGGTGTCGCCGTCGAGCAAGGCGAGCGCCTCGGGCTCCCGGCCGAGATCGAACAGGGCGCGCGCCTGCAAGCGGCGGCGTTCGTCGACAAGGTCGGTCGGCAGGTCGTCGGCGGGCCCGGCGGCGAGCGCCTCCAGCGCCAGCTCGGGGCTGCGGTCGAGTAGCCGGATGGCGGCCAGCCGCGCGCCCGCGCGCGCCTTGTCGACGCCGGCGAGGCGATGGGCGACCTGATCGGCGAGCAGCGCGCCGGCACGGTCGAGCAGATCGACCCGCACCAGCCGGTCGGCCAGCGCCGCGATCATGTGGTCGCCGTCGGCGCCGGCCGGCGTCAGCTCGCGGAACTCCTCGAACAGGGCGACCGCGGTCAGCGCCGACAGCGCGTCGGCGGCGCCATCGAGATAGAGCCGGCGGAACGCCGCGCTCATCTCCTCGGCGATCGCCGGCGCCTCGCCGCTGGCCGGGAAATTGGCGGCGGCCTGGCGCAGGGCGGCCAGGCCGGCGCGCGCGTCGTCGGCGGCAAGATAGAGTTGCCCGAGGCGGCGCAGCAGGGCCAGTTCGAACGGCCCGCCCCGCCACAGGAAGCGCAGCCGCTCGAGCCGGTCGATGGCGGCGCGGGTGTCGATCTCGCCGTTTTTCAGCATGATCTCGGTGATGCCGAAGATGGCCCGCGCGCGGGTCGGCTGGTGAGCGTTCTCGGTCAGGCGCTGCCAGATGTCGCGGGCCTCGATGAAGCGGCCCTCGCGCGCCGTGCGCTGGCCCTCGAGATACTCGATCTGCGCCGCCTCGTCGGCGGTCGGCGCGTCGGCGCGCAGCCGGTCGAGATAGTCGAGGGCGCCGACCGGGTCGCCGGCTTCGATCTGCGCCTCGGCGCCCCATAGCCTCAGCCGGGAACGGACGACCTTCGGATAGTCGTCGACGAGATCGATGGTGCGCGCGAAACGCTCGGCCGCGGGCACCCATTCGCCGAGCGAGGCCGCCAGCGCCGCCCGCCACAGCACCGCCTCGCTCTCATTGTCGAGCGCCGCGTTCCCCAGCTCGGCGGCGGCGGTCTTCAGGTCGCCCTGGAGAAGCTGGCTGGCGCCGCTCAACAGTATCTCCTCGGGATCGCCGCCGCCGTCGGCGCCGCGGGTCACCTCGAGCAGCCCGACGGCCTCGGCGGCGAGGCCGTGCGCGAAGTAGAAGCGGGCGAGATCGAGCCGGGTGAGGTTCTGGCGCTCGGCCGGCGCCTCGGCGACGGCGCGCTGCAGGGCTTGGCGCGTCGCGGCGAAGCCGGCGATGCCTTCGCCGCGCCACGCCGGCAGGTCGAACAGCCGCGGCCGCGCCGCGCCGGTTTCGAGGGCGGAGTCGGCGGCGGCATAGTCGGCCGCGCCATCGGAAATGAGCAGGCCGCCGAGGCGGCCGACGATCACGGCGTACGTCTCGGCGCGCAGGGCGACGCCGTCGCCGCGCGGCGCCACGGCGATACCCTGGACGGTCGCAAGCAGGCGGAAGTCCGGCCAGTCCCGGCCCTCGGCCACGCCCTCGCCCAGGCCGAGCACGGGCGTCACGAGCAGGCGGTCGCCGAGCTCGGGGTCGACGAGCTCGACGGCGGCCGCCGGCCGTTCGGTTTCGAGCACCAGACGGGCACCGCCGGGCGCCCGCATCTCGACCCGCTGCGGGATGGCGACGTCAGGGCGCTCGGACTGCGCGCGGAAGTCGACCAACCAGTCGGCGCCGTCGCGGCTCAGGCGGGGCGCGGCGGCCCCGGCCAGACGCAGCACCGCGACGGTGTTCGCCGGCTGCGTCACCGTGCCGAGAGCAGGATGGCCGGCGGCAACCACCTCGCGAAGGTCGAAGGCGGCCGGGCGGTCGAACACCAGCCAGACCGCGCCGCCGCGGCGAAAGGCGGCGGCGGCGACCGGTTCCGTCCAAGGGATGCGCAGCACGGCGCCGTCCTCGTCGGCGACGACCTGTACCAGTGTCAAGGCTCCGTCGGCCGGCGACGGCGCGGTCGGCGCCGGCACCGCAACTTCGGCCGGCGGCGGCTCGGCAACCTGCGCCGCAGCCTCCGTCGGCGGCGACGCGGCGGGCGGCGCGGGCGGCAGAAGCTGCAAAGGCGCCTCCGCTGGTTCCGCCGCTGCCGACCGGCCGGCCGGCTGGGGCGACGCCGCCGGAGCCGGGGCAGCCGGAGCGACGGCCGGAGCCGGGGCAGTCGCGGCGGCGGTCGGAGCCGCCGCTTCGGGCGCCGCCGCCGCCGTTGGCGCGGGTGGCGGCGCGGCTGCTTCGGGCGCCGCCGGCGGCGTGGCCGGTGGCGGCTCGGCTGCGGCAGCCGGGTCGAGGATATCGAGAACGATCTTCGTGCCCGTGCGGAAGTCGTGCAAGCCCGCGCCCGGCGGCAGCGTTATGCGCACCGCCACGCCGCGCTCCCAGACCGCGGTCTCGGCGGCGCGCACGCGCAGCGGCCGGAGCGCGAGCGCCGGCGCCAAATCGAGACGGCCGGCGGCGGCGAAGCGAAGCGTGACGACATCGCCCGCGCGGCTCAACTCATAAGGGACAGCGGCCGTCCAGTCGAAGACCAGGCGGCTGAAACCGGGGTGTTCGCCGGCGCGCACCCGCACGACAGTCCCGCCCGCCGGCCCGGCAGCGGCCTCGGCGGCGGCCGGCTCGGCCGCGTCGGCCACGGCGGCGCCGAAGATCAGGACCAGCGAAAGACAGAGCGCCGCGACGACGGCCGCGACCGCGGCCAAGGCCGGCACCGACCAGTCCCGGCGGCGCGTCATTCCTCGGGCCCTCCGGCTTCGCGAATCACGATATCGACGCGGCGCGCCAGGGCCTCGCGGCGCGCGGCGGCCAGCCGCGGCGAAATCTCGTCGAAGCGCGAGTCCCCATAGCCGCGCGCCATGATCGGGCGGCCGTAGCCGGACTCCCGCAGCGCGTCGGCGACGGCCAGCGCGCGCGCCAGGGACAGCTCCCAGTTCGACGGATAGTCCGGGCTGTCGATGGCCCGCCGGTCCGCGTGTCCGGCGACCTCGATCCGGTTGTCCAAGTTCCGCAGCAACCCGCCGAGGGCGAACAAGGCCGGGCCGGCCTGCCCGCCGAGTCGCGCGCTGATCGGCTCGAACAGCAGGTCGGCGGGAAGCGAAATCACGATCCGGTCGTCGACGGGCCGCAGGACGGCGGCGGCGAGCGCCGGCTCGGCCGCGAGTTCGCGGGCGAGCAGCGCCGCCAGGTAGTCGAGATCGCTACCCGGCTCGATCGCGACTTCTTCCACATTGCGCTCGGCGCGCGGGCCTTCGTCCTCGACCGCGATCACGGGATCGAGGCTACGCGACAGCGCGTTCGCCACCCCGCGCCATTTGGCGCCGTCGATGCCCGACATGGCGAACATCATGACGAAGAAGGCGAGCATCAACCCGACCAGGTCGGCGAAGGTGATGAGCCAGACGGGGTCGCCGTAAGGACGCGGCGGCCCCGACGCGGCAGCGGACGGATCGGACTCGGCGCGCATCGCTCAATCGACCGGATCGTCGAACAGGCGACGCAGCCGGTCGCCCTCGACGAATCGGACCACCAGGCGCACCCAGCCGGGATCGCCGGGAGCGGTCCCGGCGGACAGCCCCTCGGCCGGGGCGCCCGCCCCCGCCAGCGCGCGCACCACCGCGCCGGCGCGCGCCACCTCGATCGGCCGGTCGCCGATGTCGGCCTGGGTCACGTCGATCTCGTAGCGCAGGGTCGCCGGGCCGCCCGCCAGCATCGCCGTCAGCCGTTGCAGGAACGGCGTCTGCGCCGGATTGACGCGCGCCTCGCCCGGCCGGAACAGCGCATCTATCGGCAGATCGATGCGAATTTCACCGGAGCCCGTGCGTTCGACCCGGGTCAGCGGAATCGACCGCTCCGCCAGGGCGCGGATTTCCTCCTGCACGGTGCGGATCGCCAGCGACTCGGCCGCGGCGACGGCGCCGGAGCCGCTCGAGGGGGCGGCCGCGCCGCCGAACGCGACCTGGACGCTATCGATCACCGAGCGCACGCGCTCTTCTTCGAAGCGCGAGATGCTGGCGAGCAGGATGAAGAAGGCCAGCAACAGCAAATTCAGGCTGAGCAGCGTCAGCATATTGGGGTCGCGAGTACCGCGTCGCGCGCCCTCGCCGAACGCCGCCATGGCCGACGACGGCCTTAGAACCCGCCGGCGAGCAGCGCGTCGATATCCGCCTGCGTCGTCGCCTCGCCGGGAAGCTGCGGCCCGTTCAGAAATTCATGGTCCGCCGGCGCTTCGTCCGGCGACGGCGCGGCCGGCTTGGCGGCCGGCGGCGAGTCATCGCCGAAGGCAGCGAGCAGGCCGTTGACGCTCGTTTCGATTTGCTTCAGCGCCTTGACGACCTTGGTGACGCGCTGGCCCGTGATGTCCTGAAAATTGCATGATTCGTAAACGCGGGTCACCGCCTCGGTCACCTTTTCCGCAACCTCCGGGCTCATGTTCTGGGTCAGGCCCTCGATCGTCTCGACCGCCTCGAGAATTCCGTTGGTCGCCTGTTCGGTCGCGCCGACGATTGCATCCAGTTCGTCGGACGCGATCGGCAGGTGCTGGTCGCGGATCTCGTTGGGGCGCAGCGACGATATCTCGGCTTTGGCGTCGGCGATGTACTTGCCGAGAGATCCGAGCTCGGCGTAAAGATCGAGTTCGGCGGCGGAGAGGTCGCCGCGCATCGTGCCCATGATGCCTTCGACGACTTCGACGATTTCGCCGGGGTCGATCCGATCGCTCCGCTTCTGAAGCGCGTCGAGACGTTCCGAGACGTCCCGGCTGACCGCGGATGTTCGCATTGCCGTCTCCTTCCAGCTAGAAGTTGCCGATGATCGACGTCAGCTTCTGCTTGAGAGTGGCGGCATTGAACGGCTTGACAATGTAGTTGCTGACCCCCGCCTCCTTCGCCGCGACGACGTTTTCGCTCTTGCTTTCGGCGGTGATCATGATGAACGGCATTTCCTTCAGGTGGGTGTCGGCACGAACCTCGCGCAGGAGTTGGATGCCGGTCATCGGTTCCATGTTCCAGTCCGAAATGACCAGGCCGTAGCCCTTTTCCCGCAGCTTGTGCAGGGCGGTGCTGCCGTCGGTCGCTTCGTCGACGTTGTTGAAGCCGAGTTGTTTCAGCAGATTCCGAATGATGCGGAGCATCGTCTTGTAGTCGTCCACAATCAGAATCGACATGTTCATGTCGACGGCCATCTGTCGTCTCCTTCAAGCGGGACCGACGCGCTGAATTCTTCGTAGCCCCCACCTTAGCAAGCGCGAGCTTCGTCACGTTACGCGGACGGTGGTTAAGTTGCCGTTAAACCGGCCGTCGTTTTACTTCGGAACGGGCAGTTGGCGGCGCTGCGCGAGCTCGAAGGTCACGTCCTTGGCCTTGGTCGGCTGCATTTGGGCCAGGATCGGCGCCACCTTCTGCTCGCGCATCCGCCCCACGACCTCGAGCAGGACGTCCATCTCGAGCTGCTCGAAGATCTTGGCGGCGTCCTTCGGTTTCATGTTCTCATAGATCTTCACGAGGCTCTTGAATTGCGCCTGCTCCTGCTCGTCGTGCTGGACGACGAGGCCCTGGATCGAGTCTTGGAGGGCCTTGAGCTCGGCTGTCTTCTCGTCCATCCGATTTTCGGCGGCGGCGAGCAGCGCCTCGCGCTCCGCGATCTGCGCCTCACGGGCATCCAGTTCCCCGCGCCGCGCCGCCAGCGACTGCAGCACGATCATCTCCTCGTCGGTATAGGCGAAGGGGTCCTTCGGCGCCGTCGCCGCGGCGGCGGACGTCTCGGCCGCGGCGGCGGACGGAGGCGCGGCCGCGTCTGCGGCCGGCGCGCCGACCGGCGCCGTTTGCGCGGCGCTTTGACTGCCGGCGTCGATCGACAGACCGTGCCACAGGTCGCCGACTTTGACGCTGAGCAGCAGTGCCCCGACAAACAGGACCAGGTGCAGCAGGCGAAGACGCACGCGCATGATTCGATTGCGACTTGGCGGCAAGGCCGGCGGCCTCAGCGCACCGACGCCAGCGCGCGCAGAAGCTCCTGCGTGGCCGGTGCCAGGGGCGCCGCCGGCTTACCCTCGGCCGCCGGAGCGGCCCTGGCTT
>Ga0214472_10005431_pt1 | contig 13410 bp, 11 predicted proteins | sample RVTome_6_FD_207662 | JGI IMG/M metagenome (GOLD analysis project Ga0214472, IMG submission 207662) | Soil microbial communities from uranium-contaminated site in the Upper Colorado River Basin, Wyoming, United States - RVT140D175 | ecosystem: Environmental > Terrestrial > Soil > Contaminated >... | reverse complement strand
TCGTCGGGACGATCCGGCGCCTGCCCCCCTCCCCCCTCGGCTCTCAGGACCCCCACCACCACGAAGGCGTTGCCCCCGATGCGCAGGCCGGCCCCCAGGGGGTCCTGCATGGGCAACAGGGATCTCGCCACGGTTTCCGTCAGCACCGCCACGTTGCTCTTGCCCTCCAGATCCCGGGGCAGCAGCAGCCTTCCCGCCAGCAGGGGGCGCTCGAAGAGCTCGAACCACGCGGGGGTGGTGCCCACCAGCCGCACCTCCATGGCCCGATCGCCGATCCTCGCCTCCTTGGGGAGAATCTTCACCGGAACCACCTGACGGACGGAGGGAAAGATCTCTTCGAGCCGCCCTTCATCCTGATATTCGAGCCCGTACTGGTTGACGAAGCGGCTTCGCGTCGCATCGACGGCGGCGGTCTTCACCGAATCGATGAGGATGTTGGTGCTGCCCAGCATGCGGATCTCCTCCAGCGCCTTGCGGCTGGCCCCTTCCCCCACGGCCAGCATGGCCACCACGCTGCCCACCCCGAACACCATCCCCAGCATGGTGAGCGAGGAGCGCAGGGCGTTCTGCCGCAACTGCTTCAGCCCCAGCCTCAGGTTTCTCAGCAGCCGCACGGGACTGATCATGGGCGTCCCTCCCGCTCCAGCACCCGGCCGTCGCGCATGTGCAGGCGATAGTGGGCATGGGCAGCGATCTCGGGCTCATGGGTGACCATGATGATGGTCCTGCCCCGCCGGTTCTGCTCCAGCAGCAGCTCCATGATGCGCTCTCCCGTGGCCGTATCCAGGTTCCCCGTGGGCTCGTCGGCCAGCAGGATATCCGGATCCGCCGCCAGGGCCCGGGCGATGGCCACCCGCTGCTGCTCTCCGCCGGAGAGCTGGTTGGGCCGGTGCTTCAGGCGCTGTGAAAGCCCCACCATGGCGGCCAGCTCCGCCGCCTTGGCTGCCGCGGCCTGAGGCTCCAGATCCAGATAGTAGAGGGGCAGCTCGATGTTCTCCTGCACGTCGAGCTGGGCGATGAGGTTGAAGCCCTGGAAGATGAAGCCGAGGTGGCGCAGGCGGATGAGACTCAGCTCGTCGTCGCTTAAGCAGGCCACCTCCCTGCCTGAGAGCAGATAGCGGCCGCTCGTCGGACGATCCAGGCAGCCCAGCAGGTTGAGCAATGTGCTCTTGCCGCTGCCGCTGGGGCCCATGATGGCGCAGAAATCCCCCGGCGCGATATCCAGGCTGAGCTCCCTGAGGGCCCGCACCTCCCCGCCGCCCGAGGGGTAGCTCCGGCAGACGCCTTCCAGGCGGATGATGGGACGGTCCTGCGCCTTCACCGCGCCTCCCCGGCTCCGGCCGCCTCGCCTTCGGGGGGAAGCCGGGGGGGCTCCCGCCTGGACTCCAGGCGATCCAGCGGAGGCGCGAGCAGCACCTCCTGCCCCGCCTCCAGGCCCTCGAGGATCTGGACCATCCGGCCGTTGTCGAGTCCCGTCTGCACGGCCCTGGCCTGCGTCTCGCCTCCCTGCCGCAGATAAACCAGCGGGCCCGAGGCGCCTCTGACCACGGACTGCACCGGGACGTAGAGGGTCTCTGCGATGCGATCGATGCGGATGGAGGCGGTGCAGCTCATGCCCGTGCGCAGCCCCCGCACGTCGCCCAGGATGCGGATCTGGGTGTTGTAGACTTTCAGGTCGGGGTTGAACCAGACGCTGGCGGCATCGGGCAGGGGGGAGACGTTCGCCACCACCCCCTCGAATTCCAGGCCGGGCAGGGCATCGACGCTCACCCGGACCTTCTGCCCCACCGAGACCCGCACCAGCATGGATTCGTGGATCTTGATCTCGGCCACGAAGGCGTCGGAGGCCGGAAGCAGGATGAGCTCCTCGCGCTCGCGCACCTCTTTGCCCTCGGCCAGGGGCTCCTGGTTGCCCCGCCAGTTGGCCCGCCCCGTGGTGGCGTAGACCACCAATCCGTCCTCGGGGGCAAAGATCCGCGCCCGCTCGATCTGCTGCTCCACCTTGAGCAGCTTCTGTTTCTCCCGCGCCAGCTCCGACTCCCTGGCCCGCAGCCGCGCCTCGGCCTGGACCAGATCGGCCGCCCCCTTGCGGCGGGTGCGCTCCAGCTCCAGCTCCGCCTGGCTCAGGCCGGAGCGCAGCTCGGCCAGGCGCCGCTCGTGATCGTAGCGCAGCAGCAGGTCGCGGGCGGTCTGCGCCAGCTCCAGATCCAGCGTGGCCTTCTTCTGCGCGAGCTGATCGGCCTGCAGCTCGCTCTGGGCGATGTACTCCTCCGCGGCCAGCACCTCGGACCACTTGAGGTGCGACTGGGCCTGGCGCAGCTCCTCCTCGGCGATGAGGATCTTGGCCTCGGCCTCCTTGAGGGCCTGGGGGAATTCGCCCTTCTCGTACTTGACCAGATCCTCCCGGGCGAAGCGCAGCTTGAGCTGGGCCTCTTCCAGTTCGCTGCGGGTGCGGCTGCGCACCACCTCCAGATCCTCCCGCGCCACGATGAACTCGGCCTCGATGTTCTCCACCCGGATCTGCTGATCCAGCCGCTCGTCCCTCAGGCGGCTGTCGTCGAGCTCCACCAGCAGGGTTCCCTCCTCCACCCGGGTGCCCTCCTCGATGAGATAGAGAAGGGTGGTGCGCCCCTCCAGCTCGTTCTTGAGCACGATCTGGTCGGCCGCCTGTATGGTGCCCGACTCCACCACCTCGACGACCAGGGGACCCTTCTTCACCTCGAAGAGAGGAATCCTGTCGGAGGCAGGCTCCGGGTTGCAGGCGCTCAGAATCAGCAGCAGACCCGGAAGCAATAAGGTCAGGGGGAGCGAAACGAGCCGGCTCAGGGGGCGGATACGGGAATCAGCGATCATCATCGAACCCATCGTCTTTCAAAGTGGTTTTCCAGTTGCCGTCCTCGCCCACCTCCAGCGTGCCCATGTCGCGCTGGAGAACGAGCTCGGCGACCAGATAGGCGACCTGGGCGGCGGAATGGGCGTTTCGGGCGGTGATCAGATCCTCCTGCGCCTCCAGGAGATCCCGCATCTGGGCCCTGCCCGCCTGCAGAAACAACTCGGTGCTCTCCACCCGTCGCCGGGCCAGCTCCACCGCCTTGGCCTGAATGCGGATGCTCTCGCCGAACTCCAGCAGGTTGCGCAGCCCCTCGCGCACCTGGGCCTTGACCTCGTCTTCGAGACGCTGAAAATCCCGCACGGCGGCCTGAAAGTCGACGAAGCTCTCGCGGTAGGCCAGGGCCTCGGCGGTGCGCTCGAAGGGAAAATCCAGCTCCAGTCCCGCGCTGTACTGACCCCGCTCGGGCCGCAGCACGGCATCCTCCAGGGCACCGGTAGCGAGGCTGCGGCGATCACCGGCCCGGGCCGCCGCCCTGAAGGCGAGATCGGCATCCAGGGCATCGGCGGCGACAAGCATCCTGCGTCTGCTGTCGTAGATGCGCCCCTGCTGCACCCGCAGATCCAGCCGCCTGTCCAGGGCGACGGCGACGGCCTTTTCTGGGTCCGTCTCCAGGGCGCCGCCCCGGCGCAGCACGGGCGCCCGGAGGCTGACGGGGTCCGATGCCTTGAGGGGGGCCTCGCCCGGAGCCCTCGGCGGCTCCTCGTCCACCAGCAGTTCCCTGCCCGGGACGAAGAGATCGGCAAGGACGCGGCGCTCCGGCAGCACCTCGGCGTCGGTGGGCAGCCCCAGCAGGTTCTTGAAGGCATCGAGGCGACGCTGGTAGTCCTGCCCGGCGCTGATCCAGGCATTGCGGGCGCGCAGCTCATCCTGATAGGCCTGATCCACCTGGATGCCCTCGATGCGTCCGGCCGTAAAAAGCCTGCCGGCGCGCCGCCCGGCCTGGACCAGGGCGCGGTAGCTGGCCTCGGCGATCTCCAGGCGACTCAGGCTCTCCAGCACCCCGAGGTAATCCCGGGCCAGATCCACGGTGAAATCGCCCCTGAAGCGCTCGAAATTCCAGACGGCGTAGAGCAGATCCCGCTCGGCCTGGGTGAGGGGTTCGGTGTGGATGTCGCGTCCTGCGCCCCGAAGAAGGGGAAGGTTGATGCTGGCGTCGGCGAAGACGCCCAGATTCGAGTCGCTGCCGGGAGTCAGCAGCCGCACCAGATCGATGCCCAGGCGGGTGCTGAGCAGGGCCCCGGCCTTGAGGCGGCGGGATACGGAGGCCGAGGCGCCGGTCTCCAGGCCCGAGGTGCTCGGGTCCCCGCTTCGGTCCAGGCTGAACAGGGTGCTCAGGGTTCCGGCGTAACTGGTCTCGAAGGCGTCTTTTTCGCCCAGATAATCCAGCGCCTCGCGAAAGAGGCTCTCCTTGGCTTCCTGATACTGACGGCTCTCTTTCGCGCCGAGCTGCAGGGCATCCTTGAGGCTGAGCGTCAGGGGCCCGCGGCCGTCCCAGGGATGCTCCGCCGCAGGCTCCCGGGCGGCATCCTGCCACTGAAGCGGACCGCGGTGATCGAGGGAATCCAGGCCGGCGTAGGGCAGTCCCATCTCCAGAAGCAGCCGCTCACGGAAGCTCCGGCGCTCCTCGGCGAGCGTGAAAGGCGCGCTGCGCCCCAGGGCCTCGCGCTGTTTCTGCTCGATGGCCTCCCGGGCCATGCGGTCGGCCCGCCGAAGATGGGCGAGGTCGGACTCACAGCCGCCTGCAAGCAGGGCCAAAATCAGCGGCAAAGCGCTTCGTCGGATGAAAAACCGAATCATTCCATCATCTTTCACGGCAGGTTTGTTCCTGCGGCAGTTTAGCCGCTTCTTCATATTTTAAAAGAAAAAAGGGGCTTTCGCCCCTTGATACGGATATCAGACCCCGACCCGTCAATCCCGGTCGAAGCGATCGAAACGGTCGAAACGATCCCGGTCGAAACGGTCGAATCTATCGCGGTCGAAACGGTCGAAACGATCCCGATCGAAACGGTCGAAACGATCCCGATCGAAACGGTCGAAACGATCCCGATCGAAACGGTCGAAACGATCCCGATCGAAACGGTCGAAATCGAACTCGTCATCATCTTCTTCGCACTCTTCGAAGAAGTCTTCGTCGAATCTCACGAAAGGAAAGCCGAAGGGGAAGAATCGGCTGTCGTCATCATCATCGCATTCTTCGAAGAAATCTTCGTCGAACCGGAACCCGGAATCGTCACCGGCTTGAGCTGCCGGTACGAATCCCATAAACAACAACGTGATGAGCATCACGAACAGATATTTGAGCGTCATCATTTTATGCTCCTTTCCATGCCCGCCGACGGGTTGCTTCAGACCGGCGGCGGTAGCAGGTTGACGTTTGCTTCCCCGGGCCGAATCGCTTCCTGCTCTCAGTCGTCGAAAAAGAAGAAGTCATCTTCGAATTCGTCTTCGAGGATGATGATGGTCGGCGGTCTGAGAAACGGAAACGGCACGAAGGGACGCCTTACGAAGGGACGCCGGACGAATCTCGGATCCACGAAGGGCCTGCGATCGAAAAAATCCCTCCGATCGAAGAAGACGCCCCGCTGATCGCGAAAACCGTCGAAACTGCCCCCGGAAAAACGGGGGATGTTCCTTCTGGAATCTCCGTCGTCCCCGAAAGCATTGCCTGCGGCAAGGCCGAGAACGGCTGCCAGGAGAAGAATCAACAGGGTACGCAGTTTCATTTGTTGTCTCCTCTCTTTTTCCTCTTAAGTTCCTGGAATCGGCAGACCTTAAGCCGGAACTGCCGCCCTTTGCTTTCTTGTGTTTCAAGCAGCATACCGAAGGGCTTCAGGGCCAACCTGCCGGAATCCTTGTATTTTTTTGCGACCAAGAGAGGTGCAGGCTTCATCCCGGGTAACCAGGGGAACGGCCACCTTCCCGGGAGGACGGATTTATCCTGTAAAAACGGCAGCTTGCACCCAAAGGCCGTGCGTGACCGGGGTTACGCCCGATGCGCCCTGCTGGAGGAGGCGGCCGGCAGAGAACCCGCAAACAGGCAAAGAGCTATAATTTTTTTGTGAACCGGACTCCATCGGTTCGGCAGGAGGAAACAGGGCGATGTCGCCGTCGCCTCAGAGAACAGGAAGACACGCCATGAATCAAAAACGCCATCCGGGGCCGAAGCTCCGCCATCCTCAGCGCCCGGGCGCATGGCGGTATTCCCGCAACGGGGGGGAGGAGAAGTACCGCCTTATTTTCAACGATGCCCAGGTCGGGCTCTTTCGCTCCAGCATCGAGGAAGGAAAGATCCTGGAGAGCAACGACTGCCTGGCCCGGATGTTCGGATACAGAAGCCGCAAGGATTTTGCCGCAGAGGCGATCATCTCCAGGCTCTACGTGGATCCCGAGGCCAGGGGGCGCCTTCTCGGCCTGCTGCGTGAGCAGGGAGAGGTGCAGGGGTACGAGGCCCGGTTCTACCGCAAGGACGGCGGGAAGATCTGGCTGCGATACTCGGGGCGCATCCACCCCGGCAAGGGCTACATCGAGGGCGTGGTGGTGGACGTGACGGAGCAGAAGCTCACCGAATCGGCTTTGCGGGCGGCCAACCGCCACCTGGAGCAGCGCGTCGAGGAGCGCACCCTGGCCCTGCGGCGCCTCAACAGAAAGCTCAAGGCCGAGATCGTCGAGCACAGTAAGACGGCCGCCACCGCCCTGGAGCGCCAGCAGCAGCTCATCCAGGCCGACAAGATGGCGTCTTTGGGCACCCTGCTCTCGGGCATGGCCCACGAGATCAACAACCCGGCGGGCCTCATCCTGGTCAACGTCCCGGTGTTGAAAGATGCCGTCGAAGATGCCCTGGAGCTGCTGGACGAGCGCCTCGAACCCGGGGAGAATCCGCGCATCGCGGGCCTGCCCTACGGACGGATGCGCGAGCGGCTGCCGAAAATCCTGGAAACGGTGGAGCGAAGCGCCAGGCGCATCGGGCGCACCATCGAGGACCTGCGGGATTTCTCCCGCAAAAGCGACCCGGCCGAGCGGGTGCCGGTGGACGTCAATGCCCGGATCGACTCGGCGGCCCGCCTCTGCCGCCGGACGCTCAAGGAGGCTACCGGCCATTTCCACAGCTACCTGAGCGACGCGCTGCCCAGGGTGGCGGGCAATCCCCAGCGCCTGGAGCAGGTGCTGGTCAATCTGCTGCTCAACGCCGCCCAGGCCCTGGGCGACCCTGAGGAGGCCATCGAGGTGCGGAGCTGGTCTGCCGACGGGGATGTCTTCATCCGGGTGCGGGATGAGGGATCCGGCATCGCACCGGAGGATCTCCCCCGGGTGCTGGAGCCCTTCTTCACCACCCGGCGAAAACTGGGGGGCACGGGGCTGGGGCTCTGGCTCTGCGCCTCCATCATCGAGCAGCACGGCGGAGAGCTGAGCATCGAATCCGCACCGGGCGAGGGAACGAGGGTGCGCATCCGGCTGCCGGGGCTTGCGGGGGATGCACCATGACCTACCGCTACCCCGCCTTCAGCCTGCTGGTGGTGGACGATGAGCCCGGCTGGCTCGAGAGCATGGCCCTGATGCTGGAGCGCTCCCTGGGGGTCAACAACCTGATCCTCTGCAGCAAAAGCGAAGAGGCCCTCAACCGACTGGAAGCAGGCGACGTGGGGCTGGTGCTGCTCGATCTCATCATGCCCGGCCTCAGCGGCGAGGAGCTGCTCAAATCCATCGCCGAGAATCATCCCGAGACCCTGGTCATCGTCATCAGCGGGGTGGATCAGGTGGATTCGGCCGTGAACTGCATGAAGCTGGGCGCCTACGATTTTTTCGTGAAGACCACGGAGCAGAAGCGCCTGGTGGCCGGGGTCAAGCGGGCCATCCGCACACTGGAGCTGCAGCGGGAGAACCTCCGGCTGAAGAGGGGCTTTCTCAAGAAGCGGCTCGAGCATCCCGAGGCCTTCTCCAGAATCATCACCCGGGATGGGTCCATGCTCTCCATCTTCTCCTACGTGGAGTCGGTGGCCAAAAGCAGCGAGCCGGTGCTCATCACCGGGGAGAGCGGAACGGGCAAGGAGCTCATCTCCCATGCCATCCACGATCTGAGCGGCCGAAGCGGAGAGCTGGTGCCGGTCAACGTGGCCGGGCTGGACGACAACGTCTTCGCCGACACCCTCTTCGGACATTTGCGCGGGGCCTACACCGGCGCCGAAAAGATCCGCAAGGGGATGCTGGAGCAGGCGCAGGACGGCACCCTGTTTCTGGATGAAATCGGGGATCTCTCCAACAGCTCCCAGCTCAAGCTGCTGCGCCTGACCCAGGAAGGCGAATACTTTCCCCTGGGCAGCGACCGCCGGCACATCAGCCATGCCCGGATGCTGGTGGCCACCAACCAGGACCTCGCGGACAAACTCTCCAGGGGGGAATTCCGAAAGGATCTCTACTACCGCCTGAGATCCCACCATCTGCACATCCCGCCGCTGCGGGAGCGCAAGGGAGATCTGCCCCTGCTGATCGAACATTTCCTCGCCCGGGCTTCGGAGCAGTTCGGGCTGCGCATCCCCCCCGCCGTGCCCCCGGAGCTGCTGGAACTGCTGGAAGACTATCCTTTCCCGGGCAACATCCGGGAGCTGCGTTCCATGGTCTTCGATGCGCTCTGCCGCAACCAGAGGGGCCCCTTGAGCCTTGCGAGCTTCGAGGCCGCCATCCGGGATCAGCCCCTGCCTCCCGGTTCCGAAAGTCCTGCCCCCACCGGGACGAAGGACAGCGAGCTGCTCAGTTTCCACCGGCGCCTGCCCAGTTTCTCCCAGGCCCTGGAGCTGCTCTGCCTGGAAGCCGTCCGCCGCACCCGGGGCAACCTGACCGCGGCGGCAAGGCTGCTGGGCATCTCCCGGCCCGCCCTGAGCAAGAGGCTGAAGAAGATCCGGGTGGGCAAATCCGGCCCCGCTCCCCGTTAAGATCCCGCCCTCCCCCTTGACGCCGGGGGGTGCAACGCCTATTTTCCCCCAGACCCCCGCAACGGGGGAAATCTTCTTGGGGGTAAGGTGGTTCTATGTCAGTCAGAGAAGAAATCCGGCAGCTTCGCGAGCAGCTGCGTCAGAACATCATCGGTCAGGAACATCTGGTGGACCGCCTGCTCATCGCTTTGCTTGCCGACGGCCACCTGCTGGTGGAAGGCGCTCCGGGGCTGGCCAAGACCCGGGCCATCCGTGCCCTGGGGGAGCGCATCCAGGGGGACTTCCAGCGCATCCAGTTCACCCCCGATCTGCTGCCCGCCGATCTCACGGGCACCGAGATCTTCCGTCCCCAGGACGGCAGCTTCAGCTTCCAGCAGGGCCCCCTGTTCCACAACCTGATCCTGGCCGACGAGATCAACCGGGCTCCGGCCAAGGTGCAGTCGGCGCTTCTGGAGGCCATGGCGGAGCGCCAGATCACCGTGGGCAAGGCCACCTACGCCCTGCCCCGCCTCTACCTGGTCATGGCCACCCGGAATCCCATCGAGCAGGAGGGCACCTACCCCCTGCCCGAGGCCCAGCTGGATCGCTTCCTGATGCAGGTGAACGTCGGCTACCCTCCCGCGCAGGCGGAAAAAGCCATCCTGCACCTCTGCCGCCGCGAGGCCCTCGATGCGCGGGGGGCGAGCTTCCCCCCTCTGCCCCAGGAGAGCATCTTCAGCGCAAGACAAGAGTGTCTGGAGCTCTACATGAGCGAGGCCCTGGAGGATTACCTCATCCAGCTGGTGCTGGCCACCCGGGAGCCCCGGCGCTACGGCGAGGAGCTGGGCGGCTGGGTCCGGTACGGGGCCAGCCCCCGGGCCACCCTGGCGCTGGATCGCTGCTCCCGGGCCCACGCCTGGCTGGCGGGCCGCGAATTCGTCACCCCCGAGGACATCCAGGCGGTCTGTTTCGACGTGCTTCGCCACCGCATCATCCTCTCCTACGAGGCGGAGGTGGAGGGCATCGGCACCGAGCGCTTCGTGAGCGAGCTGCTTGCCCGGGTCGCCATTCCATGAGCGCGGCCCAGGCCCCCCGCTCTCTTGCGGACATCTCCGTCCATCCCGTCCGTCCCGAGGCCCGGGAGCTCATCGCCCTGCGCGGCATTGCCCTGGCCCTGCAACTGGAGCGCAATGCGGCGAAAAGCCTGCGGCCGGGGGCCCTGCGCACCCGGTTTCGGGGGCGGGGGATGGAGTTTTCCGAGGTGCGCCCCTACCAGGCGGGCGACGACATCCGCTCAATCGACTGGAAGGTGACGGCCCGGCGGGGCAGGCCCCACACCAAGCTCTTCACCGAGGAGCGCGAGCGGCCCGTGCTGCTGGCCGTGGATCTGCGCCGCTCCATGCACTTCGCCACCCGGGGGCGATTCAAGGCCGCCCAGGCCGCCGTGGCCGCCTCCCTTCTGGCCTGGAACGCCTGCCGCAAGGGGGACCGGCTGGGCGGGCTGGTCTTCTCCGAGCAGGGCGCCCAGCCCGTCAAGGATCGCCGAGGCGACAAGGGGGCCCTGCATCTCATCCGCGCCCTGATGCGCCCGGGCTTCTGGGAGGGGGCCGCCGGCGGCGACGCCCCCGCGCAGGCGGCCCTGGACGCCCTGCACCGGCTGCGCGCCCAGGCCCACCCCGGCAGCCGCATCTACCTGCTGAGCGATCTGCGCAATCTTTCCCCCGCCGCCGAGCACCTGCTTGCGGATATCAGCCGCCACAACGAGCTGGTGCTGGTGATGCTGGAGGACGCCATCGATTCGGAGCTGCCCCCAAAGGGAATCTACCCCCTGGAGCTGGACGGCGCCTTCTACCGCCTGGACGCCTCAAACCCCGTGGTGCGCGCCCGGCACAGGCTCCGCTATGAGGCGCACCTGGCGCGCTGGCGCAAACTTGCCCGGCACGACAACATCTTTCTCATGCGTCTGGATACCCGCGAGGAACCCTCCGGCATCCTTCGCCGCGGGCACCGGGAGGGCTTCGATGCCCGGTAGCGGCGAACCCCTCCCCCTTCGGGACATCCATCTGCCCGAGAGCCTCCCGCTCTGGCCCCCCGCCCCCATCCTCTATGTGCTGGCCGCCCTGGCGCTGGCGGGCCTGGCGGCATTTCTCCTGCGGCGGCGCAGGAGAAATGCCGCCCCCGATCTGCAGGCCCTGGCGCTCAAGGAGCTGGTGCAGCTGGAACAGGGCTTTGCCGGGGGGCAGGATGCCGCAGACTGCCTGCGCAGCCTCTCGGCCCTGCTGCGGCGCAGCGCCCGGGCGCGCAATCCCCTGAGCGCCGGGCTCTGGGGGGAGCCCTGGCTCGCCTGCCTGGACGCCGGGGACGACGCCCGTCCCTTCTTTCGGGGGCCGGGCAGGCTGCTGCTGGAGGGGCCCTACTGCGAGGGCGCCTGCTCCCGGGACGAGCTGGCCGAGCTGCTCCGGCTCAGCCGCCGCCACCTGGAGCGCTGGGAAGAGGTGAAGCTTCCATGATCCATCTGGCCTGGCCCCTGCTCCTTCTCCTGCTGCCCCTGCCCCTGGCGGTGCGGCATTTCTCCAAACCGATTGCCCGGGGCAACCCGGGAGCGCTGCGCCTCCCCGATGGGGACCTGTTTCCCGAGATGGGACACAGCACGCGCTCTGCGCCCCACCGGGCGGTCCTGGTGCTGGCCCTCATCGCCTGGAGCCTGCTGGTGCTGGCCGCAAGCCGCCCCCAGTGGCTGGGCGACCCCATCCGTATGCCCCAGGCGGGGCGGGACATGATGCTGGCCGTGGATCTCAGCGAAAGCATGCAGGAGCGGGATTTCGTCCTCGAAGGCCGCAATACGGATCGCCTGAGCGCCACCAAGGCCGTGGTGCGGGACTTCCTTCAGCGCCGCCGGGGGGATCGGGTGGGGCTCATCCTCTTCGGGACGAGGCCCTATCTTCAGGCCCCCTTGAGCTTCGATCTTAAAACCGTCGAGCAGCTGCTGCTGGAGTCGGCCATCGGCCTGGCCGGGGAGAGCACCGCCCTGGGCGACGCCATCGCCCTGGGCGTCAAGCGACTCCAGGGCGAAGAGCAGCCTCACAGGGTGCTCATCCTGCTCACGGACGGGGCCAACACGGCCGGGGAGCTGAGCCCCCGGCAGGCCGCCGACATCGCGGCCGAGAAGCAGGTGCGCATCTACAGCATCGGCGTGGGCGCGGATGTGGTCATGCGCGACACCCTCTTCGGCCCCCGGCCCGTCCGGGTGGAGACCCGGCTGGATGAGGCCACCCTGAAGGAGATCGCCGGCAGGACGGGCGGCCGCTATTTCAGGGCCCAGAACACCGAGGAGCTGGACGAGATCGCCCGGATCATCGACGCGCTGGAGCCCCTGGAGCGCCGGCAGCAGAGCTTTCGCCCCCTCAAGGAACTCTTCGTCTGGCCCCTGGCCTTGGCCCTGATACTCGCCCTGGCCGCGCCGCTGTGCGCCGCCCTGCGCAGATAGGTACTGCAGATGGATTTCCACTTCCTTCGCCCCCTGTGGCTTCTGGCACTGATTCCGCTGGCCCTCGGGCTCTATCCGGCCCTTCGTCGTCGCACCGAAGCAGGCGCAACCCCCTGGAGCGCGGCCTGCGATGCCCGGCTGCTGCCCCATCTGGTCTCCCCGGGCAAGCCCATAGGCGCAAGCCGCTGCCTTGCCCTGCTTTTCGCGCTCCTGCTGCTCGTCGTCCTGGCCCTGGCGGGGCCCACCTGGCAGAAGCGTCCCGTTCCGGTGTTTCAGAAGCGCTCCCCCCTGGTGCTGGTCCTGGATCTCTCCCGCTCCATGGACGCGCAGGATCTGAGCCCTTCGCGCCTGGCCCGGGCGAAATTCAAGATCCGGGATCTGCTGCGGCAGAAGCAGGAAGGCCAGGCCGCCCTGGTGGTCTTCGCCCGGGGCGCCTTCGCCGTCACCCCTCTCACCGAGGATTTTCAGACCCTCCTGCTGCAGCTCGAACCCCTGGCCACCGATCTCATGCCCGCCCAGGGGACGGACCTGGGGGCGGCCCTCGTCAAGGCGCGGGAGCTGCTGAATAACGCCGAGGCCCCCTTCGGGGATCTGCTGCTGCTCACCGACGGGCGGCCCGACGCGGAGGCGCTGGAAGAGGCCCGTCGCCTAGCCGATGCCGGATTCCGCCTTCAGGTGCTGGGCTTCGGAACCTCCCAAGGTGCCCCCGTGCCCGCTCCTGGAGGCTACCTGCGAGACAGCTCGGGCAACCTGGTCGTCGCCGCCCTGGAGGAAGAGCCCCTGCGGGAACTTGCCGGGGCGGGCGGGGGCCGGTTCGCCGCCATGAGCCTGGACGACTCGGATCTGCGCCACCTGATCCGGCCCTCCGAGGCAGGCCTTGCCGATGCCGACAGGGAGCGCTCGGCCCTCTTCGATCAATGGGAGGAATTCGGGCCGTTCCTGCTGCCGGGCGCCCTGCTCATCGCCTCCCTGCTCTTTCGCAAGGGCTCCTTCGGGTTGCTGCTGATGATGCTCCTGCTCCAGGCGCAGCAGGCCCGTGCCCTGGAATTCTCCTCCCTGCTGAGCTCCCCGGCCCGGGAGGCGGCCCGCGCCCTCGAGGAGGGAAGCGAGGAGGTTGAACCGCA
>Ga0214472_10005430_pt1 | contig 13410 bp, 11 predicted proteins | sample RVTome_6_FD_207662 | JGI IMG/M metagenome (GOLD analysis project Ga0214472, IMG submission 207662) | Soil microbial communities from uranium-contaminated site in the Upper Colorado River Basin, Wyoming, United States - RVT140D175 | ecosystem: Environmental > Terrestrial > Soil > Contaminated >... | reverse complement strand
GGCTGTTCGGCTATATCGCGGGTCTGGGAGGACGCGACGTCACCCCCGCCGTGATCGACGAGATCATCGACAGGACGCTCGCCGCCGACGCCCCCGAACCGCACGACCTGTGGGTAGGAGTGCACCCATGAGCCAGATCATGATCAAGGATCGCATCCCCCGCGCGGACTACATGAGCTCGGGCCATCTGGCCTGTCCCGCCTGCGGTGCTCCCATCGCGATGCGGATGGTGCTGAAGGCGCTCGGTCCCAAGACCATGGTCACCCTCCCCGCGTGCTGCTGGTCGATCATCGCCGGTCCCTACCCCCAGTCCTCCCTCGACGTGCCTCTCTACCACACCGCTTTCGAGACCGGAGCCGCGGTGGCGTCGGGGATCCGGGCCGCCCTCGACGTGCGGGGCGACACCGACACCACGGTGATGGCGTGGGCGGGCGACGGCGGGACCTTCGACATCGGGATCCAGGCCCTCTCGGGCGCCGCCGAGCGCAACGAGAACATCCTCTACTGTTGCTACGACAACGAAGCCTACATGAACACGGGAATCCAGCGATCCTCCTCGACCCCCTGGGGGGCGTGGACGACGACCACGCCCTCCGGGCATCCGGAGGATCACCCCAAGAAGGACATCCTCGCCATCCTCGCCGCCCACGGGATCCCCTATGCGGCCACGGCGTCGGTGGCGTATCCGGTGGATCTGATCGAGAAGGTCGAGAAGGCCAAGGGAATCCGCGGCACGCGGTTCCTGCACATCCTCTCCCCCTGTCCGCCGGGCTGGAAGTGCGCCGATGAAAAGTCGGTGGAACTGGCGCGGCTGGCCGTGACCACGCGGTTGTTCCCGCTCCTCGAGGTCGAGAACGGCAGGCGATGGCGGTTCACCATGGACCACCCCGGAGGTCCCATCGCCCCCTATCTCCGTGCCCAGGGGCGGTTCCGCCATCTCACCGACGAGGAGATGGACCGGATCCAGGAGGACATCGACACCCGCTGGGGGATCCTCAACCGGCGCGTCGAGTTCGGCACCTAGCCTTGGATCCGTCAAGAGCCGCACGGCATCCCGGGCGAAGGCAACGGGGATTCCATGCGCGGCCGGCGACAACCCGCAGCGACCCACCCCAACTCCGGGTGACCTCGGCTTTCTTCGCCAGGACGTTGCCGGAGGCGCATGGTCCCCGGGGTCTGAGCAAATGGTGCCACGATCTTTTGACGTCCTGATCAACGTGCCGCGCGGGCGCCACGGAGGCGTCGCAAACTACTATGCCGGCGTCCGCAACAAGTTCGACGCCGACGTCCGCTACAACTATACCGGCGGCCACAGCGGCCGGAAGTTACTCGCGCTCTGCATGGTGTTCGACTACATCGTGTTCGTCGCCAAGCTGCTGTGGTTTCGGCCCGACATCGTGCATGTCAATCCATCCCTCGACATGGCCTCGACCTACCGGGAAGGCGTGTTTCTGCTTCTGGCGAAGCTGTTCCGGCGCCGGGTGATCGTGTTCTGGCGGGGCTGGGAAGACTCGGTGGCTGAGCGGATCACCGAGCGGCACCAAGCGGCGTTTCGCCGGGTCTACGGCCGGGCGGACGCCTTCATCGTCCTTGCCCGGGACTTCGCCGGCGCCCTGCGCAGTTGGGGTATGGAGCAGCCGATTTACCTGGAGACGACCCAGGTCGACGACGACCTCCTGGCCGGATTCCGGATCGAGGAAAGGGTTTACGCAGGGCGACACATCCTCTATATGGCTCGGGTCGAGGCGGACAAAGGGATCTTCGAGACGCTCGACGCCGTGGCCGCCCTGGAGCGGGAGGGTGCCGAGCTCGTGGTGGCAGGCAGTGGTCCAGCCCTCTAGAGGGCTGAGATATGCGGGGAAGCAAGTCGCAGGTCGCGATGAACTCATTGGGCGTCTTCCGAATTCGGCTTGCTCGAGGTGTGGGGCCCACACTCCCTGAGGGACTGTGGGCCCCTGTGTCTCCTACCGCGCCTGAGGTCCGACGTGTACCACTTCCAGGCTCTTCCGATCCACCAGGACTCGGCGGCCAAGAACCATGAGTTCGAACGGTTTCTCACCACCGGCAGGGCCCTGCTCCAGCTTCACGCGAACCGGCTGCCAGCGCACGGACTCGATCCGGGGGGCATCCTTACCCTTGCGGTCGGCCTCGTAGGTGATGGTTCCGCCCACTGGGTCTCCGGAGTGCATGGAGACCGTATGGAGCCCGTGCCCCACCGCCTGGTCGTCTACGGCGAAGAGCATATCGGTCACGATCCCCTCGAAGGGCAGAGCAAAGCGGTAGCCGACGGGCGCCCGGAGCAAGAGATGTAACTGCCCCGTGAGAGTCCACCGGCTGTTGTCACCCTTCCCCTCCTCGACTCTGGAGTCCCAGTACACGAACACGGCGGTTCGGTCCGCAGAGGCCACATACACGTACTCGAACGAGAACCAGGGCCACTGATCGTGTTCACCTCCACGGATCTCGGTATCACCGCCATCGTGTCTCAGGCCGCGGTTGGTGACGGGCGATGGGGTCATGGAGCGCTCGACCGTCACGACAGGGCACCCGCTGTTGGCAGGCACCCCAGGCTCGTTCGGGCAGACGTCCCGGACATCGATGACCCCGTCTCCGTCATTGTCCGGGTCGGGGCACCCGTCCTCGTCCTCGAAGCCATCGAGGTCCTCCGGCGAGTGACGGCACCGATCGGAGCTGTCGGGGACACCGTCTCCATCCGTGTCCGCCTGGTCGTCTTCGTCAACGGCCACCCGGTTCTCCTTGTCGTTGTCGTTGTCCTCGTCGGGATTGATGATGCGCGTACAGCCGCCTCCCGCCATCGCCAGCATGGCGAGGAAGAGGAATGCGGCAATCCAAGTGCATTTCACGGCTTGCCTCTTTTCTGTTGTGAGAGGGTCCCCGGCACGACATCATCTGGGGGCGTGACGGGAACTCTCCCGTTGCGACGCAAGGCGGGGCGATAGCCCGGTGCCCGCTGTCCTGGTACGCCGGGTCATCGTTCCCGCCTTCTTTGTATCAGCCTCAACGTGCGGCGCCTTCTGCGCGTTTCATGTGCAAAAAGGTTGTCCGCGACGGATTCCCCCGCTGGAATTCGCGCTATCCCTGATTCCAAAGACCGAGAACGTGTTGTGTGGCTGTTTCAAGAATGAAATGTCTGGTCGGACCATGCGTTATCATCTGCAAAGAGGATGAGCGGAGGAAGGACCATGGAGGAACTTGGGCCACGCATGCTGCAGTCCACTGAACTCAGCGAACTCCTTGTCACCGCCAGGGAATCAAACGGAGTACCCCTTCAGCAGGTCGCGGAGGGATTCGGGCGTTCCGTCCCCAGGGCCTCGCAGGCCCTGTTGGGAAGGGTCAAGACCAGCTACGATCGGGTTGTGGCCATCGCGCGTTCCCTGGGTCTGAGCGAGTCCCTGGTCACCCCCACGTGGTTACGCGCGTACTTCGGAGCGGCATATCCACGATCGAGACCCTGGTGCTATCAGAAGCTCCAGAACGAGATTCGGGAGTTCAAGAAGCAAGTAGGAGGTCTTGCACCGTCCGCGGCGGAGGAACGACTGGCCGGTGGGTTCTTGAGCAAGGACAAGCGCTGCCTGGCAGCGGCTACTGTTTTGTTTGGGCACCTGTTCTCACTCCACGGAAATACCGAGTCCGCGGTAAAACTCTATCGAGCGGCTCTCGACAGCCGGGTACTAGATCCGATGCAGGCCGGAGAATGTAGAAATTCTCTGGGTCAGGCACTCATTCTCATGGGGCGGGAGAGCGAAGGGACCGCTCTCCTCCTCGAGACCTTGGTGTCCCCCCAGCCCGCCCAATATCAAACGGCTTATGCCCATTTCTGGCGCACGGACACCGACGCACGGTACCCTGAGCATCTAGACGGTGAAGCCCTCAAGCGCCTGGTGACGCAGGCCGAGGAAGCCGAGGAGGGATTCAGGGAGTCAGGGCGCGTGCCCTACGCAACGGCTTCGAAGGCCCTGATTGGGTACTTGACCTGGGTAGCATCGAAAACAGAGAAAAACAAGAGTGCAGAGGCATTGGAAGGGCGGGGGCTTCAGTGTATCGAAGACGCGATGGAGGTGGTAGAGATGGCTGAGGAGGCCGCCGCCGAGAAAGCATCCCAAGAAGACGGGGCCGGGACATTGAACATGGAGTGGGTACATTGCCGCTCTCAAGTCGTCAAGTACCGCGCGCTCGCAAATGCCTTCCTCTATCCGGACGACGAGGTTGCGCATGAGCAGATAGAGGAGGACTTAGAAGCGCTTCGGGCCCTCGCTCGGAGCGGCATTCGTTACCTGTTGCGTGATATCAACCGGATCACACAGATCCTGAACAACCCAAATGGGGAGGTGAGATGAGATTCCGAAAACTCCTGCTTACTGTCCTGCAAGTCACGGTACTGTTGCTGGTTACAGCGAGTCAAGTTCTTGCGAGAGGGGATTGGCCTAACCTCTAGGAGATTCGTGAAGGCTTGATCCACGGGCAGGCAGCTTGACCCGGTACTCCGGGAACTGCCCCCGCACTCGGTCAATCCCACGAGGAGGTCCACGACCCAACCCGGGAGCTGGCCGCCCTTGCCGGGGCAGTTTCGGGAGTCCAGGCACCGGTAGACGTGAAGAGGGGTGCCCGCCCTGGACTTCCGGATGGGGGTCCCCCGGACCGGTCCTCCGCAGGCTTTGCACCGGATGATCCCCGAGAGCAGGTAGGCGGAACAGACGCCATGAACCCCAACGAGCGAATCGACGTGAACACTCCTGGAGAGCCCCAGACGGTCGCGTGGCCGGTCACACTCCCGGCCGACAAGTTGTTGACCGCCTACGACGACCTTCCATTCGGACCCCTCGCTCCCAACAACCCCGTGCAGATCGCCCTGGTCTGGGGGAACCCCGAGACCGGCCCGCCGGGGTGCCGGTGAAGTTTCCCGAGGGCTATCGGGAACCCTGGCACGCCCACTCCTCCACGTGCCATGCGGTGGTGGTGCAGGGCCAGTTCCGCTCGCGCGACCCCAAGGGGGGGCCGAGACACACCCGGCCTAACGCGCCCGCGCTTCCCACGTGCGGGCGGCAGCCGTATCGCCGAGCGCGCGGCAGCACTCGGCCAGCCATCCCGCGTTCTCCTTGCACCACGCGTGCCCCGGATCCACCTTGGCCTGGAGTGCGTCCCAGGCTCGCTCCAGAATCTCCCGCGACTCCGCGTAGCGTCCCATACGCAACAGGCACTCCCCGTAGTTGGCCCGGATGCGCTCCACCTCGGCCCGCCCCGGGGGAAACGTGCGTTCGGCCACGGCCAGAGCCTCCAGGTGCGCGGCCAGCGCCGCGTCGAACTCGCCCAGATCGGCGCGCGATTTCCCGAGGTTCGAGCCCATCACGGCCAGGGTGGGGTGGTCGCCCCCGTAGAGCTCCCGTCCCCGCACCAGAGCCTCGGCAAACAGGCTTTCCGCCTCGGCGTTTCGGTCCAACCGCCGTAACGTGCTGGCCAGGTCGTTGATGTTTCGAAACAGGCTCGGGTGATCGCTCCCCCGGGCCTGCCGCTTGATCCGTAGCGAGTCGCGGTAGAGCCGGTTCGCCCCTTCCACGTCGTCCAGACGCAGAAGCGCGTAGGCGAGCGTGCTCTGCACCGTGGCCACCATCGGGTGCTCGGAACCGTGGAGCCTCCGGGCCGCGGCCAGCGACGCCTCCAACAGGGGTTTGGCCTCTTCCGGCCGCCCCGCGTTGATGAGCACCCGGCCGATGTTGTGGCGGGCCACGAGAACCGGACGGCTGTCCTCGCCGTAGCTCCGCCGGATCACTTCCAGCGCGCGGCGGCGAAGCGCCAGGGACTCCTCGAGTTCGCCTTGCCGCGACCGTAGGTCGGCGACCAGGTTCAGAGCGTCCGCAGTGAGGGGATGCTCGGGCCCGTAGCGCTCCAGCGCCGTCTCGTGGATCGACGCACAGACCGCTTCCGCCTCGTCGAGCCGCTCCATATCCAAAAGAAACCGGCCGTAGTCGCGCAGGGCTTCCATGCCCCGGGCGTCGTCCCCGGCATCCCCCAGGACCCGGCGCCCGATGCCGAACAGCGAATCGGCCTCGGCCATCGCCCCGAGCCTTGCCCGGGCCCGAGCCTGCCGCAACACCGCCGTCCCGTACTCCTGGGATGCCGCGCCGAACGCCGAGCGCGCCGCGTCGACTTCCAGGGCGGCCAACGAGTCCGCGGCCCCCTCGTCACCCGCTCGAGTCCGGTGCACTCCCAGCTCGTGAAGGGCCCGTATCCGAGCCCCGGGCTCCCCGGCGGCGTCGGCCATGGCCAGCGCCTGTTCCAGATGGAACGCCGCCCGGTCGTATCGATCGAGAACCGAGTACGCGCGCCCCACTGTGGTACGGATGGCGAATTCCACCTCGGGGGGCGCATCCGTACCCTCGTCCAGCGTCGCCGCCGCCTCGTCCAGCATCTCCCCCACCGTCATCTCGCGCGCCGCGGAACGGTTCTGCGGATCGGCCCGGCTCAGCATGTCGACCAGAAACCGGTTCACCGCCTCGGCCACCTCCGTCTCCCGCTCCGCCACCGCTTCCGCCTGGCGCGCCCGCACCGCCTGGTGGGCGGTAGCCGCCAGCCCCAGGATCAGCGCGACCGCCGTCGCAACCACGGCGACCGCGGCCGTTCGATGGCGGCGGACCAACTTGCGCAACCGGTACGCCGCGGTGGGCGGTCCCGCGGACACCGCCTCGTGGTTCAGATGTCGGCGAATGTCCGAGGCCAGATCCCCGGCCGAGACATAGCGCCGGGCCGGGTCCTTTTCCAGCGCCTTGAGCAGGATCCAGTCCAGATCGCCCCGCAGCCGCCGCGACAGCGTCCCCGCGACCAGGGTGCTCGGCGGTTTGGGTTCGCGCGTCCGTAACCGCCGTGGCATCTCGGCGATGCCTCCGCCGCGCAGCTCCAGAGAAGGAATGGGCAACGCCCCGGTCAAGAGCACGTAGACGATCACCCCCAGGGAGTACACGTCGCTCCGCGCGTCCACACCCCCCGGCGCCATGGCCGCCTGTTCGGGGCTCATGTACTCCGGCGTCCCCAGAATCTGCCCCGCCTCGGTGAGCAGCGTCTCCCCGGCAAGCTCCGGCTCGGTGGCCTTGGCGATCCCAAAGTCGATGATCTTGACCGTGGGGCGCCCGCCGGTGTCGTCCACGAGCACGTTCGACGGCTTGATATCCCGGTGCAGAACCCCCCGCAGATGGGCGTACTGCACCGCGTCGATCGCTTCCAGGGACAGCCGCAACCGTTCTTCCACCGGGGCCTCGGACTGCTCGCACCACTGCGTGATGGGTACCCCGTGGACGAGCTCCATCACGAAATAGGGACGCCCCTCCGCAGTGGTCCCCGCGTCCAGAGCCCGGGCGATGTTGGGATGGTCCATCAGGGCAAGGGTCTGCCGTTCCACTTCGAACCGATGGAGTACCCGTGCGGAGTCCATGCCCGCCTTGATCACCTTGACCGCCACCGTGCGCTTCAGGGGAGCGCGCTGGACCGCCCGGTACACCTTCCCCACCCCACCTTCCCCGATGCAGGCGGTGAGCTCGTAGGGACCCACCCGGCCCAACTCCGCGTCGCCACCCTCCTCAGCGGGGTCGAACCCGGCGATGCGGGCCAGGGCCTCGAGGTTTTTTCCGAGTTGGTCGTCGAGGAGCTGTTCGGGGTCCACGTCCTCGGGTACGCCGCGCAGGTCGGCGATCCATTCGATCAGCCGTTCGTGGACGGAGTCCCTATCCGTCATCGCCCATTCCCCGGGCGATGTGGAGCAGGGCCCGCTTCACCGCCATCCGCGCCGCGTCGGCCGAGGGTTTCCCGAACTCCGTGGCGATCTCGGACCACGAGGCATGATCCTCGATCCGGGCAATGACCGCCTCGCGGTCTTCCTCGGGGAGCGATTCCAGAGCCCTGAGATAGCGCGCGAACACGTCGCGCCCCACCAGCTTTTCCAGGGGCGAGGGACCGTGATCGGCCCAGGCATCGCGGGTCCGGGTCGAGGGATGCCGTTCGCGATCCGAGACGACCTTGTCCCGGATCGCATTGAGCACCGCGCGGCGTGTGTAGGCCTGGAAGAAACCGCCGCCCTGGGGATTCAGGGACTCCATCCGCGCGAAGGTGCGAGAGAGGACGTCCTGCACGATGTCCTCGGTGTCGAACCGCCCGCGGATGTTCCGGGGAATGCGGCCCGCCGCCCAGCGCCGGAGCCGCTCGCGGTACCGGAGAAACAGCAGCTCGGTGGCGGCGTCGTCGCCGTCCTGGGCCCGGCGTACCAGATCCAGGGTGGAGAGGGTATCGGGAGCGGGTTGTCCGGGATCGGCCATGGAGGGACCTCGGATCGGCAACCGGTGGACCCGCATTATGGCAAGGTTCGCACATCGCGTAAACCGTCAGCGCACGCGCAGGATCTTCCCGGTCACCGTCTCGGACCCCGCGGTCACGCTATAGGCGTAGAGCCCCGCCGGCAACCGGCGTCCCCGATGCGTCCCGTCCCAGGACACGCGCCCGGTTCCCGAGGGGTGGTTCGGAAGTTCGGTCGAAAACACCCGCCGGCCGGACACGTCGTAGATGCCCACCGACGCGTCGGCGGAGCGGGAAAGCGAAAACGTGATCGTACACGCCGCGCGGGTCGGGTTCGGCGCCGCCCGCGTCTCTCCGGTGAGGATCAGCGGGTCCACGCCGCGCTCGGGATCGGCCACCCCGACCAGCGAAGCCGGCTCGGCCACGACGACCGCGGTTTCCCCGCTCCAGAACGAAGCGTGGAAAGCGGTGTGCCCGCCCTCCCCCAGAGCCTTGGGGCGGCCGTCCTCGTTGCCTGAGGTGCCTCCCATGTTGACCGCGGCCACCTCCCGGAACACCCCGGGGGCGAGCTCGATCTGATCCCCCTGGCGCACCAGCTTCTCCAAGACCGCGCCGCGTACTCGCCAGATCCCCTGGGAGTTGGCTCCGACACCCGGGCCCTCCACCGTGGCGAAGAACACGATGTCCCCGTCGCCGTTGATGTGGTGGCGCCGGGTGGTGGTGAAGTCCTTGAACGTGGTCCCCGCTTCGGTCCCCGGTGCGGTCTGTCCCCGGATGGCGAGCAGGGTGAGCACGTTGTTCCGTCGTAGCCACATCGCGGGCACCGTACCCACACCGTCGTAGATGTTGGCAAAGAACAGGACGTCCCCGCCCGCGTTGACCACCGGTTCAGTGGCCGTCATCTCCAGGAACGTGCCTCCGGCCCCCGGACCCGCCGATCCTTCCCGGGCCACCAAGGTCCCACCGCCCCCGTCGTGGGCCCAGATGCCGGTGTTGTCGAGCACGTTGACCTCGTCCTGGATCTTCAGGGCGGCGTCGAAGACCAGCGTCCCGTTCTGATTGCGTTTGGGCTCGTCGAAGCCCGCCCAGACGTACTCACCACCATCGTCACCCGTCTCCGCCATCTCGGCCAATCCGATCGCGGTTTCCGACCACAGGGAGGCCACCGTCGATCCCAGCTCGCTGGTGTAGATCTCAGCGAGGAAGCAGGTGCGTCCCACCGGATCGATGCTGACGTTGCTCGAGAACCCCTTGAAGGCGCCGATCACCGGGGTGAGGGTCTTCAGCGCCACCGCCGCGGGGGCCCCGGGCGGACCGCTCCAGATCCCGTCTCCGTTGTCCGACGTCGCCGACCGGAACGCGATCTCGCCGTTCTCGCTCAGGGTCAGCTGTACGATGTTCGAGACCAACTGTCCGAACTGTCCGAATTGCCACGAGGTACCCGAGGCCGCGGCCCCTTCCCGCGCATGGAGCACCAGCGCGTCGGTGGCGTCGGTTCCCCAGATCCCGCTGTCCTCACCGCCGGAAACCCCGGCCAGGAAAGCGACGAAGGCCACCCGGCCGGAGTCGTTCAGGTTCAGAAACCGCGCCCCCGAGGTGAAGGACGCGGGCGGCGACACGCCGGGGGCATTCATGTCCGGGGACAGCACTGCGTGGAGTCCCGACGGTCCCGCGTCGGTCCATACCGATCCCCCGTTCACGATCCCGGGACCGGCCACCGTCGCCGTGAACGCCACCTCACCCAGACCGTTGACCACGGGGATGCCGAGCTGGGTAAACGTGGAGCCCGGGCACACCCCGGGGGCCTCGGCGCCGCTCTGGGCGACCACACGGTAGATCCCCGAGCCCGCGGCCGGTAGCGGCCGTCCCCAGGCGATCAGAAGCGGCAGAAGCAGGGCGATCCTCGTACCGAGCGTTCGAATCATGACGGTCTCCTTGTTGCCCGAGGGGCCGGCCCGGCGCCGGTTGCACCCTCGGGCCGGAGGGGCTCTCCCCTCGATGTGACCGTCCATACGGGGGAGTCCGGGGAACCGAACAGAAAAACACACCGCCCCGGTGGCCCCCCAAACTCCTCCACCTGTGGCCACCCCAAAATCCCCCACCCTGGGCTGAGCTGAGCGCGGCCTGAGGGCCGGCTGACGGCGGGACGTTTCCGCTCCTCCCTCACCTTTTTGAGGGAGGGCCAGGAGTGGTTGCGAACCGAGCGGCCGTTCCTGGCCTTTGGTGCGTCGCGGCGTTTCTAGCGTGGTGTGCTGCTGAGGTGGGGGCGACCCGTCCCCACGGGCCAGGCGTCAGCAATCCGCCGGCGAGGCAAGGGTCCCATTCACTCCAGTCAACGCTTCCTCGATGCATGTTCCACGGGCATGTACGTGGGCCTGTTGCCGCCTAGACTTCAGCGCCGAGCTAGCTATAATAGCTCATCAGAGATCCCCGAAGCCTTCCGGGCTGTCCTGCGATGTCCAGTCTAGATCAGGTGTCCGAAGCCATGAAGAGGGATCACGGCTCCGAAAACACGAAGGGTACGCCGGGGGCGACCTTCGCAGGTGCCAAGGTCGGTAGCCTCATCCGACCGGGTCGTGGGGGGGAAGGGGATAGAATCCCCAATGCGCCCGGCGTCTCCGCCTCGGAGAGCGGGATCGGGACATCATGCTCTGGCTGGCAGAACCTATTAAGCTGTTGAATCGCGCGGGCAAACTCAGTAAACTGACCACGTCTCTGAATCCTCTTTTCTCCCCGGAGGTGTCATCGGAACAGGCTAGTTTGAACCGGTCCCTTTCTGGCTGACTGTGAGTTCTGCGCCTGACCGACTTCCGCCTCTTCGTGCCCCTCGTCTCGGCACAAAGCGCTCCGACGTCAGGGTCGGCGAACTCCGTTACGCGGTTCATACCGATGTGAGGACAAGTTTTTTGAAAGTCGCCCTGGAGTACGCGCCGGGCGCCTCGTGGGACAATTTGGTGTCCAACGACTCTCGCGCCTCGTTCTTTCACGAACGCGTTTGGGCCGATGCCTTGGCCTCGGTATATCGGCACTTCACTCCCTTCTTTATCACCGTCCGTTCGGATTCTGGAGCGCTCCTCGCCGGCCTCCCCGCCACACGCTCTGTCCGCATGGGGCTGACGCAAATCTTGTCTCAGCCGTTCGGTACCTACGGCTGTCCGTTGATTGGCGGAGACCTAGAACCGAGCGTCGCAGAGCGGCTACTTATCGAGCGGTGGCGACAGGAAGCCTCCAAGACGGGAACGATCAGGGCCCATTTGACATTGCGACCGCGCAGTTTCCCGTCCCCTGCGGCCCGGGTTCCCAATTCGTGGAAACGCCCAGAGCAAACCCATGTGGTCGATCTGAGCGACGGGGAACTGGGCTTGTGGCGGTCACGGTTCTGCGGGGCGGTCCGCTCATCGTGCAGGCACGCGGAACGTCTGGGAATTGCGGTGGCCGAGGAGTCCAACCCGAATGGAGTACTAACGCTTGAAACCCTCTATCGTCGAGTGGCAAGCGATTGGCCCGACCACAAGCTCTACGCTCCGGGATTGTTCGAGCGCCTACTCACTCATGCGTCGCGACACACCATGATCTGGATCGCGCGAAGAGACGGCTCGCCGCTTGCTGCTACGCTCGTGTTCCGATACCGGAACACCCTAACCTCGTGGCTCACCGTACTCACCCAGGAGGCCCGACGCATTCGCGCGGGCGTACTTCTTCATGGACAGGTGATGCGCTTTGGATGCCGAAACGGATTCACCGAATTCAACTTCGGCGCAAGCCAGGGAGCCCGAACACTGATCTCGTTCAAGGAATCAATGGGCGGAACGGCCGTCGACTACGAAAGCTATCTTCGTCAATCGACTTGGTTCTCTCCTTTACACGGCGCGTACAGGGCGCTGAGCGGGATGCGGGCGTGATCCCGGACACGCCCGGACTCGTCGCCACCGGCCGGCGCATCGTCGACGGTTTCTCACGGCTTACCGTCCCCAAGCTTGCGAAGCTCACTCGCGACCCCTGGCGAATTGAACTCTTCCTGAGAATGCCGATCGCGGTCGAGTGGAGGGAGGCGGTGGCCACGATCATCCCTGAGGCCACCTCGGGCACGGTGCGCCGCGCCGAGAAGGAGTTTTGGGGAGATCGCCGGTTCCACGCCGAAACCCAAGACCGCTGTCGCGCGACACGCGGGCGCGCCCCCCTGTGGAACCCGTTTCACCTCGCCTTGTATTCGATCGCGCGTCTCAAGAGACCTCGATTCGTGGTTGAAACCGGCGTTTTTGACGGCCTATCCAGCGCGGCCTTGCTACTCGCTCTCAGTCGCAACCAACACGGGGAACTGGCTTCCGTCGATCTCCCCGCCGCCGAAACCGTGCGCGATTCCACTCATTTGATGCCGGAAACACGCCTGCCCGATGGACGCTCGCCGGCGTGGATCGTTCCCGAGCATCTTCGCGGCCGTCACAACTTGATCCTGGGCGACAGTCGCGTTCTTTTGCCCAAGGTGTTGGACGGAGTTCACGGTATGGATCTATTCGTGCACGACAGCCTCCACACGATGCACCATCAATCGTTCGAGTACCGCACCGCTTGGGCCGGTCTCGCCCCGGGAGGACTCCTGTTGAGTGACGATGTCTCCTGGAGCCCCGCATTCCACAGGTTCTGTCGATCCCACTCAGTACCCTACGTTCGATTCGAAGGAGCCGGCATCGTCAAGAAGCCGGATCATCACACTCCATGAGGTACCGCCGATGAACCCCTTCCGACGCAAGACAGCAATTGTTCTTATTAACATCTTGTTCGCCACGCTGCTCGCGACGGGGTGTTCCGAGGATACATCCACACGCCCCGGCGGTTTCTCCATAGAGTTTCAAAACGAATGGGGAGGCGAGGGTTCGGACCCCGGCCTGTTCAATCAACCCAAAGGCATTGCCATTGGTCCCGACGGCTCGGTCTACGTATCGGATACATCCAACCACCGCATACAGAAATTCGCTCCTACCGGAGAGTTTCTTCTTGCTTGGGGTTCACTGGGTTCGGCGGAGGGCGAATTCTCGGCGCCCTGGGACGTGGCCGTGTCCAACGCGGGGTACGTCTATGTGGCGGATCGTGACAATCATCGCATCCAGCGGT
>Ga0214472_10005429_pt1 | contig 13411 bp, 11 predicted proteins | sample RVTome_6_FD_207662 | JGI IMG/M metagenome (GOLD analysis project Ga0214472, IMG submission 207662) | Soil microbial communities from uranium-contaminated site in the Upper Colorado River Basin, Wyoming, United States - RVT140D175 | ecosystem: Environmental > Terrestrial > Soil > Contaminated >... | reverse complement strand
TCGGCGATGAAGGGAAGCTTGCTCTGAGTGATGGAAGGGGAGGTAGATTATGGGATTCGATTACAGAGCGCAGGTCCCGGGCCGGGGCCAAGCAGCGAAACATTTATTTTTGACCCTGTTATTGCTGTCGGCATTGATTGGAGGCGGTTGCGGAGGCTCGGGAGGAGAGAGTCGCGGCGGAGAGGAAGTGGTCCCGCCTCCGGTGAATACGGGAGGGACGAATCCCGGCGGAGGCGATAAGGAGGTTCCGTTCATGCCCGATCTGAGCGCCGATGTCTTCGGCCCTCCGCCCGAGGGAGATCCTTCCGCCTTCACCGGCCCCCTCATCGGCCTGGAATTCTCGGGAACCCTGCTGACGGAGCTGGACCCCGCCCACGAGGGGGCCTTCGAAGGCGGGCCCACGGGCACCGAGGAGGATGCGGGCATCAACAATGCCGTGCCCGAGACCGATCTGGAGGCGCACAACGTGCCCACCAACAGCCGGCCCAGCCCCATGTTCGAGGCCGTTGCCTTCGGGCAGCAGATGCTGAGGTTCGAGGAGTTCGGGCCGGAACCCCTGGGCCTCGCGGCGAACGAGAATCACCCGCCTTTCCCCAAACCCAAGACGGGTCCGGCTCCTGAGCAGGATCCCCAGAGCGTGACGGCGAGCGCGCCCGAGGGGGGGGAACTGGAGGCCTTCCTCGCGGCCTCGGGCATCAAGCCCTTCCCCACGGAGTTCGCCAACACCCTGGAGCACAACCCCTGGGAATCGGAGATCGAGGGCATGCTGGGCCGGGAGCTTGAGACGCCGCCCGCCGAAGGCCGCCCGCCCGGAAAAGGCTGGGCCCACCAGCGCTGGAACGAATTCTATCCCTCCGTCTTCTTCAAGACGGCCCAGGCGGGCGCCCGGGAAAACGGCGGCTTGCGCGACAAGCATCAGCGCCACCGCTATGCGGTGGGCGAATTCGCCCCCGGCGGACTCTATCACCGGGTCTACGAGGCCCCCACGGTGGCGGGCGCCCCGGTTCTGGACGGCACCACCGCCGGCCTCAAGATCCGCATCCATCCCGACATGCCCGTGCAGAACCACGAGGCTCTCTGGACCTTCGACGGCACCCTGCCGCCCAAGCTGCTCATGGTCCGATACGGCCAGCCCATCCTGATGCGGCACTACAACGCCCTGCCCATCGACCCTTCGGCCAACCGGGGCTTCGGCATCCACACCATCAGCACCCATGAGCACAACGGACACAGCCCGGCGGAGAGCGACGGCTACACCAACGCCTTCTTCTTCCCCGGCCAGTTCTACGACTACCGCTGGCCCATGCAGCTGGCCGGCTACGACAGCATCAACACCGACGCCTCCGATCCCAGGGCGGCCTTCCCCTGCGACGAGGGGGAAATTCTCTTCGTCAAGGACGCCGACCCCGGCTACAAGAGCTGCGAAAACGGCAGCATCCGCATCCGGGGCGACTGGAGAGAGACCATGAGCACCCACTGGTTCCATGACCACATGCTCGACTTCACCGCCCAGAACGTCTACAAGGGCAACGCGGTCATGATGAACTACTACAGCGCCCTGGATCGGGGCAACGAGGCCATCGACGACGGCGTGAACCTGAAACTGCCCAGCGGCACCGCGCTGTCCTGGGGCAACCGGGACTACGACGTGAACCTGCTGGTGGCCGACAAGGCCTGGGATCTGAACGGCCAGCTCTGGTTCAACATCTTCAACAAGGACGGCTTCATCGGCGACAACATCCTGACCAACTGGCTGCACAAGCCCTACTTCAAGGTGCGCGCCCGCAGCTACCGCTTCCGCATCCTCAACGGCTCGGTCTCCCGCTACTTCGCCATCGCCCTGGTGCAGCAGGTGCAGGGCGCAGGCGGCGAGCTTCCCGGCCCGGCCGGCTCCGGCGTCTCCTACAACCGGGTGCCCTTCCACATGATCGCCAACGACGGCAACCTCATGGAGCACGCGGTGCCCTTCAGCGGCACCCTGGATCTGGACGGCGACGGCAACCTGGACGAACACAGGGGGATGCTTCCCACCCAGGCCATCGCCGAGCGCTACGACATCATCGTGGACTTCAGCAAGCACGGCATCGCACCCGGCGACAGGCTCTACCTGGTCAACGTGCTGGAGCACACCAGCGGCCAGGTGACGGGGGCGAAGATCGCCCTGGCCGAGATCCTGAACGGCACCTACGCGCCCCAGCGGACGGATGACGACGGAGACGGCATCGCCGATCGCTGGGTGGGGGGCGACCCGGGCGTGGGGCGCTTCCTGGAGCTGCGGGTGGTGGCCTATGAGGGCACGGATCTGAGCATGAACCCCGCCGAGTTCGAGCCCGGCGGCAAGAAGATGATCCCTCTGACGCTGGATCGCGACAGCGCCGAGGTCCAGGCCCTGCTCGCAAATACCCGGCACCGTACCTTCACCTTCGCCAAATCCAACGGTACCGACTCCAAGCCCTGGACCATCCTCACCGACGGCGGCAGCGGCTTCAACATGGATCCCCGTCGGGTCTCCGCGGCGCCCCGGCTTGCCACCGGTCCCACCGAAGCAGGATTTTCCGGGGACGGAACCCTGGAGGTATGGCATATTGACGGCGGCACGGGCTGGAGCCACCCGGTGCATATCCACTTCGAGGAAGGCATCATCCTCACCCGGGGCGGCGCGCCTCCTCCCGAATGGGAAAAGTGGGCGAGAAAGGACGTCTACCGCATCGGGCCCCAGGACGACAGCACCGACAATGTGGAGATCGCCATCCGGTTCAGGGAGTTCGCCGGAACCTACATGGAGCATTGCCACAACACCCAGCACGAGGACAACGCCATGCTGCTGCGCTGGGACATCGAGCATCCCGGCCAGTTCCAGCTCATGCCCACGCCCCTTCCGACCTGGGATGGTGTAGAATATGTCGACTCGGCTGCGCTGCCCACCTTCAGGACGGGCGACGGGTTCGGCACCAGCTTCTAGCGGCAGCCGGTCAAAGGCCCCAGAACAGAGCCGCCGGGAATTTCCCGGCGGCCCCTTTATTTTCAGCATGGGAGGTATTTCGATGCAGATTCTGAGACGTACCCTGACGAGAGCTTGCGCCTTTTTGCTGCTGTTTGCGGCACCATCTTTCACCCAGGCAGCCGACGCCCCCTGGGGGGCCGACTACTTCCCCAACGTGGAGCTGACCACCCACGAGGGCAAGAAGGTCCGCTTCTTCGACGATCTCATCAAGGACAAGGTGGTGGCCATCAACTTCATCTTCACCAGCTGTCCCGACGTCTGTCCCCTGGAGACGGCTCGCATGCGGGAGGTGCAGAAGATCCTGGGGGATCGGGTAGGTGTGGACGTATTCATGTATTCCATCAGTATCGACCCGGAAACCGACACCCCCGAGGTGCTTGCCCGCTATGCCGAGCAGTACGAGGCGGGGCCGGGCTGGATCTTCCTGACGGGCAAGGAGGAGGACATCACGACTCTTCGCACCAAGCTGGGGCTTTTCGATGAGCGCACCGACAGCAAGGACCTCTCGGAGCACAACCTCAACCTCATCATCGGCAACCAGAAGACGGGCCGCTGGATGAAGCGCTCACCCTTCGAGAACCCCTACATCCTGGCCACCCAGATCGGCAGCTGGCTGCACAACTGGAAATTGCCCCCGAAGTCGGAGCAGGATTACGCCGAGGCGCCCGAACTTCGGCAGATCGGGCGGGGGGAGAGCCTCTTCAGAACCCGCTGCGCCAGCTGCCACGGTCTGGGGAAAAAGCAGATGGAAGGGGAGGGGGGCCGCGACGTGGGGCCCGATCTGCTGGGGGTCACCCAAAAGCGCGGCCGAGCCTGGCTTGCGCGCTGGATTGCCGATCCCGGCAAGCTCATCGCCGAGAAGGACCCCCTGGCCACGGAGCTTTTCGAGGCCTACGACCGGGTGCTCATGCCCAACCTGGGGCTCAACGCGCTGGAGATCGAGGCCCTGCTCTCCTACATCGAGGAAGAGAGCGCTCGGCAGCACGACCACTCCTCCCACGACCACGGCAAGCACGATCATGGAGAACAGGAGCCTTCGAAGGAGCACAAACACGAGTAAGAGGCATCCGTCAGGGGCGAGCCCTGCCGCGCCCCTGACGGATGCCGCATGAACTCCCGGAAACTCCCGCTTTCGATGGGCACCCCTTCATCCTCCTTGGCGTTCCACCAGTAAATCCAGGCTTCCAGATCTTCACCGGTTCGCGTCCGTACCAGGGTCGTCCTGCGCAGGTAGAGGCTCTCCGCCTCCTGTGCGGCCTCGTAATCCTCCAGGCAATCCAGGGCCCGAAGGCAGGGGTCGTAAGATTCGGGCCGAAGGCGGATCAATTCCCCGAGGATGCGGCCGCACCCAAACAGGGCGTAGGGGTAGGCGCCCTCGGCCACGAAAAAGAGTCGGCCATCGACGGCGGCCTCCTCGATGCGAAGGATGTGCCCCGAAAGCAGGGCATCGTGGTTGATTTCGCCGCTCATCAGGGTGCCGTAGACAAAAATCGGCAGTCGCTGGTCCATCCCCTCGTCTCCTTTTTGGTTCAGATGCGCCCCATCTATAGCAAAACCTTGGCTTGACAGGCGAGGGCCGCTTCTGTTTTATGGCCGAGCATCCGCTTGACGCGATGCCGGATCAAGGCGACAGGAGCCCTCGAATCACGGAATATCAAGCTCTTATCGGCATACCGCACATCATCGCCTGTGCTGGCCGCCGAGCGAATCCCGGGGCCTGATGGACGCCGGGGTGCGCGGCATCCTCGACGGTCTGGGCATGCTGCTCGGCATCACGGCCATGCTCATCGTGCTGCTGGCCCTGGTCTCCCTGGCCAATCAGCTTCTGGGTCTGTTTCCTGCATTGTTTAATGAGCCGCTGAGTCTGCAACGCCTGCCGGGCCGGATTTTCGCGCCGCTGTGCCGGCTCATGGGCATCCCCTGAATCGAGGCGCCTGCGGCCGGGGCTCTCATGGGCAGCAAGAGCATTCAGCAAGAGGGGGCGGATTTTTCGGAAGAGGAGATTAGAGAGATGCTTCGGAAAAAAATTCTCTTCGCCATGGATTACGACATCCTGGGACAGCTGCAGAACAGTTTCTTCTACCGCTCCGGCTTCCGGCTGCTCATCGCCGAGAGCGGGCCGAGGGTCTTCGAACTGCTGGAGGAGGAGCGCCCCGATCTCATCATCCTGCCCCAGCATCTGACGGGGATTTCGGGCATCGAGTGTTGCCGGCGTCTCAAGGCCGATCCCTTCCTGCGCAGCATACCTCTCATGCTGGTGGTGGACGAATCCTCCGGGGAGCAGGACTGCCGGGCCGACCGGGTGCTGCTTCGCTCCGCGCTGCCCTATGAGCTGCTCGAAGCGGCCTGCGCGCTGCTCAACATCGAGAAGCGGGGCAAGGATCGCTTCCATGCCGCTCTGGAGTGCGAGCTGAGCGGGGAGGGGGACTTCCATCTCGCTTCCACCTCCATCAATCTCAGCGCAGGCGGTATTTTTATCCCGTCCCGGGCGCTGTTGCCCGTGGGGGAAGAGCTCCAGGCGAGCATCCGGCTGCCCGCAGGGGAGATTCTTCGGATCCGGTGCCGCATCGCCTGGGTCAATCATCCCGAATGGGTGAAAAAGACCGACCTGCCGCCGGGATTCGGTGTGGAATTTCTGTCCCTGGATGAGCCGGATCGGACCCTGCTGGATCGCTTCCTGAGCCGATCCGATCTGGAGCCTTTTTATTGAAAAACCGCGCAGTTTCCTCCTGAACTCTCCCATCGCCCCAAAACGCCCGGACCGCCGGGCTCGACCTTAAAGACGGAAATCCATGACTTCACACCGCTTTTTTGCCTCATCCCCCGCCGGGCTGGAACAGCTCCTCGGCCGCGAACTCGAATCCCTGGGCCTTGCGGGCCCCGCCGTCTCGCGCTCCGGCGTCTACTTCAGCGGCACCCTGGAGGATGCCTACCGGGTCATGCTCTGGTCCCGCATCGCCAGCCGGGTGCTGCTGCCCCTGGCCGAGTTCGAGGCCGCAACCCCCGAGCAGCTCTACGACGGCGTGCGCCTCATCGACTGGAGCGAGCATCTGGACGCGGAGGGCAGCCTGGCCGTGGATTGCCGGGTCAGCCAGGCGGCCATCACCCACTCCCACTACGCCGCCCTCAAGGTCAAGGATGCGGTGGTGGATCAGTTCCGCGCCCGCGGGCTTGAGCGCCCCTCCATCGATCTGGAGCGCCCCGATGTGCGCATCAATCTCTTTTTGCGCAAAAACACCGCCACCCTGAGCCTGGATCTCTCGGGCGAGAGCCTGCACCGCCGGGGCTACCGCACGGAGCAGGCCCAGGCCCCCCTCAAGGAAAACCTCGCCGCCGCCCTGCTCATGTACGGCCGCTGGCCGGAGCTGGCCCTTGAGGGCGCCCCTCTGGCGGATCCCATGTGCGGCTCGGGCACCCTGGTGGTGGAGGCGGGCCTCATGGCCTGCGACATCGCCCCGGGCCTGCTTCGGGAGAATCCGCTGCCCGGCGGCTGGAAGCAGCACGACAGCGCCGTCTGGCAGCGTCTGTGGGACGAGGCGCAGCAGCGCAGAGAGGTCGGCCTCGCCAAGGGCGTGCGTCTCTACGGTTTCGATCAGGACGGCCGCGCCCTGGAGATGGCGCGGAACAACGCCCGGCGGGCGGGTCTCGAGCATCTGGTGCACTTCGAGAAGTGTCCGGTGCAGAAACTCACCCGCCCCGAGGAGCTCGAAGAGGCCCGGGGCCTGCTCATCGTCAACCCGCCCTACGGCGAGCGCATGGGCGAGAACCTGGAGCAGGTGGAAAACCTCTACCGCGGCCTGGGCGAAACCCTTCGCGGCCAGTTCCAGGGATGGAAGGCGCTCATCCTCACCGGCAAGCCCGAGCTGGGCCGCATGATCGGCCTTCAGGCCGTGCACCGCAACCACGTCTTCAACGGCCCCATCAAGTGCCAGCTGCTGCATTTCGAGGTGGAAGCACGCCGGCTCCAGGCCCCCGCCCCCGGCAGCCGAGAGCGCGAGCAGCAGCGCATCGAGGCTGCCGCCTCGGGCATGTTCGGCAACCGGCTGAAGAAAAACCTGGATCGTCTCTCGCGCTGGGCGAAGAAGGAGGGGGTTAGCTGCTACCGCCTCTATGACGCCGACATGCCCGAGTACGCCGTCGCCATCGACCTCTACGGCGACCAGGTGCACATCCAGGAATACGCCGCCCCCGCCAAGGTCTCCCAGGAGGGGGCGCAGAAGCGCCTGGAGGAGATCCTGCTGGCCACTCCGAAGGTGCTGGGCATCGACGCCTCCAGGGTCCACCTGAAGGTCAGGCGCCGCCAGAAGGGGACGGAGCAGTACGAGCGCCTCGCCCAGGAGAAGAAATTCTTCGAGGTGAGCGAGGGACAGGGGCGCTTCCTGGTCAATCTGAAGGACTATCTGGATACGGGCCTTTTCCTCGATCACCGCCCCTTGCGCCTGCGCATCGCCGAGGAAGCTTCGGGCAAGCGCTTTCTCAACCTCTTCTGCTACACGGCCAGCGCCAGCGTCCACGCCGCCCTGGGCGGCGCCGCCTCCACCACTTCGGTGGACATGAGCTCCACCTATCTCGACTGGGCGCGGCGCAATTTCAGCCTCAACGGTATGGCTTCGGGCAACCACCAGCTCATCCGCGCCAACTGCGTGGAGTGGCTTCGCCAGGCCGAAGAGCAATACGATCTCATCTTCCTCGACCCGCCGACCTTCTCCAACTCCAAAGCCATGGCGGATCATTTCGACGTCCAGCGCGACCACGGCGAACTCGTCCGCAACTGCCTGCGGCTGCTGAGCGATGAGGGCGTGCTCTACTTCTCCACCAACCACCAGAAATTCAGGCTGGATGAAACCCTGGCTTCAGAAATGCGCATCGAGGACATCTCGAAAGAGACCATCCCCTACGACTTTGAACGCAACCCGAAAATTCACAGGTGCTGGCGGATTACCAAGGGGTAGGCTTCATGAAGGTTGTGTGACAGTGCAAATGGCAAGACGATCCGTCAATCATGACGAAGCGCTCGGTATCATTCATAAATCCACACATAATACAGTTGCGCGTTACTGCTGCGGAGGTAAACAATGGATGATATTTTCTGCTCATTGTGCGGAAACTTGTTGACGGGCAATGAAACAGCCTATGGTTTAACATCTGGCGTCATTGATTATAACCTAACCGGCTTTAATATGGACACTGACTCTGAATGGGACATATATTGCCAAAATTGTATGAATGAAATTGAACGACTACTTTTTGAATACCGACAAAAGAGGTTGATATGAGGTGGACAGAAGAAGAACTACGACTTGCGTTGGTTCTTTACTGCCAGCTACCGTTTGGAAAAATCCATGCACGAAACCCAAATATTATAAATCTCGCTGAAAAAATTGACCGCACGCCATCATCTATTGCAATGAAACTTGTAAATTTCGCCAGCCTTGATCCTGAGATAGTTAGTTCTGGGAGGAATGGTCTTGGAAATGCATCTAAACTGGACCGAAAGGTTTGGGACCAATTTCAAAGTAATTGGTTGGTTGAGGTTTCAAACGCTGCAGAGCTACTCGACGTCATTGAGGATAGAGAACTCGGCATGGTAGATGATGAGCTACCGACATTCGTCGATACCTCACGCAAGAGCGAGGTTGAAATTCGAAAAAAACAATCTATTTTCAGGCGCATGGTATTGAGCAGCTATACCAATGTCTGTTGCATGAGTGGTCTATCTGATCCACGCCTTCTCGTGGCTAGCCATATAATGCCTTGGAGTGTAAACGAAGAAAATCGGTTGAACCCGAAAAATGGCCTCTGTTTGTCTGCACTTCACGATAAGGCATTTGATATAGGACTATTAACAGTTCAACCAGACTACTCAATTGAGGTATCGTCGCAGCTCAGCAAACTGAATGGGGATCAATTCGTTCAGGAATCTTTGGTTTCATTCCACGGCAAGAGAATCATGCTACCTGAAAAATTCTTTCCGGCACCGGAATTTCTGGAGTGGCACAATCGGAATAGATTTTTGGGGTGATATGAAGTCTGACCGGACTTAGCGGACTAATAGACACTCATTGTTCCGAACTCTACGTTCAGAGGTTGTCCCATCATTCTCCCTCCCTACAGGTACCGAATCCGGCTGACCACGTCCTGGAAAAACTCCCGAGACCAAACTTCCAGCATCTGCGGATTCCGGACGAACGGCAGGACATCCCTGCGGGCCTGGTCGATATCAAGACGCTCGATAGCCTCGGCGACCAACGTCCGGAAATCGTCCGGGCCGAGGATCTTCGATTCTTTCCATTGACCGCTCTGGCGCATCCGCTGCTCAAGGTGCGCCAAGTGCAGTTCCGGGTGGTGGGAGCAGTACCAGATCAGGTCGTACCAGTCGCGGCCCTTGACCCGGTTCTTCCACCGGCGGCAGAGCACTGCGTGCATCTTTCCGGCGAAAAGGTCGGGCAGTTGATAGCAACGGACGCTGAAGGGAATCGGCAGCAGAAGGAAGCGGTTCTGCGTGGCGAAACCGGGCGGGGGATCGGTGTCGACCTCGATTTTGATCCGGGTGACCTGTCCGGCCGGAATCTGCCGCAGGATGTGCTCTGCGGGTCGGATGACCAGCAGCTTGTTGGCCGTATCGGCCTTGAGGAAAGCTGACTGGACCGCCGTCTCGGCCGTCTTTTCTTTTTTCTCCACCCGCACTTCGAAGCCGAAGGCCGCCAGCTCCCGCTACAGCGCACCGCTGTAGCGCTCAAGCTCGAAGTCAGGCATCGGTTGCAAAAGGGAGAAATCGAGGTCCTCGGAAAATCGGTCGAGGCCGTAGAGAATGCGCAGGGCGGTGTCGCCGTAGAAGGCGGCCTTCTCGAAAAACTTGGCCCGCCACAGGCCGAGAAGGGCCAGCTCCTGGAGGATTTCCCGCAGTACCCGGGTGCTGTCTTCCACCCGTCTGCAATCGTATTTGGCGAGCATCTGGACAACGGCTTCGCGCACGGACTATCCCTTCCTTCGGGCCAGCCGCCGCACCAGTGCGGCCAGCAGGGCAACCCGGGAGGAGCGGTAGGTCCGGGAGAGTCCATCGAGCAGATCGGCGTCCAGTTCGCGCAGAGCTGCCGTCTCAATCCGCAGCTCTTCCTCCAGGTACGACAGGCACTCTTTCTGGCTCCTCAGTCCCAGGCCCCGTCCCTGCAGCAGCTTGTCCGCAAGGGCTTTCTCCGCTGCGGCGATGAGAAAAGCCCGCCCGTCTTCAAGTTCTACCCGGGCGAGGCCGACGGAAAAACCGGCCTCCGGAACGCTGCTGTAGAGAAAGGTTCCGACGGGAGTGGCGAAGCGAGCACCGCGCTTGGATGTCACCGAAGTGACCATCTCGACCCCCTCGGGGATCAACCCATGGTAGTGCAATGCGTAGTCGAGGGAGACGCATGAGGGGCCGTAGAGAAGGTTGGCCAGGATCTCCCGCGAGTAGGGGGTGCGGCGCCACTTCTCCCCGAAGATGTACAGCCCCTTCTTGACCCGGACGATGACCCCCTTGGCCAGCAGATCGGTCACCTTGTCCCGGGGACGGGCATAGGCGCTCAAGGCCCCCATCAGGGCCTGGTAATCGAACTCTTCGAAAGGAATGCTCTGGCGCAGGTCTTCGTTCATGGCGGCAGGAAGTGAAAAGTGGTTATTTTTGTATAGTAAGTCGATTATTTGCCGACATACTATACAGGATAAGACAATATTTCAATCGTCACTTCGGATGAAGGAGCAGACATACCGGCCGCCGGTCGGCTGGGGAGGGAAGAATGACCCGCTTGGCGGACTGCAGCGCAGGGCTGTTTCCTCAGGCCGGGATATCCGGCTCTACCACGTAGCGCTTGATTTTCCGGGTGGTGGTCTTCGGGAATTCGTCCTCACGCAGGCTGAAGCGCTTGATGCGCTTGTAGTCGGCCAGGTTGCGGCAGGCGGCGTTGATCTCGTCGCGGATGAGCTTTTCCACCTCGGACTGGATGAGAGAGGAGAGGCCGCGCTCCTTGGCGAGCCTGTCCAGGGCCTCGGGGTCGGGGTAGATGATGGCGTAGACCTCTTCGCTGGTGCCTTCCTTGTGGCCGTATACCATGGCCTCGGCCACATAGGGGCTGCCCAGCAGGGCCTCCTCCACCTCTTCGGGATAGACGTTCTTGCCGTTGGAGGTGACGATGAGGTTTTTGACCCGGCCGCAGATGTGCAGATAGCCTTCCTCGTCGATGCGACCCAGATCCCCCGTGTGATACCAGCCGTCCTTGAGCGCCTCGCGGGTGGCCTGCTCGTCCTTGTAGTAACCCCGCATCACGTTGGGCCCCTTGACCAGGATTTCTCCCACCCCCTCGGCACCGGGACTCTCGATGCGGATCTCGATCTCCTCCAGAGGCTTGCCCACGCTGCCCAGCCGGGTCGTGCCCGGCCATTCGGCGGCGATGACCGGCGAGGTCTCGGTGATGCCGTAGCCCTGGTAGATGTTGATGCCCAGCTTTTTGAGGCCCGCCGCCACCTGGGGGTCCAGAGCCGCGCCGCCGCTGATGAAGATGGTTCCGGCGCCCAGGCTCTGCTGTACCTTGCGGGTCACCATCTGCCGGGTCAGGGGCATGCTGAACAGCAGGTTGGCCAGGGGTTTGTCCGAGATGCCCTTGTGGATGCGATCATGGATGCGGCGATAGAGGGCGGGCACGGCCAGCAAAAAGCTGGGCCGGACCTCTGCGAGGTTCTCCGGCAGCTTCTTGATGGATTCGGCGAAGCTGATCTTTCCCCCCAGAGACAGCGGCACCAGGATGCCCATGACCTGCTCAAAGACGTGGTTGATGGGCAAGAAGGACAGGGTGTGGATGGTCTCGTCCAACCCGTAGGCCCGGCTTGCAGCCCGGATGTTGCTGGTGACGTTGCGGTGAAGCAGCATGGCCCCCTTGGGCCGCCCCGTCGTTCCGGAGGTGTAGAGGATGAGGGCGGGGGAGTCGGGATGGATGCAGGGACGCTCGAAGTCCTCTTCGCGCTGCAGTTCCCGCAGCCGGATCAGATCCCCGGTTTTGGGCATGGTACGTTTCAGCTTGAGGAACGGAGGGAAGAGCTTGCGGCTCTTGCGAGGCTTGCCGCTGCTTTGATCGGGCCGGGTGAGCAGGGCGTAGGCCTGCTCCATGAGGGATTCCATCCGGGCGACCTTTTCCTCGGGGACTTCGAGTTCGGCCAGCAGGCCTTGCCATTCCTCCATCAGGGACTCCAGGGCCTGATGGCTCCTGGCGGGGGCATCGAGATTGCCCCGGGCGGGCAGCAGCACGATCTGCTTGAGCAGGGGAAGGTCCGCCTTGAGGGGCAGGACGGTCTCCAGGGCCTCCTCGGTGGTGAAAAGCATCCGGGTGTCGCTGTGGTGCAGGATGTGGCGGATTTCGGAGGTCTTGAGCTCCCTGTCCACGGGCACGACGATGGCCCCGGTCTTGAGGATGCCCAGATAACTGCAGACCCAGGCCGGGGAGGAGGGCGCGAGGATGGCCACGTGCTCACCGGTCTTGAGCCCCTGGCGCAGCAGGCCGCAGGCGATGGCGTCGGAGATCTCCCAGAGCCGCCTGTAGCTCAGGTCGAACCAGCGGCCCTCGCGCTTGTGCCGAAGCGCGGTGTTCTCTGCATGGGTTCTGCAGCTGCTCTTGAGCAGCGAGACGATGGTTTCCATGACAAGGCCCCCTTCCGGGACGAAAATGCTTCAAATATCCCTGAAAAATAACATAAAAGCAGCCTCAGACGATGCGCACGGCGGCGAACCCGCCTCCTTCGGTGCGCATGTTGGTCACCTGCCCCCGGTAGAGCCGCGCCGTGATCCCCAGGATGCGATCGCGATAGACGAAGAGGCGCAGGTCGTATTTCATCGACTGTCCGGTATCGGTTTCGATCATGGGCGCCGCGACGTAGTCCTGGACCAGGGTGGTTTGCGCGTCGAGCTCGTCGAAACGCCCCCGGGTCATCTTGAGCCCGACGAAGACGCCCTGGCTGCCGAACCGGGTGGCGGGCTTGAAGACCAGTTTCTTGCGCTGCTTCCAGAGGGCGTCCGCATCGAGGCCTTCGAGCTTGCGGGTGCGGGGGATCATCTCCTGCAGCAACGCCCGCCGGTTTTCGCTCAGGGGCAGCCTGGCCAGCTCCTCCGGATCCGAGAGCAGGCAGAGCCGCTGCTTATCGCCCAGCAGGCCATAGGTGAAGGGGTTGGGCGTGAGGCAGATTTTTCGGGCCAGGTACTGTTTTTTGACCGGCGCCATGGCGGGGGTTTCGAGGTAGAAGTCGCAGTGGCGGTTGTAGATGAGATCCGGCGCGCCCCCCTGTGACGACAATCGATCGCCTTCGAGACACAGTTCGGAAGGGTCGAGGATCAGGACCTTCTCGGCCATGGGCGCAAGCAGCCGGGCGAAGGCCTGCATCTCCCGGTAG
>Ga0214472_10005428_pt1 | contig 13413 bp, 13 predicted proteins | sample RVTome_6_FD_207662 | JGI IMG/M metagenome (GOLD analysis project Ga0214472, IMG submission 207662) | Soil microbial communities from uranium-contaminated site in the Upper Colorado River Basin, Wyoming, United States - RVT140D175 | ecosystem: Environmental > Terrestrial > Soil > Contaminated >... | reverse complement strand
GGGCCCCGTGGCGCTCCCGCTCGGCTCCCGCCGACCCGACCAGGAGCGCGGCCCGGTAGGCCAGGGCCAGCCGCTCGACGAACACCCGCCCCCGGTGCTCGGCCCCGTCCAGCACGGCCGGCGCTTCCTCTTCCAGCCGGTCCAGGGCCTCGGTCACCTGCTTGGCCTCTGCGGCCAGCTCGCCGTTGGACGGCAGGCGCCGGCGAGCGTCGTTGAGAAGCGCCTCCAGCGTCCGTTCCTTTCGCATCGAGCGCAGGGCGTCCAGGACCAGGACGTTGGTGGCGCCCTCCCAGATCGGCAGGACCTGGGCGTCGCGGAGGAGGCGGGGCGTGTCGAAGTCCTCGATGTAGCCGTTGCCGCCCAGGAGCTCGATGGCCTCGCTGGCCGCCCGGACCGCGAACTTCCCGGTGATCAGCTTGGCCATCGGCGTCAGGACGCGGAGCATGCGCCGGTCGTGGTCGTCGCCCCCCGCGTCCACGCGGTCCAGGAACGCCGCGGCCTCGAAGGTCAGGGCCACGTCGGCCTCGAGCTCCACGGTCAGCCGGGCCAGGTCCTGCATGGCCAGGGGCTGGCGGGCCACCGGAGCTCCGAACGCCTCCCGCTCCCGGGTCCAGGCCAGGGCTTCGCGCAGGGCCCGCTTGGCCCCGGCCACCGAGGCCACCGCGTTGTAGATCCGGGACAGGTTGAACAGCTCGGCCGCGGCGCGGATCCCCTGTCCCGGCTCCTCGACCAGCCAGCCCAGGGCGCCGTCGTACTCGACCTCGCCGGTGGGCATGGAGGTCACGCCCAGCTTGTCCTTCAGGCGCTCGATCCGGAACGCGTTGCGCGCGCCGTCCACCTCGGCGGGCACCAGGAACAGCGACAGCCCCCGGGTCCCGGGCTCCTCCGAGGTCCGGGCGATGGTCAGGATCAGGCCCGCGTCCACGTTGGAGCAGAACCACTTCTGGCCGTGGAGGCGCCAGGCCTGGCCGTCGGGCTCGGCCCGGGTCTCCACCCGCGCCAGGTCCGAGCCGCCGGTCTTCTCGGTCATGAACATGGCGCCCTGGAGGAGCGTGTCGTCGGTGGCGGTCAGCCGGGGCACCCAGCGCGAGGCCAGGTCGGGGGAGAATCGCTCCAGGACCCGGACCACGCCGTCCGTGCAGGCCACCGGGCAGTACAGCCCGGCCTCGGCCTGAGCGAACAGGTACCCCAGGGCGAACTTGGCCACCGAGGGAAGCGGCCCGGCCGCGTCGGCGGGCCGGACGATCCCGAAGCCGTACACCGCGCGGGTCATCTCCTGGTACGACGGGTGATACGCGACGCGGTCCACGCGGTCGCCCCGGGCGTCGTACCGCTCCAGGACGGGGCGGTGCCGGTCGGCCAGCCGGGCCCGGGGGGCGAAGAACGAGGGGGCCAGCCGGCCCATCTCCTCCAGGAGGGGTTCGGCCCGCCTCAGGACCCCGGCCCCGAGCAGGCCCGCGATCCTTCCCCGGAACGGGGCGTCGTCCTCCCACCAGCTCACGGCTTCATCCTGCCACGGGTCAGCCGAGGAGCGCGCGGTCCAGGAAGCCGACCACGCTGCTGGTCCAGCGCTCGGGATGCCGCCAGATGCCCTGCGAGTGCTTGACGTCGGGCATCTCCACCAGCTCCACGCCTTCCCTGACCGCGGCGGCGCGCCGGTTCAGGATGCCCTCGTCGCGGCCCCGGCCGCTGATCAGGAGGACCGGCCGGGGCCCGATCCTGGCCACGGCCTGGTCCATGGCCATGGGGGCCTCGGCTCCGGACATCAGCTCGCCGCCCGTGGTGGCCACCCAGTAGAAGGGGAGGTTCCACCAGCTGTCCGACCGGATGGCCATGCCGTCGGCCGTAGAGGCCACGGCGTGGCCGTCCGAGATCACGGCCCGGATCCGAGGATCGGTGACCGCGGCCTCCAGCGCGCCCACCGCGCCCATCGACACGCCGAGCACGCCGATCCGACCGGGGTCGATGTCGGCCCGCCGGGCCAGGAACGTCACGCCGGCCTCCACGTCCCGGTGCTGGAGCCAGCCGAAGTCCATGGGCACGCCGTGGCTCTCGCCGTGCCCTCGGGCATCGAGCATCAGCACCCCGTAGCCGGCCCGGGCCAGGACCTGAGCGTGGTCCATCACGTTGACCCGGGTGGATCCGGAGCCGTGGAGCACGACCACCCCAGCCCGGTTCCGGGAGGGCACGTACCACCCCGCCAGCCGGACGGCGTCGCTGGTGGTAACCACCACGTCGTGGTAGGTCAGGCCCTTCTCCTTGGGCGTGTGCCCGCCGATGGACGTGGGCGGCACGTGCGTCAAGAACACGGCGATGGTCAGCGGCGCGAACAGGTAGTACACGGCCAGGAGGAACGCCGGGATGGCCCACAGGCGCCGCCACCGGGGGACGACTCCCAGGATCAGGACCGCCCCTACCACCAGCAGGCCCAGGCCGGAGACCAGCGAGGCCGCGCCCAGGAACGTCAGCTGACCCAGGCCCAGCTTCCACACCAGACCCACGGTCGTGCCCAGCCCGAAGATCGTGGCCCACGCCCCGGCAACCAAAGCGATTGTCCCCCGGAGCACTCGCCCCGGGCGATGGAACAGGCCACCGGCCGCCGCGGCTACCCCCGCGGCCAGGGCGAACCCGCCAAGGCCGGACCGCTCCGGGGCCTCGGCGCTGTGCCACGAGGGGGCCACGAACAGGTGCAGGGCGATGAAGCTCACGGCCACCGCGAAGCCGATCTCCCAGCGCCGCCTGGGCACCTCCGGCGGCGGGGCCACGCGGACCGCTCTGACCTGTCCCCGGAGCCCTCCCATGCTCGTATCCTCGCACACGTGAACCGCCCCGAGATGCGGGAACGGCTGAAGGAGGCTCGTGTGGCCCGCCTGGCCACCGTGCGCCCCGACGGGAGCCCCCACGTGGTGCCCATCGTGTTCGCGCTGGACGGCGACACGCTGTACACGGCGGTGGACGAGAAGCCCAAGACCTCGCCGCGCCTCCAGCGCCTCCGTAACGTGGCCGCCGAGCCCAGGGTCGAGGTGGTGGTCGACCATTACGAGGAGGACTGGGACCGCCTGTGGTGGGTCCGCCTGGGTGGGTTGGCCCGGGTGGTCGAGGAGGGCCCCGAGCACGCCCGGGGCGTGGCCCTCCTCCGCGCCAAGTACCCGCAGGAGGTCGGATGGTCCCTGGAGGCGATGATGGTGATCGAGATCCGGACGTGGGCCGGTTGGTCCGCGCGATAGGATGTGCCCGTGAAGGCGCTGGTCATCTCCCCCGACCCCGACGTTCGCCGCCAGCTCCGCGTGGCCCTCCAGGCCGTGGAGCGTCGGAGCGGCCGGCCGTGGACCTACCTCGAGGCCACCGACGGCGTGGAGGGGATCAAAACGGCCTGGCGGGAGCTGCCCGACGTGGTGGTTGCCGACGAGATCGCCTCTCGCGCAGGAGCGTTCGCGGTGGCCAAGGACCTCACCGGGGCCACCCAGCGGTTCCCCGGCGCGGTGGTCATCGTGCTGGCCCGGTCCCAGGACGAGTGGCTGGCCCGGTGGTCGGGCGCCGACGCCTGGCTGAACCGCCCGCTGGACGCCTTCGCCCTGGCGGATACCGTGAGCGAGCTCGTGGGAACGGAGGTCGGATGAAGATCAAGGGACGGTGCCTGAACTGCGGCCGTGAGGTCCTGGTGGACCAGATCGTGGAGGGCGATGGGCACTGCCCGTGGTGCGGCAGGGCCTTCAACAAGGACTACACGGCGAACCTGGTCCAGTCCCTCCAGGAGGCCCAGGCCGCGGGCACGGCCATGGAGAACGCGCTGGAGCAGGTGTCCGGCATGGAGCTGTGGCTGGAGCTGGACGAGGAGAGCGTCCTGGAGCCGATCCGCCACGAGGTCCGCGCCGCCCGCCGGCACAAGGCCCGCGTCCTGCGGTGACCTCCGTCCGGGTCGGGACCTCGTCCTGGACCGACCCGACCCTGCTGGCCTCCGGCTGGTACCCGGACGACGCGAAGACCCCCGAAGCCAGGCTCCGGTTCTACGCCGAGCGCTTCGACCTGGTCGAGGTTGACTCCACCTATTACGCCCTGCCCAGCCGGCGCAACGCCGAGCTGTGGGTGGAGCGCACACCGAAGGGGTTCGTGTTCGACGTCAAGGCCTTCTCGCTGATGACCACCCACCCGGTGACGGTGCGCTCGCTCCCCAAGGCGGTGAAGGAGCTGCTCCCCGAGGACGCCGGTGACCGCCTGTACCCGAAGGATCTCCCGCCCGAGGCCGTGGACCTGTGCTGGGACATGTTCCGCGAGGCCCTGATGCCCCTGCACTCGGCCGGGAAGCTGGGGGCGATCATGTTCCAGTTCCCGCGGTGGTTCCCGCCGGGGAAGACCTCGAAGGAGTACATCCTGTCCTGTCGCGAGCGCCTTCCCGACTACCGGATCGCCGTGGAGCTCCGCCAGTCGGCATGGTTCAAGGACCAGGACGCCACCCGCCGGACCCTCAACTTCCTCTCGTCGGAGGCCATCCCGTACGTGTGCGTGGACATGCCCCAGGGCTTCGGGTCCAGCGTCCCCCCGGTCACGGAGGCGACCAGCGATCGCCTGGCCGTGGTCCGGTTCCACGGCCGGCGCACCGAGACCTGGGAGAAGAAGGGCGTCCCGGTGGTGGAACGGTTCCGCTACGACTACGCCAAGGAGGAGCTGGAGGAGTGGGTCCCCAAGGTCCGGCAGCTCCGGGAGGACGCCACGGAGACCCACGCGCTCTTCAACAACTGCTACCGGGACTACGGCGTGAACAACGCGGCCACGTTCGCCGGCATGCTCTAGGAGCGCCTATCATGGCCGCCATGGACAACGGGTACCGGGTCGGGATGGAGGAGTCGGCGTCGGGGTGGACCGTGCACATCGTGGCCCCGGACGGGCATGGCGTGTTCCAGCGGGCCTGCGCCGACGAGGTCGAGGCCCGGACGTTCGCGTCCACCGTCCGCCAGCACATCGGCTGGCTCTCCCCGGAGAAGTTCCGCCAGTACTATCGGCTCCCGGAGCCGGCCTGATGGGTTTCAACCCGATGCAGGGCCGCAGGCCCAAGCGAGCCGACCTCGCGGTGTTCGTGGTGGCCCTGGCGGCCATCGCCGCTGCCGTGTTCTGGGCTCTGCGCTAAGAGCGCTCCAGGACCACGGCCATGCCCATGCCGCCGCTGATGCACAGCGTGGCCAGGCCCAGCGCGTAGCCCCGGCGGCGCATCTCGTACGCGGCGGCCAGCACGATGCGGGCCCCGGTCATCCCGATGGGATGGCCCAGGGCGATCGCTCCTCCGTTCGGGTTGAGCTTGTCGTGGTCCAGCTTGAGCTCGCGGTCCACGGCCAGGACCTGCGCGGCGAAGGCCTCGTTCAGCTCGATCACCTCGAAGTCGTTGATGGACAGCCCGGTCTTGTCCAGGACCTTGCGCACCGCGGGCACCACGCCGATCCCCATGTACGCCGGGTCAACGCCGGCGGACGCGGCGGCCACCACCCGGGCCAGGGGTTCCCGTCCCTCGGCGGCAGCGCGTGATTCCGACATCAGGACCAGGGCCGCCGCGCCGTCGGTGATCCCGCTGGAGTTGCCGGGGGTCACCGTGCCGTCCTCGGAGAACGAGGGCCGGAGCTTCGCCAGACCCTCCAGCGTAGAGTCCGTCCGGGGGTGCTCGTCCTCGGTGAACGTGGTGACCGCGCCTTTGGGCCCGGGGACCTCGACCGGCACGATCTCCTCGGCCCTGCGCTCCCGGCCGGCCGCCGCCGCGCGCTGGCTGGTCAGGGCGAACTCGTCCTGCTCCGCTCGGGGGATGTCGTACTTCCGGGCCAGGTTCTCGGCGGTCTCGCCCATCATCAGCCCGCACAGCGGGTCGAGGAAGCCGTCGCGGCTCATGCCGTCGTACACGGTGGCGTCGCCCAGGCGGTGGCCGCCGCGCATCTGGTACAGGAGGTACGGGGTCCGGGTCATGTTCTCCTGGCCCCCGGCCACGACCACCTCGGCGTTGCCGAGGGCGATGTCGTTGGCCGCGGTCTCCACGGCCTTGGTCCCGGAGCCGCATGCCATGTTCACGGTGAACGCCGGGACCTCCTGGGGGATCCCCGAGCGGTAGGCGACCTGCCGGGCCGGGTTGGGGCCGTTCCCGGCCTGGCGGGCGTGCCCCATGATGACCTCGTCCACGGCACCCGGTTCCACGCCGGCTCGCTTCAGGGCTTCGGTGACTGCGGCGATCCCCAGGTCCACCGCCGGGACCTCGGACAGCGTGCCCATGAAGTTGCCGATCGCCGTGCGCGCGCCCTCCAGGATCACCGCCCGCTCCATGTCCTCCATTGTAGGCGGTCGCCCCGCATGAGCCGCCCGGCGTAAACTGGAACGAACGGCAAGGGGGAAGGGTGGACGAGGTCGAGGTCTGGCGGTGGATCTGGCTGGGAGCCGGGGTCCTCTTCTCGGTGGGTGAGATCGCCATCGCCGGGGCGTTCTTCCTCCTGCCGTTCGGCATCGGAGCCCTGGTGGCCAGCGCGGCGCTGTTCATGGGGGCCAGCCTGGTGATCTCCTGGGTGGTGTTCCTGGTCGTGTCGGGGCTGGCGTTTGCGGCCCTGTTCCCCCTGGGGCGCAGGCTGGATCGGACCTCGGCCCAGAATCGGGAGGCCGTGGGAGCCGGCCGGTGGGTTGGGCGGCTGGGCAACGTGCTTGAAGTCATCCCGGCGGGGCCGGGGGAGACCGGCTTGGTCCGGGTGGACCGGGAGCAGTGGCGGGCGGAGTCGTCGGGCCGGGCGCCGATCGAGACGGGGACCGTGATCCGTGTCCTTCAGGTCGACGGCACCCGCCTGATCGTGGAACCGGTCCCCGAGGAGGCGGCCTCCGGGCCCGACGGGACGGCCGGAGGCGCATCGTGACCGCGTCCGTCATCGTCCTGGCCGTCCTGGGGGGACTGCTGTTCATCCTGGCCCTCAGCGCGATCCGCATCGTGCGGCCCTACGAGCGGGGGCTGGTGGAGCGCCTCGGCCAGTACAAGCTCACCGTGGAGCCCGGGCTCCGGTTCGTGATCCCGGGGATCGACCGCATCGTCCGGGTCGACCTCCGGGAGCAGGTGGTCGACGTGCCGCCCCAGGAGGTCATCACCTCGGACAACGTCGTGGTCTCCGTGGACGCGGTGATCTACTACGAGGCCACCGACCCGCGGCGCCTGGTCTACAACGTGGCCGACTTCCAGCTGGCCGTGACCAAGCTGGCCCAGACCAACCTGCGCAACGTGATCGGCGACATGCAGCTGGACGAGGCCCTCACGTCCCGGGACCAGATCAACGCGAAGCTGCGCACGATCCTGGACGACGCCACCGACAAGTGGGGGACCCGGGTGGTCCGGGTGGAGATCCAGCGGATCGACCCACCCCGGGACGTGGTCGAGGCCATGCACGAGCAGATGAAGGCCGAGCGCACCCGGCGAGCCGTGGTCACCGAGGCCCAGGGCGACCGCGAGGCGGCCATCACCAAAGCGGAAGGGCAGAAGCAGGCCGTGATCCTCCAGGCCCAGGGCCGGAAGGAGCAGCAGGTTCTGGAGGCGGACGGTCGGGCGCAGGCCATCGAGCGTGTGGCGGAAGCCGAGCGGGTCCGCCGCATCAAGGTCGCCGAGGGCGAGGCCGAAGCGACGCGCTCGGTGTTCACCGCGATCCACGAAGGTGGCCCCACCCCCGACCTGATCTCCATCAAGTACCTGGAGGCCCTTCAGGTCATCGCCAACGGCAAGGCCACCAAGATCTTCCTGCCCACCGAGATGCAGGGCCTGTTCGGGACGATCGGCGGTCTGGCCGAGCTGCTCCGGCAGGATCGTCCCGACGGGGACGCAGGGACCTCGGAGGCCCCGGCCCCGCCGGCCACTCCCTAGGAGCCGGACGTCAGGGCGGCCCGGAGCCGGGCCAGCGCGGCGCCCCCGTCGATGGGCTCGGAGGGCGGGACGTCGGCCGCGGCCACACGGGGGGGCGAAGCGGCCAGCACCGAGCAGGCGGCGTGGACCTCGTCCGCGGCGTCGGGAGGCACGGGGAGCGCGAAGCCCCGCTCGTCCCCGCGGCGCTCCAGCGCGCCGTCCCGGAAGGCCACTCGGTGGCCGTCGACCTCCACGACCAGGCGTCCCGCCCCGACCAGCCACGCCGAGCGGCGGTGGCGCAGGAGCGCGCCGACCAGGGCCCGGAGGCGGTCCCGGACCAGCGCGGCCTCCTCGAACCGCTCGGCTCCGGCCAGCGACGACATCCTCCCCTCGAGCGCCGCGAGGAGCCCGCCCGGGGTGGAGAGGGCGTGGCGGAGGGACCGGACGAGCCCCTCGTAGCGCTCGGGGGTGATGCGCCCGTCGCAGGGCGCGGGGCACCGCCCCAGGTCGGCCAGGGCGCACGGCGTGAACCGGGTGGAGATGGACATCCGCTCGGTGCACCGGCGGATCGGGAACGCCTCCTCCAGGGCCTCCTTGACCATCCGGGCCTGGCGGGGGCGCATCGGGCCCAGGAACGCGCCGTCGCCGCGGGCCTGGCGGACGACCTTCAGCCGGGGCCATGCCTCGGCCAGGTCCAGCTTCAGGTACGCGGAGCTGCGCCACGACTTCCCCCGGCGGTTGTAGCGGGGCGCATGCCGCCGGATCATGCGGGCCTCGAGGACCAGGGCCTCGATCTCGGTGTGACAGGGCACGGCGTCGACCGCTCCCGTCTCGGCCAGCAGTGACTCCACCTTCCGGCGGCTGTCGCCGTAGAAGTAGGAACGGACCCGGGCCCGGATATCCCTGGCCTTGCCCACGTACAGGATCTCCCCGGCGCCGCTCCCGGTGGTGGCGCGGCGGAACAGGTACACGCCGGGGGTGGATGGGAGCGCGTCGGTCAGGCGGATCTTCTTGTAGTGGGGGCGGCCCCGGGCCCGCATGGCCTCCTGGAGGTCGCCCAGGGTCAGGATCCCCAGCCTTCCGCCCAGGTCGAGGAGGGCGTGCAGGACCTCGGCGCAGGCCTCGGCGTCGGCCAGGGCCCGGTGGGTGGGACGGGTGGCGGTGCGGAAGAACTGGGCCAGGGTGGCCAGGCGGACGTTGGGCACGTCGCCGGGATGGAGGACCCGCCGGGCCAGCTTGGCCGTGCACACCGGCGGCCGGGGGAGGGATTCGTACCCCAGGCGCTGGAGGTCGTGGGACAGGAACCGGTGGTCGAACGCGGCGTTGTGGGCCACGAACACGGTCCCCCGCAGGAACTCGGCCAGGGAGGGCAGGACGTGCTCCACGGATGGGGCTCCCCGGACCTCGAGGTCGTCGATCCCGGTCAGGTGGGTGATGAACCGGGGGATGGGCACGCCGGGGTCGACCAGGGTCTGGAACGTGCCCAGGCGCTCGCCGCCCCGGAACGTCACCGCCCCGATCTCGGTGATCCGGGAGGCCGGCGGGGCGCCGCCCGTGGTCTCCAGGTCCACGCAGGCGAACGTGACCTCGGACAGGGGGATCCCCAGGTCCTCGAACGACGCCTGCATCACCCGCACGCCGGCCCTCCTTCCGCGGGGCCGCGCCGGGAGCCAGATGCTACTCGAACATGCGTTCGAGGTCAAGAGGCAGGAATCCGAGGGTCCGGCGCCGAATCAATCCCCGACGGGATCCGCCCACGAACGAGGAGGGATCACCTTTGCGCGTCCGATGGTCCGTGCCGCTGGTCGGCCTGCTCGCCCTGTTCATGCCCGTGGCCTCGCTGGGATCCGGCGGGATCCCCGCCGCGGGGCCCGCGTCGTTCATCGACGACGCCACGCTCCAGACCCTGGGCTTCCGGGGCGGCGCCGCTCCGGGGGAGCCCGCCGGTGACTGGATGCTCCGCCAGCGGGCCGGTGAGGACGGCACGCTGGACCCGAATGCCTATGCGCGAGCCCTGCGGCAGGCCCGGAAGGTGGCCCGGTTCACCGCCGAGGTGGCCCCGGGGGTCGCCGAGGCGACGTGGGAGTCCGAGGGTCCCAACAACATCGGCGGCCGGGTGGCAGAGGTGGCGGTCGACCCGACCCAGGGACAGACCTGCGTGGGACAGATCTGCTCGGGAGCGGTGTTCGCCGCCACGGCCAGCGGAGGGGTGTGGCGGAGCCTCGACGGTGGCGTGACCTGGCACCGCCGGTGGCCGAACGACCTGACCCAGTCGATGGGGGCCATCGCCGTGGGCGGCGACGGGACCATCTACGCAGGCACCGGTGAGCCGAACCCCGGCGGCGGGAGCATCGTGTACGGGGGGACCGGGGTCTACACCTCCAAGGACGACGGCGCCACGTGGCAGTTCTCGGGGCTCCCCACCTCCGGCGCGATCGGGCGGATCGTGCCCCATCCCACGGACGACAAGACCGTGTACGTGGCCTCGGCCGGGAACCTGTTCACGCCGGGCGGTGAGCGAGGCCTGTACCGGACCACCGACGGCGGCGCCACCTGGACACGGCTCCTGGCCGGCGACAACGACACGACGGGCGCCGCTGACGTTGCGGTGGATCCGGCGAATCCGAACAACATCCTGGTCGGCATGTGGGATCATGTCCGCCTGCCCACCCATCGGGTGTACGCGGGCGTGGGATCCGGCGTCTTCCGCTCCACCGACGGCGGCGCCACGTGGGCCCGGATGACGCTCCCCGGCGCGCCCGCCGCGAACCAATGGGGGCGGATCGGCGTGGCGTTGGCCCCGTCAGATCCCAGCCGGGCGTACGCGCTCATCGCCAACAACCTGGCCGGGAGCGGCGTGGGGCTGTGGCGTTCGGACGACGGCGGTGCCACGTGGGCCAAGACCGCCGCCCCAGCCAACGGCACCGGGGCCTCCGGCGTCAACGGGCTGTCCCAGTCCTCGTACGGCTGGTGGTTCGGCAAGGTATGGGTCGATCCGCTCAACGCCGACCGGGTCTTCGTTGCCGGGCTGGAGCTGGTCGAGTCGGTAGACGGCGGTGACCGGTTCTTCCCCCACGGAAACAGCACGGCCATGGTGGTCACCGGAGCGAATCAGGCGTACCCGCACGCCGACCAGCACGGGATGGTCTGGGACCCCCTGGTGCCCGGACGGGTGTACCTGGCCAACGACGGCGGGATCTACATCTCGGACGCCAACGCCACCGTAGGCTCGTGGCGGGCCGCGGTGACCCAGGGATGGACCCAGCACTACAGCGTGGACGTCAGCGAGCAGAACCCCAACCGGATCGTGTCCGGCCTCCAAGACAACATGTGCCAGCGCAACTACGTGCCCGGGGACGTCCAGGGGACCTCGGCCTGGAACAAGTACGGGCTGTGCGGCGACGGGCTCCAGACCCTCGTAAAGCCCACCAACCAGCAGATCATCTACGGCTGCGCCCAGTACGGGGGCAACTGCTCGCGGACGCTGGATGACGGCACGGCGTTCGAGTTCCTGGGCTCCTTCGACGGTGGCCGGGCTGGATGGTGGGTTCCGATGCTCTTCGACCCGACCGACCCGGAGGTGATGTACGCCGGCACCAACGTAGTCAGCAGATCCACGGACGGTGGCCTGAGCTGGGCGGCCATCAGCCCCGACCTGACCACGAACCCGACCCAGCTCGACCCGAACCCCGGCTACCGGATCTTCGGAACGATCACCACGATCTCGGTGTCGAAGACCGACCCCGGCATCATCCAGGCCGGTACCGACGACGGCCTGCTGTGGCGGACCGAGGACGGTGGAGCCAACTGGGAGCGCCTCACCGACCACGACAACGGCAATGAGGATGAGACCGACGACGATGACATCCCCGACGACCTGTGGGTGACCTCGGCCACCGTCGACCCGTCCGACGCCGAGGTCGTGTACGCCTCCTTCTCGGGGTTCCGCGGCGGGAGCAACGCCCCCCACGTGGTCTTGAGCCGGGACGGCGGTTTCATCTGGGACGACATCAGCGGGAACCTGCCCGACGCTCCGGTGGTGGACCTGATCGTGGCCGGGGACCGGGTCATCGTGGGCACCGACGTCGGCGTGTACATGACCACGGACGACGGCCAGACGTGGCTCCGCCTGGGCTCGAACCTCCCGGCGGTGCCGGTCCTCGACCTCCGGTACCACGCCGGGACGAACACGCTCACCGTGTCCACGTTCGGACACGGGATCCAGCGCGTGATGCTCCCGGCGTAGCGGCTACGATGCCCTCGTGGGCTCGGGGACGAGGTTCCGCTGCGCGCAGTGCGGCAACCTGACCCGGTTCGACGTGGTCGAGCGGCGCCGGACCCGCGCCTACCACCACTTCACGCTGGCCGGCGAGGTCACCGTGGAGGACGAGGAGGTCCTGGAGGCCGAGCGGGAGACGGTGACCTGCCGGTGGTGCGGGTCCTCGGACCACATCGAGGAGATCCCGGCCGGATGAGCGGCCCGCTGGACGGGGTCCGGATCCTCGACCTGACCCGCCTCCTCCCCGGCGGGTACTGCACCCTCCTGCTGGCCGACCTGGGCGCGGACGTGATCAAGGTCGAGGAGCCGGGGCGAGGGGACTACGTCCGCCTGATGCCTCCGCTGGTCGAGGGGGACAGCGCCTTCCACCTGGCCCTGAACCGCGGCAAGCGCTCCGTGACGCTGAACCTCAAGTCGCTCGAGGGTGCGGCCACCCTGCGCCGCCTGGCGCGATGGGCCGACGCCCTGGTCGAGTCGTTCCGGCCCGGCGTCCTCGACGAGCTGGGCGTGGGCTACCCCGCGCTGGCCGCGGAGAACGAGCGGCTGGTGTACGTGGCCATCAGCGGGTACGGGCAGGACGGGCCGTACCGGGACCGGGTCGGCCACGACGTCAACTACGTGGGCGTGGCCGGCGCGCTGGCCTTGAACGCGCCCCCCGGCGGTGCGCCGATCGTCCCGCCCGTGCAGGTCGGCGATCTGGGCGGCGGGATGGCGGCAGCGGTCGGGCTCGTGGCCTGCCTCGACGAGGCCCGGCGGACCGGCCGGGGGCGGTTCGTGGACATCGCCATGATGGACGTGGCCTTCTCCTGGCTCCAGATCCCGGTGGCCACGTACCTGGCCACCGGGGAGCGGCCCCGGCCCGGGGGCGAGTGGCTGACCGGCGGCTACGCCTTCTACCGCGTGTACGAGGCCGGCGACGGCCGATTCCTGGCGGTGGGTGCCGTCGAGCCGAAGTTCTGGCAGGCGTTCTGCGAGGCCCTGAGCCTCCCGGAGCTGGCCGCCGAGCAGGCCGCGGGGCCGGAGCGTCAGGAGGAGATCGCGGCCCGGGTCGGCGCGGTCCTGGCCACCCGGCCCCGGGACGAATGGCTGGCCCGGCTGGAGGGGCTGGAGACATGCGTGGGCCCGGTCAACGACCTGCCCGAGGCCCTGGACGACCCCCAGCTCCGGCACAGGGGGATGGTGGCCTCGGTCGAGGGGCGGCCGGTGGGGGCGGCCTCCCCGATCCGCGTCTCCGGGTGGGAGCCCCAGGCCCGTCCGGCCCCCCGGCTCGGGGAGCACACCGAACAGGTCCTCG
>Ga0214472_10005427_pt1 | contig 13413 bp, 17 predicted proteins | sample RVTome_6_FD_207662 | JGI IMG/M metagenome (GOLD analysis project Ga0214472, IMG submission 207662) | Soil microbial communities from uranium-contaminated site in the Upper Colorado River Basin, Wyoming, United States - RVT140D175 | ecosystem: Environmental > Terrestrial > Soil > Contaminated >... | reverse complement strand
GCCGCCACGCCCGGCGCGGCTGACGCCATGGCGTTCGTTCCGCTCACGTCGCTGAAGCCTGGCGAGCCGGCCGATCCGAAAGCGGTACTGGCGGAGATCCGCACTATCTATTTCAAGACCACGAAGAAGACGATCGAGCACGACCTCGCGCACGCGATCGAGCTCCTCAAGCGCCTGCCGTCCGAGGAGGATCGGGAGAAGGCGACGGTTTACATGGAGGGGCTCGCGCAGATGCGGCGCGAGTGGTTCAGGCGCGGACAATAGTCAGTGGACCGGCGTGATTTTCTTGCGGGCGGCCGTACGCACGACGTCCGGAATATTCCGGTCGGTCGTCAGCATCTTCAGGTCTTTCTCGTTCAGCCGCTGCAGCAGGTTCATCGACACCGCGATCGGGGTCTTCGGGTTCTTCACCAGCGCGCTCGTCACCGTGTAGCTCTTCATCCAGGCGCGCGTGTTGCCGATGATGCGCAGGATCTCTTCCGAGACGTTGGCCATCTTCGCGATGGTCGACACCTCGCTCTCGCTGATCTTGGGGCTGCTCAGCACCGCCACCGCCACGATCTTGTTCGGATCGCGGATCAGCACCGCGCGCTCTTCACGGGTGCCCTTCATCGCCAGGGCCAGGCGCTGCGCCGGATTCAGCGCGGCGATCTTCTGCAACGTCGACTGCTTGCGCGTCTCGACCGCCTCCGGGGCCATGTCGAGCTCCGGCTCCGGATCGGGCTCGGGCGGCACGTAGGGTTGGGCGGCGGCCGCGTCTCCGGCGCGGATCGCGAGCAGGGTCGCCTCCGCGGTGCTGGCGATCTCCGCATCCGGATCGTCGAGGAGGAACTCCAGCGTGAGCCGCAGCTCGTCCGCGCGGAGGCCGAGCGCGCCTTCCGCGACCATCTTGCGAATGTCGCGATCGACGCCGCCTTGCTTGAAGATGTCCAGGAATGGTGTGCGGAATAGTGTGTCCATGAGGGAACGGGGTACCGGGACCTAGGGGCGCGCCGCGAGGGTGAAAAACAAGATCACGCCAATGAGCAGCGAGAGCGCGACGACCGCGGCGACCGTCACCCTGCTGCTGCGCCGCGTGGGTTCATTGATGTCAAATGACGGCTGCGGGGCGTGCGGGCTGCCCGCCGTCACCGAGTCGTGCGGAAACTGCACCATGAAATCCCGCACGGTCTGCTCCGGATCGAGGCCGACCTCGATCGCGTACGAGCGGACAAAGGCGCGCGAAAAGATGCCGCCCGGCAGCCGCGAGATGTCGTTGCGCTCGAGCGCCTCGAGCGCGCCGATCGAAATCTTCGTGGCGTCGGCGATCTGCCGAAGCGAGACGCCCCGCTCCTCGCGCAGGCGCCGCATCTTCAACCCAAAATCGGGCTTGGCGTGTTCTGCCATCGCCATTTTGCCCTCATGTTAGGGAACGCGTACCGGGGTGTCAAACGCCGAACGCGCCTGCTGCACGGCCTGCGGCATCGCGTCGACCGCCGCGTTCGCGAAGAGGCCGATGGCCGCAAAGCCCGCTGCGCCGGCGCGTGCCACCGGCGCCACCGTGGACGCGGTCACGCCGCCGATAGCCAGCACCGGCAGCGCCACAGCGCCACACGCCCGTGCCAGTACTTCGATGCCAGCCGGCGCGGCGCCGGGCTTGGAGGCGGACGCGAACACCGTCCCGAACAGCAGGTAGTCCAGTCCCCCGTCGCGCTCCGCCTCCAACGCCTCGCCAACCGAGTGGACCGACCGGCCGATGACAAACCCGGGCGGAGCGATCGTCCGCACACGCGCGGCTGCCATCGAATTGCCCCGCAAGTGCACGCCATGCGCACCGGCCGCCAGCGCCACGTCCACGCGATCGTTGACAAGGACGCGCGCCGCCGCGCCCTCGATCGCCCCGAGCGCGCGTTGCACCAGCCGGGTGAACGCGAGCCCTTCGAGTTGCGGCTGCCGGATGTGAATGATGTGCGTCCCGGCGCGCGCCGCAGCGCCGATCCGCTGAACAAGCGCCTCCTCCGCCTTGGCGAAGGCGGCAGCGGAGATCGGCGCCGTGATCATGCAGACGACCGGCCGCATCACGCACGAAGGCCACGAAGTTGGCGAAGAACACGAACACGGGCGTATTCTTCGAGCCCTTCCAGATCTTCGTGACCTTCGTCTTTTCTAGTCTTCAGCAAGCTGCGTGGGTTTGATCGAGGCAGGCCGCTCGGAGGAGCGGGCCAGGACAAGCGCTATCAGCTCGGCCAGTCCGGCCAGGACGTTGATCAGCCCGAGACCAGACACGGCGCCGCGAAGGAAATTATTGGTGATGAGGGCGCCGAGCGGCGGCGCCACCTGTGCGAAGTAGTTGCGATCCCAGAACGCCGACCACGGGATCACGATCAGCACGAAGCCGACCTCGAAAAAGAACCCCACGAGCAGCAGCCGCTTCATTGGTCTTCGCCCAGGTCGGACAGCGCATCATTGAGGTCGATCTCCACCGCGCCGGAGGCGGCCGCCCGATGTGCGGTGTCCGGGCCGGTATCGAGCGCCTGCAGGCGCGCCTGACAATCCGCGAGGCCCTCTTCATCGCCGCGAAGCGTCCGCACGTCCACCAGGTGCAGCAGGTACTGCTTCGCATCAGCCGCCCGCCCCTGCCGCATCGCAATATCGGCGAGCTGCCACAGAGTGTGGTCGTGATTGTGGTCCGCCTCGAGCGCCTTCTTGTACACAGCCTCGGCCTGGGGATACAGCTCCTCCAGGCAGAAGTCATCCCCCAGCTGGACCAGCGTGCGGACGGCTTCATCCAGTTGGCCCTGCTGGAGCAGGTTCTGCGCGTTCCGGAGATCGGTATCGGGATCTGTGGGCACTACGGGATCGTCTCACCTGAAAGGAATGTCACGCACAACAAGCCTGAAACCCCGATCTTCCGGCCGCGACAACGGAACGGCCGGCACCATATTGCAACACACATAACCAGTAGACCTGGGGAGGATTATTCGGGTGAGTCGATCCTATCAAACAGCGAGGGCGGCCTGAATGACCGCCGGTGCAGCGGCGAATAGCCGTGCTGTGCCACGGCGGCCAGGTGATCCGCGGTGGCGTATCCCTTGTGCCGATCGTAGCCGTAGCGCGGGTCGGCGGCGTGGTGCGCGAGCATTTCCCGGTCGCGCGTCACCTTGGCGACGATCGAGGCCGCCGCGATCGCGCTGCAGCGCCGGTCGCCGTGCCGCACGGCCCGCTGCGCGATTGCCAGCTCGGGAATCCGGAACGCATCCACCAGGACGAGGTCCGGCAGCGGCGCCATCGAAAGCACCGCCCGGCGCATCGCCTGGAGCGACGCCTGGTGGATGTTGATGTCGTCGATTTCCCCCGGCGGGGCCGATGCCACCGCCCACGCCAGCGCCTTCCGGGTAATCACGCCGTAGAGGCGTTCGCGCTCGGCCGCCGTGATCATCTTGGAGTCGCAGACGCCGGAAATGGAGCGATCGGGATCGAGGATGACCGCCGCCGCGACGACGGGGCCGGCCAGGCAGCCGCGCCCCACTTCGTCGCATCCCGCCACGCGGTAGAACCCCCAGCGCCGCATGGCGTTCTCGAGGGTCCGCATCGCGCGCGCTCGAACCATCAACCGTTTCCGAACTCGGAACCCGGAACCCGGAACTCAGAACTCAGAGCTGCGGGCCGTCAGGCCCGCTTCGCCGCTTCTTTCATCCTGGCCGCCTTGCCCTTCAGGTTGCGCAGGAAGTAGAGCTTGGCGCGGCGGACGCGGGCCGACCGCACCAGGTCGACCTTGGCAATCGTGGGCGAGTGCAGCGGGAAGATGCGCTCGACGCCCTGGCCAAACGAGACCTTGCGCACCGTGAACGAGGCGCGCGCGCCGCCGCGGTGCAGCCCGATCACGATCCCCTCGAAGATCTGGATCCGCTCCTTGTCGCCCTCGCGCACCTTGACGTGCACGCGGACCGTATCACCGGACTTCATGTCCGGGCGCGTGGCCGTCATCTGCGACTTTTCAACCAGTTCCATGGCGGTCATCGTTCCGTCTCCTGTTCCTTCCGAATCTCGTCCAGCAGCGCCCGCTCTTCGTCGTCCATCGCCGCCGTGTCCAGCAGCTCGGGCCGGCGCTCGAGCGTCCGCCGAATCGCCGTCTTCTTGCGCCAGCGCCGGACCTGCTCGTGATGGCCCGACATCAGCACCTCGGGCACCTTCGCGCCCGAAAATTCCGAGGGACGCGTGTAGTGCGGGTAATCGAGCAGCCCGCGCGAAAACGAGTCCTCCTCCACCGACCGCGTGTCGCCCACCACGCCCGGCACCAGCCGGCTGATGGCGTCGACGATGACGAGGGCCGGCAGCTCGCCGCCGCTCAGCACGTAGTCGCCAATCGAGAGCTCCTCGGTGGCGACCAGCGTGCGAATCCGCTCGTCCATCCCCTCGTATCGGCCGCAGAGGAGCGCCACATGCCGGAGGGCGCTCATCCTGGCCGCCTCTCCCTGGGTAAACCGCCGTCCTTGCGGCGACAGCAGCACGACGGTGTCGGGATCGCCCCGCCGCGCCCGGATGTTCTCCACCGCCCGGGCCAGCGGCTCGGGCTTCATCACCATGCCCGGCCCGCCGCCGTACGGCACATCGTCCACGCTCCGGTGGCGGTCGACCGTGTATTCCCGCAGGTCGTGGACTTTGATGTCCAGCAGCCCGCGCTCAACGCCCCGGCTGATCACCCCTTCGGCGAGTCCGGCCTCCACCATCCGGGGAAAGATCGTGACGATGTCGAACTTCATTCAGTTCGAGCAGCCCCTCCGGCGGTGCGATTCGAATCCTGCGCCCGGCCACGTCGATCTCGACGCAGATGTCGACCGCGAGCGGGACCAGTATTTCACCACGCGCGCCCTCGACCACCAGCCGGCTGCCGCCGGCGCCGCTGTCCACCCGGGCGACGGTGCCGACCCGGGCGCCGTCAGCCGTCTCCACCGAGCATCCGACCAGCTGGTGCTCGTAGTAGCGCCCCGCCTCGAGCGGCTGCAGCGATTCCTCGGGGACTCTCAACTCGAGTCCCGCGAGCCGCTCGACCGCCTCGATGCTCGACAATCCTTCGAAGCCGACCACCGGCTTGCCGTTCTGCACCCTGGCGGACGCGATCGTGAGCTGTTCCTCGCGTCCCGCCGCCCGGGTCCACACCGTGGCGCCGGGCCGGAATCGCTCGGCGACGAAATCCGTTTCCGGGTTCACGACGACATCGCCGCGAAGGCCGTGCGGCCTTGCCACGCGGCCGACCACCGCCATGTCGTCCCAAGTAGCCATTCGCTGAGGCGGGTCCGCTGCGCGGAACCCGCCCTACGCACGTCGATTTAACGCTACGCCCGTTTACCGATCGCACGTAGGCCGGGTTCCGCGCAGCGGACCCGGCTAATCCTTGATATCCAGCTGCGCGCGCTTCCCGTGCTTTTCCGCCGTCACCGCCAGCAGCGTCCGCAGTGCCGCCGCGGTCCGCCCCTGCCGGCCGATGATCTTGCCCATGTCGCCTGGCGCGGTCCTCAGCTCCAGCACGCTCATGCCACGGCGCTCGGTTTCGGTCACCGTCACGGCATCGGGCTGGTCGACCAGCGCGCGAACGACAACTTCGATCACTGCGCGAAGCGGACTCGCGCCGCCCGCGCCATCGGGCGCGGCGGCCATCACTGTGCCGCCGGCGCCTCGGCCTTCGGCGCAGACAGGTCGCGCGACAGGTGCCTGGCGAGCAGCGTGCGCACCGAGTTCGACGGCCGCGCGCCGTGCTTCAGCCAGTGCTCGATGCGCTCCTTGTTGATGTTGACCTCCGCCGGCTTGGACCTCGGATTGTAGGTCCCCAGGTTCTCGACGATGTCGCCCTGGAGCCCCGAGCGCGCCTCGCTCAGCACCACGCGGAAGTAGGGCTTCTTCTTCGAGCCCACCCGCGTCATTCGAATCGATAGCATCTAACCTCCCGCGGCGGGTCCGCTTCACGGAACCCGCCCTACCGTGTCTTGATCAAACCCCAGGGACCGCCTTTTTTCCGCTTCTTGCCCGGCGCCGCCGCGCCGCCCTGCGCCATCTTCGGCAGCCTCATCCCCTTGGCCATGTTGGCCATCCCTGCCATGCCGCCCTGCCCGATCAGCTGCATCACGCGGCGCATCTCGGTGAACTGCTTGAGGAGCCTGTTGACCTCCTCCACCGTGGTGCCGCTGCCGGCCGCAATCCGCTTGCGGCGACTGCCGTTCATGACCGACTGGTCGCGCCGCTCTTCCGGCGTCATCGAACAGATGATCGCCTCGATGCGTCCCATCTGCTTCTCGTCCGGCTTGTTCTCGGCCAACTGCTTCAGGTTGCCCAGCCCCGGGATCATGCCCAGCACGCTCTCGAGCGGCCCCATGCGCCGGATCGTCTTCAGCTGCGCGCGGAAGTCATCGAGCGTGAACTCGTTCTTCCGCAGCTTCTCCTCGAGCTGCGCCGCCTCGCCTTCGTCGATCGCCTGTTCGGCCTTCTCGATCAGCGACAGCACGTCGCCCATGCCGAGCATCCGGGAGACGATCCGGTCGGGGTGGAACAGCTCGAGATCCTCGAGCCGCTCGCCGCTCCCCACGAACGCGATCGGCACGCCGACGACCGACACCACCGAGAGCGCTGCGCCGCCGCGCGCGTCGCCGTCGAGCTTTGTGAGCACGACGCCGGTGACGCCCACGCGGCGATTGAACTCGCCGGCGCTCTTGATCGCATCCTGCCCCGTCATCGCGTCGGCGACGTAGAGCAGGTCCGACGGCTGCACGGCGTCCTTGATCGCCTGCAGCTCGTTCATCAGGTCGTCGTCGATGTGCAGGCGCCCCGCCGTGTCGACGATGACGGTGTCAAAGCCGGTGGCCTTCGCTTCGGCCACGGCGCCCTTCGCCCGCGCCACCGGATCCATCGTCTCCGGCGCGTGGACGCGAATCTCCGCCTGCTCGCCGAGGACCGAGAGCTGCTCGATCGCGGCGGGCCGCCGGACGTCGGTCGACACCATCATCGGGTGCCGTCCCTGCCGGGTCAGCCACTTCCCGAGCTTCCCCGAGGTCGTTGTCTTGCCCGAGCCCTGCAGGCCGAGCAGCAGGATCACGCGAGGCGTGGACGCGTCCTTCCGGAGGCCGCCTTCGGCGTCGCCGAAGAGCGCGAGCAGCTCGTCGCGGACGATCCGGATGACCTGCTGTCCGGGCGTCAGGCTGCGCAGGACCGCCTGGTCCATGGCCCGATCGCGGACGCGGTCGATGAACGCCTTGACGACCTTGAAGTTGACGTCGGCTTCGAGCAGCGCCAGCCGGATCTCGCGCAGCGCCGTCTCGACGTGCTCGGGCGTCAGCCGAACTTCCCCCCGCAACGACTTGAAGACGTCCTGAATGCGGGTGCTGAGCGAATCGAACATGGGAGACCGGAACCTGTGGCGGCTAAACCCAACTAACGCAAACCCTTATCTTAGGCGAGCCTGTAGGGTCCGGGCAAGCCATGGCGGGTCAATGGCGGGTCCGCTTCGCGGAACCCGCCCTGCGTTCGAATGTGCATACGTAGGCCGGGGTCCGCGCAGTGTACGTAGGCCGGGTTCGTACGTAGGCCGGGTTCCGCGCAGCGGACCCGGCTAAACCGAGGACAAACGGTGGCCGAGCTTGTCCTTCTTGGTCTTGAGGTATCTGCGGGTCGAATCAGAGGCCGGAATTTCGAGCGGGACCGCGTCAGAAATCGCCAGGCCGTACCCCTGCAGGCCAACGAACTTCCGTGGATTATTGGTCAACAGGCGCATCGTCTTCACGCCGAGGTCGCTGAGGATCTGCGCGCCGATCCCGTAGTCGCGCTGATCGGCCTTGAACCCCAGCCGTTCGTTCGCCTCAACCGTATCCAGCCCCTCGTCCTGGAGTTCGTACGCGCGGATCTTGTTGGCGAGCCCGATCCCGCGCCCCTCCTGGTTGAGGTACAGGAGCACGCCGCGCCCTTCCTGGGCGATGCGCGCAAGCGCCGTCTCGAGCTGCGCGCCGCAGTCACAGCGCCCCGAGTGGAACACATCGCCGGTGAGGCACTTCGAGTGGACGCGCACGAGGACGTCCTGGCCGTCGCCGATGTCGCCGCGCACCAGCGCAACGTGCGTCTCGTTATCGAGCTGGTTCTCGTACGCAAAGATACGGAACGCCCCCCGCTCGGTCGGCAGCTCCGCCGCCGCCACGCGCTTGACGAGCCGCTCGGTCCGCATGCGGTACTTGATCAGGTCCGCGATCGTGACCATCAGCAAGCCGTGCTTCTTCGCAAACTTCGTCAGCTCAGGCACGCGGGCCATCGTGCCATCGTCGTTCATGATTTCGCAGATGACGCCCGCGGACTCGAGACCGGCAATACGCGCCAGGTCGACCGCCGCCTCTGTGTGTCCCGCGCGCACCATGACGCCGCCGTCGCGCGCGCGCAGCGGAAACACGTGACCAGGCCGCGCCAGATCCTGCGGCTTCGTATCGGGAGCGATGGCCACCTTCACGGTTCGGGCGCGATCGGCGGCCGAGATGCCCGTGCTCGTTCCGTGCTGCGCATCGATCGAGACGCAGAACGCCGTGTCACGGCGCGCCGCGGTGTTGCTCGCCTCGAGCGGAATCTCGAGCGCCTTCAATCGGTCCGGCATCAAGGCCAGGCAGATCAGGCCGCGGCCGTACTTGGCCATGAAGTTGACCGCGTCCGCCGTGACAGCGGATGCCGCCATCGTCAGGTCGCCCTCGTTCTCCCGGTCCTCATCGTCGACGACAATGATCATGCGGCCCGCACGGATGGCCTCAAGCGCCTCCTCGATGGAGGCAAACGGCCCTTTGCGGCGGGCGATGCGGATCTTCGGGTTCGGGTTCTTCGTGGTCATCGGGCGGCCAGGGCGATCTGCGCGGCGCGGGCGACGTACTTCCCGACCATATCGCATTCAAGGTTAACCCGGTCGCGGGGCGCGAGCGCGTGCAGATTCGTATGGTCCCAGGTGAACGGGATGATCATCACGTCGAATTCGCCGTCCCGCAGCGCGGCAATCGTCAGGCTGACGCCATCAATCGCGATCGACCCCTTCGGGATGACGTAGGCGGCCAGCGCCTCCCCGAAACCGACCGTGAGCCAGTGTGCGTCGCCGTCCTCTCGCATGGCCTTCACGGTGCCGGTGCCGTCGACGTGCCCCTGGACGAAGTGGCCGCCGACGCGGCTGTCGGCGCGCATGGCGCGCTCGAGATTGAGCGGCTGGCCTGACCGCAGCGAGCCGAGCGTGGTCACGCGGGCCGTTTCGGGGCCGATGTCGGCCTGCACGGTGCCGTCGCCGGCGGACACGACGGTGAGGCAGACGCCGTTGACCGCAAGGCTCTCGCCCGGCTGCAGCTCGGACGCCAGCAGTGTTGAGACGCGAAGACGCACGCCTGCCGCGTCCGGCGTCACGTCGGAGACCACGCCAACCGACTCAATCAGGCCGGTGAACATATCCTTCAATCAACACGTCAGGGCCGAGCGTGCGCACTCGCTGTTCGTGAAGCGATGCCGGCGTAAACGAGTGCCCTTCGAGCAGCGCCGGTCCCTCGGCGCCCAGCGTCGCCGGCGCCACGTACAACTGCACGTAATCGACCAGGTCTTCTTCCCACGCCGCCTGGTGCACCGCAGCGCCCCCCTCGAGCAGCACGCTCTGGATGTCGTGCTCGCTCAGCGCCCGCATGGCCGGGGTCAGGCTCGGATCGTCGATCTCGAGGAGCGTCGCCCCGGCGGCCTCGAGCGCCCGCGCGCGATCGGCGTGGAGGCTCCTGGCTTCCGGCGACGTCATTATTATCACTGGTCCCGCGGCGAGGGTTGACAGGATGCGGGCGTCGGGGGAAGCGCGCAGCCCGCGGTCGAAGACCACGCGCGTCAGCGGCCGTTCGCGGTACACCAGCCGCGCCGTCAGCAGTGGATCATCCACGAGCAGCGTGCCGGAGCCAATCGCAATCGCGTCGACCTGGGCGCGCTGGTAGTGCGCATGGCGGGCCGACGCCTCCGATGTCAGCTGCGTCCGGGCGCCCGGCGCCGCCGCTATGCGGCCATCGAGGCTCGTCGCCGCCTTGAGGATCACAAACGGACGCTTCTCGCGAATCGTGGTGAAAAACGGCAGATTGAGCCGGACCGCTTCGTCGCGCGCGACACCTGTTTCGACGGCGATGCCGTGTTCCCGCAGCGCCGCGAACCCGCGCCCGTGCACGAGGGGGAATGGATCCTCCGTGGCCGCGACGACGCGGGCGATGCCGGCGGCAATGATCCGCTCGGTGCAGGGGCCTGTCCGGCCCGTGTGCACGCACGGCTCGAGCGTGCAGTACAGCGTCGCGCCGCGGGCGCGCGCCCCCGCTTCCTCGAGGGCAAACACCTCCGCGTGCGGCTCACCCGCCCTTTCGTGGCAACCGTCGCCGACAACGACCCCGTCAGGCGTCACGACGCACGCGCCGACGGCGGGATTCGGCGTGGTCCTGCCCAGCCCGCGGCGCGCGTGCTCGAGCGCCCGCCGCATCCACTTCGAGTCCGCCTCCGCCCCGGTCGGATCGCTACGCGATCCGGCCAGGCTCTGCTGGCTAGGCGGTCCGCCGTGGCGGACCGCTCGGCGAGACGAGTCGTCTACCACTTCGTTTGAAACAGGGCGTCGACGTAATCCTGTGCCGAGAAGGGAATGAGGTCGTCGATCCCCTCGCCCACGCCGACGTAGCGGATGGGCAGCTTGAGGTCGTGCGCGATCGCGACGGCGATCCCGCCCTTGGCGGTGCCATCGAGCTTCGTGAGCACGATGCCGGTGACGCCGGCGACGTTCGTGAACTCGCGGGCCTGCGCCAGGCCGTTCTGCCCGACCGTGGCATCGAGCACGAGGAGCACTTCGTGCGGCGCGCCGTCGGCTGCGCGCCCCGCTACGCGGCGAATCTTGTCGAGCTCGCTCATGAGATTCGTGCGCGTATGGAGGCGGCCGGCCGTGTCCACGAGGATCGGGTCGCGCCCGCGCGCCTTTCCCGACTGGATCGCGTCGAATACGACCGCCGCCGGATCCGAGCCTTCTTTCGCGCGGACGATATCGACGTGCGCGCGCTCGGCCCAGATCGCCAGCTGCTCGACTGCGGCGGCGCGGAACGTATCGGCCGCGCACACCAGCGGCTGTTTGCCCGACGCCTTGAGGAGGTTCGCCAGCTTGCCGATGGTGGTCGTCTTGCCTGTGCCGTTGACGCCGACGATGAGCGTGACGTGGGGCGTGTGGCCGTTGAGCACCACGGTGCCGTCGACCGCGTCGAAGATGCTCCGGATCTCGCTCTTCACCAGGTCGCGGAGGCTTTCGCCGGGCCGGGCGCGGCTGCGGACGGCCCTGACGATCTGCTCGGTGGCCGCCACGCCCACGTCCGCCGAGATCAGCAGCTCCTCGAGGGCCTCGACGGTATCGACGTCGATTTCCTTCGCCTCGGGCCCGCGCGCATCGGCCTGCTGAACAATCTCGTCGAACCGATCGACGATCTGCCGCTTGGTGCGGCTCAACCCCTCCCGGAGTCGATCAAGAAATCCCACGTGATGATTATCCCGCCTCAGCGCGCTGCGGCCGGAGCATCAGGTCGTACAACGCCGTGCGCGCGTCCTTGCGGCCTGCCAGCAGCTCGGCCACCTGGGCGGTAATGGGCAGCTCCACGCCGTGCCGCGCGCCGAGCGCCAGCGCCGCGTCCGTCGTGCGCACGCCTTCCGCCACCATCTTCATTCCCGACAGCACATCATCCAGGGAACGGCCGCGCGCCAGTTCCACGCCGACGTGGCGATTGCGGCTGAGCGAGCCCGTGCACGTCAGCACCAGGTCGCCCAGTCCCGTCAGTCCCGCCAGCGTCTCGCGCTGAGCGCCTGCTGCGCACGCCAGGCGGGTGATCTCGGCGAGGCCGCGCGTGATCAAACCGGCGAGCGCGTTGTGCCCGAGCGAGAGGCCTTCGGCCACCCCGGCGGCAATGGCGATGATGTTCTTCAGCGCGCCACCCACCTCGACGCCGACGACGTCGCTCGTACCGTACAGCCGCAGGTATCCGGCGCGGAAATCGGCCTGCACCTGTTCGACGATCGTCGCGTCTCGCGAGGCCACCGATACCGCGGTCGGCAACTGGCGCGCGACCTCGGCGGCGAAGCTCGGGCCCGAAAGCACCGCGACGTGGACGCCTCCGCCCAGCTCCTGCTCGATCACCTCGGACATCCGGAACAACGTGTCCTGCTCGAGTCCTTTCGTCGCACTGACGACTGTGGCACCAGCATGGACGAGCGGCGCCGCGCGTTTCAGGATGTGGCGCGTGCCGTGCGACGGGACGGCCGCCACCACGAGCTCGACGCCGCGAAGCGCATCGGCCAGGTCGGCGGTCACCCGCAAACCCGGAGGAAAACGGATGTCGGGCAGGTAGACGGCGTTGGCCCGCCGCTCGGACATGTCGGCGACGAGCCCGGCGTCGCGCGCCCACAAACACGCGTCGTGTCCTGCCCGTGCCAAATGCACGGCTAGGGCTGTTCCCCAACCTCCGGCACCAAGCACCGCAACCTGACGAATACGAACCTCCTTGACGGTCAGATCTTTCCGACCCTGGTCTGACCCCAAGTCTGACCCCAGGTCTGACCCCAGGTCTGACCCCAGGTCTGACCCCGTTACGCCGTTACGGACGCTGGCCGACGCGGCGCTCGGTGCCCGCAAGCAGGCGCGCGAGGTTGCTGCGATGGCGGTGGATGACGATGACGGCCGCGATCACCGCCCCGGCGGCGACGGCTGCGGGCGCATCAATCGCGGCGGTCGCTGCCGCGAGCGTCACGGCCGCGGCAATGGAACCCACGGAGGCATACCGCGTAACCCCGGTCGCGAGCGCGAACACGGCGGCGGCGACGGCGGCAGCCGTGGGCGTCAGGACGGCAAACACGCCGCCGGCAGTGGCCACGCCCTTCCCTCCACGGAAACCGAGCCACACCGGGTAGACGTGGCCGATGATCGACGCGAGCCCGCCGGCCACCAGCGTCGCCGGTTCGGCGGAGAATCGCTGAGCCACGAGCACCGCCACGGCTCCCTTGGCGACGTCCAGGCACAGCGTGAGCACAGCATTCGGCACGTCGGTCGTCCTCAGCACATTGGCCGCGCCCATGTTGCCACTGCCGGCAATGCGCAGGTCCACGCCCCGGCGCCGCGCCACCAGGTAAGCGAACGGGATGGAGCCCGCGAGGTACCCAAACGCCACAACCGCGACTTCATTCATAAACATCAGGCGGACCACCGGGTCGCAGATCGACCCGGCCTTGGCGAAGGTGATCAGGTCCGCCTTCCCAATGACGTACGGTGCAACGGCGTGTACACCGCGCCCTTTGGCGACGTACGGCTTTGAAACAGTGTAACCGCCTCCACCCGCGACGTGCCGAACCGCCGATCGGAGAGCGTCTCGAACAGCGCGGCCGATCGCAGCCCCGCGG
>Ga0214472_10005426_pt1 | contig 13416 bp, 11 predicted proteins | sample RVTome_6_FD_207662 | JGI IMG/M metagenome (GOLD analysis project Ga0214472, IMG submission 207662) | Soil microbial communities from uranium-contaminated site in the Upper Colorado River Basin, Wyoming, United States - RVT140D175 | ecosystem: Environmental > Terrestrial > Soil > Contaminated >... | reverse complement strand
CGATGCCGTATCTCCAGATCCAAACATCCAGAACTGGCTCGGACACCTCATTCTCCGAACCAAAGCTGTCGCTCGGGGCATCGCGAAGACTCACCCGGGCGCACCCTCCCCGGTCGGTCCACTGGCCGAAGCCCTGGAACGACGGTATCGCGACGTGTTTGGCCGTGGCCTGCCAACTGATGCTCCGATATGGACCGGGCGTACGGATGATTCGCACGCCCAGGCACGGCGCGAAATTCTCCAGGGACTGGACGCCCTGCTTGGGCTGATCTCCTGGGAGCGCGTCACGCCTTCGGAGGCGTTCGACCGCCTTCTGGCGGTGTTTGAGATCGTTATCGCGCTGGAACGACCTGAATCCTCGCGCTACCGACCGAATGAATCTAACTATCTTCGTGACAAATGATTATGACTGCTACACGTAGTCTGTCAGCCTGCTTTGTGCGTCGTTGCGTCACGGGGCGAATAGGTTTTGCGCTTGATTATTCCGTCGAGCCGATTACTTTGTTGGGTATTCCCGGCTGGCCTGGGGCACGGGTGGCTTGGCGGGTCGTTAGCGGAATCTCGTCTTGGCGACGAACGACGAACACTGAATCTGCTTGATGAGCTCAGAACCGACCATCACGGTGAACGGGACAGGTCTTGCCGGACCCGGCGGGCTGCTGGAGTTCGAGAAGCCTCTGCTCCGGATCCAGCACGACATCGAGGAGATGACGCGTGAGCAGAGAGAGTCGGGGCGGGACCGCTCGGCGGAAATTCGACAGCAACAGGCCCGGCTGACCGCCACCCTGCGGCGGCTCTACCGCAACCTGACACCCTGGGAGACGGTCCTTGTTGCCCGGCATCCCAGACGACCGCTCTCCACCGACTACCTGAAGTTGATCTTCCGCGACGTGTGCGAGCTGCACGGCGACCGCGCGTTTGGCGACGACCGGGCGATCATCACCGCCTTTGCCCGCATCGGCGGGCACAAGGTCCTGTTCATCGGCCACAACAAGGGCAAGGACGTACAGGAGCGAATTGCCTGTAACTTCGGCTGTGCCCATCCCGAAGGATATCGCAAGGCGCTCCTGAAGATGAAACTAGCCGAGAAGTATGGGCTACCCGTGGTTTGTCTGATCGACACTCAGGGGGCCTATCCGGGCGTCGGAGCGGAAGAGCGAGGCATCGCCCAGGCGATCGCCGTCAACCTCATGGAGATGTCGCGCCTGCGCACGCCGATCGTGTGCGCGGTGATCGGCGAGGGCGGCAGCGGCGGGGCCCTGGGGCTCGGCGTGGGTGATCGCGTGGCGATGTTCCAGCACTCGTTCTACTCGGTCATTTCGCCGGAGGGCTGCGCCGCGATCCTCTGGAAATCGGCGGAGCGGCGCAAGCTCGCGGCCGAAGCCCTCAAGCTCACCGCACCGGAACTCAAACGGCTGGACCTCATCGACGTGATTCTCTCCGAGCCGGTGGGCGGGGCACATCGCGACCCCGAGTCGGCGGCGAGCAGCCTCGAACAATACCTCACCACATCCTTGAACGAGCTGAAGCGCTTCACGCCCGAGGCCCTGCTCCACAAGCGGCAGGGGCGCATTCGCCAGATGGGCAGCTTTTTCGAGGCCCCTTCGGAAGGCCGCGTGCAAAAGCCAGTGACGGCCAGCGCCCGTCGCGTTACGGCCCGCACCTCCCGCCTCCGTCGAGACCTGCGAACGCCAGCCCACGTTCCCGCCTGAGCACTCCACGGACCGTGCTTTCCGGCCTTCGCCCGCGCGTTACGTTCCGCGCGTCCAGTTCGCAGTCCCACCGCCTGCGCGCTGTCCAAATTGCGTTCGCCAGCGTCCCGTTCCCTTTCCCTTGTGCAGAGATGAGAATAGCACAGGCATACGGCGCCAGGCAGGATCGCACGGGCGGCCGGAGGCTCGAGGATTCATGGTACTCACCTGCGTCGGACGATCCGTGGAGGGGCGTCCCATCGAAGCGTACGTCAGCCGGCGTCGCGGGCCGTGCGCCCTGCTGGTGCTAGCCGGCATGCACGGTGATGAACCCAAGAGTGTGTCGCTGGCGCGTCGACTCCTCGAACTCGTGGCGGCGCATGAAGAGCAGGTGCGGCCACTGCCCGTGCGGCACGTGATCGTGCCGCTGGTCAATCCGGATGGGTTTCGGCGCCGCTCACGACGGAACGCCCGCAAGGTGGACCTCAATCGCAACTTTCCCACCTCCAACTGGGAGCCCGGACAGCGGCGGCACAGAATGTTCGGAGGAGAGTCCCCGGCCAGTGAGCCGGAGACGCTCGCCATCGTGGGCCTGGTCGAGCGGCTCGCACCACGGCGGATCATCTCCGTCCATTCGATCAGTCGCGAACGACACTGCAACAACTACGATGGCCCCGGGCTGGCAATGGCCCGCCGGATGCAACGGTTCAACGGTTACCCCGTCCGGGCGTCCATCGGCTATCCCACGCCCGGCAGCTTCGGAACCTGGGCCGGTCGGGAGCGCGGGATCCGGACGATCACACTGGAGCTGCCCTCACACCATTCCAATGCCCGATGCTGGGAAGACAACCGCGACGCCTTGCTCTGCTGGCTGACGGCACCCGCCCGGCGGGCTCGTCGCCCGGCGCAGCCGCACGTTGAGTGCTTCGCACCACGGAGATAGACTGCGCGCCGGTGACGCTGTTCTCCGCGCCTACGAGTCCGAAGCGAGTGCCATGCGCCAGCCGCCCGTCAAGCTCGCCGTGCTGATCTCCGGCGGCGGGCGCACGCTGCTCAACCTTCACGACCACATCGTCAAGGGAGAGCTCGACGCGGAAATCAAGATGGTCATCAGCTCGCGGGCGGACGCGGCCGGCGTGGTTCGCGCCAGACGGGCGGGGTTACGCACCGAGGTCCTGGACCGCAAGGCGTTGGGACCGGAGCGCTTTCAGGCGGCCCTCACGGCCGGCGTGGAGGGATGCGACCTGGTGTGCATGGCCGGCTTCCTGTCCTTGTGGACGATTCCCGACCCCTGGCTTGGCCGGGTCATCAACATTCACCCCGCGTTGCTGCCGGAGTTCGGTGGTCGAGGCATGTATGGCCTGCGCGTACATCAGGCCGTGCTCCGCGCCGGACGGTCAGAGAGCGGTTGCACCGTTCACTTCTGCGATAACGAGTACGACCACGGACCGATTATTCTTCAGCGGCGCGCTCCGGTGCTGCCTGGCGACACACCGGAGACCCTGGCCGAGCGCGTGTTCGCGGAAGAGTGCGCCGCCTATCCCGCGGCCATCCGGCTCTTCGCGGAGCGGAAAATCCGATGGCAGAACGGCGAAGTGATCGTCGAATCCGCGTAGAAAACCACGGATCGCGGAAGTGTGCGGCAGTGGCAGACTCGAAAGCCCCGCCACGGGCCGCCTGGATGAGGAGCTTGGACGGACGGCAAGCATGTCCGTGCCGTCCAAGCTCCTGAAGACCTTCTCCCCCTGCGGGAAAGCACCCTGCCCGCAGTTCTGCACGGGGCGCAGCCGCCCCACCGGGCGATCACCAGCGCGGGTCGGGGATGGCCCACGCGTCCTTCGGCAGGAGCCGGCCGGACCGCCGGAAGATCACGAGCCCGCGCCGCGGCAAGTACAAGAACAAGTCCCGTGGGAAAGTGTCACGACCTCGGCGTTCTCACGCGGCCCGCCCGAACAATGACTGAGCACGTCCAATTATTCCCCCGCCAAGTGTCAAGGCAAACGGATGGTGGTTTTTTTCGAACCGACGGCGTGGGGAATCCGCCCAGCGAGACCGATCGGGAGTGCCGCCCCCAGGCATCCGCTCGACGGCGCGTCGGGCGTCAGCGATCGACAAGCCACCCGGTCGATCGCGCGTCGAAAAACCGCGCCCTATCAACAGAAATACCGGGCGCCGGCTCCAGGCGTGAGGCCGCCGGTCGGGGGAACTACTCTTCGACCGTCGATCCCGGGCTGACCATCTCGCCGGGGCCGGTCATTTCGCCGGGCGAGACCATCTTGTAGTCCTCGTCGAGCTCATCGGTCTGCTGGCGGTCGGGCTCGACCTCTTCGCCGTACTCATAGGTCCGCACGCTCTTGTGCGACGTGGTCTTGCAGGCCAAGGGCCCACAGGTCAGCGCCGCGGTCACGAGGCCCGCGATGAGTTTGATTGCTGAGTGTCGCATCATGACACCTCCATCGTCTACAGTTCGACGCCAGTCCGGCGCCCTGCGCCGGTTCGGACGTCCGCGGCCCGCCACAGCCGGGCCTTCGGGCCCGGACCCACCCATTTCCTCAAGGTTGACATCGCCACGCGAAGCAAACGGTAGACGGTTGCGGTTCGAATCGGCTCGCGGCTGCGTCTGTTGTCCCCGTGCTCTTTTGATCGCTCGTATGCCGTTCCACAGGTCCGCTCCCTGACGGTCGCGGCTCGGAAATGCGGCGTCGTGCGCCGCGAACACCCACGTGTCACGGGGTCTTAGCCGCGGCGCTGTTCGATGCGCATCTCCTGGTGGACGACCGCCCACACGTCCGCGGCCGGCAGAGACACGGTGACACTGGCCGTTCCGCCGTCGTAGACCGGTTCACCAACCACGGCGGCGGCCAGCACCGCCTCGACCTGCGCGGCAATGTCGTCCCGCTCGGTGATGAAGTCGCGTACGTGCGTCTCCGCGCTGATGGTCAGGCCATAGACCTGCTCGGCGAGCTTGCGCATGGCATCGAGCTGCGCCGCTCGCGCCGCCCGCAGCTTTCCCTGGGCGCTCTCGATTTCCGGATCGGTTCCCTGGCCGGTGGCCTGGACGGTCTTTTCCATCCACTCGGGCATGGACACGCCCGCGCTGCGGGCCTGGGTCAGAAATCGCGCCGGAGGAACGCCTGTCCCCGTGGCCCGGATCATGTCGCGCTGAATGATCTTCTTGACGTTGGTGATGTCGGTGGTGGTGACTTTGTTTCCGTGGTAGTGCTCGGTGTGCAGTTCCTTGATTCGCGTGACCAGCTTCTCGACCGGCACTTCCATGGTCACTTCGGCGATGAGTTCGTCGTGATGCAGGTAGGTGCTGACCTCCTGGGCACCGATGACGATGCCCTCCGCCCGGGCGCTGATTTCGTCCGACTCGGTGATGAAGTCCCGCACCAACGTCGTGGAGTTGAGCCGCAGGCCCTTGATCTCCTCCAGCAGACGGCGCATGGCGTCCACGCGTCCGGCGCGCTCGGCCATCAGTCGCCCTTGCGGGCCGACGGACTTCCAGATCTCCGGAATGTTACGCGGGGGCACGTAATCGCCGGGAAGGGGCGTGAGGTTCTCTTCGAGACCGGGCGGCAGTTCGGGAATCTCCGGCCGGGGGGCGCCCGCACCGGTCACCCGGATCACGTCGGTCTGAATGCGGTCCTTTATCTGCTCGATGTCCACGGTGGTCACGGTGTTACCCTTGTAGTGCGTCTCGTGGACCTCCTTGAGCGTGCGGACGAGCTTGGCGACCGTGACTTCGCCGTCGACTTCGCAGGTGCCGTCGTCGTAGTAGCGCGGCGGACCCAGGCGGATGCCCTTGACGAACGCATCCACGCCCGTGCGAATCTCGTCACTTTCGGTGATGAAGTCCCGCACGTAAGTGTCCGAGTTGATCTTCACGCCGTAGACCGTTTCCGCCAGTTTGCGATAGCAGTCGGCCTCCGCGGCCCGCTTGGCGAGCAGCTTGTTCTGGGCGTCGCTGACGGGGTCGCCAGCCCAGGTCATGGTCGTCCAACCCAACGCGATGGCCGCCACCGCCCGGTACGTTGTCTTCCCGCTGATGTTCATCGTCCTTACGCTCCCTTTGGAATCCCACACACCGGCCCGATCCGTTTTAGACGTTGATGTCGCGTCGCACCGCACCCACCCGGCACCTTGTCCGCCCGATAGACACTCGATTGCCGCAAAGGTTGGGCCTGGCCTGCCGTGGCTCGATCAGCCTTGGCCGGCACGGTCCGCGTATGCCTTCATGCGGTCGCGGGCGGTGGCATATTTGAGGTCCGGGGACCCGGCGCACGCCTGCTTGTAGAAGTTGATCGCCTCGCCGTATCGGCCGGAGGCCTCACAGGCGACGCCCGCCCCATAGGCCGCCCGATGATCGTCCGGGTTGTCGGCCAGGGCGCCCTGGAAGGCGCTGAGGGCATCGTCGTAGGCCTCGGCCCTCAGCAGCCGTACCCCGCGCATGCAGCCTTCGTGCTTGCTGGAAAAGACTTCGGTTTCCACCTCGATCCGGCAAGGCATCAGCCGGCTGATGAATTCACGGGCGCCCTTTTCCACCAGCGATGCAACGATGTGGTCCAGCGGCGTGAGCTCGGCCTCTGTCTGGCTGGAGCCGAAGATGGGACTGGCCTTGGTGCGATCCGTCGCCCGGAAGGTCGGCGGCAGGTGGTGCTCCCAGACCTTGTTGTTGGCCGAGTCCACGAGTTTGAACTCGGTCTGGACGGTAATGTTGCGGGTGACGGTTTCGACTTCCTCGGTATCGACGTCGCCGCCGCCGTGCCCCCAGCCATGCCCGCCGCCTCCCCAAAGCGAAAGACCGGACATGGTCCGTTGCTTGCCCACGTGCTTCTCGACTTTGACGTTGACGTTGCTCAAGATCACGCCGTCCACGGCGAGCAGTTTCCCGCCGCGCGCCGGGTCGCCAGTGGACATTCCCGCGGCGGCGAGGTCCGCCTCGTCAAACGTCCCGAAACTGCTTCGCGACTCGTTGACCAAGGCCGTAAGGATGGTCGCGCACATGTCCGACCACTTTTCGTCGGTCGTCGGACCGACCTTGGCCGGGTTCACGGCCAGCGTCTTCATCCCCGGCGGCAGGCCACGGGAGGGCTCCACGACGTACCGAAGATTGACGACGGCCCGCTCCGCGGAGGCACAGCCGGTGATGGCCAGCACCGCGAGCGCCACCGGGGTTCCCAATCGAGACAAAGTCCGTGAATACATAGGCTGACCTCCTGCTCGTTTTCGTGACCACGCGCCCGGGACCGGGCGCTCCGCGCGCGCCCATGCAAGGCGAGCCGGCGCCGGGCAATGGAACGGACGGCGCCAAACCGCCTTCGGGTCGGTAAACGCCATAACACCATCAAAGCGTGACAGCGTCAAGCGTTCGGCGCCCTGGTTTGACGGTTCTTTGCGGTGCGTCTTACAATCCTTGCGTCTTCAACGGGGTCGAGAGTGGCGTTGATGCTTCCCAGACGAACAACCCGACAGGTCAACGTGGGCGGGGTGCGGATGGGGGGCGGCGCCGCCATCTCGATCCAGTCCATGACCAGCACCTATACCCACGAAGCGGACAAGACCGTCGCCCAGATTCGCGCCCTTGCGGAGGCGGGCTGCGACGTCGTCCGCGTGGCCGTTCCCGACCGTCGCGACACCGAGGTGCTGCCCGCGATCCTCGACCAGTCTCCCGTTCCCATCGTGGCGGACGTGCATTTTCACTTCGCCCGGGCGCTGGAGGCCATCGAGGCCGGCGTCCACAAGATCCGCCTCAACCCTGGGAACATCAAGGACCGCAAGCAGGTCGATCGAGTGATTGCCTCATGCCGGGAGCGCCGTGTTCCCATTCGGGTCGGAGTCAACGAAGGAAGCGTGGTCGAGCGACAGGATCGCGGCCTTCGTGCCCAGCAGAAGGCCGAACTCGCCGGAGGTTACGCCTCCCAGCTTACGCGCCTGATGGTGGAGACGCTCGAGGGCTACCTGCGCATCTTCGACGAAAACGACTTCCAAGACGTGGTACTCAGCGCCAAGAGCATCGACGCGGCCATGGTCATCGACGCCAACCGGGCGATCGCCGATCGCTTTGACTTCCCCCTGCACCTCGGCGTCACCCACGCGGGTCCGCCGGAGACCGGCCGAATTCGCTCCATCGCCGCCCTGGGGTCTCTGCTGGCCATGGGCATCGGCGACACGATTCGTATCTCCTACGCCGCCGATCCCATCCACGAAGTCGAGGACGCGCGGGAGCTTCTCTGCTCGCTTGGCTTGCGGAACCGCGTGGAGCCTGAGCTGATCGCTTGTCCCACGTGCGGCCGCATCGAGATTGACCTCATCCGCCTGGTGGCCGACGTTCGCAAGAAGCTGGCTACGCTCAAGACGCCGATCAAGGTGGCCGTCATGGGCTGCGTGGTCAACGGTCCGGGCGAAGCCGAGGGAGCAGACGTGGCCGTCTTTGCTGGTAAGGGAAAAGGCATCATCTACGTCCAGGGCGAGCAGAAGCGCACCGTCCGCGAGGCCGAGATGCTCGAGGCCCTTTACGAAGAGTCCGTGGCCTTGGCCGGCCGAGTCGAGCGCGGCGAGACCACGCTCTCCAACTCCCGTGTCACCATCGCCCCGCCGGACCCGCTTCCCCGGAGGGATGGGTCGATCCCACTTCCGGTGGCTGGAGCGACCGCATCCAGCCCTACCTAAGGAACGATCACAGCTTCAGACTGGGGTCCATGAGAAGCAACCCATCGTACTTACGGAATTAGATTATTTATTACATGTACGCTTACATAATCACTGGCGCAACATCGATGTAACGGCCTCGAAACTTTGACTTGCCAGCGAGTTTAGTTTTAAATAAACTTCTATGGATGGTCATGCCGATCGACCGGTCGTCGCGGTGGGAAGCGTATGTCGCATCCTGTGTGCGGTCGATGCCCGCGGGAGAAGCCCGGCCCGTGAGTTTCTGGACGAACTTGAATCCCAACAGGCCCGCGGCACGGCTGCCCTGTTTCAGCGAATGTGCGACCATGGTGCGATCCACAATCGCGAGCAATTCAAAAAGGTCGAGGGACGAATCTGGGAGTTTAAGAAGCATCAGATCCGCATTCTGTGCTATCAGAGCGGTCGGGATTGGGTGCTGACGCACGGCTTGCGCAAGAAGAAGGATAAGCTTCCGCCCAAGGAGATCGAACGCGCTAATCGCATCATGGAAGAAGATCTCGCGCGTTCATGAGCAGGGAGAGGGTAGATCATGGGCGAGACTTTTGTTGACAAGCTCACGGCGACGCCCGAAGGAAAGCGCGGGTTTCTTCAGGAGTGTGCGATTCTTGAAGTCACTGAGCTAATCTGCGCTCTGATGGATCAGAAGAATGTGAGTAGGGCGGAACTGGCTAAGCGCCTCTCCAAGTCCAAGGGTTACATCACGCAACTTCTCGACGGGCGTACGAACATGACGGTGCGAACGATCTCCGACGTCTTGTGGGCGCTGGATTGTTCCGCTCAAGTGTCGGCGAGACCGTTGGCAGCGGCGAGCAGCGAAGGCGGCATCACGGAACGTGCCAAGCGGTCGAAAGACGCGACGCTTGCAGGATCGGGTACGCCGGGACGCGAACGCCCGATACGCTTCCGCAGGCGGACGAAGACTGCGTAAGCTCTTTGCCAACTCTCAAAACCGCTGGGAGCCGCCGCAGGGGAAGGCTGAATCCGCGGTCTCTACCCGAAGCGGCCGGTGATGTAGTCTTCGGTGGCGTTGAGGTGGGGGCGTTCAAAGATGGCCGCGGTGGGGCCGTACTCGACGAGGCGGCCAAGGTACATGAAGCCGGTGAAGTCACTGGCCCGGGCGGCCTGCTGCATGTTGTGGGTGACGATGAGGACGGTGTAGGCGCCCTTGAGTTCGTGGACCAGGTCTTCGATCTTGCCCGTGGCGATGGGATCCAGGGCCGAGCAGGGCTCGTCCATGAGGAGCACTTCCGGGTCGGCGGCGATGGCCCGAGCGATGCAGAGGCGCTGCTGCTGGCCGCCGGAGATGCTCAGCCCGCTTTCGTGGAGGCGGTCCTTCACTTCGTCCCACAGGGCGGCGCCGCGCAGGCTGCGCTCGCAGACTTCGTCGAGCACGCCGCGACTCCGCTCGCCGTCGATGCGCAGGGGATAGACCACGTTCTCGTAGATGCTCATCGGAAAGGGGTTGGGCTTCTGGAACACCATGCCCATCCGCTTGCGGAGCTCGATGACGTCCACGCCCGGGGCGTAGATCGAGTCGCCGTTGAGCCGCATGTCGCCCTGAATGCGGACGGTATCCAGGAGATCGTTCAGTCGGTTCACCGAGCGCAGGAGCGTCGTCTTCCCGCAGCCCGACGGGCCGATCAGCGCCGTCACCTTCCCGGCGGGAATGTTCATGGTGACGTCAAAGAGGGCCTGTTTCGCCCCGTACCAGAGCTTGAAACCGTCCACCTCCAGGACGGGTCGCTCGCGCCTGAGGGCCGCGTGCGTCTCGGTAGGCACGGAGCGGCCCTCGATGATCGCCGCGAGCCGATCCGACGACGAACTCGCCTCTCCGCCGGCCGGGATGTCCGCATCGCCGGACCGTTCACTCGCCTGCACTCGAACCAGCGAAGGCTGCACGGCCTGAAGCGAAAGCTGGGGCAACATGGTCCCTCTCCTTCAGAACTGAGCGGTCACAAAACGCCGTCTTAATCGGGCACGCGCCCACACGGCCGAGAGGTTCAAGGCCGCGACGATGAGAATAAGCAGCAAGGTTGTTGCGTACACCATCGGCTTGGCCGCTTCGCTGTTCTGGCTCTGGAATCCCAGATCAAAAATGTGAAACGCGAGGTGCATGAAGCTGCGGTTGATCCCGAACGGAGGGCTGCCGTCGATCGGGAGCTCCGGTGCCAGTTTGACGGCCCCGACCAGCATGAGGGGAGCGACCTCTCCGGCTCCGCGGGCCATGGCCAAGATGGCGCCGGTCATTACACCGGGCATCGCCCGGGGAAGAACGATGCGATGAATCGTCTGCCATTTGCTGCCTCCGCAGGCGTAGGAGCCTTCCCGCAGGGAGTTGGGGACCGCCGCCAAGGCCTCTTCCGTGGCCACGATCACCACCGGAAGCGTAAGCAGGGCGAGGGTCAACGAGGCCCAGATCAGGGCGCCCTTTCCGAAAGTGGGGTTGGGGAGCTTGGCGCGATAGAAACCGTCGAAGAAGGGCATGTTGGCAAGCATAAGGACGGTCGTACACGCCGCGAGGACCCACATCGCCACCATCATACGGCCCAGCGCCGGACGTGCGCCCCCGATGACGCTTGGCCGGGTCGGGAAAAGCAACGACAGCCCGACCGCTCCGAGGACCAGCACCACCAGGACGATCAGCCCTGCGAACCATTGTCCTCGCGTCCAGGGGTCCAAGGGCCCGGCGTCAATCAGGCTGCCGATTCCGTAACAGAAGAACCCCAGTCCGAACACGCCGAACACGATGCTGGGCACTCCGGCGAGATTGTTGATGGCGATTCGCACGGCGCTGACGATCAGGCCCGCTCGGGCGTACTCGCGGAGGTAGAGGGCGGCCAGCACGCCGAAAGGCACGACCGCAAGCGACATGAGCACGGTCATCAGGACGGTTCCGAAAATCGCCGGGAACACGCCGCCCTCGCTGTTCGCCTCCCGCGGCTCGTCGCTGAAGAACTCCCACCAGCGCGAGCCGTAGACAGCGAGCCGATCCCAGCGTGTCAGTTGATTGGCCGGATACGCTCGGACGATGTCCGCGAGGTGGATGCGTTTGCTGCTCCCGTCCGCGGTCTTGACGTGGAGCCTATAACGATCGTTCTCTATCTGGAGTCCGGTGATCCGGGCGGTCAGGCGATCGAATTCGGCCGAGGCCCATTCCTCGGTTTCCGCCTGCGCCGTCTGCGCCTGCATCCAGGCCGCGGAATCCCGGCCAAATCGAATTTCCGCGGTGCGCAACGCCAATCGAGCCTTTTCCAACAGATGATTGACACGACCCATGTCGTGGGTCTCCAGCCGGCGCCGCTCCCGCCAGCGCTGCCGCGCTCGCGGGTGGTGTTCGCCAAATCGCGACCACGTCTCCTCCGGTGTCCCGGTCATCGCCTTGCCGTCGATCTCCAGGGCCACCGGCTCACCGTAGAAGCGACCCCACGCCTGGCGCTCGACGACCAGGGCCCATGGCGGACGCGACTCCTCGACCACGTCGGCGTCGTCGATCCACGTGTAGTGCGTGCCGGTCATGTCGAAGTTGCCGGTGCGCAGCAAGCGGCGCGTGGGCCAATCGGCTTCGGCAGCGGCGTTCTGTCCCGCACCTCCGGCCGGCGTCTGAGGCGCCGGCGGACCCGAGGCCTCGGCCTTGCGGAACTGCTCGATCCGGCTCACTTCCCCAGCGAAGACGGGGCCGCCTCGGGTCTGGAGTTGCACGACGTCGCCCGGCCAGAACGCCCGCGCCCCGTGGAACACCACCAGGGCCACCAGCGAGACGATCATCGCCACGCACAGCACGAGGGCCCCAGCGGTGAGCCAGAGCATCGGCTCGCCGCGGGCGGTCAACCCGCTTCGCGCCCGCCGCCTTGGGCGGGGCACCAGGCTCGGCGAACGAACGACGCCCGGACTTTCCACCAGCGTAGTCACAGTTGGTACGCCCTCCGCCGGAAGCGCAGGCGCACGAGCTCCGCGGCCGTGTTGACGCAGAAGGTCATGACAAAGAGCACGAGGGCCGCGAGGAACAGCGTGCGGTAGTGCGTGCTTCCCTGGGGCGCCTCGGGAAGTTCCACGGCAATGTTCGCCGCCAGGGTTCGCAGCCCGTTGAACACGTTCCATTCCAGGATGGGCGTGTTCCCCCCGGCCATGAGGACGATCATCGTCTCGCCAACCGCCCGCCCCAGGCCGATCATCACCGCGGAGAACAGACCGCTCATGGCCATCGGGATCACAATGCGGATGGCCGTCTGCCAGGGCGTCGCCCCGGCCCCCAGCGACCCGGCGCGAAGATGGTCCGGGACGCTGGTGAGGGCGTCCTCGCAGATCGTGTAGATGATCGGGATGATTGCAAACCCCATGATGAACCCGATCACCAGGGCGTTGCGCTGCACGTAGGTTCCCAGAAAGGAGTTCCCCCCGCGCGGGTCCCACCCGAAGGCAGTCAGCAGGCCGCCCAGCGTCAGGGCGAGCAGAAACGTCGCGGCGACACAGATAAAAAACTTACCCAGTTCCGCGAGGGCTTGCCGGCGGCGCGTCCAGGTTGCGCTTACCTGCCGGAGCCACGGGTTCGCAGTCAGCGACGCGGCGAGGGCCACCATCACGGCCGAGAACGGCACCAGAACCAGCAGCCAGCCCCCCACGCCCGAGCCCACCTGCCCGTTCAACCATCCCTTGATGTCCCCTGCGAAGAGCACGCGCTCGACCAGCGGTCCTGCCCCGGCGGCCGCGAGTATCCCCAGCATCCCGGCGATCGCCACGAACGTCAGGCGGTGGCGTTCCCAGCGCACGGCGCGGAGCGGCGGGAGAAGTTGCCAGAGGTGGGCGCCCGTCAGGAGCACCAACGGGATCGTCACGAACGCCGTCAAGACGTGGGGCACGATGTCTTCCACCACGGGAGCGATCACCAGCGCCGCGAGGAACCCCAGTACGACGCTGGGCAGCGAGGCCATCAGTTCGATGGTCGGCTTGACGCGGGCGCGAACTCGCGGGTGCAGAAACTCACTCGTGTAGAGGGCCGCCAACAGAGCCAGCGGCACGCCGAACAGCATCGAAT
>Ga0214472_10005425_pt1 | contig 13420 bp, 12 predicted proteins | sample RVTome_6_FD_207662 | JGI IMG/M metagenome (GOLD analysis project Ga0214472, IMG submission 207662) | Soil microbial communities from uranium-contaminated site in the Upper Colorado River Basin, Wyoming, United States - RVT140D175 | ecosystem: Environmental > Terrestrial > Soil > Contaminated >... | reverse complement strand
CTGGCCGAGGGGCCGGTCCTCGGCGACGGCGGGTACCTGCTGGAGCTGGAGAAGCGCGGCTACGTGCAGGCCGGGCCGTTCACGCCGGAGGTGGCCATCGACCACCCGGACGCCTTGGCGGAGCTGCACCGGGAGTTCCAGCGCGCCGGCGCCGAGTTCCTGACCACCATGACCTTCTACGCCAGCGACGACAAGCTCGCCACCGTGGGCCTGAAGGACAAGGTGGACGAGATCAACCGGAACGCCGTGAAGGTGGCGAAGGAGGTCGCCGCCGAGGGCGATGTTCTCGTGGCGGGGGACCTCTCGCTGACCTGGGCGTACGATCCTGCCGATCCCGCCTCGGCCGACCACGTCCGCGCGCTGTTCGACCGCCAGCTCCAGGACATGCTGGACGCCGGACCTCCGGACTTCTGGGTGGGAGAGACCTTCAGCCACCTCGGCGAAGCGCTGTTGTTCGTGGAACGGGCCAAGGCCACCGGCCTTCCGGCCATGGTCACGATGTCGTTCGAGCAGGCGGAGCCGCGGTCCTACGAGGGGGACACGCCCGGCGAGTGCGCGAAGCGGCTGGCCGGCGCCGGGGCCGACGTCGTGGGCGTGAACTGCCTGAACGGCCCGGAGCAGCAGCTGCCCATCGCGACCGAGATGCGAAACGCCGTCTCCGGGTACGTGGCGAGCCAGCCAGTCGCCTATCGGACCACGAACGAGAGGCCCGACTTCACGTCGACGCCGGACTTCCCCTACGCGCTCTCGCCGCTTCAGCTGGCGCGAGGGGAGATGGCCGACTTCGCCGGGAAGGCGAACGAGGCGGGCATCAACGTGATCGGGTCCTGCTGCGGCTCGGTGGCCGAGCACGTGCGGGCCATGGCGAAGGTTCTCGGCAAGCTCCCCCCCGACGAGCGGGAGTGGCGGTCGCCGACCGGCAAGGCCATGTCGGCCTACGAGTACCACGACCACACCGAGATCGAGGTCTGTTGACGGAGCGCCGCGAGTTCGAGGTCGCCGTGGTCGGCCTGGGCGGCCTGGGCAGCGGCGCCGTGTACTGGGCGGCCAAGCGCGCCGGCTCGGGGGCCCTCGGCCTGGAACGGTTCGAGCTCGGGCACGAGCGCGGCGCGTCCCAGGACCACTCCCGGATCATCCGGCTCTCTTACCACGCGCCCGCGTACGTGCGGTTCGCCCGGGACTCCTACCGAGCCTGGGCGGAGCTCGAAGAGGAGTCGGGCGAGCAGCTCGTCATCGGGACCGGCGGCCTCGACCTGTACCCGGAGGACGCTCACGGGTGGATGGACGACTACTCGGGGTCGCTCGACGAGGTCGGCATCGCGTACGAGTGGATGGACCCGGCCGAGGCCATGCGGCGGTGGCCGCAGTGGCGGCTGTCCGACGACGTCCGGGTGATGTACCAGGAGTCCTCGGGCCTCGTCGCCGCGGCCCTGGCGAACGCCACGCACCGCAGGCTGGCCGAAGCGCAGGGCGCCACGCTGGTTGACCGGGCCCGGGTCACCGAGGTTCGCGAGGCCGGTGGGATGTACGAGCTGGAGACCGAGCGGGGCACCTATCGCGCCGAACGCCTCATCGTGACGGCCGACGCGTGGACGAACGAGCTGCTCGAGCAGCTGTGGCGGCCCATCAACCTGACCGTCACCCAGGAGCAGGTGGCCTACTACGCGTCGCAGGATCTCGACGCGTTCGGACCGGAGCGGTTCCCCATCTGGATCTGGATGGGTGTGCCCTCGTTCTACGGGCTCCCGGCGTTCGGGGAGGCCGGGGCGAAGATCGGCCTGGACGCCGGCGGCCCCGAGGTGACCGGCGACACGCGCTCGTTCGAGTCCGACCCCGGCTACACCGCCACGCTCGACGCGTTCATGAAGGAGCGCTTGCCCGGCGGCTTCGGCCCGCACATCGCCGTGAAGACCTGCCTGTACACGATGACCCCCGACCGGGACTTCGTGATCGACCTGATCCCGGGGCACGAGCACGCGGCGGTGGGCCAGGGCGCGGCGCACGCGTTCAAGTTCGCCGGGGTGTTCGGCCGGTCGCTCGTGGAGCTGGTGTTCGACGGCAAGGCCGAATCGGACGTGTCAGCGTGGACGATCGACCGCGAGGTCCTCACCATGGAGGATCCGCCAAAGTCGTTCCACGTCTGAGCCGCGGCGCGACGAGGGTAGGATGCGCCGCATGGGCGCGGACGACCTCCTGCCCGCCGAGCGCAAGGTCCTGGAGGAGCTCGGGCACCTGCCACTCGACTTCCGCGCGATGTGGGCGGTCTCGAACCTGTTCCGGGCCTCGGCGGCGATCCGCCGTCACATGGAGGCGAAGGTTCTCGCCGACGACCGCCTGTCGTGGACCTCGTTCGTGGTCCTGTGGGTGCTGTGGGTATGGGGCGAGATGGAGTCTCGGGACCTGGCCGCCGCGGTCGGGATCAGCCGCCCCACCTCGACAGGCGTGGTGACCACCCTGGAGCAGCGGCGCTTGGTCCGCCGGCAGCGGAGCGCCGACGACGGTCGGATGGTCCGCGTGTCCCTCACCGGCCGGGGCCGGAGGACGATCGAGGGCCTGTTCCCCCGGTTCAACCAGGAGGAGCAGGCCCTCACCGCGCACCTGTCGCCGGAGGAGCAGGAGACGATGGCCGGGTTGCTCCGGTCGATGCTCAGGGCCGTGGAGTAGCCGTCAGGCCTGCTGCACTCGTACCGGCATGTGCTTGATGCCGTTGATGAAGTTCGAGCGCAGGCGGACCACGGGCCCGGTGAGCTCGATGTCCGCGAGGCGCGGCACGAGCTCCTCGAACATCACCCGGACCTCAAGTCGGGCTAGGTGCATCCCCAGGCAGACATGTGGACCGCCGCTCCCGAAGGCCATGTGAGGATTCGGATCCCGGCCCACGTCGAACCGATAGGGCTCCGGGAAGACCGCGTCGTCGCGGTTGCCCGAGATGAACCACACGACGACCTTGTCGCCCTCCCGGAATCGCTTCCCTCCGAACTCCACGTCGCGGGCCGCCGTCCGCCGGAAGTGCATCGTGGGGGAGGCCCACCGCAGGATCTCCTCCGCGGCGAGCGGCATGAGCCCGATGTCTTCCCGCATTCGCCGCCACTCGTCGCGGTGCTCCATCAGCGCGAGCACCCCGTGCGTGATCGCGTGTCGCGTGGTCTCGTTGCCGGCCACGATGAGCAGGCAGAAGAAGTTGTCGAACTCTCTCTCGGACAGGCGCTCCCCGTCGACCTCGGCCTGGACGAGCTTGGTAACGAGATCGTCCCGGGGCTCTCGCCGGCACTCCGCCGCGAGCTCGTGCCCGTAAGCCATGAGCTCAACCGCGGCGGGGCTGCGGAACGGCAGCAGCCGGTAGGCGCTCGTGTCCTCCTTGTCGATCACCGCCCGCGAGTACTCCGGGTCGGCCTGGGCGATCATCGCGTCTCCAAGCTCGATGCACATCGGCAGGTTCTCCTCCGGCACGCCCATGATCTTGGCGACGACCCGGATGGGGAGCTCCCGCGAGACCTCCTCCACGAAGTCGAGCTCGCCCCGGGGCAGCGCGCGGTCCAGGACCAGCCGAGCCTGCTCCCGGACGAACCCTTCGTACTGGGCCGCAGCGCTCCGGGTGAAGAGCTTGCTCACGAGCTTCCGCAGGCGGGTGTGCCGGGGCGGGTCCATGTCGATCATCGACCGGCGGGCCTCGACCTCCTCCGGCGTCTGCTCCTCGAGCGTGATGCCCCGGGCCGAGGAGAACGTTCGGGTGTCTCGCAGGATCTCCTCGATGTCGTGGAACCTGGTGACCGCCCAGAAGCCGTGGTTCGGGGGCGGCTCCTCGTGCCAGTAGACGGGGTGCCCGCGGCGGAGGGAATCGAACCACTCGAACGGCACGCGCTCGACGTAGTTGTCCGGATCGACCAGGTCGATCCGGTCCAGGGCCACGGGCGTCTCGGTCACGGTTCCCTCTCGGGCTGATCGCTCGGCGTGCGACATCCTGGTGCCGAACGATTCTCCCACGGAGCGGGGGGAGGTTCCGGAAGGGCTAGACGAACCGGACGAACAGCTGGGCCCAGGCGCCGCCGTCGACCGAGAACCGGAGGAGGAGCCGACGGCACGTGCCCTCCCACGCCTTGGCCGTCTTCCACACGTAGATGTACCGGTCGGGGGAGTAGCGGAGCCCGCCACCGACGTCCGCCACCGCATCCTGCTCGGGTGTGATCGGCTCCATGGTCGCGCAGTCGATGCGCTGCACCGCGGGGGCGCCGCCATCGAAGATGTCGAGGCCATAGTCGCCGCCGAGGCTGAAGATGATCGGCACCGCCGACCCCGCGTTGACCCGGGTCATGGCCGGAGGCAGCTCGAGCTGGGGCATGCCCAGCTTGCCCCGCCAGGCCTTGAACACGACGTAGGAGTGGGTCACGGACGTCGTGTTCCCGGCGTCGTCCGTCGCCGTGACGGTGAAGCTGTGGCCGCCGGGGCTCATCTCGATGGCCTGGCCGCTCGGCACCGGACCGGCGCAGGAGGCGACGCCTGATTGCTCGTCCGTACACCAGTATTCGGCCATGACCACGTCGTCCTTCATGTAGGCCCAGCCGTCGCGGGGGCTGGCCACCGTGATCGCCGGGCCGGTGAGGTCGGGCGGCGAGAGATCGAGCCGGCCCACCGCGCTCGCCATCGCCTCGGTGAACCACATCCCGTGGTCGGGTCCCGCCGCGATCCCGTAGGGCTGGCTGGCGGGGGTGGGCACCGGGAACTCGGTGATCACGCCGCCCGGGGTGATCTGCGCGATCTTGTTCGCGTTCTGCTCGGTGAACCACAGGTTCCCGTCCGGACCCGTCGCGATGTTCACCGGGTTGCTGCTGGCTGTGGGCACGGCGAACTCCGTGATGGTCCCGTCCATGGCGATCCGCCCGATGGCGTTTCCGGCGCGCTCGGTGAACCACATGGCCCCGTCGGGCCCGGCCGTGATGCCACCCAGCAGCCGGCCGCTCGAGAGGAGGCGAAACTCCCTGATTGCCCCGGCCATGGTGATCCGGCCGATCCGGTCCCCGCTCTGCTCGGTGAACCACATGTTCCCGTCGGGGCCCGCGGCGATGCGGGCGGGCGTGCTCGCCGCGGTGGGGACCACCCACTCGGTGATGACCCCGGCCATGGTGATCCGGCCGATCCGGTTCCCCATGTGCTCGGTGAACCAGATGTTGCCGTCGGGCCCGGCCGCGATCCCGGCCGGCTGCTGGCCCGTCCTGGGCAGGGGGAACTCGGTGATCGCGCCGTCCATCGTGATCCGCCCGATCTTGTTGCCCGCCCGCTCGGTGAACCAGACGTTGCCGTCGGGCCCCACGGCGACCCCCCACGGAGACGAGCCCGGGGTCGGCAGGGTGAACTCGGTCACGGTCCCATCCGGGGAGATCCGCCCGATGTTGTTCCCGTCTCGTTCGGCGAACCACAGGTTGCCGTCCGGTCCCAGGGCCAGCGACAGGGGCAGGCTGTCGGCCGTGGGGATGGCGTATTCGGCGATCGTTCCGGCGGCGGACGCGGCCGGGATGGTCCCCCCGGCCGACAGGGTGAGCAGCAGGCTCAGCAGGGCCGTCGGCCCCCGATAACGCCGCCTGGGCATGGCCATCCTCGGCTCGTTGGCGAGACCCCCCCGTCAGGCTCGCCCGCTCCCTTCGTAGTCGATTCGGACTAGTTATCGGCAGGACGGGCCGAAAAAACGAGGGCGGGCGGCGCTTTCCCAGGCTCCCGTGCCTACCCGTGCCTAGAAGAAGGGCATGTAATAGCGGAGCTCCCAGTCGACCGGGTCCGTGGTCTCCGGGCTGCTGGGGTGGGCCTTCACGTACCGGCTCCATTCGGCCCGCTTCAGCATGGCGAAGGCGGTGACAAGCTCGGGCCCCAGAGCCTCGCACAGCTCCTTGTCGGCCTCGAACAGCTCGAGGGCCTTCTCCAGGGTCGGCGGGATCTTGACCACGGTGTTCGGTTCGGCCCCAGGCTCCTGTGGGGGAGGCGGCTCGAGCTCGTTCTCCACCCCCAGGCGTGCGGCGTGGAGGAGCACGGCCGCCGCGAGGTAGGGGTTGGCGGCCCCGTCGGCCGTCCGGTGCTCCAGGCGGCTGGTCTCGCCGCGGCCGGGCGGGACCCGGATCCCCACGGTTCGGTCGTCGTAGCCCCAGTTCGCCCAGTACCCGTTCAGCATGTCCGGCAGGAGGCGCTTGTAGGCGTTCGTGTGGGGGGCCAGGATGGCGGCCATCCCCTCGTGGTGAGCGAGCATCCCGGCCATGCACTGCCGGGCCAGCTCCGAGAGGCCGTCGGACGCGGCAGGGTCGTGGAAGGCGTTGGAGCCGTCATCCCTTCGGAAGCTGAGGTTCACGTGCAGGCCGCTCCCGCCCCGGTCGGGGAACGGACGCCCCATGAACGTGGCGAGGTTCCCGCGGCGGGCGGCGATCTCCTTGATGAGCAGCCGGACCAGGAAGGCATCGTCGGTCGCCGGGACGGCGTCGCGGTACCGGACGTTCACCTCGAACTGGGCGGTGTCGTATTCGCTCCCCCAGCTCTCCACCTCGAACCCACAGGCGGTCGCAGCCTTCACCATCGCGTCGACCACGCCCGTGGGGTCGATGGCCATCCCGGTCCCGTAGACGCGGTGCGAGGGCATGGGCACGGACCGCCAGCCGCCCGCCCCGTCGGGCTCCATCAGGTAGAACTCGAGCTCGTAGGCGAGCTGCGGGGTGAGGCCGCGCTCCACCCATGGCTCGATGGCCCTGCGCAACACGTGCCGGGGGTCGACGGCGCAGGGCTCACCGCGGAGCTCGGCGTCGCCCATCCCGACGACGGTGTCCTCCTCCCACCCGGGACGGAGGGAGTCGCGGTCGAGATGCACCGCGATGTCTGGAAGGCCGATGTCGAAATGGAGGCCGGGGATGGGGAGGATCTCCCGGTCCAGGGTCAGCGGGTAGACGCCGACGCAGAACGCGGCGGTCCCGGTCCAGTCGCCGAGGAGGTACTTGCCGCGCTCGAGGCCGTGGATGTCGGGGTACAGGAGCCGGAGCCGCTTGCCCTTGGTTTCCATCGGCGCTCCTTCGGTGCCGAACCGGTCAGCCCGAGGATAGCCCACGTCGCATCCGAGACGTGAACGTCGTCGCAGCGCTGCGAATCGGAAGGCCGTCTTAGCTCTTGCGCGGGGGGCGGACGCCGCGGTACTCCCAGTCGCCGCCCAGGGCGGTCGAGACGACTTCCTCCGAATCGGAGGGCTGCGCGCCGACGTCTTCCCGGATCGGAACCGGTCCCTCCACGATCCGGTTACGGAGCACGCCGAGGCCCTCCACCTCGACCTCCACCACATCGCGCGGCTGGACCGGGCGCGAGTTGGCCGGCGTCCCCGACAGGATCACGTCGCCCGGCACCAGCGTGATGGTCCGGGCGATATCGGCGACCAGGTAGTGCATGTCCCACATCATCTCGTCGGTGTTCCCGTCCTGCCTCACTTCGCTGTTCACCATGGTTCGGATCCGCTTGCCCCGGAAGTCCCAGTCGTCCGTGAGGCCCGGTCCGAGGGGGCACAGGGTGTCCGACCCTTTCACCCGGAGCATCGAGCCGGCGTCGGTGTCTCGGAAGTCGTGGAGCCCGAAGTCGTTTCCGATCGTGTACCCGGCGATGTACCCGGCGACCTCGTCCGGCCCGACGTGCCGGCATTCCTTCCCGATGACGATGGCGATCTCTCCCTCGTAGTTCAGGAACTTGCATCGGGGCGGGCGGACCACGTCGCCGTCGTGGGCGTTCAGGGCCGAGACCGGCTTGTGGAAGTAGGTCGGGGCCGGGGGGAGGGTGGCCAGGAACTCCTTCACCCGGCTCTCGTAGTTCAGGTGGATGCAGATGATCTTGGTTGGCTCGCAGGGGGGAAGGTGGACGGCGCCCTCGACAGGCACCCGACTTCCGTCGGGGGCGACCAGCTCGTCGCCCTCGCGCGTGACGGTAACGGGTTCCCCCTCGAGCAGGATCCTTCGCGTTTCCATGGCCCGCTAGTATGGCGCGCGTGGCCGAGCTGAAGGGGTTCATGCCGCCGCTCTCACCGGAGGGCCGGGCCTCGGTCGTCCCCCGTCCGCCCTGGCACTACTCGGGCGACCTGCTCACGATCGAATACCGCACCGACCCGAGCCGCGTGGCCGAGCTCCTGCCCGACCCGATCCAGCCGGCCGAGGAGGACCCCGGCGCGGTCGCCGTCATCTTCGCCGACTGGCAGTCCTGCTCCGACTCGTTCGAGGAGCTCCTGGACCCGGCGCGGTCCCAGTACAGGGAGTGCTTGGTGGTGGTGCGCTGCAAGTACCGCGAGGAGCACTACTCGCGGTGCGTGTACATCTGGGTGGACAAGGACTTCGCCCTGGTCCGGGGGTGGCACCAGGGATACCCGAAGAAGCTCGGCTCCATCTGGATGACCCGCCCGGTGCGATACGGCAAGGCCGGGCCCCGCCTGGAACCCGGCGGCAGGTTCGGCGCGAGCGTGTCCGTGCACGACCGGCGGATCATCGACGCGCGCTTCACGATCACCGGCCCCTCCGACACCGCCGGCTTCGTCAACGCGCTCCCCATGCTGCACACCCGGTATTTCCCGTCGATCGAGCCGGGGGAGAAGCCCTCCATGGACGAGCTGGTCACCATGAAGAGCTACGAGTGGGAGGGCTCGGAAGTGTGGCAGGGGGAGGCCGAGCTGACGTTCCACGAGTCGCCGGTCGAGGAGCTCACCCGGATCGCCCCGAGGGAGATGATCGGCGCCTACTATCGGAGCGTGGGCGTCTCGTGGGGCGGCGGCACCAGGCTCGAAGACCGCGCGTAAGCTCTGATCCTCACTCGAGGGGGGTGACCGATGGTCATCACGGTCGTGGATGCCGAGGTTGAGCCGGAGCGGGTCGCCGACCTGCTCGCCGCATGGGACGGAGTGACGGGCGGCCAGCTGCCGCCGGGCTTGCAAGAATCGTTCCTGATGCGCGCCGGCGATGCATGGCGGATCACCACGGTGTGGGGGAGTCGCGAGGCACTCGAGGAGATGCGCCGGACGACGGACACGCCCGGGGCGCTGCGCGTGTTCCGCGCGGCGGGCGCCGAGCCGAAGATCACGGTCTTCGAGGTCGGCCGGCACTTCGAGGCCTGAGCCGCGACCCGATTCGGTGCGATAGCCTCATCTCCCCATGAGGCTCGTCCGCTTCCGGTTCGCCGACCGCATCGCCACCGGCGTGTTGCAGGACGGCGCGATCGGCGTCCTCCAGGGGACGTTCTTCGAGAACCCCCTGCCCTCCGGCGACGAGCTGCCCTTGGACGACGTGCGGCTCCTGGCGCCCGTCCTTCCGTCCAAGGTGGTCTGCCTGGGGAAGAACTACGCGGCGCACGCGGCGGAGTTCGGAGGCGAGGTCCCGGAGGAGCCGCTCGTGTTCCTGAAGCCCTCGACCAGCATCTCGGGCCCCGGTGACCCCATCCCGCTCCCGCCGATCAGCAGCCGTGTGGACTACGAAGGCGAGCTGGCCGTCGTGATCGGCCGGATCGCGCGCAACGTGAGGGCCGAGGACACCGGCCTGTACATCCTGGGCTACACGTGTGGGAACGACGTCACGTTGCGGGACCTCCAGAAGAAGGACGAGCAGTGGACCAGGGCCAAGGGCTTCGACGGCTCGTGCCCCCTCGGCCCGTGGATCGAGACCCAGCTCGACCCGAACGACGTTCACCTCGAGACCCGGGTGAACGGCGAGGTCCGCCAGTCGGCGAACACGTCGGACATGGTGTTCGGGGTGGCCACCATCATCGAGTTCGTCACCGAGTTCATGACGCTCCTGCCGGGGGACGTGATCATGACCGGCACGCCGGAGGGGGTGGGCAAGCTGGAGCCCGGCGACCGGGTCGAGGTGGAGATCGACGGGATCGGCGTGCTGGCGAACCCGGTGGAGGTTCCAACGAGCGCGAGGGGCGCGCGGGCGAGAGGGCGGAAGTGACCGTCCGCACCCGGTTCGCGCCGGCCCCGAGCGGATCGATCCACGTGGGGAACGCGCGGACCGCGCTGTTCTCGTGGCTCACGGCTCGGCACCACGGTGGTCAGTTCGTGCTTCGGGTGGAGGACACGGACGCCAGCCGGGTGACCGAGGAGGCGGTGCACGGCCTGATCGAATCCCTCAGGTGGCTGGGGATCGACTGGGACGAGGGTCCCGACGTGGGCGGCCCCCACGCGCCGTACCGGCAGTCGCAGCGCATCGACCTCTACCACGCGCACGCCGAGCGACTCGTGGCTCAGGGCGACGCCTACCGCTGCTACTGCACCCCCGGGGAGCTGGAGGAGCGCAGGAAGTCCGCCCTGGCCCGGGGCGAGGCCCCCGGTTATGACGGCCGGTGCCGGAATCTCACCGACGCCGAACGCGACGCGTTCGAGACCGAGGGCCGGCCCTTCGCGCTCCGGTTCGCCATGCCCGAACGCGACTTCACCGTGGCCGACCTGGTGAAGGGCGAGGTCCACTTCGGCCCGGGGGACCTGAAGGACTTCATCATCCTCCGCTCGGACGGATCGCCCACGTTCCTCCTCGCGGTAGCCGTGGACGATCTGCTGATGGGCGTGACCCACGTGATCCGGGGTGACGACCTGCTGGCCGCCGCGCCCCGCAACGTCGCCGTGATGCAGGCCCTCGGCGGCGCGCCGCCACAATACGCGCACCTGCCTCAGGTCCTGGGTCAGGACGGGAAGCCGCTGTCGAAGCGACATGGCTCGACGTCGGTGGAGGCATTCCGGGAGCAGGGGTTCCTGCCGGAGGCGCTCATGAACTACCTGGCCCTGCTGGGGTGGTCGAAGGACGAGAAAACCACGTTCCTTTCCCGCGAGGAGCTTATCGAGTCGTTCGACCTCGCACGGGTGTCGAGCAACCCCGCGGCGTTCGACACGCAGAAGCTGGAGTGGATGAACAACCACTACATCCAGTCGCTGGACGACGACGACCTCGCCGCGCGGTGCATGCACTTCCTGACGGAGGAAGGGCTCCTGCCCGAGCCGAGCGTGCTCCGCCGCGCCATGCCGCTCGTGCGGAAGCGGATGAAGCGGCTCACCGAGGCGCCCGAGCTGCTGCGGTTCCTGTTCACCGACGACGTGCGCCCGAACGAGAAGGCCGCCGAGCTGATCGCAAAGGCGGGGCCCGAGTACCTCCGGCAGGCGGCGGACGCGCTGGACAAGGCGGAGCCGTGGACCCGCGAGGCCATCCAGGCTGCGCTGGACGAGGTGGCGACGTCGGCCGGACTGAACCGGACGAAGGGGTGGCAGCCGGTCCGGGCCGCGGTCACCGGGTCGAACGTCTCGCCCCCGCTCCCGGAATCGCTCGAGCTGCTGGGCCGGGAAGACACGGTGGCCAGGCTCCGCGCCGCCGGCGAGCGGTAGCGGCCCTCACGGCTAGTTGCGCCGAGAAGCACGTGGAGTGTAGGGTCGGTCCCACGCAACGTGGCTTCCCCGATGGTTGGCCCCCCCAGGCCGCGCTCGCCGCCAGCCCGCCACCGGTACCCCACAGCCCGCCGCCATCAACGAGCGACAACGGCTTGCAGTTTCCCGGGGTCGGCGTCGCTCCGAGGTCCGGGGAGGTGAGTACGTGGATAGGAGGGAGTTCCTCAAGCGGGCCGGCGTGGGGTCGGCCGCACTGGTGTCGATCCCGGCCCTGGCCGGCACCGCGCAGGCCACCGGGGCTCTGCAGCGGCGGTACGGCGCTGTGGCGTTCAGCCAGGGGCCGTTGATCGGCGCCGTCCAGCACCGCATCGCCGTCAACGCGGCCGGCTTCTTCATCCCGGAGGCCGGCGTCGTGCTGCCGAATGGCGGCGGCACGTTCGTGCACTTCGACAACGCTCCGCCAGTGCCGAAGCCGATCTTCGCGTTCGGGAAGTGGAGGCCCACATCGTTCGTCAGCTACGAACTGGGGCCCCCCTTCGGCACCTGGGGGACGGTCCAGGCGAGCGTCCTCGAGATGAAGGTGACCCTGTTCGCCGAGTTCCCCGTGGGGGCGCCGCCGATCGGGGCGACCCTGAAGCTGATCTGCAATATCGGCCCCGCGGGGATCATGACCGGCCAGCCCGAGGGATTCGTGCTCACGGTCCCGGCGTCGCCTTTCGGGCCCTTGACGTTCGTCCCGGATGTCCCGGCCGCCGGCATCACCACCATCAGCGTCCCCGGCGGGTAGGGCGGGCAACTCGACGACCCCATGCGTCGGGCGAGCCCGGCGGCGTCTCCGCCGGGCTTGCCCGACCGCTGACCGGGCAGATGGCTCCAAGCCCTTGCCCTGGCTCCCCGCGCGGTCAGAAGAGATCGTCGACCTGGACGTCGGTCACGAAGTCTGCGGGCGGGATCGCCCGGAGCGGCGATGCTCGCTCGAGGGGCCGGCTAGGTTTTTCGGCTACCGGCGTGGGTGGTCGCCCTCGGACGCCAGGGCCTTTCGGAGGGTTGCGGCGGCGTCCTCCGGAGGGACCGTGTTGATGCTCATGGCCGAGCCCAGCTCGAAGCCGGCCGGCGTCGCGAGCTTCGGCAGGATCTTGATGTGCCAGTGGAAGACCTCGTCGGTGTGGCCGTTGGTCGGGGCCGAGTACATGACGAGGTTGAAGTCGGGGTCGCCGCAGGCCAGGCGGATGGCGGCAAGGATTCGGATGAGGATGCAGGCCAGGTCGTCCAAGTCCTCGTCGGCCAGGTCGCCGAACGAGCCCTGGTGGAACGAGGGCGCCACCCACGTCTCGTAGGGAGAGTTGGCGGCGAACGGCTCGAAGGCGATGAAGCGCCCGCACTCTCCGACGATCCGAACGGCGGCCGCCCGCTCCGCCCCGATCACGTCGTCGTACACGCAGGCGCCGTTCTCGTCGAAGTAGCGGGTGGCCACGTCAACGCGACGCAGCAGCCGCGGGAGGAACACTGGCGTGGCCACGATCTGCGAGTGGGCGTGGGTGAGCGACGTCCCGGCGAGCGCCCCGAAGTTCTTGAACACCACGACCGCGCGGGTGGTGGGCCCCCCGATGAGCTCGCGGTACCGGGTGCGCCAGACGTCGATGACCCGGGTCAGCTCCTCCTGTGTCATCTCGTCCATCCGGGCGTCGTGGCGGCGGGCCTCGATCACGACCTCGTGGCTCCCCACACCGGGCATCTCCCGGAAGAGCGGAGGCCCCGAGCGCGCCACCGACCCGTCGCCGGACAGGGCGGCGTACAGGTTGGGGACGACGCGGACCTGCCAGTCGCCGTCCTTCGGGTCGCGGTAGATCTCCGGCGGGGTCTGGTCCTCGTTGCCGGGGCAGAACGGGCAGGACGGGTCGAGCTCAGGGAGTTCCGGCCGGGGCTCCACTCCCGGCTGGTGCGGCCGGTCCGCCCGCACCGGGGCGAGGACGGCCCACTGCCGGGTGGTCGGGTCCTGCCTCAAGGTCGACATTTTCGTTGAACAAAGGTACAAGAACCGGCCTATATCTCAAGGAGCTG
>Ga0214472_10005424_pt1 | contig 13421 bp, 12 predicted proteins | sample RVTome_6_FD_207662 | JGI IMG/M metagenome (GOLD analysis project Ga0214472, IMG submission 207662) | Soil microbial communities from uranium-contaminated site in the Upper Colorado River Basin, Wyoming, United States - RVT140D175 | ecosystem: Environmental > Terrestrial > Soil > Contaminated >... | reverse complement strand
TTCGCGGAAGGCTGGTCGCTTGAGCCCGGTGTTGGATATGTAATCCATGACGGCGAACTGAACTTCCCCTATCCGCAGGGAGATCCGCGTAACGATCCGATCTCCGCCGAGACAGTCTTTTTCGGTTCGCGCGATCTGTTCCGGACCAGCCTCTCCCTGAACCGCGATCTCACGGACAAATGGGGCGCTCAGGTCATGTATGAACACCTGAGCCACGGCCAGATCCTGGGCAGCGGCCGCAACCAGGGCATCGACAATATCGGCGTCCGGGTCATCTATCGCTTCGGCGAATAGACCGCGCGCATCTGTCCCTTGCAATTCGGCGCCAATTCCTGCCCATGTCGCCGCGGTTACAGACGGAGCGAGCCATGTCAGGCGTGGTGGTCGTAGGCGCCCAATGGGGCGACGAAGGCAAGGGCAAGATCGTGGACTGGCTGTCGGCGCGCGCCGATGTCGTCGTCCGCTTCCAGGGCGGCCACAATGCCGGCCATACGCTCGTCATCGACGGCAAGGTGTTCAAGCTCGCGCTGCTGCCCTCCGGTCTCGTGCGCGGCGGCAAGCTGTCGGTCATCGGCAACGGTGTGGTGGTCGACCCCTGGCACCTGCTGACCGAGATCGAAGGCATCCGCGCGCAGGGCGTGGATGTCTCGCCGCAGAGCCTCGTTCTGGCTGACAATGCCTCCCTCATCCTGCCCTGGCACAAGGATATCGACGCCGCGCGGGAAGGGGCCCTCGGCGCCGCCCAGATCGGCACCACCAAGCGCGGCATCGGCCCGGCCTATGAAGACCGCGTCGGCCGCCGCGCCATCCGCGTCGCTGACCTTGCAGACCCCGCCGCCCTCGACATGAAGATCGAACGCCTGCTTGCCCATCACCGCCCACTGCGCATCGGCCTCGACCTGCCGGAGCCCGACGGCGGCGCCCTCAAGGCCGATCTCCTGAAGATTGCCCCGCAGGTCCTCGCCTATGCCCAGCCGGTCTGGAAACTGCTCGACGAGCAGGTCCGCAAGGGCCGCCGCATCCTGTTTGAAGGTGCGCAGGGCGTGATGCTGGACGTGGACCACGGCACCTATCCGTTCGTCACCTCGTCCAGCGTCGTCGCCGGCAATGCCAGCGCCGGCTCCGGCGTCGGCCCCGGCGCCATCTCCTACGTTCTCGGTCTCGCCAAGGCCTACACGACGCGCGTCGGCTCCGGCCCGTTCCCGACGGAACAGGACAACGAGACCGGCCAGCGACTCGGTACGGTCGGCCACGAGTTCGGCACCAATACCGGGCGCCCGCGGCGCTGCGGCTGGTTCGACTCGGTGATGGTGCGCCAGGCCTGCGCCACCTCGGGTGTGAACGGCCTCGCCCTCACCAAGCTCGACGTCCTCGACGGCTTCGACGAGATCAAGGTCTGCACGGCCTATAAGCTGGGCGGCAAGACGATCGACCATTTCCCCGCCGGCCTCACCGACCAGGCCGCCGTCGAGCCCGTCTACGAAACCCTCAAAGGCTGGAGCGGCTCCACTCGCGGCGCCCGCAGCTGGACCGACCTGCCGGCCGAAGCGGTCGTCTATGTCCGCCGCCTCGAAGAACTCGTCGGCAAGCCCTGCGCGCTGGTCTCAACCTCGCCGGAACGCGAAGACGTCATCCTGATGCGGGATCCGTTCGAGGGGTAGGCACGACCATTCAGCATTACGGTTCTGAACCCCTCTCCCGCATGCGGGAGAAGGGCAGGGGTGAGGGCGCTTCGCCAAAAACCGAGCATTGCGGTGAAATTTGCGCTCCCTCACCCCAACTCCTCTCCCAAGGGAGAGGGGCTTAGAAAGTAGCCGTTTCAGGAAGACGCTATGAAACCCGCTCAACCATCATGTGCTTGATCTTAGCAATCGCCTTCGCCGGGTTCAGCCCTTTCGGGCAGACCTGCGCGCAGTTCATGATCGTGTGGCAGCGGTAGAGCTTGAACGGATCCTCGAGATCGTCGAGCCGCTCGCCGGTCGCCTCGTCGCGCGAATCGATCAGCCAGCGATAGGCCTGCAGCAGCGCGGCCGGGCCGAGATACTTGTCGCCGTTCCACCAATAAGACGGGCAGGAAGTCGAGCAGGATGCGCACAGGATGCACTCATAGAGGCCGTCCAGCAGGATGCGGTCTTCCTCGGACTGGCGCCATTCCTTCTCCGGCGTTGGCGAACTCGTCTTCAGGAAGGGCTGCACATAGGCGTGCTGCGCGTAGAAGAGCGTCAGGTCCGGGATCAGGTCGCGAACCACCGGCTGGCTCGGCAGCGGCGCGATGACGATCTCGCCGGAGGGCAGTTCGTCGAAGCCCTTGGTGCAGGCAATCGTGTTGCGGCCGGCAATGTTCATCGCGCAGGAGCCGCACACGCCTTCGCGGCACGAGCGGCGGAAGGCCAGCGTCGGGTCGATAGTGTTCTTGATGTAGATCAGCACGTCGAGGATCATCGTGCCGGCGCGGTCCATGTCGACCCAATAGGTGTCCCAGCGCGGATTGGCGTTTTCTTCGGGGCTGTAGCGATAGATGCGGAACTCGCGCAGGTTGGCGGCGCCCTGCGGCTTCGGCCAGGTCTTGCCCTTCCGGACCTTGGAATTCTGGGGGAGAGTAAGCTGGACCATGTGGCGTTCCTGAAAAGTGTCCCTGAATTAGTTGGCGCGGCGGCGGGCGGTGATCACGGCGCCGTCCGTCACGCTGAATCCGAATCCATACCCGCCCTGGCTGATTACGCCCTTTTCGGAATGTCCGCTCACGGAGGGGAGTATGGAAATCACGTCATAGCCTTCTTCATGCAGCCTGTTGCATTCGGTCTCGATCTGGGCAGCAAGGTCTGCGATATCCGCCAGGTGAGGATCGTCGACCAGTTTGGTGCCCCTGCCGAGGAGTTTCTTCTCTTCCTTCTTCTGCCTTCCGGCGCGCACCGAGACGGATTTGTATTCACTCATCCCTCCCTCCGCGCCTCAAGGCATCGTTCAATCAGTACACCCGCGCTTTCGGCTCTATATAGGCGATGTCGTCTGACAGCGTGTATTCGTGCACGGGGCGGTAATCGATCTTCACCTTGCCGGCGCTATCGACCCAGGCGAGCGTATGCTTCATCCATGTCTCGTCATTGCGATCGGCGAAATCCTCGCGCGCATGCGCGCCGCGGCTTTCTTCGCGGTTGGCGGCCGAGTTCACCGTCACGGCGGCCTGGGCGAGCAGGTTCTCGAACTCGAGCGCCTCGACAAGGTCTGTGTTCCAGACCATGCCGCGATCCTTCAGGTCGATGCCCGGCACCTTCTTGTAAACGTCCGCAATCTCGCCGACGCCCTGTTTCAGAACAGGGCCGGTGCGGAACACGGCGCAGTTGTTCTGCATGGCGCGCTGCATTTCAAGGCGAAGGCTGGCAACCGGCTGGTCGCCGGCCGCTGTGCGCAGCCGGTCGAAGTGAGCGAGGTGCGCGTCGGCCGATTTGGCGGAAAGTTCCGGCTGGCGGGCGCCGGCCTCGGTCGTTGCGCCGCAGCGCAGGCCCGCCGCGCGGCCGAACACGACAAGGTCGATCAGCGAGTTCGAGCCAAGCCGGTTGGCTCCGTGTACGGACACACACGCAGCTTCGCCGACTGCCATCAAACCGGGCACGACGGTATCCGGATCGCCGCCTTTTTTGGTCAAGACTTCGCCATGATAGTTCGTCGGGATGCCGCCCATATTGTAATGGACCGTCGGCAGGATCGGGATCGGTTCCTTCGTGACATCGACGCCGGCGAAGATTTTCGCGGTCTCCGAAATGCCGGGCAAACGCTCGGCCAGGGTTTCGGGCGAGAGATGGTTCAGGTGGAGATGGATATGATCCTTCGCCGGACCGACACCGCGCCCTTCGCGGATTTCGATGGTGATCGAGCGCGAGACCACATCGCGCGAGGCGAGGTCCTTCGCCGAAGGTGCATAGCGCTCCATGAAGCGCTCGCCTTCGGAGTTCACGAGATAGCCGCCCTCGCCGCGAGCGCCTTCGGTGATGAGGCAGCCGGCGCCATAGATGCCGGTCGGGTGGAACTGGACGAATTCCATGTCCTGCAATGGCAGGCCGGCGCGCAGCACCATCGCGTTGCCGTCGCCCGTCTGGGTGTGGGCGCCGGTGCAGGAATAATAGGCGCGGCCATAGCCGCCGGTGGCGAGGATCGTCTTTTGCGCGCGGAAACGGTGCAGTGTGCCGTCATCCAGTTTCCACGCGGTCACTCCGCGGCAGACGCCGTCATCGTCCATGATCAGGTCGAGCGCGAAATATTCGATGAAGAACTCGGTCTCCTCGCGCACGCACTGGCCGTAAAGGGTGTGCAGCATGGCGTGGCCGGTGCGGTCGGCGGCGGCGCAGGTGCGTTGCACCGGGCCCTTGCCATACTCGCGGGTCATGCCGCCGAAGGCGCGCTGGTAGATCTTGCCTTCTTCCGTGCGGGAGAAGGGCATGCCCCAGTGTTCCAGCTCGTACACGGCCTCCGGTGCGTTGCGCACGAGGTATTCGATCGCGTCCTGGTCACCGAGCCAGTCGGAGCCCTTGACCGTGTCGTACATGTGCCATTTCCAGCTGTCCTCGGACATGTTGCCGAGCGAAGCGGCGATGCCGCCCTGCGCCGCCACGGTGTGCGAGCGCGTCGGGAACACCTTGGTGATGCAGGCCGTGCGCAGGCCGGCTTGGGCCGCGCCGAGCGCCGCGCGCAGGCCCGATCCGCCGGCGCCGACAACGACGACATCATAGGTATGGTCCGTCCAGGTATAGCTGTTCATGTGTCCTGTTCTTCCGCCTTGCGTGTCAGCCGCCGGTCCAGATGCGCAGCACCGCCATCGCCACCACCACGAACAGCGCAGCGGCGAAGAAGGTGTTGAGGATCTGCAGCGCGGCGCGGGTGCCCGGCTTTCCAATATAGTCTTCGATGACGACCTGCATGCCGAGGCGCATATGATAGAAGGCCGCGCCGGCCGTCAGGATGAGGAGGGTCGCGTTCAGCGGCGAGCCGGCCCAGGCGAGCGCGTCGCTATAGCCGCCGAGGGCGGCCTTCATGACCGAGAACAGGAACCATGGCACGAGCACGATCAGCGCGAGCGCCGAGACGCGCTGGCGGATGTGCGCGCTGGTGCCGGTCTTCGAGGCGCCGAGGCCGCGGGTGATCTTGGTCGGGGTAACGAACTTGCTGTTGGCCATTGTGTGCGCCTCAGGACAGGATCGCGGCCGTCATCAGGGCGGCTGCCCCGAGAAGCGCGAAGGCAAAGTTGAAGATCGAGACCTGGCTGGCAACCTTGGGATCGAAGCCGACACCAGGACCGTCCCAGACAAGGTGGCGGATGCCATTGGCGAAATGGAAGAGCACCGCAAAGGCCCAGAGGAAGAGGAGGATCTGACCAGGGATCGAGAAAGCGACCGCTTCGACCGCATTATAGGCGTCGGGCCCGCTCGCCAGCGCGACCAGCCAGGCGGCGATCAGCAGCGTTCCGCCATACAGGCCGACGCCCGTCAGGCGGTGGGTGATCGACGCCGCCATCGTGGCATGGAAACGCCAGATCTGCAGGTGAGGGGACAGCGGCCGGGAATCAGCCTTCGGGGTGGCGGACATGAGGCGTTCCTTGCGGGCCGTGAAAACACTTGGCTCTGCCTTCTAGGCGCCTCTATGGTCGTGTCAACGCAGCCCAAGTCGAGAGCGACAATATGAAACCCACTGTCCTTGCGGCATGCCTTCTGGCCCTTGCGCCCGCTGCCCTCGCAGATCCGCTCGATCCCCTGATCGAAGCCTATGAGTCCTATGTCCTCGCCGGCGACCCCGGCGAAGCCGCCCGCGCCGCCGGCACATCGCCGACCGGTTGGGGCCATGTCCGCCTGCCGGATGTCGCCGCCCGCACCGCTACGGCGCGCAGCCTGCTGGAAGAAATCGAGGCGGCCGAAACCGGGCGCACGGTCGATGCGGCGATCCTGAAGCGACTTCTCGCTGACGAAATCCTCACCGGCGAGCTCGATCTGGCCCGCATTCCCTTCACCGGCGACTGGGGCTTCCAGGCCGCGCCGGTCTTCGCCGCGCTGCGTCTGCGCATCGAGGACGAGGAAGATGCCGAAGCCTGGGTCCAGAGACTGAACGATGTACCCCGCTACTTCGCCGAACACCGGGTGAACATGGCACGCGGCATCACCACCGGCTGGACCGCGAACAAGGACCCGCTGGCGACCACGCGCGAGCAGATCGAAGCCCAGATCATCGATGATCCCGCGGTCAGCGAACTCTACAAGCCGTTCCTGTCGCTGCCGGAGACGATTGCCCTCGAAACGGCCGACCGCCTCAAGGCCGAGGGTCTCGCGGCCACCACCCGGGCCATCCAGGCCTACCGCGACACGGCCCGTTTCATCGATCTCGCCTACGCCCCGGCCGTGCGCGGCGAGGCCGGCATCGCGGGCCTGCCGGGCGGGCGCAGTGTCTACGCCGCCGCGATCGAACTGCACACCGCCGGCGCCGGCTACAGCCCGGAAGAAATCCACGCCATCGGCCTCGAAGAGGTCGCGCGCATCCGCGCCGAGATGGACACGGTCATGGCCGAAGCCGGTTTCAAGGGCAGCTTCGCCGAGTTCCAGGCCTTCCTGCGCACAGACCCGCAATTCTATGCCCAGTCAGATGCCGAACTGATGGCCAAGGCGAAGGAAATCACCGATCGCATCGACAAGATCCTGCCGCTGTATTTCGGCCACCTGCCGAAGATCGGTTACACGGTCGATCCCGTGCCGTTGTCGATTGCGCCCGGCTACACGACCGGCCGCTATGTCCAGGGCGATCCGGCCGAGGGCCGCAAAGGCAGCTATCTCGTCAATACCTACGCGCTGGAGCAGCGCCCGCTTTACGAACTGCCAGCCCTGTCAGCCCACGAATCCGTGCCCGGCCACCATCTGCAGATATCGATTGCGCAGGAAATGTCAGGCCAGCCCCGCTTCCGTCAGGAATACTATGCCACCGCCTTCGGCGAAGGCTGGGGCCTTTATGCCGAGCGGATCGCGGGCGAAGCCGGCATCTACCAGACGCCCTACGAACGCTTCGGCGCCCTGTCCTACGAGATGTGGCGCGCCTGCCGCCTCGTCGCAGACACGGGGCTTCACTGGTACGGCTGGACGCGCGCGGAGGCGGAGGCCTGTTTCTACGAAAACTCCGCCCTCGCCCCGCTCAATATCAAGACTGAAGTCACCCGATATATCGGCTGGCCCGGGCAGGCGACCGCCTACAAGATCGGCGAACTGAAGATCCGCGCCCTGCGCGCTGAGGCCGAAGCCGCCCTCGGCGACCGCTTCGACATCCGCGACTTCCACGACACCGTCCTCGGCCAGGGCGCTGTGCCGCTGGATGTTCTGGAGGCGCAGGTGAGGGCGTGGATTGCATCCTTCCAATAGCTTCAGCCATGCGAGGTTTCCATGAGATCGTCCCTTACGGCGCTGACCGTGATTGTCCTGAGCGGCTGCGCCACCCCCGCGCCTGAAATTGTGCCTGAGGCGGCACCGATCCCTGCGCTTAAGCCATTGGCGGGTGATGGCGAGATCGATGCCTCCATCGCCGCGCCTCTCGACGAGCTTTCCGCCAACATGCGCTGGAACGAACCCGCCGCGCCCTTCACGGTAATCGGCAACATCCACTATGTCGGCACGGAATCCGTCAGCGCTTTCCTGATCACAGCGCCCGACGGCCACTTCCTGCTGGATGGCATCGTCCCGCAATCGGCGCCGCAGATCCTCGAGAACATCCGCACGCTCGGCTTCGATCCGGCAGACGTCAAATACCTGCTGAATTCACACGCCCATATCGATCATGCTGGCGGCCTCGCCGCGCTGAAACGCGCCACCGGCGCCGTCATGGTCGCCAGCGCCGCCGACAAGCCGATCCTCGAAGCCGGCGACGTTTTCTACGGTCCCTCAGCAGGCATGAAGTTTCCCCCCGTCCGCGTGGACCAACTCATCGCCGACGGCGAGACACTCACCCTCGGCGAGGTCACGCTGACCGCCCACCTGACGCCCGGCCATACGCCGGGGTGCACCTCCTGGAGCGTGCCGGTCATTGGCGCGGATGGAGCGGCCCATAAAGCCTTTCTGCACTGCAGCGCCACCGTCGCTGGCCAGAAACTCGTGCCGGAATCCTATCCCGGAATGGTCGAAAGTTACCGGTTGACCTTCGAGAAGGTCCGCACAATCGAGGCTGACGTTTTTCTCGCCAATCACGACAATTTCTTCGGCCTGAAGGACAAGCGCGCGCGCCTGCTGGCTGGGGATGCCAATGCTTTCGTGGATCCGGCCGAGCTGATGGCCTTCAATTCCGCGATGGAAAAGGCGTTCGAAACCCAGCTTGCGATGGAAGAAGACATGGCGCGCTGATCCCGCGCACACCTTGTTCTTTCCCGCCCCCTGCGCCACATGTGCGCGGCCATGTTCCGCTTCTTCGAACGCCTGATTGCGCCCTTCCCGGAAACCCGCCAAGGCGTTCCGCCCAAGGGCTTTCGCGCCTTCGTCTGGCACTATATCCGCGACGCTGCGCCCTGGCTGATCGCGATGTCGGTGCTCACCGCCATCATCGCGGTGGGCGAAGTGGCGCTCTACGGCTTTCTCGGCGGCATCGTCGACTGGCTCGCCTCCGCCGACCGGGAAGGGTTCCTCGCGCGGGAAGGCGGGCGCCTCGCCGTCATGGCTGGCATCATCCTCATCGGCCTCCCGCTGATCACGCTGCTCAACGGTCTGATCGTCTACCAGGGCATCATGGGCAATGTGCCGATGAGCGCGCGCTGGCGCATGCACCGCCAGATGCTCGGCCAGTCGATGGGCTTCTTCGGCAACGAGTTCGCCGGCCGCGTCGCCACCAAGGTGATGCAGACCTCCTTGTCCGTGCGCGAAGTCGTGATGAAGGTGCTGGATGTCTTCGTCTTCATCACCGTCTATTTCTTTTCGGCGCTGGCGCTCGTTGCCTCGGCCGATCCGCGCCTCACCCTGCCGCTGATCTTCTGGGCCGTGATCTACGGCTTTGTGCTGCGCTGGTTCGTCCCGCGTCTCGGCAGAATCGCCGAACAGCAGGCCGATGCCCGCTCGGTGATGACCGGGCGCATCGTCGATTCGTACACCAACATCCAGACCGTGAAACTGTTCGCCCATTCCGGTCATGAGGCGACCTATGCGAAGGACAGCATGTCCGGCTTCCTGGACACGGTGTACCGCCAGATGCGCATGGTCACCGGCTTCAACGTCATCGTCTATCTCAACAATTCGCTGCTGATCTGCCTGATCGCCGGCATCGGCATCTCTCTCTGGATGGGTAACCTGATCGGCGCCGGCGCTGTTGCCGTCGCGGTCGGCCTCGCGCTTCGCATCAAGGCGATGTCGCAATGGATCATGTGGGAAGTCGCCGGCCTCTTCGAGAATATCGGTGTCGTCTATGACGGCATGGCGATGCTCGGCAAACCCGTCGCGGTGACAGACGTGACTGGTGCCGGGGCGCTGGAGCGCGTCACCGGCGATGTCCGCTTCGAGAATGTCACCTTCCACTATGGCAAAGGCGCGGGCGTGATCGACGACCTCTCCCTTGCCATCCGCCCCGGCGAAAAGATCGGCCTGGTCGGCCGCTCGGGCGCCGGCAAGACCACGCTGACGAACCTGCTGCTGCGCTTCTATGACACGGAAGGCGGGCGCATTTTGATCGACGGACAGGATATCTCGAATGTGTCACAGGAATCCCTCCGGGCACAGATCGGTGTTGTCACGCAGGACACCTCGCTCCTGCACCGCTCGATCCGCGAGAACATCGCCTATGGCAAACCCGGCGCGGCCGACGAAGACATCCGCGCAGCGGCCCGCAAGGCGGCTGCCGCCGGTTTCATCGAAGGACTTGAGGATGCCAAAGGCCGCCGCGGCTTCGATAGCCATGTCGGTGAGCGCGGCGTCAAGCTTTCCGGCGGCCAGCGCCAGCGTATCGCCATCGCCCGCATCTTCCTGAAGGATGCGCCGATCCTGATCCTCGACGAGGCGACCTCCGCCCTCGATTCGGAAGTCGAAGCCGCCATACAGGAACACCTCTTCGCCCTGATGGAAGGCAAGACCGTGATCGCCATCGCCCACCGCCTCTCAACCATCGCCGCGATGGACCGCCTCGTCGTGCTCGACGAAGGCCGCATCATCGAGCAGGGCACGCATGAGGAACTGGTCAAAGCCAGCGGACTTTATTCCGAACTTTGGGCGCGCCAGTCCGGCGGCTTCCTCGTGGAACCCGCCTTGCGTGAAGCCGAAGACGTCGCGGCGGAGTAGGAAACCGGTGAAGCTGACCATCATCGAAACCGGGCAGGTGCCCGCCGCGATCCGGAGCCGCTTTCCGGACTATCCGGAAATGTTCCGCCGGATGTTCGCGCGCGTCGACGGGTCGATCACCTGCGAAGCGGTCTCGGTCGTGCGCGGCGAAGCGCTGCCGGACCCGGCCAAGCTGGACGCCGTGCTCTACACCGGCTCGCCCGCCGGCGTGTATGATCCGGAGCCCTGGATCGCGCCGCTCTCCGGTTTCATCCGCGCCGCGGCCGAAGCCTGCACGCCGCAGGTCGGCATCTGTTTCGGCCACCAGATCATGGGTGAGGCGCTTGGCGGCAAGGTCGTGAAATCCGAAAAGGGCTGGGGCGTAGGCCGCCACACCTATAACATCGTCCAATGCCCGGACTGGAGCGCCGCTCCGTGCCCGCCGGCCCTCAGCGTCGCCGTCAGCCACCAGGACCAGGTCGTCGTCAAACCGCTCTCGGCCAGTGTGCTCGCCCAATCGGACTTCACGCCCTTCGCCGGTCTCGACTACCGGGGCTTCCCGGCGATCAGCTTCCAGTGCCATCCGGAGTTCGAGCCGGACTATTCCGCCGCGCTCTATGCTGTCCGGCGCGGCGCGTCGCTGACGGAGACGGCGGCCGACGCCGCCGTGGCCTCGCTTGCAGGGGACTGCGACCGCCGCCTGCTCGCGGCCTGGATTGCGGACTTCCTCACGGCCCACGCCGGGCCTTGAACCTCTCGGCCCGGCCACTTCCCCTGTGGCGCGAAAACTGCAAAAGGAACGCAAAGCCCGCGCTGCGCCCCCGCAAGCGCCCCTGACCCGTTTCACGGAGACACACATGTTGCCGAAACCGCTCGCCGATATCGCACCGAACACGCTCGAATTCGAGATTCTGCCGCTGGTGAAGCCGACCGGTTTTCGCGAATATGACGCCCGCTGGTGGTTCAATGGCATCGGCCATCCCAAACCCCCGGAGCTGAACCTGACGGGTGTTCAGGCCCTCGGCCTCGGCATGGCGACATTGTTCAACGAACTCGGCGTGACGCCCAAGGTCGTCACCGGCCACGATTTCCGCTCGATCAGCCAGCCGATCAAGAACGCGCTCACCCTCGGCCTCGTTGCCGGCGGTTGCGAAGTGCTGGACGTCGGCCTTGCCCTCTCGCCGATGGTCTACTGGAGCCAGTTCGAGCTCGACGCCGCCTGCTGCGCCATGGTCACCGCCAGCCACAACGAAAACGGCTGGACCGGCGTCAAGATGGGCGCCGACCGTCCGCTGACCTTCGGTCCGGACGAAATGGGCCGCTTGAAGGAGATCGTCATGGGCGGCCATTTCAGGCCGCACGCTGGGGGCAGCCATTTCCGCGTCGACGGCATGCGGGAGAAATACATCAAATCGATCGCCGACGGCGTTATCCTGTCGCGCCCGATCCGCGTCATCGCCGCCTGCGGCAATGGCACGGCCGGCGCTTTCGCGGGCGACTGCCTGCGCATGATGGGCGCCGAAGTGATCGAAATGGACTGCAACCTCGACAACACCTTCCCGAAATACAATCCGAACCCGGAAGATGCCGAGATGTTGCATGCCATGTCCGAGGCCGTGAAGGAACTCGGCGCCGATATTGCCCTCGGCTTCGACGGGGACGGGGACCGTTGCGGCGTCGTCGACAATACGGGCGAGGAAATCTTCGCCGACAAGATCGGCCTGATGCTCGCGCGAGACCTGTCGAAGCATCACGCCAACGCCAGATTCGTCGTCGATGTGAAATCAACCGGCCTCTACAAGACCGATCCCGTCCTCCATGAAAACGGCGCCACGGTCGATTATTACAAGACCGGCCATTCCTACATCAAGCGCCGCACCAACGAACTCGGCGCGCTCGCCGGTTTCGAGAAGTCCGGCCACTTCTTCTTCCGCCCGCCGATCGGCCTCGGCTACGATTGCGGCCTCACTGCCGCCAAGGCGATCCTGGAAATGCTCGACCGCAACCCCGGCAAGACCATGGCCGATCTGAAAGGCGAACTGGGCGTTGCCTACACCTCGCTCACCATGTCGCCCCATTGCGGCGACGAAGTGAAGTACGGCGTCATCGACAAGATGGTTGCCGAGTATGAAGGCCTGAAGGGCTTGACCCTCCTTGGACGGAAGGTCATCGACGTGAACACCGTCAACGGCGCCCGCGTCACGCTGGAAGATGGCTCCTGGGTCTTGGTGCGCGCCTCGTCCAACAAGCCGGAACTCGTCGTTGTCGTCGAGTCGATGACCTCGGACGCCGACATGCGCGACCTCTTCCACAAGGAAGTGAAGCCGCGCCTCGGCAAGCATCCCGAAGTCGGCGAATACAATCAGGAAATCTGATCAGCGGGCGGATTGGTAGACTTCGCTCCGCTCGCTCCACCCTACGGGGCACGCAGGATGCAGGGTGCAGTGAGGGCCGCAATGCGGCCTGAAGTGCACCAGCCGCCGGTCACGACCAGAGCGTGAACAGCCCCGCCAGGATCAGCCCCAGGCCGATATAGTATTTCAGGCTCAGCGTCTCGCCCAGCCACAGCACGGCGAACAGCGGCACGAGCAGATACGTCACCGCCATGAACGAATACGCGTAGGACAGCGGCACGGCCTTGAGGACATAGACCCAGAGGAAGGTCGCCCCGGCATAAAGTGCCATCGCGGAAATGAAGACCGGATCAAGCACCAGTTGCTGGAAACCGTTGCCGGGATAGGCCGCAAGCCGCTGGCCAGACATCTTGAACAGGACTTGACCGAACGCCACCAGGACGGGCGTCAGCACCATCAGCGCAATCACATGGATGGGCAGCGACCGGATCATGCGCGCAGCTCCCGGGGCAGGGGCGGCGGGGCCGTCTCCCGCTCGTCTCCCGGCGCCGCGCCGAACAGCGCGCGCTCACCGCGGGCCGGCGCCTGCGAGAGATAGAATATCCGCTTCTGCTCGATCCGCGCGCGTGAGACCGAGTCGAGGATGATCCCGCACGACAGCGACAGCATCGCGCCCACCAGCAGCGTCATTGCCAGCATCACGGTCGGGATGCGCGCCACAAGACCGGTCTCGAAGAAGTCAATCGTGATCGGCGCCATCAGGACCACGGTTGCCGCAAACAGCGCCGCTGCAATCGCGCCGAAGAAGGCGAAG